>Ga0315281_10002912_pt1 | contig 25295 bp, 17 predicted proteins | sample YL17G07_0_MG_FD_204540 | JGI IMG/M metagenome (GOLD analysis project Ga0315281, IMG submission 204540) | Sediment microbial communities from Yellowstone Lake, YNP, Wyoming, USA - YL17G07_0 | ecosystem: Environmental > Aquatic > Freshwater > Lake > Sediment | place: USA: Wyoming | collected... | reverse complement strand
ACTCGTCATCGACTCCATCGATGCCGCGCTTGGCTACAGCGGAGGGGGAGTGGACATCGGGCGTTTGGATCTTCTTGCCGGGGAGCTGGCACTTCAATGCAAAGGCCGGGCGGACCCGGCAACAGGCTTTAATGTTCAGGTGACCGCGGGGTCGTCGGGCAAGGGAAGGACGCTTTCGTTCCTGACCAGCGTGCCGGTTGAAGGTGTTGTAACTGTAAAAGGCAGTCTTACCGGCGCCTTGGCGTCTCCTCGTTTCAGCGGCAGACTTTCCGCGGGGCCGGTGACCGTGCGAAGCGTCATGTTCAATGATGTGGCCGGTGCCATAGAGTATGACCGGAAAAAAATTCTCCTCTCATCAGTTGACATCACTGAACAAGCATCCCGCTATGTTTTCGACGGGAATGTGGACTTGAACGGAAAAGAACCGGTCTATTCGGCGCGGCTCCGGGTTCTCAAATCCGATGTTGTGAACATTGTCGCATTGTTCTATGAGCAGCTGCCGCTCAAACTTTCCGCTTCCGGTGAACTGACGTTCCAGGGGACGGCGCGGAATTACTCCGGAAACGGCTTCCTCAAGCTTGATTCCGGCAGCGCATATGGAGAGTCTTTTGTCCGGGGCACGATAACCGCAACTCTCACCACCGGCAGGATAGCGTTCCCGCAGGTTGTGCTCCATAAGGAACAGGGTGTGGTTAAGGCGACAGGATGGATTGGTTTTGACGGGACCTATTCCGCGGATCTCGAAAGCCGGGGCATAGACTTGTCGGCTGTTGATCGTATGGGCAAGCTGCCGTTCGGCGGGGAGGGCAACCTCGAAATACACGCGTCGGGAACCTTTTCGCGGCCCCAGCTCAAGGCCTCGCTTGACGTTGATGCGCTGACGCTTCACCAGGTTCCCGTGGGAGGGATGCATGCCGAAGCACTGATCCGTGAGGGGGCGATGATGTTCAAAGCAGGGCTGACGGGTGACCGCGCGAATTTTTCCTTGAACTGGAAGCTTCAAAAGCCCTATCTTTGGACCGCCGAGGCAAAAATCCGTTCTGAGGCAATCGATCCCTTTCTCGCGCTTGGGAACAAGGCGTTTGCCGATAGGTTCAAGGTGCTGGCGACCGGAGCGTTGAAGCTCCGCGGACAGGGTCTTGCTGTCTCTTCGATCTCCGGCGAAGCGGTCTTCCCCAGGTTAAGCCTTGTTTTCAACGATTACCGGATAGAGAGCGAATCGCCCGCGAGTCTCTCCGTAGAACGCGGAAAACTTGCGGTCAAAGAGATGAATTTCATCGGTCCCGGGACGAGGATCACCGCAGCCGGGTGGGCCGGGCCGGCCGATACGGATATCACCTTGAAAGGCACGGCAAATCTTTCGCTCCTGAAACTCCTCTTCAGTGAGGTTGAGAACGCCGCCGGTGTCGCCGAGATGAAGCTGGCGATCAAAGGCGACTGGAAGAGCCCTGACGTGACCGGAGAGCTTGTTTTGAAGAACGGAGAACTCAAGATTAAGGACATTCCGCAGCGGTTCACAGGATTGAACAGTAAGATCATCTTTGCGCAAGGCAGGCTCGTTACGGATTCATTGTCCGGGGAGATGGGCGGCGGTACGCTGCGCGCATCGGGATGGGCGCAGCTTTCCGGGACGACACTCAAGGATTTCTCCGCAAAGGCCTCGGTGGAGAATATGACGGTCCGCTATCCCGAGGGACTGACCTCGACTCTTTCCGGCGAGCTGTACTATGATGGCGATGCGTCCGAACAGTCCCTTACGGGAGATATCACCATCAAGCGCGCGCGATACGATAAGCGGGTGGAGTGGAAGAGCATGGTGGTTGATATTGGCAGGGGGTTGTACCAGAAAAGCAAGGCCGAGGTGGGGTGGATCGGCGATACCCAGATTAATGTCCGGTTTCACGGCTCGAGCAACATCCTGTTCCAGAACAACCTTGCCACGATGCCGCTCGATGTAGATGTGTTCCTGCAGGGTACGGTGAACCATCCGCAGTTTCTGGGCAGGATCGAGGCCCGGAAAGGGGTTGTTTATTTTCGCAAGAATGAATTCAAGATTCTCCATGCCTCGGCGGATTTTGTTGATCCCTCGCGGATGAACCCCGTGCTGGACATCGAAGCGGAGACGCAGGTGCGCGAATACCTGATCCGGCTCGCGATCACGGGCACCGCGGAACGGGCCGTGGTTGTGTTTATTTCAGAGCCATCGCTCAGCGATACCGACATCCTGGGTCTTCTTGCTCTCGGTAAAAAAGGGTCGGAGCTGAAAGGCAAGGAGACAGGGGTCGGCATGGGCGAGGCTGCATCATTAGCCACAGGACAGTTCCAGGATATTTTCGAACAACGTGCCAAGAGCCTGACCGGACTCGACCGGTTTCAGGTGGACCCCTATGTCGGGAAAAGCGATACTTCCGTACCGAGGCTCACAGCGAGCAAGGAACTTGTTAAGAATAAACTCTATGTCACGTTCTCCTCAAATGTGGGCGCCGCTGCTCCGGAACAGATGTTCAGGATCGAGTATCTACTGGACAGGCATTTTTCTTTACAGGGAGAGCGGGATGAAATGGGGAACCTGGGGTCCGATATCACCTACAGGTTTGAGTTTAAATGAGGCGGTAAAGCGCGATCCTGAAAATGACAGTTGACGCATATCAACTATTCCGACTGAATTATGGAAGAATTTTTTCCCTAATATAATCCATACTACTTCCTGAAGTTGTTGAAGTTGCTAGCATCAGCAACACATAATATTTCAAACGGTATCCATTGTAATACCCTTAAATTACCCCATCGCTATCGTTGACAAATAATGTCATCAAGCATATATTCGACCAAGACACCGAGCTTGGTTTGGCATGATCATTGCTAAACTAGATAACACCGCAAATCCGTTATTATCTATGGGGCTCCTCAACAACGGATTTCCGGTATTAACGAGGGGGGCTCGTGATCTCATTAGGACATTTCTCTTTGATGGCACTACCAGGCCCTTGCTACTCCTGTCCAGCAAATACCAATCATTGTTCTCATGACTCATTTATTTCTGATCGGCTTACTTAACATGACCTATGAGGTTACACTCCCGATATAAAATGGGATAATTATTTTGTTGACAAATTATATTGTTGTATATACAATTGCATATGCAATCAAAAAAGAAGTATCATTCACTGCATGAATATTTCAGCGGGTGCCTGTACTTCTCGGCAGGTAAAATGTTCCGGACCGTGGACCGCATGGCGGCGGAGTCATTCAGAAAACTCCATCTGGCCCCCACTCACGCCTTCCTCATCATGGCCTTGTTTGAATCGCCTCAGCGGTCAGCGACCCCCTCTCATTTAGCAGACGTCATGAACCTCGATCGCTCAACGGTCACCCGTTTGATCTCCTCTCTGGAAAAGAAAAAGATCGTCCAACGGACGCGATCCGGACGGACGATCACGGTTCAGCTGCTGAGCAAGGGGGCTGAGATGCTGCCAGAGATCCAGGACTGCTGGAAGGATCTATACCGAAGATACTGCGTCGAGTTCGGCAAGGATAAAGCAAACGGGGTCAATCGGTTGATTATAAAGATAATACAAAACAATGAGAATTGTTGAGAAGGGCGTTGTTGTATCCCGCGCCACGATTGCACATTTGGCAATGAGCTGTCAAGCGTGTCGCCATCGCTACACAAGAGATTAGATAGACACTTTCCACAACCGCAGCGTTACCAAATAAGCTGCTATCGCGAAAAGGAGGGATCAGGAAATGAAACGATACTTTGTCTATTCATAGTGGCCTTCGTGGCCGGGTGTGGACCTGTTAACATCATGTTATGCTTTAACTCATATCAATGGAGGGAATGCCAATGAAGACAAGGGTAAAATCTTTAATATGCGGACTTTTGGTAACCGTTATCTTTATTCCACTAACATCTTTTAAGGAGGTCTATGCCATGGAACAGACTTCAGATCGCGAACAGATCACTGACGTTGTAAATGGTGTAGCCATGAGCGCCGACCATCGCGATTGGGCGACATGCCGGTCGCATTTTATAGATGAACCGTATATCGATTACAGTTCCTTAAGCGGACAGCCCGGCGGCAAGGTAAAAACGGCTGATCTGATCAAAGGATGGAGCGCTTTTTTGCCAAAATTTAAGTTTACACAGCATTTCATCTCGAATCATAATGTAAAGATCATGGGAAGCACGGCTATCTGCCGTTCTTATGTTCATGCAATTCACAATCTGCCTTACGCTGAAGGAGGCGAGTTGTGGGGCGTTTACGGAATCTATGACCATGAATTGATCAAGTTATCATCTGGCTGGAAGGTCTCGAAAATGACATTTCATCTACTGCACCAGGAAGGGAATAAAGATATTCCTGCCTTGGTTGCTAAAATACCCAATCAGCAAAAAGTAACTTTCGTCAGCGAAGGCGATAAGTTGACCGGCATCCTTTTTGCCCCCGCCAATTATAAGGAAGGTGGAAAAATACCTGCTATCATCGTCACCGGCTCCTGGATTACGGTCAAAGAGCAGATGGCGGGCACGTATGCCAAAAAGCTCGCGGGTGAAGGCTTTGCAACATTGGTATTTGATTTTCGCGGCTACGGAGAGAGCGGAGGAGAACCCCGGCAATACGAATCCCCCCAGAGAAAAATCCAGGACATAAAGAACGCTGTCACTTTCTTGCAGACTTTACCAATGATTGACCCGAACAGGATAGGCGGATTGGGTGTATGTGCAAGCTCAGGCTACATGGCCTTGGCCGCAGCCGAAGATAAACGCATCAAGGTATTCGCAGCGATTGCTCCATGGCTGCATGATGCAGATATTGTGAAGCTCATTTATGGAGGCGAAAAGGGTGTGGATGAAAAAATTGCTGCGGGCAAGGCAGCGAGGGGAAAATATGAGCAGACAAAGGTGAACGACTTGGTTCCTGCCTGTAGCGTAACCGACAATAATGCAGCCATGTTTGGCCCTTTTGAATACTATCTGAACCCGACGCGCGGCGCTATCCCGGAATGGAAGAATCAATTTGCCGTTATGTCCTGGCCTGAATGGCTGCAATTTGATCCGATTAAAGAAGCGGTCAAGATTTCCGTTCCTACGCTTTTAGTTCACAGCGAGAGCGCCGCAATACCCGATGGGGCGAAACGATTTTACGACAAGCTGGTTTCCCCAAAAGATTTTTATTGGATGAAGGGCACTCAATTTGACTTTTATGACAACCCATCAACCGTGAACGAGGCATCAAAAAAGGCCGCACAGTGGTTTAAGGAATATCTGATGCAGGAGCGGATAAAGTAAGGAGATTCAAATATAGAAAAACCTGTGAATCCGGAGCTGGAGGCAAGCAGGAATGTGAATTGTGATGTTTCTGTTTTTGCCTAACAAGGCGTTCAAGAAGGATGCGGCGATACTGCCGCCGCACCTCTTAACTTGGTCGTTCTCCCCTCCGCTCCGCGGAGGGGAACGGAGCCGGGGCTGAGCCGCGGGTCCGAGCCCCTCACCCTCGCTCCGCGAGGGAACCAGGGGCTCGAGGCCGACCCGTAAAAACAGGCGGCTCAGCCCCGGCTCCGTTCACGTGCAATTATCAACCTGTATTTGATGATTGTTTCGTTTAATTGAAATTGCAGGTTTGTAGGTGTTTCTCGCGGGGATCGTGATTTGGTTGGAACCAAGGATATCAGTTATAACTTGTAGTGTGACATTTTTCTTGTATCTTTGATACTATTCCACACGCTGCAGTCGCCATTCCGCACTAAACCTCGGTTTTGCCCTTGACATTATAGGCAAATAACTATACTATAAACTATATATAATGTTTGGAGGTGAGATCAAAACATGACAGTGATAACAAGACAGGCTAATTTTCTTCTACCTGAAGACGTGCTGAACGAGCTCAAGACGTCAGTCCCTATACGGCAGCAGAGCAAAGTGGTGACCGATGCGCTTCGGAAAGAGCTGAAACGCATCAAGCTGGCAAAGGTACTTGAAACTAGTTTTGGTGCTTGGAAAAGTAAGGACCATCCCGAACTTAATAAAGGTACGGAAGCCTTTGTCAGGGAAATAAGGAAAAGTACAAGGATGCGTCACGCAAAATGAATAGAATACTCCTTGACACGGATGTGTTGATTAACTTCCTAAGGGGACAGGAAAAGACGCGCGATTATATGGCGTCAGTTTTAGACAAGGCGGATGTGTGCTGTTCGGCCATAGCCGTAGCAGAAATTCATGCGGGGATGAAGGAGCATGAGCGGACAAAAACTACGGAACTCCTCGACAGCCTCACAATCATAGATGTAACGAGGGATATTGCTGAAAAGGCAGGAGCCTACAAAAAGACCATAAGATCGCAAGGCTTGGAGCTTGATGACTGCATAATCGCCGCAACCGCATTCATAATGCACGCTATGCTTGCAACGGGGAACGTCAAGCATTATCCGATGCCTGATATCAAAAAAAACGTCGTAGGTAGATGAATTAACTTGTGTCGACAAATATTCAAACGCATTGGGTTTGATATGATTGCTGACGGGATAGTTCCGCTCGTTTTGTCACTGTCACCCGCTCACATGGACACAGCAAGCTTCAAATGGTATTTTGCACCTTTTTTACTAAGAGATGATGCAGACTTGTAGGTGGAGCAGAGGATGTCCAGCAGCGCGGGGTGATATCAATTTAGTGGTTGCAGTATGTACTGTAGGAATCTGGATGGATGGTAAATGGGAGGATTTATAACTGACTCAATCCGCCTTTACTAGAAGTAAATCCGCTATTCCCGTGTCAATAGATTCTTGTTACGTCAATGCGCTTCATCCCAGTTTTTGCCTACGCCCATATCCACCTTGATAGGTATTGAGAGCGTGAGCACTCCTTCCATTTCCTCCCGCACCAGCGTTTTCATGCGGTCGATCTCCTGGTCCGGCACTTCGAATATCAGTTCATCGTGCACCTGAAGGATCATTTTTGATTTGAGGTCCTCCCTGCCGAGCCGCGATTGTATGTTGATCATTGCCAGCTTTATGAGGTCCGCGGCGGTCCCCTGGATTGGCGTGTTGACCGCCATTCTCTCCCCGAAATTCCTTATTGCCACTGCCGACGAAGAAAGCTCGGGTATAAAGCGGCGCCTGCCGAAAAGCGTGGTGACCGAGCCGTTTGTTTTCCCGTCCTCGATGGTCCTGTCGATGAACTCACGCACTTTCGGATACCGGGCAAAGTAATTGTCGATGTAGCGCTTTGCCTCGGCGTTCGAGACCCCGAGGTCCCGGGCCAGCCCGAAGGCCGATATGCCGTAGATGATGCCGAAATTGACCGCCTTGGCTTTTCGCCGCATCTCGGGTGTGATCTCATCCGGGGCAAGTCCGAGTATCTCCGATGCCGTGCGCGTATGGACGTCCTCGTCGTTTTGAAAGGTCTTGATCAGCGCAGGGTCGCCGCTCATATGGGCGAGGATGCGCAGTTCGATCTGGGAATAATCAGCCGAGAGCAGGCTGGCGCCCTGTTCGGCGATGAATGCTTGCCTGATCTCCCTCCCGATTTCCGTCCGGATGGGTATGTTCTGGAGGTTAGGGTCGCTGCTCGATAGTCTGCCGGTCGCGGTCACGGTCTGGTTCAGCGACGTGTGAAGTCTGCCGGTTTTCGGGTTGATCATCAGAGGCAAGGCGTCGATATACGTTGACTTGAGCTTTGCCAGGGTACGGTATTTCAGGATCTCCGCGGGCAGGGGGTGGACCGGGGCCAATTCTTCGAGCACGTCCACGTTGGTCGAGAACCCGGTTTTGGTTTTTTTGGTCGGCGTAAGCTTGAGCTTCACGAACAGGATCTCGGCGAGCTGCTTCGGCGAATTAATATTAAACGCTGCTCCCGCAAGTTCGTAAATGGTCTTTTCGATCATCGTCATCGCGGCGCCCAGTTTCGCGGACATGCGTTTCAGGAACTCCGCATCGATCTTCACACCGCTATGCTCCATGTCGGCGAGAACCGCCATCAGCGGCATCTCGATGTCGTGAAATAGCTTCTCAAAGCTCTGCTCTCTGAGAAGGGGCGCAAGCGTTTGTTTGAGCCTGAGCGTTATGTCGGCGTCTTCTCCGGAATATTCCGTCGCTCTTTGCACGTCAACTTCGGCAAAACCGATCTGTTTTTTCCCTGACCCCGTGACCTCGGCATAGGTGATCGTCTTATGGTTCAGGTATTCGAGCGAGATCGCGTCCAGGCCGTGGGAAGGCTTGGACGGGTTCAGGAGATACGATGCTATCATGGTGTCAAAAGCAATGCCCCGCACCTGAATGCCGTAATGGCCGAGTACGAGCATATCGTACTTGATATTCTGGCCGATTTTCCTGATCCCGGGCGTTTCCATGACCGGCTTAAGCGCTTCGAGGGCACGGCCCATGCTGATTTGCTTCGGTACGCCGAGATAGGAATGGCCGAGGGGGACATAGAATGCCTCGTGGGGATGAATTGCAAATGAAATCCCGACCAGATCCGCCTGCATGGGATCGAGTGAGGTGGTTTCCGTATCGAAACAGAATTCTTCGGCCGATGACAGCGCGCCCACTAGATTCAGGAAATCCTGTTCTTCGAGTACGGTCCGGTAGTTCACGTCGCGTTCCGGCTCCTGGTCCACGTACTTCAGCAGGCCGGTGAATTCCAGCTCTTTTAAGATCAAGAGGAGGGCCGCATTGTCAGGGGGCTTGAGTTTCAGATCCTCATAGTTGATCTCGAAGGGCACATCGGTGTGGAGGATGGCGAGCTCCCGGCTCAACCGCGCCAGGTCTGCGAACTCAAGGAGCGATTGTTTCAGCTTCGGTCTCGTGATCTCATGAGCATGAGCAAGCAGGTTGTCAATGGTTGTGTACTGCTTGATCAGCGTCTGAGCCGTCTTTTCCCCGATGCCTGGCACTCCGGGGATGTTGTCCGCCGCATCTCCCATAAGGCCCATGATCTCGACCACGCGGTCCGGCGGCACGCTGAAGCGCACTTCCACATCTTCGGATTCGTAGACCTTTTCCTTGAGCGTGTCATAGACTTTGACATGAGGTCCGACGAGCTGGAGCATGTCCTTGTCGCCGGTGACGATGATGACCTCTATCCCACGCGCTTCGGCCTTGCGCGCGAGGGTGGCGATCACATCATCGGCTTCCTGGCCTTCCTTGATGAAGACGGGGATCCGGAACGCTTCGACGAGCTTGTGAATGTAGGGTATCTGCGGGACGAGGTCCCTGGGCATCGGAGGCCGGTGGGCCTTGTATTCCTTGTATTCAAGATGTCTGCGCGTAGGACCCTTTGGATCGAAAACGATTGCGAGCAGGTCCGGTGATTTGTCCTTGATGACCTTGAGCAGCATGTTGGCGAAGCCGAAGACGGCGTTTGTCGGCAGGCCGGTTGAGGTGGTGAGCCCTCTTACCGCATAAAAAGCCCGGTAAATATAGGAGTTGCCGTCTATAATATAAAAATTTGGTTTTCCCTTCCGGTCTGTGTCCATGGATGGGAGTATAACTTACCTGCTCAAGAAAGACAATGGGAGAATGGCGAAGCGATAGGATTCGTTGCCGGGTTTTGATAGTTAGCACCAGGCACGAACGTGTGGTGTCCTGGAGTTCCTAAGCTTTCTTTATTCACTGCGTGGACGCAGTGACGCAGCGGAATTTAAAGCGCTTTATGAATGGCAGAGAGCGTAGCTTTTTCAGAAAGATTTTCTTGACGCCAATGGGATAATGATGTATAAATTATCTTCTGTTTCATATGTTCATTCAATCCAGTTCTCTCCTTAAGGCCATCTTAGCTCAGCTGGTAGAGCAACTGATTCGTAATCAGTAGGTCGCCGGTTCGACTCCGGCAGATGGCTCCACATTAATTTTCACCTCTCCCGAAGTTGGTCCGTTCCCGGCCACACGTCAAACAAGAACAAATGTGAACAAAAAGAAAAGGTTTGACTTCGCAAATAAACATGTTTATAGTGGGACATTCTTTTGTTGCCGTCCGCACGGGGTGTTGATGAACCTGCCTAACTATATAACTCTTGCCAGAGTGGTCCTGGTCCCCTTTTTTATTAATTTTATGATCTACGGCTACTACGGAACTGCTCTCGCGGTTTTCGTCGTTGCCGGCGTGACCGATGCGCTCGACGGCATGATCGCGCGCATTACAAAACAGAAGACGGAACTGGGTGCGTTTCTCGATCCACTGGCTGACAAGCTTCTTATTATCTCCGCATTCGTGACCCTGGCGCTGCTCAGGATGCTGCCTGTATGGCTTGTTGTTATTGTGGTGAGCCGGGATGTGATTCTGGTGCTCGGCGGCCTCGTGCTCTATTTTATGGGACATCAATTTCAGTCCAGGCCTTCGATCTTCGGAAAGGCCACAACGGTCCTGCAGTTGCTGGTGGTGACGCTTTCGCTTGGCCTGAGGACGTTCGGCTATGAGATGGCAGGGATACAAGTCCTGCACTTGACAACGGCCGCCTTCACCCTTGTATCAGGCGGCCAGTACCTTGTCCGTGGTACGAAGATCGTGGGATAAGTTTTTATTCAGGGAGGATGCGCATGAAGATAGCCGATATGATCAGGCAGGCACTTGAAAAGAAAGGATTCAAAAACCTCAAAGACGCCTCGAAGGTGCTCGGCATCAGTCCGGAGCTTCTGCGGGTAACGATCAATAAGGGGCACATTCCGAAGGATACGACGCTTATTCTTATTGCGAACAAGCTGAATCTTGACAAGTCAGTGCTCATTCTCGCGGCCCACCGGGAAAAAGTGCCCGCCGAGGTAAAGGGTTTTTTCCTTGCGCCTTCGCAAGCCAAGCACAAACGCGGGAAGCGTAAATATCCGCTTTCGGAAGAGCAGATCAATTACCTCGAAAAAATTCTGAGCGTTGATGAGCTCATGATGCTGCGCAAGTTTCGGCAGGTGACCGATGATGCAAGGATACAGATCGCCGGATATGTTGAATTTATGTTTGCTTCCAAAAGGAGCGCCTGATTGCTCGAAATAGTACATATCCCGCCGGGAAGCACCGCGGAGGGTCTGGGGTTCCAGCCAGGGGACATACTGGAAACGGTGAATGGACAAGAAGTTCATGACGTTATTGGGTATCGTTTTTTAGTCGCTGACGAAAAGGTCGTCGTTTCTTTTCACGCGAAAAACGGCAAAACCAGAAGGATTGTTGTCGATAAAGACCCTGATGACGATCTTGGTTTGGAATTTTCCGCGTTTCCCATCACCCGATGCCGAAACAGATGTATCTTCTGTTTTGTCGATCAGATGCCGCCCGGTTGCCGAAAGAGCCTGTATATAAAAGACGACGATTATCGGGCTTCTTTTATTTACGGAAATTACATCACGCTCGGAGCTCTTTCGGAAAGCGATTGGGAACGGATCTTTCGTGAGCGGTTGTCCCCTCTGTATATTTCCGTCCACACGACGGACCACAGCCTCCGTACGTTTATGCTGGGCAACAAAAAGGCGCCTGATATCCTGGCAAGTATGGAGCGCCTGGCAGCAGGCGGCATTCTGATGCATACTCAGATCGTGCTATGCCCCGGGATCAATGACGGCGTTCATTTGAACAAGACGCTGGAAGATCTATCCGCGCTTTTTCCGGCGGTCTCTTCCATCGCAGTCGTTCCCGTGGGTTTTACGGCTTTCAGAAAAAAACTTTTTCCCTTGAGGTCGTTTACCCGGTCTGGGGCGCGCGCAGTGATCGAATGCATTGCGAAGTTTGGATCACGGTTCAAACGCAGTCTCGGGACCCGTCTTGTTTATGCTTCCGATGAGTTTTACATCAAGGCAGGAGAGACGTTCCCTCCTTTGTCTTTTTACGAGGAGCTTCCCCAGAGAGAAAACGGCGTGGGCATGGTGTCCGAATTTTTACGGGAGGTTTCTCGGACCCGGCTGCCCAAAAAGGTTGCGCCCGTGAGCATGACTCTGGTTACCGGCGTGTCGTTCAGCCGCATTCTTAAACGGGCTCTCGAACGGTTAAAAACGGTTGATGGACTGCGGATCAGGCTGGTGATTGCGCGGAACGGTTTTTTTGGGCCGTCGGTGACGGTTGCGGGGCTGCTGACCGGTCAGGATATTATTCATGCGCTCACGGGAAAGCGGATAGGAAACCTGGTGTTGGTACCAGCCGGCGCTCTCAAACAAGACACGGACGTATTCCTTGACAATATGCGTCTTGAGCAGGTGGAGCAGGCGCTCGGTGTTAGCGTTGTCAAGGTCGGGAGCTTCAGGGAAATTCTTTCGGTGCTGCGTGACGCAGGAAGGGAGTCGCGATGATCTCCGGTCAGACGAAAATTTTCGGGATATTCGGTTACCCGGTGGAACATACGTTTTCCCCGGGAATGCATAATGCCGCATTCAAAAAACTCGCTATGGATGCCTGTTATGTACCCTTTGCGGTCCCTCCTGAAAAACTCCAGGATGCAGTGCGGGCGGTGATTCCTCTCAATCTCCGCGGAGTGAACGTCACGGTCCCTCACAAGGAACGGGTGCTTGCCAGTCTGGATGAGCTCTCTGAAGAGGCGCGACTGATAGGCGCGGTGAATACGATCGAAGTCAGGGACGGGCGGCTGATCGGTCATAATACCGACGGCAGGGGGTTCCTCCGGTCGCTCAGGGAGCACGGGGGACTGGACCCAAAGGGCAAAAAATTTCTGTTCATCGGATCGGGCGGCGCTGCCCGGGCGGTGAGTTTCAGCCTGGCGCTTGCCGGCGCCGCCGAGATCGTTTTCCGCGATCTTGACGAACTGAAGGCTTCACTGCTGGCGGATGATATTCGGAAGAAAACCGGAGTGTCGGCCATTACCATCGAACAAGGAATGCTAGCGCGGCATGCCGCTGATGCGGACTGTCTGATCAACGCCACACCGCTTGGTCTCAAGAAAAGGGACCCCCTGCCGATACAAAAAGAGTTCGTCCAGCGAAAACATCTTGTTTGTGATCTTGTGTACAACCCGCCGGAGACCGCGCTCCTCAAGATGGCGGCAACGCGAGGCGCCCGGGGACTGCCGGGCCTCGGCATGCTCTTATACCAGGGAGTTATTGCTTTCGAAATATGGACCGGGAAGAGAGCCCCCATCCTGGTCATGAAGAATGCGCTTTCCCGGCAGATTCGATAACGTATTATAAAAACGGAAAAAAGTACCTTTTGGCGTCTTGACAGGCTTTCATTATTCAAGTAATATAAGAAATATGTTTTTCTCCTAAGGAGCCCCTATGGCGATGTCTGGAAGACTCGGCGCTATGCTTGTCTCGTCGGGTTTAATCACGGAAGATCAGTTGCAGAAAGCGCTGAGTACTCAAAAAAGCGAAGGTGGCAGACTCGGTTCTATCCTGGTGAAGCTGGGCTTTGTTCCGGAAGACAAACTCATGACGTTTCTGAGCAAGCAGTACGGTGTTCCGTACGTCGACCTGAGCAAATTCGAGATCAATCCCGCCTTTATAAAACATATTCCCGCGGAAGTGGCCCAGAAATATCGCATCATGCCGGTCAATCGGGCCGGCGCAACCATCACCATTGCCATGGTGGATCCCTCCAATATATTTGCCATTGACGACATCAAGTTCATGACCGGTTATAATGTCGAGGCGGTTGTGGCGACCGAAGGCGCCATCGTGGAGGCAATCAAAAAATATTATGGCGGCGCAAAGTCCCTTGTCGCGTCCAAGGGGGGCGGAGGAGGGGCGGCTGCGGCGCAACCCAAGACTGAGCAAAAAGTCAACCTCGATGCCAAAGACTATGCGATGGATGAGAATGCGGAAGATTCTTTTGTCGATGACATCGATACCGGCGGCGTGGTGGATGTCGAGGACTTCGACAACCTGGTTCACGGCGCCGTAGATGAACTCGAGGTTGTAGAAGATGAAAAGCTGGATGCCTTGTCGGGAGATGTTGAAGCGCCGATCATTAAACTGGTGAACGGCATTCTGATCCGGGCGGCAAAAGCCGGAGTGAGCGATATTCATATTGAGCCCTACGAGAAAAAGTTCAGGGTGCGGTACCGGCTCGATGGCGTGCTGAAGACCGTAATGGGGCTTCCGCTCAAGATCAGGAATGCCATCATTTCGCGCGTCAAGATCATGGCGTCCCTGGACATCTCCGAGCGCAGGCTTCCGCAGGACGGCAGAATCAAGCTGAAAATGAGCAAGAGCAAGGTGATGGATTTCCGCGTTTCCGTTCTTCCCTGCCTGTTCGGGGAAAAGATCGTCATGCGGCTCCTCGACAAATCGAATCTCCAGCTCGACATGACGAAACTCGGGTTCGATGAAGATCAACTGGTGGATTTTAAAGAGGCACTTAACAGGCCGTACGGCATGGTGCTCGTAACGGGTCCCACGGGAAGCGGCAAAACCACCACACTCTACTCGGCGCTTTCAGAACTGAATACGGATTCCGAGAACATCATGACGGCCGAGGACCCGGTGGAATTCAACCTGATGGGGATCAATCAGGTCCAGATGAAGGACGAGATCGGGCTCAACTTCGCCGCCGCGCTTCGTTCCTTTCTCCGCCAGGACCCTGACATCATCATGGTGGGAGAGACCCGCGATTACGAGACCGCGGAGATCGGCGTCAAGGCCGCGCTTACCGGACACCTCGTGCTCACGACCCTCCATACGAACGATGCGCCGAGCACGATCAACCGCATGCTGAACATGGGAGTGGAACCGTTCCTGGTGTCCTCGGCGGTGATCCTGATCGTGGCGCAGCGGCTTGTTCGCAAGGCCTGCCAGAAGTGCAAACAGCCGGAGCAGCTCATACCTCAGACATTCATTGATGCGGGCTTCAGCCCCGAGGACGCGGCGACAGTCGTCAGTTACCGGGGCACCGGATGCGACATCTGCAACCAAACGGGGTATAAAGGCAGGGTCGCGCTGTATGAGGTGATGCCGATCAAGGATGAGATCAAGGAATTGATCCTCCAGGGAGCGTCGGTCTTCGACATTAAAAAACAGGCCATTGCCAGCGGTATGAAGACACTTCGGGCGAGTGGATTGTTGAAAGTGAAAGCGGGATTGACCTCGCTGGAAGAAGTTGTTGAAAATACTTTTCCGGACAATCAGGAACGCTAATAATTTCGTAACCGCGTCAAGTCACCGAGAGTGAAGGAGTACTGAACATGGCAAACCTGCATGATTTACTTACCTACATGATAGAAAAAGGCGGATCGGACCTCCATATTACCACGGGTGTTGCGCCCTCTATCCGCGTTGACGGGAAAATAAAGCCGATCCCGGGGCTGGAATCCCTGTCCGCAACCCAGACAAAGGACCTCTGTTACAGCATCCTCACCGATGCCCAGAAACATAAATTTGAGGAAAATAGCGAACTTGACCTTTCGTTCGGCGTTAAAAATCTGTCTCGTTTTCGCGCAAACATGTTCGTGCAGCGCGGTGCCGTTGCCGCCGCGATCAGGACGATCCCTTTTAAGATAAAGACGTTTCATGAACTCGGCTTGCCGGAAATCATATCCGATCTTTGTAAAAAGCCGCGGGGGCTTATTCTTGTCACCGGTCCTACGGGCAGCGGTAAGTCAACGACCCTGGCCTCTATGATTGATAAGATCAACACCGAGCGGCAGGAGCATATCATTACCATCGAAGATCCGATCGAGTATCTCCATCCCCACAAAAAATGCATAGTAAACCAGCGGGAAGTGAATGCTGATACCAAAACATTCAAAGACGCGCTGAAATATATTCTTCGGCAGGACCCGGATGTGGTGCTGGTTGGAGAAATGCGCGATCTTGAAACGATCGAAGCCGCCTTGACGATCGCGGAAACGGGACATCTTACCTTTGCGACCCTCCATACGAACTCGGCGGTGCAAACGATGAACCGTATTATCGACGTTTTTGCGCCTAATCAGCAATCACAGGTCAGGGCGCAGCTTTCCCTGGTTCTTGAGGGAGTCATTTCCCAGCAGCTTCTGCCGAAGATCGGAGGCGGCAGGGTGATCGCCCTTGAGATCATGATACCGAATGCCGCGATCCGGAACCTTATCCGGGAGGACAAAATTCACCAGGTGTATTCCCTTATGCAGACGGGCCAGTCAAAATTCGGCATGATGACGCTCAATCAGTCCCTGTACGAGCTCTACGTGAAAAAACAAATTTCCTACGATGATTGCATCACAAGGTCGTCAAATCCCGAGGAGCTGACTCAAATGCTCGGACGTTCCGGTCTGGCGGGATCGCAAACGATACAGAAAGAATACCGCTGACGCGAAAGCGCCGGGCGGCGGATTCCGATCACTCAGAGGTGAAGAATGGCTACAACGGTATTTATTTGGGAAGGCAAAACGCGGCAGGGAGCGGTCCAGAAGGGTGAGATCGCGGCAAATACCAAAGAAGACGTGATGTCGCTGCTGCGGAAGCAGAATATTCAGCCGATCAATGTCACCGCAAAACCGAAAGAGCTCAAACTGAGTTTCGGCGCCCCGAAAGTTACCGATAAGGATATCGTTATCTTTACCCGTCAGTTGGCCACAATGATCGACGCCGGTTTGCCGCTCGTTCAGTGTCTTGATATCCTCGGCCAGCAGAAAGAAAATCCGACGCTGGCAAAGACGGTAAACCAGGTGCGGTCCGATGTGGAGAGCGGAGCGACCTTTGCCGATGCTCTGAAGAAACATCCCAAGATCTTTGACACGTTGTATTGCAACATGGTTGCCGCCGGCGAGGCAGGCGGTATTTTGGATACCATTCTTCAAAGACTGGCCGCGTTCATGGAAAAATTCGCCAAAATTAAAGGTCAGATCAAGTCAGCGATGATCTACCCGTCCGTCATTCTGTTTGTCGCGGTGAGCGTGGTTTCCCTGCTGTTGGTGGTCGTTGTTCCCATGCTGGCGGGTATATTCAAAGAAGCAGGCCAGCAGCTGCCATTTCCTACCCGTGTTGTTATCGCCTTCAGCGACTTTCTGAAAGGCTGGGGCGGTTTGGGAATGCTCTTGGCTATTGTCGGTTTCATTGTCGGCCTCAAGCAGTTCAGAAAAACCGAAAATGGGTTGAGGGTTACCGACGCCATAGCGCTGAAAATACCCGTTGTGGGATCGCTGATTCAGAGGGTGTCGGTCGCCAAGTTTACGCGCACGCTCGGCACGTTGCTTACCAGCGGCGTCCCGATCCTAGAAGGATTATTGATTGTTTCGAGGACCGCGGGCAATAAGGTCGTGGAAGAAGCGATTTTGGCCACGAGGACGAGTGTAAGCGAGGGGAAAACGCTTGCCGACCCCCTTGGGAAGGCGCAAGTTTTCCCACCCATGGTCATCCAGATGATCGGTGTCGGCGAGGCGACGGGCGCGCTCGACAACATGCTGAACAAAATCGCGGACTTTTATGATGACGAGGTGGATTCCGCAGTGGCGGCTCTCACTTCCATGCTTGAGCCGATGCTCATGATCTTTTTGGGCATCACGGTCGGTTTCGTCATTATTGCCATGTACATGCCGATATTCCAGATGGGCGCGGCGGCGGGATAGCAACTCACGTGACACGAGAGTTTTCAAGAGAAGAATACTCGATACGCATAACGTGGCTTATCTGGAGCAGGTTGGTCCTCACCACCTTTCTCGTCGGAACGCTCGTTTTTTTTCAACGGCATTATACCATCTACCCGTTTAAAACCGCATACGTATATTATTTTTTGCTTACCGTATACGGCCTGACCGCTGTTTATTGGTACCTTCAGAAGAAGATTGAACGCCTCTCCATAGTGGCCTATCTCCAGACGTCAGGCGACATTCTTCTTGTTACTGTTCTTACCCATCTTACCGGCGGCATTGACAGCGGCTTCTCGCTGCTCTACCATTTAACGATTATTTCCTCAAGCATCATCCTGTACCGCCGGGGAGGGTATCTGGCCGCCTCTCTCTCGAGTATTCTATACGGGGCCATGCTGGACATGCAGTACTATAACGTTCTTGGTTTCGCCAGGAGCCAGAACTTCACGTCTGTCCAGGTGCTCTTTCAGGTTTTCATCAACATCCTTTCGTTCTATCTTGTGGGCCTTTTGAGCGGTTATCTTTCCGAACGTCTCAGAAAAACACGTCAGGAGCTTCGAGATAAAAGTGTGGATTTCGAAGACCTTCGGGTTTTGCAGGAGCACATCCTGCGGAGTGTGGGGAGCGGAATACTCACCATGGACCTGCACGGCAGCATTGCGTCTTGGAACCCGGCGGCGGAACAGATCACCGGGTACCGGTATGATGAGATCAGGAACAGATGGCAGCAGGTGTTCGGGGAGAGCATTAAGGGGGTCTTCGGCCATACCGACGCGCTGAAAGAGCACCCGTTCCGCTTCAACGGCCATATCATAAAAAAAGACGGCGCCACGGCGATTCTCGGGATGACCGCGTCCCTGCTCAGGGACGATGCGCACACGGTACGGGGGATCATTCTCATTTTTCAGGATATTACGAGATTGGTAGAAATGGAAGACCAGGTGAGGATGCAGGAGCGGCTGGCAACCGTCGGGAGCCTGGCAGCGGGAATTGCTCATGAGATCAGAAATCCGCTCGCCTCGCTCAGCGGTTCCATCCAGGTCTTGAAAGCCGAACTTGGATTACATGACGATAACAAACGCCTCATGGACATCGTGGTCCGGGAAACCGACCGGCTCAATACGATCATCACGGAATTCCTGGAGTATGCCCGTCTCAAGAACGCACATAACGATCATATCGTTCTTCTGCCCATTATCGATGAAACGATCATGCTCTTGAGGAATAGCAAGGATTTTACGGTTGGCATTCGCATCAACCATACCATTGATCCGCATGTCGTGATTCAGGGGGACGCCCAACGGCTCAGGCAGGTCTTCTGGAATCTTCTTATGAACGCATGCCAGGCGATGCCCGAGGGCGGCGAGATCTCGATCACGGCGAGTCCGTTTTCTCAAGTGGCTGACGACACTGTTTGGTGTGAAATCGTTATTGCCGATACTGGTCAGGGGATTGCCCTTGAGGATAAAGATAAAATATTCAACCCGTTTTTTACGACAAAGACCGGGGGGACCGGCTTGGGGCTGGCGATCGTCTACCGGATCATAGAGGACCACAAGGGGACGATTGTGGTGGACAGCTCGCCGGGTAAAGGGACGAAATTCATTATTCGTCTCCCAATGATCGAGGAATCAGTGTTTAACACGACGGAACACGATGCGCATCAACGCGCGAGAGGCTGACCTGAGATGAGTGAAATACTTGTTGTGGATGATGAACAAAGCATGCGGGACTTTCTCGCGATCATGCTCAAAAAAGAAGGACACGGAGTTGTGACGGCAATGAACGGTTCAGACGCGATCAGGGCGGTCCAGTCCGAGATCTTCGATCTGGTGATCACCGATGTCAAGATGCCCGGAACAGACGGCCTTGAGGTGCTCAAAACGATCAAGGAAATATCCCCCGAGACCGTTGTGATCATGGTAACGGCCTTTGCGACCGCCGAGACCGCCGTTGAGGCCATGAAACTCGGGGCCTACGACTACATTATAAAGCCCTTCAATGTAGACGAGCTGAAACTCATCATCAATAACTCGCTCGAAAAACGGTATTTGCGGAAGGAGAACATCCTCCTGAAGCGTGAGATCGAATCCCGGGCGGGGTTCGAGAACTTCATCGGAAAGAGTGCTCCGATGCTGAAGGTATTCGCTCTCATCAGGCAGGTAGCGGATTCGAACAGCACCGTGCTGATCACGGGCGAAAGCGGGACCGGCAAAGAGCTGGTGGCGAAAGCCGTCCATTTCAACAGTCCGAGAAAAAGCGGCCCTATTGTGACCGTTAATTGCGGGGCACTGCCTGAAACGCTGCTGGAAAGCGAGCTCTTCGGCTACATGAAAGGCGCATTTACCGGCGCGACAGCCAATAAACAGGGACTCTTTGAGGCAGCACATGGCGGAAGTATTTTTCTTGATGAGATCAGCGCCACGACGCCGGGTTTGCAGATCAAGCTCCTGAGGGTCCTGCAGGAACGGGAGTTTATGCGCGTAGGGGGGACCACTCCGATCAAGGTCGACGTGCATGTTATCGCGGCAAGCAACAAGGACCTGCTGACCGAAGTTACTAAGGGCGCCTTCCGGGAAGACCTCTACTATCGTCTGAACGTAATTCCCATCCATCTCCCCCCCCTTCGGGAGAGAAAAGAAGATATTCCGCTTTTGATCGATTTTTTCCTGAGGAAATGCTCACGGAAAGAGGGAGACCGTTTGATGACAAAAACGGTTGACGCGGAAGCCATGAAAGCCCTGATGAATTACCGCTGGCCGGGTAATGTGCGCGAGCTGGAAAATATGATAGAACGGCTCGTCATTATGGCGCCTGACGGCACGATTCACATTGACCTCATTCCTGATGCCGTGAAGGATGCGCATCCCTGCTCAGAACTCGGGACGATGGATATCCCCGACGAAGGACTGGACCTGGAAACAATGCTTGAAACTGCCGAGAGAACGTTTCTTCGTAAAGCGCTCGAAAAAGCGGGTGGGGTAAAGACAGAAGCGGCGAAACTTCTTGGACTGACCTTTCGGTCCTTCCGGCACCGGTTGCATAAGTACGGTGATAGGTAAGCGGTCGCGGAACCGGTCCTAACAATGGATGGCCATTGATCTGGACGCTGATATCCTTTTTCCCAGTACCAACTACCTGCCAACGCTATCTTGGCGAGTAATTTTAATCTTGACTTTGCGAATTCTCGTATATAAAATAAGCCATGCCTATAAAAAGAAAACTGCTGAATGCTCTCCAGGCTCATCTTCCCAAAAAAGAGATGACCCTTCTTGTCGGTCCCCGTCAGGCGGGCAAAACGACCTTAATGCTGCATCTTCAGGAGCATTTGCAAAAAAAAGGCGATAAGACGCTTTTCCTGAGTCTTGATTACGAACGGGACCAGCCCTATTTCGCGGACCAGGAGGCGCTTCTGAGCAGGCTGCGCCTGGAGTTCGGCAACAAGAAGGGGTATGTCTTCATCGACGAGATACAGAGAAAAGAAAACGCCGGTATTTTTCTCAAAGGTCTTTACGATATGCGGACACCGTACAAATTCATCCTCTCCGGCTCCGGAAGCGTTGAGTTGAAGGAAAAGGTGCATGAATCCCTCGCTGGCAGAAAGAGGATGTTCGAGCTTTCCACGGTCACGCTTGCGGAGTTCATCAATTACCGGACCGCGTATAAATATCAGGACAGGCTCGCAGACTATTTCAGGATAAACAAGTCCGAGGCACAGGGTCTCCTGATGGAATATCTCAACTTCGGAGGCTATCCAAGGGTGGTTCTTGAGGACACCACGAAGGAGAAGTCGGCGATCATCGATGAGATTTACCGGAGTTACATAGAAAAGGACATTGCCTTTCTCCTGCGCGTGGAACGGATCGACGCGTTCGGAAACCTGATACGCATGCTCGCCGACCAGATCGGCGGCATGATCAATCTCAACGAGCTTTCCTCCACTGCGGGAATCTCCGTGCAGACGGTGAAAAACTATCTGTCCTACGCGGAAAAGACCTTCATCATCAGAAGGGTCACGCCCTGGTTCAAGAACCTGAGAAGCGAGATCAGCAAGTCGCCGGTGATGTATTTCAATGACCTTGGATTAAGAAACTTCGCGCTTCGCCGTTTTGGAAGATACACGGCGCTTCATGAGACTGGGTTCCTATTTCAAAATCTTATCCATCAGTTGCTTTTTGAGAAGACGCAGGGAGAGGGCGGCATGGTCCACTTCTGGAGAACAAAAGACAGGGCCGAGGTGGATTTCATCATCAATAGCGATGATGGCGTAATCCCCGTGGAGGTGAAATGCAGGGAGATGAAAAGCGGGGAGATCGGCCGCTCGCTCCAGGGCTTTATCGCGAAGTATCAGCCGAAGGAAGCGTGGATCGTATCTCTTGGGGCGCATGAAGACGAGAAGCTGGGAAAAACACGAGTGCGGTTTAGTCCCTTTTATGAGCTGCTGTGAGTTTTAAACCGCTGATCAAAATGAGCATAAGTGGCTTGGTAATCCAGTCCGCTTTTTTATGACGGCAGTGGATGAAAAGATCATAAATATATTATTTGCATCATGGCAAATTAACGTAGGAACGGTCTGCATCCCCGGTGAACAAGTTGGTGTATTTTGCTGCTTCCTGTATTATAATGACTCCATGCTTCGATCATGGGGAAAATCTTTCTTCATAATTCTTTGCCTGTTGTTAGCAAATCCCTCACTTTGTTCTGCCGCCGATATCGCTTACCAAGGCACTCACATCCTTACCCACGGCGCTTTCCAGAAACTTGCAAAGGCATTTGAAAAAAAGTATGGCATTGCCGTCTTTGTGAAGGGCGGCGGCTGCTCAGACGGCATCGCTGTTGTGGTGAACGACCGGCGGGAGATGGGCGGTATCTGCTGTCCCCTGAATCCCGAAAAGGCGGCGCGGCAGGGACTGGTCCAGCACCGTGTTGCCGTAGATATCAAGGCGGTTATCGTGAATTCGAAAAATCCTGTGCGGGATCTCAAGCTTAAGCAGGTCTCCGATATTCATGCCGGGCTTCTCACCAACTGGAAAACAGTCGGCGGGAAGGACAGGCCTGTTGCGCTGGTTTATCGCGATCATTGCAGGGACATGGAAGAGCCTGTCCGGAGAGTGCTCGGTATCACCGGCCCTGTCGCTAAAAAGGCGATCATCGTCAAGACGGACAAGGATATCGTCGATTACGTGGAGCGCTTTCCCGACGCAATCGGCGTCGTGAGCAGGATATTCGCTGAGGAAGCGAAAGTAAAGATGGTAGCCGTGGATGGTATTGATCCCACGCCGGAAAATGCGGAAAAGGGTCGCTACGCCCTGACAGGCGACCTGTTTGTGATTACCAAGGGCAAACCCAAAGGATGGACGGAAAAATTCATCGCCTTTGTCCTGGGTGACGAGGGACAGGCGATCATCGGCAAAAGATTTGCGCGGGTAAAATGAAAAATACCTGGAACAGTCTTTCGATCAGGCATAAAATACTCTCTATCATCGTCCTCACCATTTTGCTTGTCGCGATCACGATCTTCCCTGTTGTTTCGCGCCTCACGAAGGACGCGCTGGAACATCAGCAGCGCGAAAATCTCCTGAGTGTGAAAAACCTCGTGACAAAGCTCTTTGCGGATTATCAGCAAAAGGTCACGAACTACACAAAGCTCTTCAGCAACGACCGCGAGATCAAAGACAGCCTCTTCTACTATGTGGAGCTCGCGGGAGAACGCGAGCACCCGCTTCGCGCCGCGAACCGCCTGTTCAAATCTTTTGACGTGAGTTCCATCGAGATCGGCGACAGCCGGGGCCGCATGGTTGCCGCGGCTGAGGCTTCCGGAAAACACGATATAGACCGGTCCGATGATCCACTGATCCGAAAAGCCCTTAAGGGGGAAACCGCATCAGGGATCATGCTTGCCGAGAAGGGCTTTATCATCAGGGCTTCGGCCCCCATCTTTTATAACGAAAACCAGATAATCGGAACCATCACCGCCGGCATCCTGCTCGACGACGCGCTCCTGGCGAAGATCAGGGTACTGAGCAACACGGACCTGGTAATCTCGGACACCGCGGGCAAAATCGTATCATCTACGGTGAAACAAGGCGTTGAACCCAGCGCGCATTATGACCGGGGACAGGTTTCACCCGCCCCTGGCAGTCACGAGCTCGTGATGACGTTTCCCCTGTCCGACGTATCCGGTATCGTAGTGGGTAATGTCACAATTCTCCAGGAAGACAGACTTCCCGGAATTCTCGCCCGGACGCAGGTTATTCTCTCGGTCCTCCTTCTCACCATATTGGTAGTTTCAGCCATCCTCCTGTTCATTACGTTTAAGAAGCTTATGCGTCCGGTCGTCAGTCTGAAGGAAGGGGCTGAGCGGATCGGCAAAGGAGAGTTCAGCCACCGGATCGCGGTTGAGTCGAAGGACGAGATCGGCGAGCTTTCGGAAGGCTTCAACAAAATGGCCATGAACCTCGAACGTCTGCGCGATGTGGAGGAACGTCTCAGCCGGGCTGAGCGGCTCGCGGCAATCGGCACCTTCGCGGCCGGCATCGCGCACGAGATCAACAATCCCATCGGGAATGTCATCGGCATCGCGAAGCTGTTGAAAAAAAACGCTCTCGATACGGACACGAGCGAGGACATAGACACCATTGTCAAGAACGCGGAGCGGTGCGCAAGAATCACCAGGGACTTGCTTGCCTACTCCCGGCAATCGCCGCCGAAACGGGAAATGGCCTCGCTTTCCGGACTGATTGACGACGTGGTGCAGAGTATCCGAGGCTTGGCTGACCAGAAGGGCATTGTGGTCCGAAAGGAGCTTCCTGAAGGTCCGCAGGACCTGTTTATCGATCCGCTCCAGATGAGCCAGGCATTGAACAACATTCTCATGAACGCGGTGCAGTCCATCAAAACCTCCGGCACGGTAACGCTCAGGTCATCGGTCGTGGACAACGGAATAATCGAGATTGCCGTCACCGACACGGGTTGCGGGATGGATGCGGAAACCAAAGAGAAGATATTTTATCCTTTTTTCACCACCAAGCCGGTGGGCGAAGGGACTGGCCTCGGTCTTGCAATAAGCTACGGTATCGTCAGGAACCACGGCGGAGATATATCACTGGAAAGCGAGAAGAGTTTCGGCAGCACGTTCAGGATCAGGCTGCCGATGGGGGAAACGAGTGGATAGTAAAGTGAAAATCATCGCCATTGACGACGAAGAGACGATGCTGCGGATACTGAGGCGGTCGCTTGAGCCGGAGGGGTATGTTGTTGAGACCTTTACGGACCCAGGCGAAGCGTTGAAACGGATCGAGAACGGCGCTTCCGCCGATATCGTCATCACCGATCTCATGCTGCCGGAAATGGACGGTTTCAGGATCCTGGAAAAGGTCCGTTCCATTGACCGGGACATCATGGTCATCGTGATAACCGCGTTTTCGTCCGTGGAGTCCGCGGTGAAGGCGATCAAGGCAGGGGCCTACGATTTCATACCCAAGCCCTTTGATCCCGAGCACATCGCGCTCGTGGTGAAGCGGGCAATCGAAACAAGAGACCTGCGGCTCGAAAACATCGGCTTGAGGAAACTGCTCGCGGGCATCCCCGCCGCGGGCGAGCTCGTGGGCGCGAGCCGCGCCATGAGGCAGGTCTTCGGCATGATCGAGAAGGTAAAGGACACGGATGGCACGGTGCTTATTATGGGCGAGAGCGGGGTTGGGAAGGAGCTTGTGGCACGGGCGATACACACCAGCAGTACGAGGGCCACGGGATCGTTCATTGCGCTTAACTGTGGGGCGCTGCCTGACGAGCTTCTGGAATCAG
>Ga0315281_10002911_pt1 | contig 25302 bp, 19 predicted proteins | sample YL17G07_0_MG_FD_204540 | JGI IMG/M metagenome (GOLD analysis project Ga0315281, IMG submission 204540) | Sediment microbial communities from Yellowstone Lake, YNP, Wyoming, USA - YL17G07_0 | ecosystem: Environmental > Aquatic > Freshwater > Lake > Sediment | place: USA: Wyoming | collected... | reverse complement strand
GCGAAGCCAGTGGAAGCTCGCCAGCGACCCCGGCATCCGGCCCAACCAGCGCGTGCTCCGGGTGGAGCCGGAGGGCGACAACCCTTCGGTGAGCAAGAAGCGGGAGCTCATCGTGATCGACCGGATTCCCGGCCGGGACAAGCTGAAGAAGGAGAACATCCGGGGGGCGTTCTTCGATGTCAAGACCGGCGAGGACTTCAAGTGCGCGGACCCCAAGGTCCGCGTGACTGTCGTGATGCAGAGCACGAGGAACTGGTGGATGTGGCTCGGCTCCGCTCCCCTGGCGGGCGTCCGGGACTGGAAGACCGTCACCGTGCCGCTGGACAAGCCCGAGCACGTGAAGGCCGTCCCGGACGCGCTCAACGTCATGATCCTCCTCGAGGCTAACCAGCCCGTGTACGGGTCGATCTACGTCGACCGCGCGGGTCTGCTGGTCCGCTAGGAAGAGGCCTACAGGCCATTGCAGAACCTGAAATCCATCCGCTGCCTGCAGAGGTCGTTGCGAGGAGTTGCGACGTCCGGAGCAACTCCTGGCGTTCGCCGCGAACGCCAGGTTTCAGGCAACGACCTCTACCGGCTTCCGATCTCGAAGGCGGTCATCGAGCGCGGGGGAAAGACGTGGGCGATCACGGACGCGGCGGACACGCGCGTGGGAATGCCGGACTCGGTCTCGCGGACCTCGTCCTTCTCCACGTTCATCGACGCCAGGTTCTCCCCGGTCACCGTCCACCGGCGCACGGACCCGGCCGGCCATCCGCGGACCGAGATGCGGGCCGGCACCGCGTCCCGGTGGTGCCGGTTGAACACGATCACGAAGAGCGTCTTCCCGTCGGCGGCAAGGCTGGCCGCCGCCGTGAGCGCCGGATAGGCGGGCCAGATCTCCGGGCGCAACGCCTCGACCGCGAGGTTCCGGACCTCCACGGTCCCGGTCACCGGCAAGAGTCCCGCCCGAAGCCGCCACACTAGGTACGCCCCCGGGCAGTCCGGGAGGGGCCGGAAGGTGCCCGCGAACCGCGTCCACTCGGCGGCGCGCCCGGCTCCCTCGACCGCGTTGGCGGAACGCGTGGCCTCCCATCCCCGGCGGTCCACGAGTCCGAGCCCCATATTCGCGGCCCCGAGGTCCCCCATCGACCGGGCCTCGAACGACACCCGGTAGGCGTAGCCGGGCGGAGCCTTGACCTCGGCCATGGGCGGAAAGGCCTCGCCCGTCAACCCATCCAGCACGGCCGCCAGCGTTCCACCGGGCCGGATCTCGGTCCGCCACCCGCGTCCGCGGACCGGCTCGACGGCCTTCCCCGCAAGAAGGTTTCCGCCCAGTGCGGTCTCGGGAGTGTGCCGGTCCCCGCGCGCCGGGCCGACGAACCCCGGATAGCCTTCGAACTCGATCCGCGGCGAGTCCACCCGGGTCTCCACCCAGGGCGTCCCGAAGTGCCGGCCCCAGAGGCGGAAGAACCGGAACGCCGCCTGCTCGCGCCACGGGTCCGGTCCGCGTACCGATCCCCAGTATCCGTTGGCGAACTGCCAGTAGTTCGCCATCAGAACGCCCGAGGCGGGATTCAGCATTACCCGCAGGAAGTCCGCGGAGAACAGCGCGGCGGCGAGGCTGAACCGGTACGGGCGGGGCTTGTCCTGCACGAACATGGCGTTGTACTCCGTGATCGCCAGCGGAATGTCGCGACCGGCTTCCCGCCGGATCAGCGTGCGGTACCGGCCCAGCATCTCCTCGAACCGGTCCACGGAGGAGATGGCGGCACGCAGGGCGACATCCGGGTCGCCCGGAAGCACGCCGTCCGGCGGCATCGCGCCGACCGCGTACGCATGGACGACCACGAAGTCCGCGTTGGCCCCCGTCGCCTTGAGCACCACCGCGTTCCAGGAATCCTCCGGCCCGGTCCCGGTTCCCATGAGCACCCCCAGCTTGACCCCGGGATCCACGGATCGCATCCGTCTCGCGCAGTCATTGACCCAGGCCGCATACTCCCCGGGCGTCCACTTCTTCTGAGGGACCAGGTCGTGGTTGCCGTGGTCCGACTCGTTCCCCATCTCGTAGTACCGGACCCCGAGGGGCCTTAGGTGCCGGACGAGGTCCGCGGCATCCTCCGGGGTGGCGGAGTAGTCGCTGACGGTGAAGAGCGGCTCGGCCCCGACGGCCCGGCAGTACGACACGAACTCGTCGGGACCGAAGGCGAACGACGGCCGGGACGCGGGGGGGCCGACGGCCTTCCGCCAGTCGTAGCCGTGGACGAGGCACCCGCCCGGGAACCTCATCATCCCGGCCCGGATCTCGCGCGCCAGCCGGACCGCCTCCGGCACGGGCGCCCCGCGCCCGGGGTCCCATACGCCTCCGCCCGTCCGCGGCCCCTCGGTGTCGTGCGACGTGCCGAAGATGCCGTACGAATCCCCGGACTCGAGGTTGTGGCCCAGGACGAAGGGGCTGACCGCTCCCGTGGCACGATCCGCTCGTACTACTATGGAGGCGGGAGACGCGCCCGCCGCCCCGGCCGCAAGCACCACCGCCATGATCGTGGGTGTCAGCAGATCCAGCGCTCCCGGAGGTGGTCGAAATACGCCAGCGCGTTCGCGACCGGGACGTTGCTCGGGATGTGGCTCCCGACCGCGAAGAAGAACCCGGGGCGGCCCTTGACCAGATCCAGCGTTGCGTCCACCTGCGCCTTGATCTTGGCGATCGGGCCCATGGTCAGCGTCTGGGTATCGACCTTGGACCCCATGATCGCGATCCTCCCCGCATGCCGGCTCACGATCTCGTCGAATGAAGTCAGCGGCTCGAACGTGAGCCCCTGCGCCCCGGCGGCGACGATGTCGTCCACGAACGGGGTGTAGTTGCCGTCCGACGTGAAGACCACGAGCTTCCCCGCGTCGCGCAGGACCTTCCATAGTTCGCGATACCTCGGGACGATCGCGGATCGGGTGAAGTCCGGGTGGATCCAGGGGCCGCCGGCCCAGACGAAGTCGTCGTGGCAGTTGAAGACCTCGATCGAAGTCCTGGCCCACGCCCGCGCGTGGTGCATGGATAGCCGGAAGAACGAGTCGAGGACCCTCTCGAACTTCCCCCGGTCGATCGCGGCCGAGAGGATCATGTCCCACCCGAACGCCTCGATCGCGCCCGAGACCACGGTCTTGTAGTAGCCGCCGGGCGCGACCCAGTCGCCGCCCGCCTTGAGCGCCGCGTGTTCCCGCTCGTAGTAGGCGACCAGCTCGGCCATGTCCGGGAGCCCGTACTCGGCCACGGCGTCGAACACCCAGACTTCCTCGACGGTCTTGAACGGGCTGGGCTTGGGGTCCCGCCGGTCGCGGCCCCCGGCCTCGAACTCGCCGTGCCCCATGTCCGTCGTCCTGCCCCGCTTCGACCACTCCACCGGTCCGTCGTTCGTGTACCAGGAGTAGTCGATCTCCCACGCCTCGTTGAACGGCTTGCCGGTTGCGGCCTCGACCGCGCGCATGATGGCATCGCTGGAGCAGTACTCGGTGTGCGCGAGCCGCGGAGTCGGTTTGAGATGCAGGGCGTCGATCCCGATCCGGTAGCTCATCGGAGTGGCCTCCTACTCCTTCGGATCGGGCACCGAAAGACCCTTGCAGATCTTGCGCGCCAGGAGATCGGGAATCTCCGCGTGACGGGGAATTGCCTCGACCTTTCCGGTCTGGGGGTTCATCCAAAGGGAATGACTGCGACCTTCGCGTTTGAGGTGGCACCCGTGCCACCGAAGATGCTGGAGCAGACTGCTCCGTTTCATCTAGAGCGTGACGAGAACGACGTCCTTCTTGGCCTTCCGCGGAGCGCTCCGAAGGCCGTCCCGGCGCCGGTCCTTGAGGATCAGGGCGATCGCCTCCGAGAGGCTCTTCAGGCAGGAAGCCTTGTTCCGTCCCTGGCCGTTGGCACCCGGCACCTCCGGACACCAGGCCACGAACCACTTGCCGTCCCGCTCGATCATGGCCGTGAACTCGTTGTGCATGGCTACCCCGATTCTACACCCCACGCCGGACGATCTTCACCGGTCGAAGGTCCCGAACTCCTTGCAGGCCGCGACGAATGCCTCGATGTTGGCGATGGGCACCTCGGGTTCCAGGACGTGCGTGGGCGAGAGGATGAGCCCGCCGTCGCGCCCGTACTTGTCGATGCACTCCTTGACCCGCGCCCGCACGGCCGCGGGAGTCCCGAACGGCATCGTCGTCTGAGTCCCCATGCACCCGTCGAAGCTGACCCTTTTCCCCCACTTCCGGTGGATCTCGTCCGTGTCCACGCACTCGGGCTGGACGGGGTTCAGTATGTCGAGACCGGCGTCCAGCATCTCGGGGACGATCTGCATCACGTTCCCGTCGCTGTGGTAATGAAGCGCCACGTCCGGCTTCGCCGCCTTTGCCGCCTTCCACACCTGCCCCCACCGGGCGAGGATGAACTCGCGCCACATCGGGAGCGAGAACATCATGTTCGTCTGGTTCGCGACGTCGTCGCCGGTCTGGACCATGTCCGCGCCCGCCTTCGCCGCCGCGACCGCGAGGTGGAGGTTGTTGCGGAAGAACCGCTCCAGCAGGGAATGGGCCCACTCGGGCCGCTCGATCATGTCCTCGAGAAACGGCTCGTAGCCCCGGATCTGCCAGGAGTTCTCGTACATGTGCCCGACGAATATCCCGGCCGGGCGCCCGGCCGCATGCGCGCGCTTCACCTCGTCCGCCCACCAGCTCGTGTCGAACCGGGAGACGTCGTCGATCGGGTATTCCTCAATCTCCCGGAAGGTCGTCGCGTTGCGCAGGGGCGAGACGTACGCGGTGAAGTGGTACTGGCTCCCGGGCACCTCGAGCACGCCGAGGTGGTTGACCCAGGCCCCGGGCGGTACCGGATGGTCCTTCCAGTACGGGGAATAGTCGGGGGGCGGCAGGCCGTCGGGCCGGTTCAGCCGGAGCGACCGGTAGCCGAAACAGCCGTAGTGCTTGAACCAGTCGCCGTCTCCGCCGACGTGTTCCTTCATCCGCCGGTTGAGGTCCGGCGTGCAGTCGAAGTGGTACAGGATCCGGGCCGGCCGGCGGTGCCGGACCGTGTCCCGGAAGACCTCTGAGTCAGTTGCCACGTTGGTACTCTTACCTGACTCCAACCCGGACTTCGGCCGCCGCCAGCCCTTCCCCGGACGCGTGCAGGATGATCGTGCCCTTCCCGGTCGGACGCAGGATCGCCAGGCACTTCCCCGCAAATGGCCGACGCTCGGGCACCATGAAGCTCGCCATCCGGTTCGGGCTCCCGTCGCCCACGGCCGCGAGCTCGCCGCCCGAGACCGAGAACGTCACCGGATCCGAAGCGTTCGGCACGAGGACGCCCTTGTCGTCCAGAACCTCGACCGTCACGTACGCGAGGTCGTCGCGCGTGTTCGCAATCGTCGGCCGGTCCGCGGAAAGCCTCAGCCGCGCGGGCGCTCCCGCCGTGCGCAGGACCGCGGTGGCCACGACCTTGCTCCCGGCGAGGGCCTCGGCCTTGAGCTCGCCGGCCGCGTACGGGACCTTGAACTTCGCCAGGTACCGCGCCGCCCGGCCGCCCCGGCTGGTCCCCACGACCTTGCCGTTGAGCGTCAGCCGGACCGTCTCGCAGTCCGCGTAGACGTGGACCTCGAGCTCGCGCCCCTCACACCCGGGCCAGGTCCAGGATTCCTCGACGTTGGGCCATCCCCACGCGCTCACGGTCTCCTCGCGCCCCTCGGGGATCGGCTGGTGCACGGTCATGGCGATCCGGTCCACGCCCCACATCACCCGGCGGTAGAGGCCCTGCGGCTTCACGAACCCGCAGTAGTCGAAGTCGCTGCAGTTCGAGACGAACCACGGCCACGGCTGGAGGAACCCGGAGTGGTCGCCCTTGAGCCACGCGGCCCCGATGCCGGACTCGCCCAGGTAGTCGATCGCGGTCCAGATGAAGTCGCCGAGAACCCACGGGCAGGTCTCGACCGGCGCCCAGTAGTCGAACGACTGCACCCCGAACGACTCGGTCATGACCATCAGCCGCTTCGGGTGCCGGGCCCGGTCCGGCACGTACTTGTCGGGGTTGTAGTTGTACCCCGCCACCTCGAGCGCGGCGAGGTAGGGGTCCGCGTCGTCGTTGACGCCGTTGAACGCGCTCGTGACCGGCCGCGTGGGATCGAGCTCCCGGATCCGGCCGGCGAGCATGCGGGCGCTCTTCCGCCCCCGCTCCTCGTACCGCTCCGGGATCTCGTTCCCGATCGACCACATGAACACGCACGGGTGGTTCCGGTCGCGGAGCACCATGCTGTCGATGTCGTCCTTCCACCACTGGTCGAAGTGCTTGCCGTAGTCCTCGGGGTTCTTGCCCACCTGCCAGCAGTCGAACGACTCGTCCATGACCAGGAGCCCGAGCCGGTCGCAAGCGTCCAGGAATGCCGAGGACGGGGGATTATGACTGGTTCGCATCGCGTTGTACCCGGCGGCGAGGAGCAGCTCCACCCGGCGTTCCTCGGCGCGTCCGATCGTGGCCGACCCCAGCGCCCCGTTGTCGTGGTGGCAGCAGCCGCCCTTGAGCTTGATGACTTCCCCGTTCAGCAGGAGGCCCCGGTCGGGGTCGAGCTCGAACGTCCGGATGCCGAACGGCACCTCGACCCGGTCAACGACCTTGCCTGCCCGGACCACCTCGACGACGGCCCGGTACAGGTGCGGGGCTTCCGGCGACCAGCGCCGGGGTTTCGCCACGGCCGCGGTCACCACGACCTCCTTCCGCCCGCCCGCGCGCACGGACGCCTTCGCGGTGCCCTTCCTCCCGCCGGGCCCCTTGAGCGTGACCCGGACGGTCGCGGCCAGCGCCGCCAGCGCGTGGTTCTCGACCGTGACGGCCACCCGCACGGCCGCGGCCTGGTCCGTCACCTTCGGCGTGGTCACGAAGACGCCCTCATGCGCAACGCCAAGGTCCCCCGTGAGCTCGAGCCGGACCCGCCGGTAGATCCCGGAACCCGAGTACCACCGGCTGTTCGCCCCCTCGTTGCGCACCCGAACCGCGACGACGTTCACGTCCCCCTGGCTTGCCAGGTGCGGCGTGAGGTCGTACGAGAACGCCGTGTACCCGTACGGGTGCGCCCCGAGGTGGACGCCATTGCACCAGACCTCGGCGTTCATGTAGACGCCGTCGAAGACGATCCGGGCGCGCCGGCCCGACGGGACGCGGAACCGCTTCCGGTACCAGCCGGTACCGCCGACGACGTGGCCCGTGCTCCCGCCGCCCGCGCTCAGGACCGAGTCGAACGGGCCGACCCGGACGTGGGGCCCGCCCGCGGCGTAGATGCCGCCAGCGCCCTCGCCGTCGAAGCACCGGACCGCGACGAGGTCGGTCCCGTCCCCGCGCAGGAGCGACGCCGGGACCGTGTACCGCCGCGGCTCGGAGTAGGCGGTCCGGTACTTGGGGGGAAACCGGCCCATGCCGCCGACGCGGACGCCGTTGACGAAGGTCTCGTCCGCGTCGTCAATCTTGCCGGCGTCGATGACCAGGTCGCGCCCGCGGAGTTCCGCCGGAATCTCGAACCGCCGCCGGAACCAGCCGTAGACGTTGTCGGCCGTGTACCCGGAGTGGTCCTCCCAGGTGGCGGGGAGCTTGACCTCCTGCCAGCCGGAGTCGTCCAGCGCGGACTCCTTCCACGCGGGATCGTCGCCGGGGTTGAACCGCCACTTCGCGTTCACGACGTCGAGGACCGGTTCGACATCGCCGAGCGTGGGGAGGTCCTCGCGGCTCCAGTCGTGGGGCGTCTCGACCACGCACCATCCGCCGTGGTCGAACTCGGCCTTCCAGGCCTCGGGCTCATCCCCGCGCAGGAACCGCCAGTCCGCGTCGAACGACTCCGTGATCCTCGGGTGCGCCATGCCAGTCCTCCTCGTCGGGGCCCGTCCCGGGCCCGCTGAGAGAGGATACTACCAGAGTCGGACCGGCGTTAATGCCAGCCGAGGAAGGCGAAGAGGTGCCAGGAAGCGGCGGAGATGGCCCCCGCGGCCGGGATCGTCAGGATCCATGCCCACACCAGCCTGCCCGCGACCTGCCACTTGACCGCCCGGGCCCCCCGTGTCGCCCCGACCCCGACGATCGACCCCGTGATCGTATGGGTCGTGCTCACGGGGATCCCGAACCAGGTCGCCCCGTACAGGCACAGGGCCCCCGCGGTCTCGGCCGAGAACCCGTGCACGGGCTGGAGGTGGCAGATTTTCTGGCCCATGGTCTTCACGATCCGCCAGCCGCCCATGAGCGTGCCGAGCCCCATCGCGGCGTGGCACGAGAGCACGACCCAGAGCGGGACATCGGACGCCTTGTCGGCGAACCCGCCCGCGATCAGGACCGCGAGGATGATCCCCATCGTCTTCTGGGCGTCGTTCCCCCCGTGCCCGAGGCTGTACGCCGCCGAGGAAAGGAGCTGGAGCCGGCGGAAGAGCCCGCTGACCCCGGAGGGCGTCGCCTTCCGGAAGACCCAGTACGTGATCACCATGAAAACGAACCCCATCGCCATCCCGAGCACGGGCGCCACGATGATGAAGAGCCCGATCTTGGTCAGCCCCGGGAGGATGAGCGACCCCCAACCCGCGTGGGCGACCGCCGCGCCCGCGAACCCGCCCACGAGCGCGTGCGACGAGCTGGTCGGGATCCCGAGCCACCAGGTGACGAGGTCCCACGCGATCGCGCCCACGAGCCCGGCGGCAAGAACCGCGACGGTGACGGACGAGGGGTCCACGACCCCCTTGCCGATGGTCCGGGCCACGTGCAGGCCGAAGAACAGGAAGGCGATGAAGTTGAAGAAGGCGGCCCAGGCCACGGCCTGGTAGGGCGTGAGAACCCGGGTCGATACCACGGTCGCGATCGAGTTCGCCGCGTCGTGGAACCCGTTGACGTAGTCGAAAGCGAGCGCGAGCACGACTATCGCGACCACTACCCAGAGCTCCGTTGTCCCCATGAACCCCTCCCTTCCGAGGGCATCCTGTACCCTCACCATGTGTAACCCCGGGAAGGTAAAGGCCCGGTCAAGAGGGGGTGAATAGTCGGGAGAGTGGGAAAGCGCGGACTAGGCGGAGATGGGAAGGTTGACCCGGAAAGTGCTCCCCTTCCCGAGGACGCTTTCGACCGCGGTCCGTCCCCCGTGGGCGAGGGCAACATGGCGGACGATGGACAGCCCGAGCCCGGTCCCGCCGAGCTCGCGCGACCGCGCCTTGTCGACCCGGTAGAACCGCTCGAAGATCCGGCCCAGGTGCTCGGGGGCGATGCCGGGGCCGGTGTCGATCACCTCGAGCACGGCCTCGGCGCCGTCCCGCCGCAGCGACACCCGGACCCGGCCGCCCGCGGGCGTGTACTTGACCGCGTTGTCGAGCAGGTTGTCGGCCACCTGCCGCAGGGCCTCGCGGTCCCCGTGGACGGTCAGGGGTGCCTCCGCGATCCCGGCCTCGAACGCGAGACCCTTCTTCTCCACCGCCGGCTGGAGCGCCCGGATCGAGTCCCGGACGGGGTCGCGGAAGTCCAGGAGTTCCCGTTCCAGGGCCCCCTCCCCGGACTCGACGCGGGAGAGGGTGAGGAGGTCGCCAACGAGGCCGCTCAGCCGGGCGGCCTGGTCCCGGACCTTGCCCAGGAATCCGCGATGCGTCTCCGCGTCCATGCCGGGATCGTCCATCAGGGTCTCCGCGAGCCCCCGGATGGCCGTCACCGGCGTCTTGAGCTCGTGCGAGACGTTCGCGACGAAGTCCCGGCGGACGGTTTCGAGCCGGCGGACGGCCTCCATGCGTTCATCGAGCCGGCCGGTCATGCGCTTGAACGCCGCCGCGAGCTGGCCGATCTCGGCGGGCGCGCCGGTCCGGATCTCGCGGTCATGTTCCCCGGCCGCGATCGCCTCGGCGGCCTCGGTGAGCGCCGTCAGCGGCCGGGTGACCGACCGGGCGAAGAAGAAGCCGAGGACGAGCCCGCCCGCCGTGGCGACGAGGACGCCCAGGACCACGAGGGCGCGCACGTGCGCGAGCCGGTCGCGGACGGCGGTGAGCGGCAGGGCGGCCCGCGCGTACCCGACGATCCGGCCGCCCGACCTGACCGCGACGGCCACGTACATCATGTCGGCCCTGAGCGTGTGGCTCCACCGGGTGGCGGTGCCGGCGCCCCGGTCCCGCGCGGCCACGATCTCGGGCCGGTCCGCGTGGTTCTCCATCCGGGACGGCTCCTCCTCGGAGTCGGCGACGACCCGCCCGCCGGCTCCCACTATCGTGAGCCGGGTCCCGATCCCGGCCCCGAGCCGGCGGATCCGCCCTTCCAGCTCCCGCCCGCCGAAGCCGCCGTGCGCGGCGAGGTCGCCGAGGAGCACGGCCTTCGCCCGCAGGGATTGCCCGAGATCGCCGCGCGCGTCCCGGTCGAGCCGCCACCCGATCAGGAGCCCGAGCGCCGCGGTCGTGGGGACAATGAGGACCACGTAGCCCGCGTAGAGCCGCCAGAGCAGTCGCGACCGGAGGATGTCAGCCCTCCGTGTCCCGGAACCGGTACCCGACGCCGCGGATGGTCTCGATCAGGTCCCGGTGGTCCCCGAGCTTCTTCCGGACGGCGAGGACGTGGACGTCGATGTTCCGGTCCACGACCACCGCGGACTCGCCGATCACGCGGGTCAGGAGCTGGTCGCGCGTGAAGGCGCGGCCCGGGTGCGCGGCGAGGAAGTGCAGGAGCCGGAGCTCCGTCGCGGTCACGGTCACGGGCTTGCCGTCCACGACGAGCTCGTGGCGGCCGGCGTCGATCACGATCCCCTCGCGCACGATCCGCTCTCCCGCGCCGCGCTCCCCGCGCAGGGGGCCCCTCCGGAGGACGGCCTTGACGCGGGCCAGCAGTTCCTTCGGGCTGAACGGCTTGGTCACGTAGTCGTCGGCGCCGACGCCGAGCCCGAGGACGATGTCGGTCTCCTCGCCCTTGGCCGTGACCATGACGACCGGGATCGGCCGGGTGACCGGGTCCTCCTTGAGCCGGCGGCAGACTTCGATGCCGTCGAGCCCGGGGAGCATGAGGTCGAGGAGCACCAGATCGGGAGCCTCCTTCCGGACCGCGGCCAGGCCCTCCTCGCCGTCCCGGCTCGTCATGACCTTGTACCCCTCGCGCGCGAGGTTGTACCGGATCACCTCGAGGATGTCCGCCTCGTCTTCGATGACCACGATCCTGCCGACCGCCATGGCTACCTCCTATCCGCCCACCATGAGATCACCGACCCGGGCACGGGATCAACGGTGCGCCGGAAAGACGTGGCCCCAGCCCAGCACGCGCGCAAGACCGGCGGGAATGGGCCGGGCGGGCAGCGCGCCCGCCAGCACGAGGGTCCCCGCCTGGAAGTACGCGGCATCCACGTCGCTGACGGCGCCCGGGAAGTGGCCGAACCCGCCGTCGGGATTCCGGCAGGACAGGGCGTACCGGGCGGCCCCCTCCAGCGCCCGCGTGCAGCCGGGCGTCCAGCCAAGCCTCGCCCCGAGCTGGCGGACGATGAAGCACCCGTCGAAGGTCGCGTGGACGTCCCAGGACCGGTCGGGCATCCGGTTCCACGACCCGTTCCGGCGCTGGAGCGCGAGCGTGCGGTCCAGGATCGCCCGGGCATGCGGGACCTCCCTCCCAGCCAGGAGCGCGTGCCGGACGAAGTGGAACGTGCTCGCGACATGCCCGCCCACCTCGCCCCGGCTCAACCGGGCGAGATAGGCCCGCCACACCGTCCGAGCGATCCGGCGCGGGACCGGCCGGTTCACGATCGCGAAGAACTGGCCGAAGAAGTCCAGCGCGTACGCCGGGAATCCGCGGGCGACAGCCGGGGTGAACAGCCGCGTCACCGCGCCAATGGTCCGCGCCAGCCCGGCGCGGGGAACCCGGTTGCCCCCGATGATGCGCAGTCCCAGTTGAGCCTGCATCGTGTCGTAGAGAACCAGGTGGATGGGCGTGGAGGCGTTCCGAGAATGGTACAGCCCGTCGCCGCCGCGGCATCGCCCGATGAACCGGCGGGTGCGCGCGCGGTCGAGCGCGCGGAATCCGAACGTCTCCTCCAGGATGAGCGCGTAGACGGGAGCCGCAAGGTCCGACAGCCGCGTGTCCGAGGTGCCCCGGTAGCCGGTCTTCAGCCCCGGCCGTACGCCGCCGTCGTCTCTCCGGCACCGGGCCAGGAACGCCCTGAGGCCTTGCACGATCACATGAACAGCCCGCCGTTGACGTGGAGGACCTGGCCGGTGATGTAGCCGGCCTCGTCCGACGCAAGGAAGACCGCGGCGGAAGCGATGTCAGCCGGCAGGCCGGCCCGGCCGACCGGGACGATCTCGACGATATGCTTCCGGACGGCCGCGGGCATCTGGTCCGTGAGCGGTGTAACGATGAACCCCGGCGCGATCGCGTTGGCCGTGATCCCGCGCGAAGCCACCTCCTTCGCGACCGTCTTCGTGAACGAGACGAGGGCGCCCTTGGAAGCCGAGTAGTTGGCCTGGTTCGGCTCGCCGTATTCGCCCACGATCGACGACAGGTTCACGATCCGGCCCCATCGCTTCCGCACCATGTGCCGCAGGGCCGCCCGGGTGCAGTGGAACGCGCCGTAGAGGTTCACGCGGAGTACCGCATCCCACTGGGCATCCGCCATCTCAGCCAGGGGAGCATCCCACGCGATCCCGGCGTTGTTGACGAGGATGTCGAGCCCGCCCGAGCGTTCCGCGAACTCGTCGATCGCGCGCCGCGCCGCCTCCGGATCCGTGACGTCGAGCTGGACCGCGACGGCCGCCTCCCCCAGCTCGCGGGCGGCTCGCTCCGCGGCCTTGCCGTCCAGATCCGCGACCGCCACCCGGGCGCCCTCCCGGATGAACGCCTCCGCGATAGCGCGGCCGATCCCGCGCCCCGCCCCGGTCACGAACGCCGCCCTGGCCTCCAGCCTCCCCGCCGTCATCCCGGGGTCATTGTGCCATACCGATCATCTATCATGGAACGCGATGCCGGCGGACACGCATACCAGGGAGGGCGGGACGACCCGGTTCCTGCGCGCCCTGACCGGGTACCTGAAACAGACCGCGGGCTCGCTGACCCTGGGCTCCGCCGCCAGCATCGTCTCCAACTCGCTGACCTTCCTGCCCATCGTCTTCCTTGGCCGCGCGATCGACGCCGTGATCGCCTGGGGAAACGGCCGGTCGGACGGCCCCGCTGCGGCCCGCGCGATCGCGCTCTGGACCGGCGCCGTCGTCGTGGTCGAGGGGCCGCGCATCGCCCGGCGCTGGTGGCTCCAGACGTCCAACGCCCGCATCCGGGCCAGCCTGCGCGCCGACGCCATGCGTGGCGTGCTCGGCTGGCCGCTCGCCCGCCTGCACGGGGTGGCCGTGGGCGACCTCATGGCCCGGATCATGGGGGACGTGGACGTCGTGGGCGTCGGCGTCCGGTCGATCACGATCGACCTGTGGGACACGATGCTCTCGGCCGTGTCGGTGCTCGTGACCATGGTCCTCTACAACCCGGCCCTGACCGCGCTTTCGCTGATACCCGTGCCCGCGGCCATGGCTCTGGCCCACGCCGCCGGACGGTGGGTCCGGCGGCGCACCACGGTGGCCCGGGAGGCCAACGCGGCCCTCACGGCCTCGCTTCAGGAACAGCTCGCGGGAGTCCGGGTCCTGCGCCTATTCGGCCGGGCCGGCGCCGCGGTCGAGCGGATCCGCGGGCACGCGGCCCGCCAGGCGGAGGCGAACATCGCGGTCGTCCGCCTCCAGGCCGGGCTGGAGCCCGTCTACGGCACGATGATGATGTGCGGGGTCGTCCTCGTAGTCCTGCTCGGCGGCCGGGACGTTGTCGCGGGGACGATGACCGTGGGCGCCTTCGTCGCCTATCTCCAGCTCTTCGTCCGGTTCGCGAACAGGGGATTCCGCATCCCGCGCTTCCTGAACCGGCTCCAGAGCGCGGGCGCCGCCTGGGACCGGCTGGTCCCTCTCCTCGCGCCCCCGGTCTCCATGGCCGCGGCGCCGCGGTTCGCGACCTTCCGGTCCGACCTGATACCCGGCGAGGACCAGGTTGCGCTCCGAGCAGCGCAACCTCCATCCGGCGGACCCGTGGCCGTGGAACTGCGCTCCGTGACCTTCCGGTACCCGGGCTCCCGCGTCCCGGCCCTGCGCGGCGTCTCGCTTGGCATCCCGGCAGGATCGTTCGTCGCGGTCACGGGCCCCGTCGGGTCGGGCAAGAGCGCGGTCGCTCGCGCGATCCTCGGCCTCTACCCGTCGGAGACGGGCTGCGTCTTCTGGGACGGGGTCAGCATCCGCGAGATCCCGCCGGAGGCGCGCGCGGGCCGGTCGGGATACCTGCCGCAGGAAGCCGGGCTGTTTTCCGGCACCGTCCGCGAGAACGTCCTCATGGGACTGCCGCTCGAAGCCGCCGGCGGCGCGGACCCCGTGCGCGAAGCCCTGGCCTGCGCCGCGCTGGAGGAGGATATCGCGGCGCTGGCGGACGGGCTCGAGACCCAGATCGGCGAGACCGGGGTCAGGATCTCGGGCGGCCAGCGCCAGCGGGTCGCGCTCGCGAGGGCGCTGGCGGGCTGCCTGCCGGGGTCCCCGCGCCTCCTGGTCCTGGACGATCCTTTTTCCGCGATCGACGTCGAGACCGAGACCCGGATCATCCGGTGCCTGCTCGACCGCCACGGCCCTTCGGCTCCCCCGGCGGATCGCGCCACGATCCTCCTGCTCTCGCACCGGCTGGCGGCGTTCCCGCTGAGCGACCGGGTCGTCGTACTCCGGGACGGCGGAATCGAGGAGGAAGGCACGCACGACGCGCTCGTGCGCGCCGGCGGGCTGTACGCCCGGATCTTCCTCGCCCAGGCCCAGGCTGCGACCGGCCGGGCGTCCGGGAAGGGAGAACAATGAGCGTCCCTGCGGCGATCCCAGGCCGGCAAGGCCCGCCGGGGCAGGCGCGCGCGATCGTCGCCCTCGTCAGGCCCTGGATCCCGATCCTGGCCGTTGTCCTGGTCTGCGTCCTCGCGGGGGCCGCCCTCGAACTCGCGCCGCCGCTGCTCCTGCGCCGGATCGTGGACCGGAACCTGATCCCGCGGCAGGGGGAGGGGCTGATGGCACTCGCGTTCCTCTACCTGGCGGCCACGGCCTTGGGGACGCTGACGGGATTCCTCGTCGCCTACTTCACCTCCATCGCGGCGCAGTCCGCGCTCCGCGAACTGCGCGTGGCCCTCTTCGCCCACCTCCAGCGCCTGCCCATGGGCTGGTTCGACAAGACGCCCCTGGGCGACACGATCAGCCGGTGCACGGCCGACGTCGAGGTCGTCGACGAGCTGTTCTCCTCCGGCGTCGTCAGCGTCATCGGCGACCTCTTCCGGCTGGTCTCGATCGCGGTGGCCCTCGTCGTGCTCAGCCCTTCCCTGACCGCCGTCGCCGCCCTTGTGGTCCCGCCCGTCTACGTCGTCACCCGTGCCTTCCGGAACCGCGTGCGCGCGGCCCAGCGCGAGAGCCGGAAGGCCGTCGGGCAGGTCAACGTCGCGCTCCAGGAGACCCTCGTGGGTGTCGAGGTCATCCACGCGTTCGCGCGCGAGCGCGCGTTCGCGGCGCGGTTCGTGCGGGAGCTCAAGCGCATGCTCCGGGCGGGCAACCGGTCGGTCCTCTTCTCGGCCTTCTACTCGCCGATGATGGCCATCCTGTCCGCGGTCGCGGCCGCGATCCTGCTCTACGCGGGCGCCGCGGCCGTCGTCGCTGGCCACGGGCTCAGCATCGGGACGCTGACGGCGTTCGTGCTCCTGCTCCAGCGGTTCTTCACCCCCATCATCGACCTCGGCGACGACTGGCAGACCGTGCAGGGAGCGCTCTCGGGCATCGAGCGCATCCAGCAGGTCCTGGCGGAGCCCCCGGAGCCCGAAGCGGTCTCCTCGGAGTTTCCGCGGACGCGGAAATTCCGTGTCGAGGAGACCCCGGCTACCGCTCCGAATCTGGTGGAGGTAAAGGAGATCGTCTTCGGGTACTCTCCCGGCCGCCCGGTCCTGCGTGGCGTCTCGATCGCGGTGGCGGCAGGCGAGCACGTGGCCGTCGTCGGCCGGACGGGATCGGGCAAGAGCACGCTCCTGAGCATCGTCGGCGGGCTCTACGAGCCTTGGGGCGGCTCCGTCCGCGTCCTGGGGGCGGACCCGCGCGCCCTGCCCGAGGCCGAGCGACGCCGCGCGCTGGGAATCGTGCCGCAGACCGTCCAGCTCTTCAGCGGGTCCGTGCTTGAGAACCTGTCCCTCGGCGATACGGACGTCCCCGACGAGGCCATCCGCCGCGCGGCCGCGCTGGCGGGCGTGGACGACTTCGTCCGGGCCCTGCCCGAGGGGTACGGCACCCGGATCGGCGCCGGGGAGCGCCGGGCCGCGCACCAGTTCAGCTCCGGCCAGCGCCAGCTCCTCGCCCTTGCGCGCGCGCTCGTCTTCGACCCGCCCCTGCTCGTGCTGGACGAGGCCACCTCGTCCGTGGACGGCGAGAGCGACGCCGTGTTCCGGGCGGCGCTGGGGCCCAGCATCGCCCGGGGTCGCGGCGTCCTCACGGTCGCCCACCGGCTGGCCACCGCCCGCGGCGCGGACCGCGTCGTCGTCCTGGAGGCGGGCCGCGTGGTGGAGGAGGGCCCCCCCGCGGAGCTCGTCCGGCGCGGCGGCCGGTTCGCGGCCCTGCTCGAGCTGGAGGAAGCGGGCTGGGACTGGCGAACTGACGAACCTACCTGAGAGGGCGTCGAAGGCCTCCCGCCTGGCCCATCACCTTCGACGACGGCCCGTCCGGGCGCCCTGAGCCGGAACCGTCAGTCCTTCCGGTCCCTCACCACCGCACGCGCTTCAGCCCGGAAACCCGGTCGAAGTGCTCGTCCCGGCTGACCACCGGCCGGCCGTGTTCCAGCGCCAGCGCGGCGATCCAGATGTCATTCTCGGGAATCGGCGTGCCGGCCGCGCGAAGAGCTTCGCGCACCCTCCCGTACACCCGCGCGGTCTCCGCCCCAACGGGGAGCACATCCGACTGTGCCTCCAGCTCATTCAGTCTTGGCTCGATGGCGACGCGCAACCGTGACCGCTCGAGGCCGAACCTGTACTCTCCGAGTGCGATCACGGGCAACAGCAACCGCGCAACGGGCCGCAGAAACTCCACCAGGGACCGGTCATTCGCCAGCAGCGCCGAGATCGCGCCGGTGTCGAGGATCACCTCCAGTCCGCGGGATCGATCCGCTCGAGCTCCTTCTGGATTACGGCGTCGATCTTCTTCGCCTGCGCCCGCGTCACCGAACCGGCAAGCTTCATCCAGCCCGCGGAAGCCGGCCGTCCCCTCGAGTGTCCGGACAGCTTCTCTGCCATCGCCTCGGTCAGAAAGCCCTTCAACGACTGGCCGCGCGCCGCCGCAACCGACTTGGCCCGGCGGAAGAGCTCGTCCGGAATCTCCACAGTGGTCTTCATGAGCCAATCGTACCCGTAAATACGGGTCCGGTCAACGGCAGGGGGGCGCTCTGAATCGCGGCGCTGGCGGACCGGCCGGCCCGTGGCTTGGCGTATGATTGGCTGACCGGGTGGCGTCGGCCCGGACCAGGAGGTCAGACACGATGAAAGCCGTGGTGGTGAGCGCGTTCGGGGGCCCGGAAGTCCTCCGGGTGGGGACGGCGCCGGACCCGGTGGCCGGCCCGGGACAGGTCGTCGTCGCCGTCAGGGCCGCGGGCGTGAATCCCGTCGAGACCTACATTCGAGCCGGCACCTACGCGCGCAAGCCCAATCTCCCGTTCACGCCCGGCACGGACTCCGGCGGCATCGTCGAGGCGGTAGGGAGCGGGGTCACGCGGGTCAGGCGCGGCGACCGCGTCTGGACCGCCGGGAGCGTCTCCGGCACCTACGCCGATCTCACGATCTGCCGCGAGGCCGACGTTCATCCCCTGCCCGCGCGGGCCTCGTTCGCGCAGGGCGCCGCCCTCGGGGTCCCGTACTCGACCGCGCACCACGCGCTCCTGGGAGTCGGGCACGCGAAGGCGGGCGAAACCGTCCTCGTCCACGGGGCCAGCGGCGGGGTCGGGACCGCGGCCATCCAGCTCGCACGCGCCGCCGGATGCACCGTGATCGGAACCACTGGGACCGACGAAGGAGGCAGGCTTGTGCTGGCACAGGGCGCCGCGCACGCCTTTCCCCACGGAACCGGGCTTCGCGACCGGGTCATGGAGGCCACGGGCGGCCGCGGTGTGGACGTCATCCTCGAGATGCTCGCGAACGAGAATCTCGGCCGCGACCTCGAACTGCTCGCGCCCGGCGGCCGCGCCGTCGTGATCGGCAGCCGCGGGTGCGTCGAGGTCAACCCGCGCGACCTCATGGCGCGCGGGGCCTCGATCCACGGCGTCATGCTCTGGCTCGTCCCCGAGGCCGAACGCGCGGCGATCAGCGCCGCCCTCCTCAACGGGCTGGAGACGGGAACGCTCAATCCCGTCATCGGCCGCGAGTTCCCCCTCGCCGAGGCCCCGGCCGCCCACGAAGCCGTCATGGCCCCCGGCCACCGGGGCAAGATCGTCCTGACCACCGGCTGACGGTCCGTCCGGCGTGGGCGCGGCCGCTGCTATGATCGTGGGCGCGATGGCTGGCCTCGCGACCGCGGCACCCCCTCCCTTCGGCAGTCTCGACGAGGCCTTCGCCGGTCCCCGGTCCCGGTACTTCGGGGTCAGCGCCGACGGGAGCCCGAAGGATCCCGGGACGCACTACCGGTCGCAGACGCCGGGCCTGGTCTTCGAGGTCGCGAACGGCATGATCCTGGCGGCCGTGGACCGGCACGGCCAGGTGGTCAACGCCGTCACGATGGAGAGCGGCGACACCTGGCCGGGGAGCAGTTCCTGGCATTTCAGCGTCAGGACGGGGGCGAACGACGTCCGACTGGACCGGACCGCCGAGATCGGCGTTGACCTGCTGGGCGGTTTCTTCCCTGTCCATGTCTTCAGCCATGAAGGCCTTCGCATCCAGCAGTTGATCTTCGCCCCCGTTGGCGGAGGCCCGAACCCGGCAAGACCCCGCGCCGTCATCGCCGTCTTCAAGGTCGACAACCCCGGCCATGAGACCGCGGAGGTGACCCTCCGGGTCCGGGAGGACATCCCGGACGCGGACCGCCTCGGCCCGGACTCGCCGCGCGCGGCGCTGGACGCGGCCTGCTATCCCCGGTATCCGGAGAAGAAGAAGCAGTTCAAGCCCGGGTACCAGGCCGTAGCGTGCCTGGGCGACACCGCGTGGAACCCCGGCCATCCGGACATCCGCGCGGCCGTTCCCGCGGGCGGGACCAGGATGCTCGCGCTGGCGCTCATGGTCGACGCGACGGCCGAGGGAGTGGTCCGGACCGCCCGCCAGGTCCGCGAGCGCCCGGTGCTCGAGTGGCTGAACGAGACCTGGGAGGTCCATGCCCGGCGGGCCGGGAAGCTCGAGATCCCGGGCGATCCGTACTTCGCCGAGCTCCACTCCCGCCTCGTCGAGGCGGTCTGCAACTCCGTGCTCGCGGCCCCCGACGGCCGGACCGCGAACGCGGACGGTGGCGACCCCCTGCTTCCCCTCGTGGACCCGGACCTGGCGGTCCTGATGATGGGTCCCCGGGGGATCAGGAGTCTCCGGGACTTCGACTCGCTCTACGCGATGCTGTGGAGCGTCTGGCAGCGGGCGATCTACTGGCAGGCGACCGGCGATGCCTCGTTCTTCCGCGGCGTCCCGGCCGAGCTGGAACAGGCCCGGACCGCGTTCGACGACGCGCTGGCGCACAAGCCGTGGGAGCACCCGTTCCTGTTCCCCTGCCGGGTCATCTGGGACGGGCTGGCCCGGGGCGACTGGCATACGGGATCCAACATCATCCTCTGGCACTGCTGGAAGCAGTGGAGCCGCATCGCCCGGGACGCGTACGGGGACCGGGAGCGGGCGGCGGCGTGGGAGGACCACGCCCGGCGGCTGGAGGAGGCCATCCGGGCCCGATGCATCGGGAAGGGAGTTTTCGGGCCGCAGTACTTCGAGGGCGGCTACCGGGACGGATCGTTCTCGCCGTGCCACGACGGTGAGGAAGTCGCCACCAGCTACGCCCCGTTCCTCGGGTTCTGCGAGGCGGACGATCCGGCCATGCTCAACTACAAGCGGTTCGCCCTCACTCCCCACAACCGGCTCTACGCGCGGGGCGTGGACGGAGTCTACTGGCTGGACGGCGAGGAGCCCTTCTCGGGATGGTGGGGCGGGGTGACCTTTCCCGGGAGCTGGCCCGCCGGGCTGGCCGGGGCGGCGTCCGAGGCGGAGGTCAAGTCACGGATGGAGAAGGCCCGGGAGGTGACCGACCTGGACGGGTCATTCTGGTGGTGGCCGTACAAGCACGGGGCGACCGATCCCGCCGACGTGCGCCGCCGGGACGCCGACGCGGACGTCGGGAAGACCGCGTACGCCGCATCGCTCTGGTGCGTGCTTTTCGTGAACAAGGTGATCGGCCTGTCCGTCGACGCCCCGGCCCGGACCGTGCGGTTCGCGCCCTTCTCCTCCTGGGACCGGTTCCGGTGGGACCGGTGCCGCCTCGGCCGGGCCTCCTTCGATGTCGGCTACACCCGCGCGGACGGAAGCATCCTGGCCGAGATCGCGAACCGGAACGACGAGGCGTGGTCCGGGGCCCTGGAACTCGTCCTGCCGGAGGGGTGCGCATCGGCGGCGTGCCGGGTCAACGGCAACCCGGTCGACGGCGAGGTCGTCCGGAGATACGGACGCACCGCGTACCGGTCCTCCGGGACGATCGCGCCGAACGGGAGCCTGCGGTTCGAGGTCGCCTGGTCACCCGCCGCCCCGCCCGGTCGCAGTGCCGCGGAACGCTGAGGCCCGCGCACCGGAGTCGCCCGTGACGGCGCGGGCCGTCTGCCTCGGGTTGCTTTGCACCGTCGCCATGAACCTGGTCATGAACTACAACGACTACTACCTCCGCAACAGCCTGCTCATGGGCAACCACCTTCCGACCGCGGGGGTGGGCGTCCTCCTCGTCCTGATCCTGGGGTTCAACGCCGTCGTCCCCGCCCGCCTGCGGTTCCGCCAGGGCGAGCTTCTCCTGCTCTGGGGCATGATCGGCGTCGCGGGCGGGATCGGCGCGTCCGGGCTGATGCGGTACCTCCCCGGCTGGCTCGTCGGGCCGGCCTACTACGCGACGAACGCGAACGGGTACGACGCGTTCCTGCTTCCGCACCTGCCGTCCTGGATGGTGGTCACCAAGGACGTGAACAGCCCCGCCGCGCGCTGGTTCTTCGAGGGACTGCCCCGTGGCCAGCACATCCCCTGGGGGATGTGGCTGGGACCGCTCGCGATCTGGTGCGCGTTCGCCCTCCTCCTCTACGGCGTCATGTTCGCGCTGACGTCGCTCTTCTTCCGGCAGTGGGCGGACCGCGAGCGGCTGATCTTCCCGATCGTGTACCTTCCCCTCGAGATGACCCGCGAGCCCGCGCCGGGCAGGCGGCTGAACGAGTTCCTCACGAACCCGGCCGTCTGGCTCGGCGCCGCCGTTCCCATCGTCGTGCTCGGGATCAACGGCCTGCGGTCGTATTTCCCGGCCCTGCCCGCCGTACCGGTCGGCTGGTCCACCTGGGGACTCTTCCCCGACCGGCCGTGGAGCGAGTTCAACCTCGACGAGGCGAACGTGTACTTCTCGATCGTGGGGCTCACGTTCCTGCTCTCGACCGAGGTCTCGCTGTCGTTCTGGGTCTTCTTCGTCCTCTACAAGCTGAGCTACGTCTGGATCGCCTGGAGGGGTGGCGAGGGCGGCTTCTACGGCGACTGGTGGCGGCAGGTGTCCGTGAACGAGGCCGCGGGAGCCATCGTCACGATCGCGGGCTTCCTGGCCTGGTCGGCGAGGGCTTCATTGGGGCGGTGGCTCCGGCGCGCGCTGGCCGGCGGCGGGGACGCCGACGACCTGCTCCCGCCCCGGCTCACGCTCGTGCTGGCCGCCGGCGGCGTCGCGGGCATGGTGGGGTGGCTCATCGTCGCGGGCGTCGCCTGGTGGGCGGCCGCGGCGGCCATCGTCCTCTTCCTGTGCGTCCTGCTCGTGCTGACCAGGCTGGTGGCGGAGGCCGGGCTCCTCTTCGTCGTGAGCGACGTGGCCGCGTACGACGTGCTCACGGGCGTGGTGCCCCTGACCGCGCTGGGTCCGCGGACGCTGGTCGGACTCACGATGCAGAAGGGCGTGCTCATGCACACCCTGCGCGAGATCCTGATGCCCTACCTCATGAACGGGGTACGGGCGGCGACCCTCGTGCGGATGCACTTGCGGCAGGTCATGACCGTCTTCGCGGCCACCGTCGTCGTCGCCATCCTCGCGGCGGGCGCCGGCCGGATCACGACCTGCTACAAGTACGGCGGCGTGAACGGCGACGACTTCGCGAACCTCCAGATGCAGCAGAGCTACTTCGGCAACCTCATCAACGACCAGAAGTCCCCGCGCACCTACGACTGGCTCATGGCCGGGAACGCCCGGATCCTCCCGGTCCCGGTCGCCCATGTCGGGATCGGGGCGGCGCTGGCGGGCTCGATGATGGTACTGCGGGCCCGGTTCCTGTGGTGGCCGCTCACGCCGTTCGGGTTCATCATGTGCGGAACATGGGCGATCGCGGCCATCTGGTTCTCGATCTTCCTCGGCTGGCTCGCGAAATGGGGCGTCATGACCTTCGGCGGCGCCACCGCCTACCGGCGCGCGCTCCCGTTCTTCCTGGGACTGATCCTGGGCGAATCCCTGATCGCGTCGGTATGGATAGTGCTGTCGCTGATCACGGGCCGCCCCGGCGTCTACGTGTTGCCACCCTGAGCGTGGGGGGCTATCGGACGGACAGCTGGGCGGGAACCGGGTAACGGAAAGGAGGATCGCCGCCGTTGGCCGGGCAGGGCTCGGCGAGCGCCTTCACGAGGAGGTCGTCGTCCGCGGCGGGGTCGCCGAAGGAGAAGATGCTGAATCCCGCGAGCCCCCTTGAGCGCCCGTACCTGACGAACCGGACGAGGGCGGCGGGATCGAGGTCCCAGTCCGGATGCTCCTTCTCCTTGAGCCACCCGAGTCCCATCACGATCCCGTCCAGGTGCCCCCCGCGGAACGATTTCCAGAGGTCCACCTCGGCCTTCCACGTCGCCTCGTCGCCCGTGTACTGCATCGGGCAGACGGCGTCGATGGCGCCCGTCTCCAGCCAGCTCACCGGGTCCTGCTGGTACTTGAAGAAGCTCGGGCCCAGGAGCCAGTTGGGCTTCAGCTTCGGGTCCTTCCTGGCCCGTGCGGCATACCAGTTGCGGGGATTACGGTCCAGCCACTTCACGAACCAGTCCGGCGCCGGGTCCGCCCAGGTCCGCTTTCCCCCGCCGGCCTGGCCCATGTAGCTGGGGGACGCCGCGGTGAACACGGCCGCGGTCAGGTTCCTGCCCGGGCACTTCGCCCGGATGGCCTCCGCGGTCAGGCGCACGGTCTCCGTGACCCCGGCCGCCTTCGCCGTGTCGTGCGAAGCCCAGTCCCCGTATCGGATGTAGTCGAAGTGGATCCCGTCGAGGCCCGGGAAGGCGGCGAGGACGGCGAGCGCCCAGTCCCGCTGGGCCTTCCTCTCGTCCGCGCTCGTGAAGTCGGCCTGGGTGCCCTCGCCCCGCCGCTCCCGGTTGATGATCCACCCGTGGATGGCGATGCCGGCCTCCTTGAGTTCCTTCAGGAACGTCGCGTAGTTCTGCGGGCTCGCGCCGCCCCAGTCGATCCCGTAGTTGCCGGCGACGGCCGGCGTCTGGAGGAAGACCGTGTTCAGGTGCGCCCTCCGGATCCTGCCCAGCGTGGCGGCCCGGGTCTCGGGCGAGTTGAACGCCCACGGGTTGAGCCAGACGGCCCGGACCTCGGCCCGGGGCGGCCGCGCGGGCGCCGCCGCCCGGTGGCAGCCCGCGAGTCCCGCGAGTGGGAACGCCGCCGCCATGATCGCCAGGTACCTGCCGCCGCGGCGGGACTTCGCCGTCACCCGGAGGTCCAGTCCAGGACCACGCCCGTGAACTTCCCCTTCTCGCATTCGAGGCCCTCGTAGGCCTCCTTGATCTTCCCCGGAGGAAGACGATGGGAAATGAGCGGCTCGAGCTTGAGAGTACCGCGCGCCAGCCAGTCGAAGATCATGGCCTGCTTCTCGTATTGCGAAATTCCCGGCGTGGGACCCGGATACATGGGCAGGCACCACTCCAGCGCGCCGCGGATGGTCAGGAACCTGACGTGGATGTCCGAGAACGCCGGCGTCATGTTCCCCTCGACCGGCACCCGGGGCGAGCCCAGAATGACCAGCTGGCCGAACGGGGCGGCGGCCGCGAGCGCCTCCCGAATGACATTGCTGTCGCCCACGGCGTCGATCGTGATCCCGGCCATGGCCCCGCCCGTGATCTCCTTCACCCGGGCGCGGACCTCCTCCGGCTTCCCGCCCGCCGTGTACGGGATCCCGCACCGCTCCGCCAGGGCGCGTCGCTCCGGAACGGGATCCACGCCGATCACCCGGCACCCGCGCAGGGCGAATCCCTGCGCCGCGAGGTTCCCGACCGCGCCGAGTCCGAAGACGACGACCCAGGGGGATCCCTTGATCTCCGCCAGGATTATGGAGGTCATCGCCACCCCCGCCATCCGCGATGCCGCCCCGACCGCGGAATCGATCCCCTCCGGCACCGGGATCACGAGCCGCTCCTCGGCTTCGTACACGACGAACGAGGCGTGGTTGCCGTAGGAGAGGACGCGCTGGCCGACCTTCACGCGCGTGACCCCCGGCCCCGCCTCGCGCACGAGCCCCACGTTTCCGTAGCCGGACCGCCACGGATACGCGCACCAGTTGCCGGGCTTCCAGACCCCCGCGTCCCGGGCCATGTAGTTCGCGAGCTCGGTCCCGGCGCTGATGAAGGTCTTCTCCGTCTCGACCAGGATCTGGCCCGGCCCCGGGCGCTCGCCCAGCTCCCGCTCCTGGAGCTCCACCTGCCGCTGACCGGTGACGACCACCTCGCGGATTCGCATCGTTGATGCACTATCGTAACCGATCGGGGAGGCGTCCGGCCCGGGTTGTGCCGTGTCCGGACGCGCTGGTATCGTGCCTCCATGAACGACGGCGAACCGTGGTGGCTCGCGAAGCCGTACCGGATGATCCAGACCAACCTCCGGGAGATCGACGCCAGGCTGGACGTGGACGAGTACTTCGCGCAGTTGAAGTCGTTCCACGCCGAGATTGTCCTGTTCAACGTCGGCGGTATCGTCGCGAACTACCCCACGGAGCTTCCCTTTCACTTCCGGAACCCGCACCTCAAGGACGACCTCGTGGGCAAGGTGCTGGCGCGCGCGAAGCGGGAGGGCATTCGGTTCGTCGCC
>Ga0315281_10002909_pt1 | contig 25325 bp, 25 predicted proteins | sample YL17G07_0_MG_FD_204540 | JGI IMG/M metagenome (GOLD analysis project Ga0315281, IMG submission 204540) | Sediment microbial communities from Yellowstone Lake, YNP, Wyoming, USA - YL17G07_0 | ecosystem: Environmental > Aquatic > Freshwater > Lake > Sediment | place: USA: Wyoming | collected... | reverse complement strand
TTCCCCGAAGAGTATCATCTTCCCAGGAGCCGAGCAAGTGAACATCTGGTCTTCCGTCAGACCCGAATCCGAATATAGAGTTTCCGGGCGCGCCGTGGTCTCACAGCTGGCATGTCCGTCCGCCGAGGAGTGTCGATGACGCCGTCCAAAAGGATTAAGACGGACGTATCGGGTTCGCTCCGGAAAGAAGCGGTGTATCGATGGAGCGCACTTCGCGAATAGAGGGATTCTACAAGCTGAGCATCTCGGAGCGGCTGAGGATCGTCAAGGACTTCGCAGGCCTGACCAGCGAGGAGGCCATGGCTCTGACGGGCTCTGCGGGGCTGGATCCGGCCATTCCCGACAAGATGATCGAGAACGCAGTAGGGTCATTCGCGCTGCCGCTCGGCATCGCCGTCAATTTCCGCATAAATGATAGGGACTACCTGATCCCGATGGCGACCGAGGAGCCTTCCGTCGTCGCCGCGGCTTCGAACGCCGCGAAGATGGCCAGGGAGAGAGGTGGATTCTGGACCAGCAGCACCACTCCTGTGATGATCGGGCAGATCCAGCTCACGGACATTAAGGACCCGAGCCGGGCCAAGCATGTCATCCTCGAGAAGAAGCAGGCCATCCTTGACCTGGCGAACAAGCAGGACCCGATGTTGATCAAGCTCGGAGGCGGCGCGAGGGACATAGAGGTAAGGGTGGTGCAGGGTCAGCAAGGGCCGATGGTCATTGTGCATCTTCTCGTCGATGTCCAGGACGCCATGGGAGCCAACGCTGTGAACACGATGGCGGAGGCCGTAGCACCGCTCGTCGAGGACATCTCGGGAGGAAGAGTCCGTTTGAGGATCCTTTCGAACCTAGCGACGCATCGGCTTGCGCGCGCACGCGCTGTCTGGTCGAAAGAGGTCGTCGGGGGCGAAGGGGTGGTCGACGGGGTCATTGAAGCATATCTCTTCGCCGACGCGGACCCGTACCGATGCGCGACTCACAACAAGGGCATCATGAATGGCATCGATGCGGTGATTCTCGCAACGGGAAACGATACCCGCGCGATCGAGGCTGGGGCTCACTCGTTCGCCGCCAGGAGCGGACAGTATAAGCCTCTGACGATATTCGAGAAGACTCCGGAGGGGGACCTCGTCGGCACGATCGAGATCCCTATGGCCGTGGGCCTTGTAGGCGGAGCGACGAAGGTTCACCCGACCGCGAAGGCATGCATCAAGCTCCTGGGGGTGAAATGCGCATCGGAGCTCGGCGAGGTCGCAGCGGCCGTGGGATTGGCACAGAACTTCGCGGCTCTCAGGGCCCTTGCCACTGTCGGGATCCAGCAGGGACACATGAGACTGCACGCGAAGAACATCGCAGCAAGTGCAGGGTGTCCGGAGGAGTTCCTCGAGAAGGTCTGCGAGATCATGGTGTCGGAGAAGAAGATTCGGATGGACCGCGCACAGGAGATCGTGGAAGAGCTGAAGCGGAAGAGCCAGTGACCCCCTCGGAAAAGTATATGCCATTGACTGGGATAATCACTGGTCGTGGCCATGTTCTCCCAGGGGGATCTGCTCGGACTGGCAGGCGTCTACGGCTATGTTCTGGCCGTGGTGATTATCTCATGGAGCGTCAGAAAGCGGTTCTCCAACACACGCAAAGTCGTGCATGTCCTGACTGGCGGTATCGTCTTCTTCTGGTGGAGCTTCGACTCTAGCTTCGTCATGGCCGGCCTCGCGGCGTTGCCCTTCGTCCTACTCCTCCTTCTGGCGACTCCGAAATCGCCGATCAAGGCGCTCAGGAACAGCCCACTGGGGTTGAGCTCTTCGGAGGGACATCCCTACGGGTTGGTGTTGTACGCCATTTCATGGACGGTGATAGCGTACTTCCTGTTCGGAGACCTCTTCGCGGCTTCGATCGCGATCGTCGCGATGTCATTCGGGGACGGCATGGGCGGGGCCATCGGAGAGCGGTTCGGCAGATTGCGCTACTCGCCTCATCGGACCGTCGAGGGCAGCATCGCAGTATTCTCAGCGACGGCCGTCAGTATCGTAGTCCTCGCTTGGTTCTACTTCTCGGTGATAGGGTATTCGGGAAGCACTGCGCCGTACTTACTCGCGCCATTCGCGCTCGCAGTCGCTGGTCTCGTGACCCTCCTTGAAGCACTGACCCCGGGCTCGGTGGACAACCTGGTCATCCCTTTGGTGATCGCTGTCTTCCTGCATGGTATGGGGGTCTGAGGGTCTGGTCTTCATCGTTGTGGACGGCCTCGATGGCTGCGGCAAGGACACGCATGCGGCGAGGATGAAGGCCCTTCTCGAGTCCGATGGGAATAGGGTGTCCATCATTTCTCATCCGTCCGGAAGGCCATTCGGTAGAGTTTCCAAGAGGTTCTTGAGAGAGACGGGGCCCCTTGCAAGATTGTTCACTACGCTCTTCTTCACGGCCGATGTCTTGGTTTCCGTCCGCGAATTGAAACATGAGAGGGATAGAACGACGATACTCGTCAGGTATCTCCTCGGGACGGCCTACCTGCCGAAGGCGCTAGCTCCCATGGGCTACAGGGTACTGAGGAAGATACTGCCGTTTCCTGACCTCGCCATCTTCATCGACATCGAACCCGAGGTCGCCCATAGAAGAATCGCCGCCCGCGGTCATGCCCCGGAGATGTTCGAGACGCCGGAGAAACTGGCATCAGTAAGGAGGATCGCGAAGACACTCGCCGCACATGAATGGGTCACGGTCGACAACAGCGAGGAAGGGGAGCGTCCGTTCAAAGAACTCGAGAGGGTCCTTCGCGAGCGCGCACTACTTCGATTCACAGGATAGAGGAGGGCCCTTCCTCCCTTTGATGGGGCTGAGATTGGGGACCATCCGACACCTCTCACAATTCTCGTCACAAGGTTCGATATGAACGACTATGATGCTGCCTGGCAGCTCCTTCTTTATGTCTCTTTCCAGTTCTTCGACCAAGGAGTGTCCGTCCTTGATGCTGAGGTTCATCGGGACCACGAGGTGGAGGTCGATTTGGCGCTCAGACCCCATCTTCCTCGCCCTGAGCTTGTGGAAGTTGAGCACATTGCCACCATAGCTCTTCACGACCTGCTCGATCAGCTTCATCTCGGCTTCTGGTAGGCTCTTGTCGAGCAGTCCTTCCGTGGACCTGGTAGTGATGTCGTAGGCGGCATGGATGATGAACATCGCAACGATCATCGCGACACCCGGGTCGAGCCATCTATAATCGGTTCCCAGGAGTTGAATCAGGCCAAGTGCAATGAAGACCCCTGCAGAGGTCCACACATCCGTCCGTAGGTGATAAGCGTCGGCCTCGAGTGCCAAGGAGTCGGTCTTCTTGGCCACCACGGCCAGCCTTCTCGATACATAGAAATTCAGAATTGCGGAGAACCCCATTATCGCCATCCCCACATAGATGATCTTCACATCTGAAGGGTCCAAGAATTTCTTGGCGGCCTCATAGATGATCAAGGCAGCGGCCACGAAAATTAAGGCGCCCTCGATCATGCCCGAGAGGTTCTCGAACTTGCCGTGACCATATCGATGCTCCTTGTCTGCTGGCTCCCCGGATTTCTTCACGGAGTACCGCGCCATCAGGGCAGCTATGAGGTCAATCCCTGAGTGGATGGCCTCAGAGATCACTGCTACTGAAACCATAAGGATGCCGCTTACCAGCTTGAGAGCTACGAGCGCGGAGTTGGAGTAGACCGATAGCTTGGCGATCGCGATCTTCTCTTGGGTCCTATCCATGGCCGTGTTCGATGACAGCTCAGATACTTAGGTTTTGTTGCAGAATCAAGATAGGAACTTGAACGCGAAACTCTTATTTGCATTCACTCGGATAGGGCTCGGCACATACAGGAGATGATGTAATGGTTCAGGATTCCGCCCACTTCCTCAACGAGCTGCCCATTTGGAAACTGAAGATTGTCGCTGAGGCGTTCAACATAGATGTCTCAGCCTGCCGCTATAAGAGGGACTACGTCGAGAAGGTCAGGTCGAAGAAACTCACGGAGGATCAGGTGAGAAAGGCACTCGCAAACAAAGGCAAGAAACCTCAAGTGGACGAGCCACCGCTCAATGAACCCATCAGAAGCTCTGACAGCGCCGCTATCCAGGTGAAAGCCGTAGCACAGGAAATAGAGGAGATAGCGGACAGGCCGGTCGAGACAGCTGAGCTTCCCCACGACGAGGAGAAGAACGTCGAGCGGAACCTCGACGAAGCGCTTACGCTGAGGCCTTCGTTCTTCGATGTGGACTCTGCGTCCGAGAGCGCATACAACCGGATGATTCTCGGTGATTTCTATGGCGCCATCAAGATCAACAGAGAGACGCGATTGAAGTGCTTCGAAACCTTCAGCAACGCACAGGTCTACTCGACCGCTGTCTCGATAAGAGCGGCTGACGAACTCCTTTCCAGATTGGCGGAAGGACATCACCCCGCTGGCGCAGCACTGAAGATCGCACTCGCCGCTGCAAAGAGGTCGTTCATAAACGGCCCTCCCAGGCAAAGGGAGGAGGCCCTTGAGTCGCTGGAGAGCCTCGTGGAGAGGGCCTATGAAGCATTCGCGGCAGACACGGAGAGCGAGGAGGGTGAGCTCAGAGAGCTACTGGCCGATTATGAATCCTTCGGAACTAGGACTGAGGAGGCTAGGAGATACCTGGAGATCGCGGCACAGGCAAAGGCGACATTCAATATCGGCGACCATGCCAAGTTCTTGGATGAGGCAAAGGATCGAGCAAAGAGTGCCAAGGCTCTCCGGACCAAGGAGATAGACGAAGGTTTCAACCTCGTCAGGGCAGCTACCGAAGAAGCTCGGGAAGCAGGGGCAGATACGGCTCCCGCTGAATCGAGCCTAGGACAGGCTCGAAAGGCCTTCGAGGACGGGTCGTTCAAGCAAGCGATCGAGATGCTGTCATCCGTTGAGCGAGCTGTTGACGAAGCACATCTCGCGCAGCTTCGAGTTCAGAAGGACTTGGAGGCGAAGCAGATCGGGAAGGTAAACGTGATACTCGGCTCATATGAGCCGATGCTCCTCGAGGCCTCATCGTATGGGATGGGCGTGCAGGAAGGCCTCTACCACGCGGCGAACGCAAAGGCCGCATTGGGTAGTAGGGATGTCGTCAGGGCGGTCAAGCATGCTCGTCGCTTGAAGGAGTTCGCTTCACCACTGGAGAAGGACGTGGATATGAAGCGCCTCGAGTTGGGCATTGTGCGACACCTCGAAGGTGTGAAGTGTAGCAGCTGCGGGCAGGAGTCCTTATACGCCCATCCGAACGGGACTCAGAAGTGCTTTGAGTGCGGTCAGAGCTATCAAGTTCCCGCAGCTGAACCCGTGAAGCCGTCGGAACGGAGTCCTCAGCAATCACGCGATGTTGCGAACGCGGACTTGCAGAAGACGACGCGGGTGCTCAAGGCACCTGTCACACAAACCAGAGCCGAAACCAAGGGTGAGCCCGAGAAGAAAAAGAAGAAAGGCCTCTTCAGGTGGTAGGGCTCATAGGCCCCTAGGGGTCGCCTGAGGCTGCTCAAGCGCAAGTCCCCTGATGACATCCCCTCGCGTCACCACGCCCACGATCGTCCCCTTGTCGACGACGGGGACCGTGATGATCCCTTTTTGGACCATCTTCCCAATGACATCGTTCAACGTCATTTCGGGACCAACGGTATCGGTATCCTGCGACATGACTTCCTTGACCCGCTTCATGCCGACCTCGTTGTACGCATCTATTATCTCCCGCTGTGTGACCTCTTCCTGGAAAGCTATCCCCAGAGAAGATATCGAGGGGTAGATCAGCCTAAGGTCCTTCTTGGTAGTCTTGAGCGATCTGAGCACGTCCGCCTCGCTGAACATGCCCACGATCCTCTGGCCATCCACGACTGGGACCCCCGAGATGTTCTTCACGGCCAGCAAGGCCGATGCATCCTTCACGAGCGTATCTGAGGTCACGATTATGACGGGTTTTGACATTATCTGCTTTACCTTCAACATGCTTCTCTCCGTGAGCATCAACAGGAAAGCTATAAATGTTTTCGGCAGGTTGTAGCATCTGACAACGGGAAACATCCAGGTGCGCATATGCAATTGAAAATGAAGCCGATAAGCGACATCGAGCTCGACGAGAGCATGAAGGTGAAGGAACTAACGACCCAAATGCTCGCATCGGGTGGGTTCACGGCCAAGAAACTAGGGGTTGCGTGCGACATCCTCAGGAAGATGTTCCGTGAGAAACAGTGTACGATCTTCCTCTCTTTCCCCGCATGCATAATCTCGACAGGGACCCGGGGAGTCATACGGAAGCTGGTCGAGGAGAAACTCGTGGACGTCATCGTGACCACCTGCGGCACGCTCGACCACGACCTGGCAAGGGTGTGGAAGAAGTACTATCATGGCGAGTTCCTGATGGATGATGTCGACCTTCACAGAAGAGGCATCAACCGATTGGGGAACATCCTGATTCCCAACGACAGCTACGGGATCGTGCTCGAGCAGAAGATGCAGCCGATACTCTCGGACATCTACAGCGAGGGGAAGAAGTCCCTCAGCAGCCGCCAGTTGGCATACGAGTTCGGCCTCAGGCTGAACGACAAGAAGTCGATACTATACTGGGCGGCGAAGAACGATATCCCGATATACGTGCCTGGCATCACGGACGGGGCGTTCGGGTCACAGCTCTGGCTTTTCAAGCAGCAGCACAGCGATTTCAACATCGACATCCTGAGGGACGAGCAGGAGCTGTCGGACATCGTGTTCACGGCCAAGAAGACCGGGGCGATCATGATCGGCGGTGGGATTTCCAAGCACCACGTGATCTGGTGGAACCAGTTCAGGGGAGGCATGGAATACGCCGTCTATCTGACCACGGCAGAGGAGTGGGACGGCTCCCTTTCAGGAGCGAGGATAAGAGAGGCGGTCAGTTGGGGAAAGGTTAAGGAGGATGCGCAGTACATCACGGTCGAGGGCGATGCTACGATCACGCTTCCGATGCTAGTGGGCTCTGTCCTGGGTGAGAGCCGGCCAGCAAGACATTAATATCGAGGACGAAAATACTGACATTGCATCCAAGGTGGACGAAAATGCCTCCAAAGGAGACTGGCCCTGAGATACCGTCGACGCAGGATCTCGCGGCATTCGCAAAGGAGTACTTTAAATCGTACATGGAGGTCATCGAGGAGAAGAAGCCCCAGACCTTCCCGAAGTTCGCCCAGGAGGGACCATACCGGATAAGATCGTACATTCTCCCGAACGGGTGCATCTGCATGGTCTTCAACACGGCCACCGAACTCCAGGTGGAGAGTGGGGCGAAGGATTGGGACGAGGTTCAGGAGATCGTGGTCAAGGGGGTCGACCACTTCTCCGGATTCTATCCGTTCGAAGGGCGCTCCCTAGGGGATTGGAACAAGAGGGGCAAGAAGGACGCCCTGAGGGACCTGAGGCTCCTCGACAAGTCCGAGCTCGGCAAAGCTGGGGCGGAGCTCGAGATGATCATAGAGAACGTCTCCAAGATGGTCAAGTTGAACGTATGGCTGAAAGAGGGGATATACAAGGGGACTGAGACCATGGACGGGCTAAGGAACCTCGAGTCCAGGCTCAAAGGCAGCTTCCCGACGGTCGACGCCATTGCGACACTTCAATCGCTGAAGGCCTACGTCCAGGGTGGTCAGAGCGTGACGATAGAGTTCCCGGAGAAGGAGCTCCTGGAAGACATCTCAGAGGGCATCAAGAATCTCGCTGACACTGAGAACAAGCTCGAGATGTTCGAGAGCCGGATGTTCGAGATAGAGAAGCTCGCATCGGCCCCAGAAGCATCCGGCAAGTTGGGGGATTTGCAGGACCGGACAGAGCGCATCGAGAAACAACTCGAGAAAGTCTCTAACATCCTGACCATGCTCAACTCCAAGGTGGAGAACTACTTCTCGAAGACGGCTGAAAAGGAGCGCCAGGCGGACCTCGATAAGAGGATCGGAGAGCACACTGCGAAGGCGCTATCGCACGATACGAAGTTAGGTGAGCTGGAGAAGGAGGCTGAAGGCCTGGTGGAAGAGCTCCGCAGGATGACCGCCAAGATTGACAAGGACATCCACGACAGCCGAAAGAGGATAGCACGGATCGAGAAGCACTTCGTCGACTTCGCGAAGCTCGTGCAAGAGTGAGAACGCGCTCCATGAAACGCATCTGTGTCCTTCCGGGAGATGGGATAGGTCCAGAAGTAGTCGACTGCGCGGTCGATGTTCTGAAGCAAGCCACCGACCAGCTGGATTTCATCTCTGCGGATATCGGCCAGGTGGCGAAAGAGAAGCATGGGAGCTATCTCCCCGATGAGACCTTCGACCTCATGAAGAGCTGTGACAGCTGCCTATTCGGGGCGGTCACCTCATCGGAAAGGAGCGACTACACGTCCCCTGTCCTGACATTCAGGAAGGAGCTGGACCTGTTCGCCAACGTGAGGCCAGTCAGAAGCCTCGTGTCTGTTCATGGGCGCTCCGCTATTGATGTCATCATCATCCGGGAGAACTCCGAGGGGATGTACACCCAGAGAGAGGTCTTCGATGACGAAGGGGTCACTACGCTGAGGAGAGTGACGCGGAAGGCGTCAGAGCGCATAGTGTCTTTTGCGATCCGATACTCGGTCGAGAACGGCAGGAAGAGGCTCTGCTGCGTTCACAAGGCGAATGTCCTGAGGAGATCGGACGGGCTCTTCCTTCAGGTGTTCAGGGATCTTATGGAACGGCAACAAGGGCATCTGACGAAGGAGGAGCAGCTGGTAGATTCGGCGGCCCTGAAGCTCGTAAACGAACCCGATGCGTTCGACGTGATAGTCACCCTCAATCTGTACGGGGACATCCTGTCCGATGTCGCTGCAGGGGTTGCCGGAGGCCTCGGCTTTGCGCCATCAGGGAACATCGGGCCCAAACATTCGGTTTTCGAGCCGAGCCACGGTTCCGCGCCTGACATCGCTGGCAAGGGGATCGCCAACCCAACCGCGACCATCCTTGCCGGGGCGATGATGCTCAGACACCTGGGGTTCAATGATGCATCCAGGGCCGTCGAGCGAGCCGTCTCAGACACCTATGCGAGCGGGCACCTAACCTATGACCTAGGCGGAAGACATGGTTCGAAGACTTTCACGGATCATGTGCTGAAGAGGATGGTCGGGAAACCGCTCGATGAATCCCATCGATGAGCTGTTGGAGGCGTCCGGCTCCGTTTCTTCTCCACAGCGGAATCGAAGAAAAATGGTGCGGGGGCTGAGATTTGAACTCAAGGACTCCTGCGAGACCAGACCCTCAATCTGGCGCCGTTGACCGGGCTTGGCTACCCCCGCATTGAGCGCTGGAAGCGACCATAAGCGTCTCTCGATTAAAGCCTTTCGGGATGCTTGTGTCATGCCATTGTTTGAGGTGTTCGGCCGGATCTACCTGCTTTCCAGGGGGTTGCACACGGCGAAATCTTCCCCTGAAATCAGTTTCTGGGAAAAGCGTCCTATCACCTAAATACTTGGTTTCAATTCCATGCTTCAGATAGGACGCACGACGGCGGGATTGCTGACTCGTGCGGAAGAAGAGGGAGAGAAGATGATAGGATTTCCTAAGGGAAAAGTCGCGTTCCGGATGTTCGATGAGAACGACCTGAAATCACTGCACTGGGGAACGCTGGATGTTTTGGAGAATGCTGGCATCAGGGTCATCAGCAAGGAGTGCCTGAAGTTGCTGGAGGACGCGGGCTGCACAGTGGACTACAAAACGAGCGGCGCGAAGATCCCAGGTAACCTCGTCGAGGAGTCGATCAAGAAGGCGAAGAAGAACATCACGCTCTACGCAAGGAGCCCGAAGTACGATGTTGTCCTTGACGGCAGGAGGGTGTTCTGCACCACCGACGGCAACGGGGTCGCCGTCATGGATTTCGAGACCGGCAAGAGAAGGATGTCAACAAGCGCCGATCTCGCAATGGTAGGGAAGGTCGCGAACGCGCTCGACTCTGCGCACATCTTCTGGCCATGTGTGTCATCCCAGGATATACCCGATCATGTCAGGCACGTCGTCGACCTCAAGGTCGCGCTCATGAGCATCGAGAAGCATGTCCAAGTCGAGACCACCAGCCACAAGAGGGAAGCTAGATGGCTTGTTCAGCTCGGCGCGGCGCTTGCAGGGGGAGAGAAGCAGCTTAGGAGGCGGCCCATCTTCTCGTCGATGCACTGCCCGTTCTCGCCACTGCAGCTGGATGGTGGTTCGACGGAGGGTGCGCTCGAGCTGGCGAGGGCCGGCGTACCGATATGCTTCTATGGGATGCCTCAGGCAGGGATAACCGGTCCGGTCACACTTGCGGGCTCCATCATCGTGAACAACGCCGAGGTACTCGCAGGACTGACGATCGCGCAGCTCGCTGCTCCAGGCTCGCCGTTCATGTACGGTACCGGCGGAGCGGCTTTCGATATGAAGACCATGACCTGGGCGGGCGGGGGACCTGAGCGGGCGCTCATATCAGCAGGGGCGGGCGAGCTTTCGCACCACTACGGATTCCCGATCCTCTGCGGGGGCATCGTGACTTCCGCAAAGTTGCCCGGACCGCAGGCGGCCTACGAGAAGGTCACGAGCGGGATGCCGCAGTTCTACGCGGGATGTGACATGATCGCGGGGCTTGGGTTGCTTGACGATGTGACGATGCTGTCCTATGAGCAGATGGTCATAGACGATGAGATGGCTCGGATCATGGCACGCCTGGCTTTCGGGGTCACCGTGGATGACGACCATCTCGCAGTCGACATCATCAAGAAGGTCGGACCGGGAGGAAGTTTCTTGTCCGAGAGGCACACGTTACAATGGCTGAACAAGGAGCATTTCAAGGCGGACATCACGGACAGGAGAACAGGTGAGGCCTGGGAAGCCGATGGGAAGAAGTCCGTGGTCGACAGAGCCAGAGAGAAGGCGGCCAAGATCATGAAGGAACACGTGGTCGCGCCCGTGCCCCAGGAGATTGCACGCGAGTTCGACAACATAGTCAAGAACGCTGACAAGGACATCCTAGCGCACGGCCTCAACTGAACGACAGGTGGAACTTGATCCCACTCGAGCTAATGCGTGAATATGAAACGCAGATGAGACCCCTGAAGATCGGGGAAACCCCACTGGTCAGAGCGCAGAAGCTGGAAAAGAGGCTCGGGATACGGAGACTGCATCTCAAGCTCGAGGGGGAGAACCCTTCCGGGACGCACAAGGACAGGGCGGCCTTGATCCACTGTCTTGACGCCAGGATGAAAGGGTTCACAACCCTCACGGCAGTGAGTTGCGGAAACTACGGGGCTGCTCTAGCATACGTTGCCGACAAGCTCAACATGGCGGCGAAGGTCTACATTCCGAGTGGATTCGCAGCGCCAAGAAGAGGTGACATCCAGGCCATGGGCGGGGAGGTGGTCTCCGTCGACGGGGACTACGAGGCCGCACTTAGGAAGTCGGCCGCAGACGCAGTCGAGAAGCACTGGTACGATGCCAACCCCGGCGGGGGCAACAAGGAGCTGTGCGGCTTCGCCTATGCATTCATCGCGAAGGAGATCGCACAGTCCCTGGGCCGCTCGCCCGACTGGGTTTCAGTGCCAGTGGGGAACGGGGCGGTCATGTCTGGCATCTGGCAAGGGTTCAGGGGAATGAGCATGAAACCGAAGATGCTAGGCTGCTCGAACAACAACTCTGCGGTCTACGGCATCGTTTGCGGAGCCAAGGTGAGAATGGACGTTCCAGGTTATCACGAGACCGAGCTTAACGAGCCTCTGTGCGGTAATTTCCTGACAGACGGGGAGGAGGCGATAGCCGCGATTACCGAATCGAACGGATCCGCCATGGAAGTCCCTGATGAGGATCTGCTGAAGGCGGCCGCGTTGATAGCGCAAGAGGAAGGATTGGATATCCTGCCTGCCTCCGCTGGCGCAGTCTGGGGGATATCGAAGCTCGATTCCAGGAACCACTTGTTCGTCTCGGTGCTGACCGGAAGGGGCCACCCCGAAAGCACAAGATGATGTACAAATATGCGCAAACCGATCCAGCCAGCTTCTCCCGGCCAAGTTTTTAATATGCGCTGGTCCATTGCGAGGACCGATGCGCAAGTCTGCTGGACAAGGCGATTCGGTACCTATTCTCGTCGTGCTAGGGGTCCTTATCGACCTGCAGGACTTGCGCCCGTAAAGGACATGGAACCTCTTGGGGCATGTCCGTGCGGGCGAATTGAGAGGTGAGTAGAGGATGAAAGGTGCCAGGGCCGCTGTGGAGTTGCTTGAAGAGCAGAACGTCAAGGTGATGTTCGGCATTCCAGGCGGAGTCCTGCTTCAGTTCTACGACGAGATCGTGCAGTCGGACATCAGGCACATACTCGTCAGGCACGAGCAGTGTGCAGGGCACATGGCCGACGGATTCGCCCGAGTCTCGAAGAAGCCCGGAGTATGCATAGCCACCTCAGGACCCGGTGCTACAAACCTCGTGACAGGGGTCGCGACCGCGTTCATGGATTCGTCCCCGATGGTCGCCATCACCGGTCAGGTGGCGACGAACTTGCTCGGGAACGACGCGTTCCAGGAGGCAGATTCTTTCAGTCTCATGATGCCGGTGACGAAGCACAATTTCCGCGTGACAGACCCGAAGGTCTTCCCAGAGACGCTCAAGAAAGCATTCCTGATTGCCACCACCGGAAGGTACGGTCCAGTCCACATAGACATCCCAGTCGACATATTCAATGCAGATATCACCGAGGAGCAGATGAGGAAGGAGGTCCGGGTACCGAAACCCAAGCGGAACCTCTCAGGGCTATTGGATTCCCTGAAGCTCCTTGAGAATGCTGAGAGGCCGACGATAATGGTCGGCGGTGGGGTCGCGTGGTCGCAGGCGGGACCGGAGATCATGCGTCTCGCGGAGCTGCTGATGGCGCCCGTCGTGACGACCCTGATGGCGAAGGGCTCGGTGCCCGAGAACCATCCGTTGGTGCTCGGAGTCTGTGGAATGCACGGCAGACAGGTGGCCAACTACGCGCTCAACAACTGCGACGTCCTCCTGGCGATAGGCACCCGGTTCAGCGATCGCGTGACCGGGAAGCTGAGCGAGTTCGGGAACAAGACCAAAGTGGTCCATGTCGACATTGATTCGTCGGAGATCGGGAAGAACGTCAAGGGCAGGGTAGGACTAGTGGGAGATGCATGGACTGTGGTGCATGCTCTCATAGCCGGGCTACAGAACAGGAAGAAAGCCACAACCTGGAAACAGAGGATACTCGAGCTCAACAAGCAGTGCACCTGCGACTATGACCTCACATCAGAGCCACTGAAGCCGCAGAAGGTCATCCACGAACTCTCAAAACATCTGCCTGAAGATGCGATCATCACGACTGAGGTGGGCCAGAACCAGATGTGGGCACTCCACTTCTTCAAGTGCTACGGGAAGCGCCAATTCATCACATCGGGAGGGCTGGGAACCATGGGCTTCGGGTTCCCTGCTGCCCTTGGGGCCAAGGTCGCCGCTCCTGACCGAGTCGTCGCGGACATCGCGGGCGACGGAAGCCTGCAGATGGTCTCCCAGGAGTTCGCCACGGCGATGGAAAACGATCTCCCAGTGATCATCGCCCTGCTGGATAACGGCTGGCTGGGGATGGTCAAGCAATGGCAGAAACTGTTCTATGGCGAGCGATACATCGCCACCAAGTTCGGAAGGAACCCGGACTTCGTCAAGCTCGCAGAGGCCTACGGAGCTGAGGCGATAAAGGTCGAACGCCCATCCGAGGTGGCCGAAGCGATAAAGAGGGGCGTGAAGGCGGAGGTCCCTATGCTGCTCGATTTCATAGTCGATCCGGAGGAGGATGTGCTCCCGATGCTGCCGCCAGGGAAGGGGTCCTCTGACTGGATCAAGGGAAGATGCAAGTGGAACGGCGGGGTGTGCTGAATGGAAGTCATGATGTTGTTGGTGTACGACCAACCAGGTGTGATGCAGCGGGTCATGGGAGAGTTCAACAGGAAGAGGATCAACGTCGAGACCATCGTGGTCGGGAAGTGCGAGATGCCCGACAAAGCGCGGATAGTGCTCTCGATCGAGGACAAGGAGAAGGCACTGAGCGTGCTGGAACATCTACGCGCGCTCCACGAGGTCATCGAAGCGGACCTGGTCGATCATGACAGGCACGAGGCATATGCCCTGCTTTTCGGAAAAGAGGGTGTGTGCAGAGTCACTGGCACGGTCCTAGAAGTCGATGCGATCGTAAACAAGAGCAAGCCAGATAGGTACATACAGGCGATGAACGCAATCTGATCAGAGGAGAGAGCTAGAATGGCCAAGATATACTACAACAAGGACGCGGACCTCAAAGTCCTGAAGGGGAAGAGGATCGCAGTCGTGGGCTACGGGATACAAGGAAGGGCACAGTCGCTGAACCTAAGGGACAGCGGGGTCGACATCGTCCTCGGGCTGAACCTCAAGGACGAGACCTGGAGGCGAGCCAAGGCCGACAAGATGAAGATCATGAGCATCTCGGATGCGGTGAAGAGCTCGGACATCGTGATGATGCTGATCCCGGACGAGGTCCAGAAGGACGTCTACGACAAGCATGTCGCACCGAACTTGAGGAAAGGCATGGTCTTGGATTTCGCGCACGGATTCAACATACACTTCAAGCGCATCGTGCCTCCGAAGGACATGGATGTCATCATGGTGGCTCCAAAGGGTCCAGGGGCTCTCGTCAGGGAGACCTTCCTTGCGGGCATCGGCGTTCCCGCGTTGATCGCGGTCCACCAGGATCACTCCGGCAAGGCGAAGCAGTGCGCATTGGCTATCGCGAAAGGCCTCATGGCCACCTCCAGAGGGGTCATCGAGACCACGTTCGAGGAAGAGACGGAGACCGACCTCTTCGGAGAGCAGGTCGATCTTTGCGGAGGCGCAAGCGAGCTGATCAAGAAATCGTTCGGGGTACTGGTCGACGCAGGCTACCAGCCGGAGATCGCGTACTTCGAGGTCCTGCACGAACTGAAGCTGATAATAGACCTGGTCCAGAAGGGCGGCATCGAAGGCATGTGGGATGGCGTGTCCAACACGGCCGAATACGGCGGGAGGACGCGAGGTCCGATCATCATCGATGCACACGTGGAAGAGAAGATGAAGAAGACCCTGAAGGACATCCAGTCCGGCAAGTTCGCCAAGGAGTGGGTCGCTGAGCGTGATGCGGGAATGCCCACACTGAACAGGCTGAGAAAGGAAGGGGCCAAGTCCAGGATCGAGGTTGTCGGCAAGAATATCCGAAAGATGTTCGACTGAGCGGACAGGGGCCGGTACAGTCATGTCCGAAAGCTCTTCACACAGGATGTTCGGCAAGTTCTCCGTCAAGGGGAGAACCTTCGTAGGTGAGGTCAGACAAGACGAAGTGAGGGAGGTCAAGGCTTCCTCGATGCTGGAATTCATGGAGAAGCGCCCGGGCACGATGAACAAGGTCTACAGCCTCTCGGAATTGAAGGTGCTCGCGCCCGTCGAGCGGCCGTCGAAGATCATCTGCATCGGCCTCAACTACAGGGGCCACATCCGTGAGATGGGTTCTCGACCGCCGCAAACGCCGATCATATTCTCGAAGCCCTCCTCTGCCATGATCGGGCCAGGGGATTCCATTGTCCTTCCCCCCGTGTCGCGACGAGTCGATTTCGAAGGGGAGAGCGCAATCGTCATAGGAAAGAGGGCGAGCCATGTCAGGAACGGCAGCGGGCACATATTCGGGTACACTTGCTTCAACGACGTCACCGCTCGGGACCTGCAGAAGATAGATGTCGACTGGACGAGAGCGAAGGGGTTCGACACGTTCGCACCGACAGGACCGTTCATATCGACGACTGCACCTTCGGAAGTAACGACGAAGCTCAATGGGAAGGTAGTGCAGCATTCCCCACTATCAGACAGGGTCTTCGACGATGCCAGTTTAGTCGAGTACATCTCCACGGTGATGACGCTGGAGCCTGGCGATCTGATCCCGACCGGCACGCCCTCGGGCATCTCGTCGATGAGTGCCGGGGACGTTGTCGAAGTCGAACTGGACACGGTCGGAACGCTTAGAAACAAAGTCATCAAATCTGGGTAGACACATCGAGGATGGATAGGCATGCAGATACAGCCAACAGAGAAGATCTGGAAGAACGGAAAGCTTGTCGACTGGAAGGATGCGACCGTGCATGTCATGACGCATGGCCTGCACTATGGCACTGGGGCCTTTGAGGGGATCAGGTGCTACAGCACGAGCAATGGACCTGCCATCTTCAGGCTCAGAGAACACATGGAGAGGTTCCACAGCTCCGGAAAGGCCATCAACCTCAGGATTCCCTACACCGTCGATCAACTCTGCGCCGCGACGAAGGAGACAGTCAAGGCCAACAAGCTGGATTCATGCTACATACGCCCAATCTCATTCTTCGGAGTTCAGGGCATGGGGGTCAACCCGATCGGGTATCCGGTCGAGACCTTCATCATCTCGTTCCCGCTCGGCGCGTACCTCGGGGACGAAGGGATGAAGAACGGGATACGAGTCCACACATCCTCTTGGCACAGGGTCGGCAGCGGGATGGTCCCAGCAACAGCAAAGGTGTGCGGGAACTACCTGAACGGTGCGCTCGCGGTGATGGAAGCGAAGCTGAACGGATTCGACGAGACGATAATGCTCAACGAGCTGCACATGGTGGCCGAGGGCTCCGGCGAGAACATCTTCCTCGTGAGGAAAGGAAAGATACTGACCCCTCCCCTCAACGCCGGAATACTTCCAGGTATAACAAGGGATTCGATCATGGTCCTGTCCAAGGAAATGGGGTACGAACTGCTCGAACAGAACCTTAGCCGCGCAGAGCTCTATGCAGCCGACGAGCTCTTCTTCACTGGGACGGCAGCCGAGGTCACCCCGATCAGGGAAGTCGACCGACGGCTGGTCGGCGATGGATCTCCTGGACCGATGACAAAGGCACTGCAATCGAGGTTCCTGGACATAGTCAGAGGGAAGGACGTCCGGTACACAAGCTGGCTCGACCTCGTGAAGTGAGGGCCCGGAACATATGGACAAGGTTTATATATCGAGCAAGTCGATAATCGTCTGACGATTGTCATACGCTCGGATGGGATCTAGATGGTTGCATTGGAAGTCGGAGAGCTCGTGAATCAGGCTGAGAAAGAAGGAGTCACCTTGGCGGAGATGATCTCCAGGGCATTGACCCCAGAGCAGATAGATGAGATGCAGAGCCGACTGTGCATCGAGCTGGCATCGAACTATGGCAAGATCGAGGGATTCATGCACGACGTCAAAGTGCCCAGCCTGGACGAACTGATGGGTCCCGATGAGATGACCGAATCGAGTTCTGCGATCAGAAGCACTGGACTAGTCATGGGCCTGTCAGACGATACCGCCTGAATCTGCGATATCACAGCTTCCTCAGAATTCTGTTCTCGAGGTCCACCACTTCGTACGCGCTTCTTGGAGCACCCATCAGCGTCTCAGTCCTGCCGAGCATGAGGTAACCGTCCTTCCGGAGAGATTCGTATAGGTTCTGAACGACGACCTCGTGCATCTTCCTGCTGAAATAGATGAGGACGTTCCTGCAGACAATCGCATCGAAGAACTTCGAACCTGGCTTCTCCAGCAGATTCTCCCTTGCGAACCTGACGTATTTGGTCAATGAAGGGGCTGCCTCGTAGGCGTGTCCCTTTCTAACGAAATATAGGTTCAGGAGCTTCTCTGGTATCCCTTTGACCTCCTCCCGTTTGTAGATCCCGGACTCCGCCTTCACGAGTGCGAGTTCGGAAATGTCGGTGCCAAGGACGGATGCAAGTGGCCGCTTGCCTGGCTCAAGGTGTTTCATCTCCTCCGCGAGACACATCGCGATCGTATAGGTCTCCTGACCAGTGGCACAGCCAGCGCTCCATATCCTCAGTAGGGCGCCATTCTGGGCCTTGGACTCAAGGAGCGGCCTGATCGCCTCCTTCTCGAACGATTCGAACGCCCCTCTGTCCCTGAAGAACTCCGTGACATTGATGGACAACGTTCCCAGCAGCTGGTTGGTCTCCTCCTCGCTGTGGATCAACAGCTTCAAGTAGCCAGGATGGTCGGGGGAGTATGTCCGGCCCACCCTTTTCTTAATCGCTCGCATCATGAAGCTTTCAGAGTAGCCAGATATGTCGATGCCCCTAGATTTGAACAGGTGCTTCATGACCTGCATCAAGAACTGCTCCTCGTCAAGCGACATTCGTAATCGTATAGACGGTTCAGGCCTAATATCACTTCTGAGTCTTGGGTATCAAAGTTGAATAGAGGGTCGACATATATTAATAAGGCCAGATGACTCTTTACGAACTGCTAGGACGGCCTTTGTCGCAAGACTCTCCCGAATGCTGTCCGAGGACGATCTGCTAGGTGATGCTTTGAAGTTGAAGCTGACCACGAAACTCGTTGCATGGATGTTGTGCCTATCGTTGATCCCGATACTTGTGATCAGCGCGATCTCGATTCAAGGGCTGAACGACATAAGGCGTGACGCTAACACCCTTCATGACGAGTCCCTGCAAGCTGTTGCTCGGATCGCCGGCGGAGCGAACGACCTCACAGCGGCCCACGAATCGTTCATGCTGTATCTGTTGAGTTTCAGTAACTCTAAGGCCGAGACCCCCCTTTTGGACATGTTCTACCAGCAGGGCCGCTTCTCGGAATTCCTGACTGACTACACGGATAACTACTCCCTCGAGGTCGCCCCGAATATGAACGCCATAGTCAAGAGCCAAGGACAGGAGATACTCATAACCCAGGAAACCCAGACACTCGTTGACATCACCAGCGAGTGGGACAAGTACGGGAGCGACACAACAGAGGCGGTCAGACTCCGGAACACACTCCGTCAGGCTGAAGCTTACAACATGGCGCAAAATGCTTCCGGGCACATCGCGACCATCAACGCGTACATGGCGAATCTCATCAGCATCGACTCTCAAGCAGCTGCTCTGATGGACAAGGTCACCCAGGAGACGGTCGACAGAGCACTGACATACTCGACCATCACGGGAGTGGCCGTCGCGCTCACGGTCAGCGTGTTCTCGCTCTTCTTGTCTGCACGGATCACGAAACCCGTCGTTGCTGTCTCCAAGGCGGCGAAGACGATCTCCCAAGGGAACTTCAGGACTCACGTCGACGTGTCCACGGGAGACGATGAGGTGGGGGACCTGGTCCGGTCGATGAACCTTCTCATTGATAACACATCAAAGCCTCTGATCGAGCTCACGGAGTGCGCAGGAGCCATCGCGGCGGGGGACCTGACTAGGGAGATAGACATCGAGGCGTTGGGCGACCTGAAGAAACTCGTCACTGCGTTCATGGACATGAGGTCCAGCCTCGCGAAGCTGACCAAGGAGATAAGGATGGCCTCAGAATCCCTCCGGGATTCCTCGTCCTCCCTTGCTGAGACCGTAGGTCAGATGACCCAGAGCACGCAACAGGTGTCCACCTCGGTCCTTCAGGAATCGAAGGGAGCGCAATCCGAATCCATAAAGATCGATGAGATGGTCCGAATGCTCGCCGAACAGACGAAGGCCATCTATGATGTCGTGCAGAGCGCCCAGAACGCCGCAGGCGCGTCGGCCAATGCCAGCGAGGTAGCCCAGAACGGCAGCAAGTCCGCTCAGCACGCGCTCGAAAGGATGAACTTCTTGCTGAAGAACGTCGAGGGGACCGCCGATGCGATGAAGCAGCTCTCCAAGAAGTCCAAGGAGATATCTCAGATAGTCTCCATCATCACGAACATCGCTCATCAGACGAACCTGCTATCGCTCAACGCAGCCATAGAGGCCGCACGGGCAGGGGAGCAGGGACGCGGGTTCGCCGTGGTGGCTGACGAGGTCAGGAAACTCGCGGAAGGCTCCCGAAAGGCGGCCGACCAGATCCAACAGCTGATAGAGCTGGTCGAGCGAGACATCGAGGACACCACTCAGAAGATGGAGAACACGATGAAGGATGCTACCGAGAGCTCTAGCACCATTTCCGAATCGCTGAAGTCCTTGGAGGACATCGCCGCGACAGTCGAGGAGACCGCAGCCATGGTTCAGGAGATCAGTGCCTCGACGGAGGAACAGAAGGCGTTGACCGAGAGCCTGGCCAGGTCGCTTGACGAGGTCGCCATAATCGCCAAGGAGAACTCGACGACTGCAGAGAGCGTCTCGGTGTCGACCGAGAACCTGGCTGCGAGCATGGAGGAGATGACCGCATCCGCACAGGAGCTTGCAGAACTCGCAATCAAGCTGAACGAGATGACAAAGCAGGTCGACAAGGGGTCGCCCTTGGGGGCCACTTCGAGCGGCACCAGCGGAAGAACAGGCTGACCAGGGGGGCCACGGGCGATGATGTCGAAATCCGGGAGGCAGGTCGTCGTCTTCAAGCTGGGCAAGGAAGAGTATGGGTTCGACGTCGCGGTTGTCCGCGAGATCCACAGCATGGAGGACATAGCCAAGGTTCACAGGAGCGCTCCGCATATTGAGGGCGTGATAAACCTCAGGGGGAAGCTCCTGACGGTCGTGAACCTGCGCACTAGGTTCGGGATGGAGCCCCTGAAGAAGAACGAAGGCAATCCCAAGATAGTCGTCATTGATGGTCCTGACGCTCTTGTGGGATTTTTAGTCGATGAGGTCAGCGAGGTCGCAAGGATCGACCCACAATCCATAGAGAAGGCGCCGGACTACATCGCAAGAGAGATAGAATCGCAGTACGTCCTCGGGATAGCGAAGCACGAGGAACGATTGATAACGCTCATAGACCCGCTGAAGGTGCTCGAACTGGACAGCGCTGGTCACGGAGGTGGCAAGGATGCCTAAGATAATGGTCGTGGACGATTCGGAATTCATGCGCAAAGTGCTCAGGAACATACTCGAAGCCGGAGGGCACAAGGTCATCGAGGCCAGGAGCGCCGACGAGGCGCTCGAGAGGTTCGCCCGCGAAGGGGCCGATGTCATCACGATGGACATAGTCATGCCCGACCAGGATGGCATCGAAGCGGTGAGGCGGCTCAAGGAGTTCAACCAGAAAGCGAAGATCATCATGATCTCAGCATTGGGTCATCAGAAGACGGTGATGAGGTCCCTCGAAGCTGGGGCAGTAGACTTCATCATCAAGCCCTTCACGGCGGACGACGTGCTGGAGTCCGTGAACGCTGTTCTCCAGATGGAAATCTGAGAGGTGCCGGATGCCTGACAAGGTGAAGGTCCTCATTGTTGATGACAGCGCCTACATGCGCGTGGTTCTGAAGGACATCCTCGAATCAGACCAGGATATCGATGTCATTGGAAACGCGAAGGACGGAGTCGAGGCCATTGAGAAGGTCAGGACCCTCTCGCCTCATGTTGTCTTGCTGGACATTCAGATGCCCAGGATGGACGGGCTCGCGACCCTACGCAGGATAATGAGGGACAGCCCGACCAGGGTCGTCATGCTGAGCGCGATGGACAAGTTCGACGACCAGCTGCCCATCCAAGCCCTGGAGTTCGGCGCTGTGGATTTCATCTCCAAACCAAGCGGACCAGTTTCGGTTGACATCGTGAGTTTCAAGGACAAGATAGTGGAGATCGTCAAGATGGCAGCCGGCGTCAAAGTGGATGTCCTGAAGAGGACCACCGCCCCGCTGCCGCACAGGCTCAACGCGATAAGGAAAGTGGCCGCGCCGGAGATGAAGGGGATAGTCTTGGCCGCCTCGACGGGCGGTCCCAGAGCCCTCGAAATGATATTCGCTGCCTTGCCGAAGGAGCTGCCGGCACCCCTATTCATTGTCCAACATATTCCTGCTGAGTTCTCGAACTCTCTTACCAAGAGACTGTCCTCCAAGAATGGACCGAGGGTGGTCGTTGCCGGCGACGAACAGAGGACTGAGAAAGGGACGGCGTATCTCGCGCCTGGGGGAAGGCACCTCAAGCTCGCGTGGAAAGGCGCCTCAAATCTTGTGATGAGGCTCAGCGATGAATCCCCGGTCAATTTCGTGAAGCCGTCAGCCGACGTCCTGTTCAAGAGCGTGGCGGACTGCCTCGGAGCGAACGCCATGGGGATAGTTCTCACCGGGATGGGCGCCGATGGCGCTGCCGGCTCGAAGGCGATCAGACGCGCAGGAGGCGAGGTGCTCGTCCAGGACGAGGAATCTTCGCTGGCGTTCAGCATGCCCCGCTCGGTGATCGAGGCAGGAGCCGCCTCCAAGATCCTCCCGCTGGATAGCATCGCAGAACAGATCGTGAGATTCCTGGAGGGGTGAGTCGGGTTGCCAAGAGAGCTAGACATGAACAAGTACGCGAAGATGTTCGTATCCGAGTCAGGCGAATGCCTGCGGATCATGAACGATTCGCTCCTTGAACTGGAGAACGATCCGGGCAACAAGGAACTGATAGACAAGCTCTTCAGGGCCGCTCACACGATAAAGGGCATGGCCGGAATGATGGGGTACAAGGCCGTTCAAGACACCGCGCATGAGATCGAGAACGTGCTCGGCGCCATCAGGGATGGACACCTGGTGCCAACAGGCAAGATCTCCGAAGCCTTGTTCGAAGGCTTCGACGCCCTCGATGTGATGGTGGTCTCAGTAGAAAAAGCCGAACCGCTAAAGGAGAGCCCTGCAGTGGTCCAAGCACTCATTGCAGTCCTCGCGGTTCATTCCGAAGAGGAACACGACGATGCAGGATCGTCTCCTCCGACATTAAAGACCGAGGTCAGAAGGGCGGAGAAGGGCGATAAGCATGGGGAGAAGCCCATCAAAGATACCGTCACGGTAGTCGTCAAGTTCGGCAGACGTTGTTCCTTGCCGTCGGCCAGGGCGACAGTCGTCATCAGGGAACTTGCGAAACACTCCGAGATCGTAGAATCGAATCCGACGGAGGCCGAGATAGAGAAGGAATCGGTCTTCGAGGAATTGTCCGTAGTCCTCCAGCCAGGAGATAGGCTCCAGGATGCATTGAGGAGGGTCGTTGCAATGAGCGACGTCGAACATCTGCTCGTTGGACCCACCAATGTCTCGAGAGAGAAGTGGCAGAAGATGGCGCGACATGAAGAAGCATCCGCCGCGGTCACAACGGAGGCCGCTCACGTCCAGACAGTGAAGGTGGGTATGGACAAGCTGGACGATCTGCTCGACAACGTGGGTGAACTTGTTATCGGAAGAAGCAGGCTGCTGCAGAAGGCCTCGACCCGCGATGATTACGAGCTTCTCGAGATATCCACATTGATCGACAAGCTCACATCTGACCTTCAAACCAGGGTACTCGGGATCAGGATGATTCCGTTGGACATGGTCATGAGCAGGTTCCCCCGCATGGTCAGGGACATCGCGAAGAACGAGGGCAAGGAGGTCGAGCTCGTCGTCGAGTCTGGCAACATAGAGCTGGACAGAACCGTTGCGGACAAGATAGCGGAACCTATGGTGCATCTGCTTAGGAACTGCGTGGACCACGGCATCGAGACCGTGGAGGAAAGGACGAAGCTCGGCAAACGGCCCAAGGGACTGATCAGGATAGTAGCATCCAAGCAGCAGGATCATGTGCTGATAGAGGTCTCGGACGATGGGAGGGGCATAGATTTTGACTTGGTCAGGCGCGCAGCGGTCGCGAAGGGCATCATGAACGCGTTGCAGGTTGATTCGGCTTCAGGCAAAGAGTTGATCGACCTGCTATTCAGGGCCGGCTTCTCGACGAAGACCGAGGTGACCGATGTATCGGGAAGAGGTGTGGGATTGGATGTGGTCAAGAGGAGCGTCGAGGAGCTCGGCGGAAGCATAATGGTGAACTCATCGAAGGGAGCGGGGACGACATTCTCGCTCTGGCTGCCATTCACCCTTGCCATCATAGATGCTATGCTGATTGGAATTCACGATCAGACCTACGCCGTCCCCATGGGGACGATAGTCGAGACACACAATTACGAGATGAGCGAGGTGAAGCTCATCAGGAGTCGCGAGGTGGTCCAACTCCGCGGAGAGGTGCTCCCACTTATCAGGATGCGCGAGTTCTTCGGGCTTGAGAAGGTCGAAAAGGACAGCATCAACACCCTCGTCGTGCAGAGCAGGGATAGACGCGCAGCGCTCGAGGTGGACGAACTTATCGGTCACCAGCAGATTGTGGTCAAGTCGCTGGACCAGAGGCTGCGGAGGGTCAGGGGCATTTCTGGAGGAACCATCCTGGGAAGCGGCAAGATCGCTTTGATACTCGATGTCGAATCCATAATCGGAGGTTGAGGTGCGATGGCAGAAGAGAATCCCGGCAAAGCATTGGAGATCATCAAGGAATTTGCCAACATCGGTGCGGGCAGCGCGGCCACGGCTCTTGGAACTATGCTGGACGTCGACCTCATGAACGACGTCACATCGTGCAACATCATGCCTCTGTCCCAGGTTCCTGAATGGCTCGGTGGTGCCGAGAAGATCGTCGCCGGGACTTACACGCAGCTATGTGGCTCATTGAAGAGTGGGATCCTGGTCGTTCTCCCGAGCGAGTCCGCCATCATGCTGCTCAAGCACCTCACGAAGGAGCAGGTGGACCTATCGAACCTCAACGAGCTTCAGAGATCCTGTCTGAAGGAGGTCGGCAACATCTGCCTCTGCTGGTACTTGATAGCCGTCTCGAAGATGGTCGATATCGACATGATCCCGGCACCCCCGGATGCTACGGTGGACCTCCTTGGGGCCGTCCTTGACATGCCGCTTGCAGCGCTCGGGACGAAAGTGGACACCGTCCTCGCCGTTCATACATGCTTCAAAGCCCTCGACAAAGAATTCGAAGGATACTTCCTGATGCTCCCGGAGGATCAGACACTGAAGGTGATCCTCGACAGAATGGAGTCAAAACGATGAAGGAGCCCTGCGTCGTGGGAATCGGCCAACTGGCCGTATGCCACTCGCCTGAGCAGCTGTCCTGCTTGGGACTTGGCTCCTGCGTTGCGGTCATCCTCTACGACCCGCAGACGAGGGTCGGAGGGATGGTGCACGTCCTACTCCCCAAAGCACCCCAGAAGGTGGACATGGAGGCGAAATACGCTGACACCGGGACTCGAAAGCTCGTCAAGGAGATGACGCTTAACGGAGCGGTGAAGGATAGGATGGTCGCGAAGCTAGTTGGGGGAGCGCAGATGTTCAAGAACCTCAATGTTCAGTTCGCGAACATCGGCAGGTTCAACGTGCTCGAAGTCCGAAAGACCCTAAGGGAGTTTCCAATCAAGATCGTAGCTGAAGACACCGAGGGGGATCGAGGTCGTTCCGCCCTTCTCGATTCTGCCACAGGCCATGTGACAGTGAAGAAGGTCTTCTCACCCACGCGCGTGATGTAGATGCTTTCTTTGGATGAGGAA
>Ga0315281_10002908_pt1 | contig 25325 bp, 23 predicted proteins | sample YL17G07_0_MG_FD_204540 | JGI IMG/M metagenome (GOLD analysis project Ga0315281, IMG submission 204540) | Sediment microbial communities from Yellowstone Lake, YNP, Wyoming, USA - YL17G07_0 | ecosystem: Environmental > Aquatic > Freshwater > Lake > Sediment | place: USA: Wyoming | collected... | reverse complement strand
GTCCTAAACCTTTTTTGAAATGCCAGGAGACTCAGACTTTCCTGTTGCATAATATTTGCCCCATTTAGCTAATTATTTTAGTAAATTATAGCTAATTTTAGGAGCAATGGCAATAAGCGATTTATTTTAATAGTTGCTATGGCTTATTCCAATGGCTGCGGGATAGCCGCAAAGATTAGGGCAAGAGAAGATATGGAGCAATCCAAGGCATTTTACAAGAAATGTCTTGAGCAACATCATGATGACCCTTCTAAATGCGAGTCGCTGAGGCGTGCCTTTGAAGCGGATTTAAAGGCATACCGAGAAACCAGCAAGGGAATTAGGCCGGGTTACACTATTTCGGTCGACCAAGATTAAAGACCCGGGCCGCTAACCCCCGGCGGCCCGAATCGCCAGGACGAGGATACGAGTTAGGCGCCGGGGTTGATTTTTTTTCGTGGCGAGCATTTTTCCCATTCCTCCTGAAATCGGAAACACCGTTAAAACGCCGGTTCAAGCCCTAAAACCCAGACACCGTCCCTGGGATGGGACCATGGAACCATCCGGAAAAGGAGAGGTCATTTTTGTCGGCGGTATCAAAGCGGCCGCGCTAGCCGCCAGATCTGACCAGATACAGGTAATATTTCTCCGCGGGCACCATGCTGTCGGTGAATTGCGCTATCTTTACCGCCTGATTTGCCGGGTCCGCCAGTTCCCGGTTCATGATCAGCAGGACCTCTCCTTGGTGGTTGGCCGCTAGTTGCCGGACTTTCTCCAGGATCTCGGAATCTTTCAGGCTCTTTCTCTTCTGGTCCGAAATTATGAAGGAACCCCAGCGGTGGCTGCCGGGATAGTAGATTTTCCGGTGCAGGTAGCCGGCCAGCACCGAGGCGGCGTCGTCTTCATACCCGGCCATCACCAGGCTGTCTAAATGGTTCTCCTTAATATAGTGTGCCGTTTCCCGGCCCGCGGAAAAGGGATAACCCAAGTCCATCCCATAAGCCATGACCCCGGCCAGCAGGTGCACCGTCAGCAGGCCCACCACGAATCGGTCTTTATGCCTCCGGCAAAAATCAGTCAGCCTTTTAACCAGGGGCGCTTTCAATTCTTTAGAGGGCAAGGAGGCGGAGAGCCAGAGGCAGGCCAGGAACAGGATGAACAGGTGGCCGTGGTGGCGGATGGAGCCAAAATATTTCGTATAGCTAAAAGTCAAGATTTCCAGGGTTCCGAAAACATATACGCCCAGCAGCAGCGGTTGACGCAACCACAGCAACACCGGGAAAGCCAGCAGCGGCAGAGATAAAAAAAACTTCAAGTACGGATCAGAGATCAGGTTGGTGTCCCAGAAGTGGTACTGGGGCGCCGGGATGGGAACGAAACTCTCCCAGAAGGTGGCCACGACCCTGATGAAATGCGGCCAAATAAAATCCAAGGTCCAGCCCAGGGCCACCCCGGAATCCGGGGGTGGCACCAGCTGCAGGATGGAGAGGCAGACGCCGGCCACCATTAGGGCCAGGCCGGCCAGGAGCTTCAAGGTGCCTGGCCCCGGGCCAAAGCTCTTATCGGTGAAGGCGGTCACCACCAGCGCCAACCCCAGGGCCAGGACCAGGAACAGGCCGTAAACGCTGGTTTGGGCCAGCAGGAACAGGATGCCGCAGAGCACCAGGAATTTTTTCCTCAAGGTTGAGGGGAAGACCGCGCAAAACAGAAAGAGCAGCAAAAGGCCCGAAGCGTAATTCCGGCTGATGGCGGCGTATTCGAAAAAAGGAAAGTAGCCGAAAACGAAAAGAAATTTTTGCCAGTTGGTGAAGGGGGAGAATTTCAGAAAGACGTAAACCGTGGCGGTGGCCACCACCAGGTGCAACACCTGCATGGCCAGCGGCTGCGGGGTGAGGCGGCTGAGGATAAACAGGCCCAGGTGCCAGAGCCCCGGGTGCCCTTCATACCTCAGATTATTAAACAAGTCCGCAATCGTGGCACTGTCCCTGGCGATGAGCCAGGACTGCCATTCGTCCTGCCACAGTTCGTGGCGCCCAATCAGGAGCAACCCCAGGGCAAAGAAGGTCAGGACCAAGGAGCGGGTTAGTTGGGGATTCATTTCAGCGGCAACCTGGCCTGGGTGGTGCTGCATAAAGGAAGTAGCCCTCGCCCCCTGGGGGGATTACCGCCTTATTATAGTAAATTTCCGGGCAAAAATAACCGGTTTGTCAGCTGAGGGGGGTGGCGGGAGGAGTAAAGGGGGCGGATTCCGCCGGTTCCAACTCCGTGAAGGCAAAGTGGCGCAGCTCCGGGTGGCGCAGCAGCACCGCCCCGGCGCAGGCGGCCGCCAGGAGGCTGCCGCCGGTGATGGCGGGCCCCGGCCCGGTGTAGGTGGCCGCCACCCCGTAAATCATGCTGCCCATGGTGGTAAAGCCCATGACGATGAGTCCGAACAGCGACATGAGGCGGCCCCGCAGGGCATCGGTCACATTGAGCTGCATCAGGCTGTTGCCGGTGGAGAGCAGGGTCACCATGCCGAAGCCGACCAGGAACATGCAGCCCAGGGCGGCGTAGTAGTTGCGGCAGAGGCCCAGGGCCACCAATCCCGCCAGGAAGATTCCCAGGCCGCCCAGAAAGGAGGGCATGGGCGGCCGCCGCTGCAACCGCCGGGCCAGGGTCAGGCCGCCCAGAAAGGCGCCCAGGCCGCTCATTCCCATGAGGAGCCCGAGGCCCCGGACCCCCACTCCCAGGACGTTCCGGGCCAGGATGGGCAGCAGCACGTAGTAGGGCATGGCCAAAATGGCCACCGTAGTCATGAGCAGGAGGATGAGGCGCAGTTCCCGGCGCGCCAGCAGGTGGTCCAGCAGCTCCTTCCAGGCGTGCAGAAAAGGCTTCCAGGGAGCGGGTTGGGCGGGGGGCAGCTGCATCCGGATGAGGGCCAGCAGGATCGCCACAAAGCTGGCGGCGTTCAGGAAAAAGCAGTTGGCCATGCTCACCGCGGCGATGATCACCCCGCCCACCGCCTGGCCCGCCACCCGGGTGCCGTTGAACAGGGTGGAGTTCAGGGCGATGGCGTTGGGGAGATCGGCCTTGCCCACCAGCTCCACGATGAAGGCCTGGCGGGCCGGAATGTCGAAGGCCATCACGGTCCCGGACAAAAAGACAATGAGACATAGGTCCCACACCTTGACTATCTCAAACTGCACCAGAAGGCCCAGGGCCAGGGCCAGGAGCATGAGGGCGGCCTGGGTGAGGAACATGAGGCGCCACTTGCTGGTGTGGTCGGCCACCACGCCCCCCAGAAAGATAAACAGGAGCACCGGCAGGGTCTGCAAGGTCCCCACCAGTCCCAGATAAAAGGAGGAATTGGTGAGCTCCAGCACCAGCCAGCCGAAGGCCACCGACTGCATCCAGGAGCCGGTGAGGGAGACCAACTGGCCGCTATAAAAGAGTCGGAAGTTGCGATGGCGCAGCGCCGCAAAGGTGGTAAAGCGCACGGGGTTCATCTTAACGGTCCGCGGCCGGGGTCTTAAGGCGCGGCGACGAGGAGCGGGCAGCGGTGGCCACCTTGCGGTAGCGCGGCAACACCCGGCGGCCGGCATCGTGGGCCGTCTCCGGGTCGGGGGTGGCCAGCACCAGGGTGGGGCGGCGTTCCTGGTTCAGGTGGGTGAGGATCTCCATAAGGTTCTCGCTGGCGGCCCGGTTCAAAAATGGGCCCAGGAGGCCCCGGCGCCCCCCGTCTCGGGAGCAAGAGCTACTTGAAAAAGGGGTGGGCAACTTGACCCGCCCCTGGGAAAGCCTGATCCGCATCCGGGCGAGTTTTCTTGTCTGAAAAACTGCCACCGCCTTAAAGGCTGAACCCCACATCCGAGCCCAGAGTTATTGCTCGGAGCGGAAAACCAATTGCCCTTTCTGAACCGTAGGGGCACGGCGTGCCGTGCCCTCAAACCGAGCCAATGCAATTTCTTTAATGCTCCGAGTAATAAGCGTCCATAAATATTTTAAGGAAAGACCGAGACTTCTGCAATGTTTTGCCTTGGGGGAAAATTTTAATCCTGGGGGGAAGCGACCGATAACAGTAGCAAGGATGATTTGCTATGAAAAGATTACGGGTTACGCCCGATGAACGGGGGACGGTGCTGCCCCTGACGGCCCTGATGATCGTGGTGATCATCTGGTGTTTGGCCCTGGCCATTGATCTGGGTCGCGTCTACCTGGTCAAGTGCGAACTGCAGCGGGCCGCGGACGCCGGCGCCATGGCTGCCGCCCTGGGGCTGTTCGCCGTCCCCTCCGGCTCCCAAAACCCGGTCCCCGTGTCGCCGGATTGCAGCCGGGCCTTTAGCGTTTGCCAGTCCGTGGTGGGAGCCAACCAGGCAGACGCTTCAGGCTTGGTGGCGTTGAGCAACGATGTCACCTTCGGCAGCTGGGATGGGGCCAGCGGCACTTTCACGCCCACCGGCTGTACCACCCAGGTCAACGCGGTGAAGGTGTTGCTGCGCAAGGACAATACCGCCAACGGGCCCGTACCCCTGTTTTTTGCCGGGCTGATGCCCCAGGGCTTGAGCAGCATCAATCTCACGGCCCAGGCCATTGGCCTCAGCGGTTACGCCGGCTATGTCCCTCCCGGGGGCGGCGCCTTCCCCCTGGCCGTGGACGCCAACAAAGTGCCTCCGAACCATGGCGGCGAGCTGATCCGCATCGACCTCAATCCCGCCACCCAGGATGGCGGCTGCTGGCATACCTTTGACGACGGCTCTCCTGGGGCCCGGGACCTGCGGGGCCTGATGGACGGCTCCACCCCGTCCCCCGCCCTCAAGGTGGGGGACCAGATCAGGATGACGGAAGGGGTGGCCGACTCGGTGCTGCAGACGCTGGAAAAGGAGTTCAACCGGCGGGGCGGCAACTGGACGGTCCTGGTGCCGGTGATTCCCGGGGACAGCCACGCGGGCTGGGGTACGGTCCAGGCCTTTGTGGCCTTAAAGCTGACCCTGGTGGACGCCCATGGAACCGACAAGCGTCTGGAGGGGATCACGGTGCCCGATTACGTGGCCCCGGGAGTGGCCCCCGGCGGTCCCAATTGCGGCCTGTGGGCCGGGTTGCCCAAACTGGTGCAGTAAGAGGGAGGTGGCGTCCCCGGCCCCGGGGCGGCCCGCACGGGTTAAGGCTTGACAATTCCCCGGCCCCCGCCATAATAAGTTAGTTTTTACCACGAACGGGGACGGTGGGAATGTTTGCCCTCAGAAATCTGATCGAAGCTTTTGCTACCATCGTAGGTCTGGCCCTGAACATTTACCTGTGGCTGATCATCGCCCGGGCCCTGCTTTCCTGGGTCAACCCGGACCCTTACAATCCCATCGTCCGGTTTCTGTATAACGTCACCGAGCCGGTGCTGGGCTACCTGCGCCGGCGGCTGCCTCTGGTGTTCGGCGGCCTGGACCTGACGCCGCTCCTGGTGCTGGTGGCCATTATCTTCCTGCAAAGATTCCTGGTGGCTACCCTGATGGATTTGGCCCGCATGGTGGGCTAGTGTTGTGCTTCATAAATAGTATGACGGCAAATCATATGAAAATCTAAGCTCAAGGAGTCTTAAAGTCCCCCTTTGAAAAAGGGGGATTTAGGGGGATTTTCAGGAGGTTATTATAAAATCCCCCCTACCCTCCTTTAGAAAGGGGGGTTAGAAAACCGCGGTTTTGAATGTCATAGCAATTATGAAGCGCCACACTATGGCCGGCGTTGACCTCCCATGTCTGAGTTTTTCCAAGCCACCTGCCAGGGATTTGTCTTGCGCCTGACGGTGGCGCCGGGAGCCCGGCGCACCGAAGTGGTGGGGCTCCAGGGGGACCGCCTCAAGGTGAGGCTGGCCGCGCCCCCGGAGAAAGGGGCCGCCAACCGGGAGCTCATCGCCTTCCTGGCCCGGGAACTCAAGATCCCCAAGGGCTCCATCAAGCTCACCCTGGGAGCCCAGAGCCGGTCCAAGGTGGTGGAAGTGCTGGGGTTGGACCCGGACCTGAGACTGAGACTCCAAAACCTGATTCCTGCCGCGCCATAATCTTTGCCTGCCCCTGCTATTCCCTACAGCCGTCTGCTTGACAACCGGCAAGCCGATGATAACCATTAATTACAAATGCACACAGGAGTGCCGGCCCCGTGATTCTTAAAGCCGGGGTTTCATTAAGATGAACGACTATTACGAGATCCTGGCGGTCTCGCGCCAGGCCACCCTGGAGGAGATCAAGGCCTCCTACCGGCGGCTGGCCCTGAAGTATCATCCGGACAGGAATCCCGGGGACAGGGTGGCGGAGGAGCAATTCAAACGCCTCTCCGAAGCCTACCAGGTGCTGTCGGATAGCGAAAAGCGCCAGCTCTACGATCTCTATGGCCACGCCGGCCTGGCGGACCTGGACCTGGGCGGCTTCAGCGGCTTTGAAGACATCTTCAGTTCCTTCGGGGACATCTTTGAAGATTTCTTCAGTTTCGGCCGGCGCCGCGGCCGGGCCGACCGGGCCCAGCCCGGGGCCGACCTGCGGCACCGGGTGGTTCTGACCCTGGAAGACGTGGCCCGGGGCCTGGAGACCTCCCTGGAAGTGGACCGCCGCATCAACTGCCCCCGGTGCGGCGGCAGCGGCCTGGAGGCCGGCACCAGCCGCCAGTCCTGCCCCCGCTGCGGCGGCCGGGGCCAGGTGAGCCAGTCCAAGGGGCAGCTTAAAATCTTCAACACCTGCCCCCGGTGCCGGGGCGCCGGCAGCATCATCCCTTCCCCCTGCCAGCCCTGCGACGGCATCGGCATGATCAGGGAAAAGACAGCCATGCAGGTGCGCATTCCGCCGGGAGTGGACACCGGCACCCGGTTGCGCCTCCGGGGGGAGGGCGAAGCCGGCAGGCTGGGGGGCAAGGCCGGCGACCTCTACCTGGACGTGCAGATCGCGCCCCATCAACTTTTCACCCGCCAGGGCATGGACCTGTATTACCAGGCCCGGCTGTCCTTCGTGGAAGCCGCCCTGGGCACGGAAATCGAGGTTCCCACCCTGGATTCCCAGGCCCGCCTGGCCATTCCCCCGGGCACCCAGCCGGGAACCACCTTCCACCTCCGGGACCACGGTCTCCCCGGTCTGCGGGGCAAGTCCCGGGGCGACCTGGTGGTGGTGGTGGACCTCCAGACCCCGACCCAGCTTTCACCGCAGCAGCAGAAGCTGCTCCGGGAGTTTCTCCACATGGAGGAGAGCGCCGAACCCGGGGGGATGGAGGGGCAGGGGAGGGCGGGGGAGAAGTAAAAGACGGTTTTCAGTTTTCGGTTTTTGTATAAAGTGTAATTAAAACCCCACCTGGTATCGTGTTTCGCAAGCACCTTTACTAAGTTTTGGCAATAAATCTCCCTTTCCCCTGGGGGGAGGGGGTTGGGGGGAGGGGGAAACATGATGAAATCACAAGATATTCTCACCCCCACCGTGACCCTCCCCCATCAAGGGGGAGGGGAAAGTGAGATGTCCCCAAAAGTGAGACACTTTTTATGAGAGGGCTGGTTTAAAGCAGCCATGGCCTTTGACCTGCCCCAGTAGTTGTACCAAGTTTTAAGTTAGGATGGGGGTCAAGTCAAGCCAGAGATCCTGGCGGAGCATAGCGTAGCCAGGATCTCTGGGCATCACCTGTAGGGCCTCAGGTGCGGGTGGCCTATAACCCAAAGCCCTGTGGGGCCTTACCCCGTATTATATTCCTGCCGCCAGCGCTCTATCAGGATCTGGGCCTCCTTCATGGTGTAGAACATCTCCCGGTTGATCAACTCATCCCGCAGCTTCCCGATGATCTGCTCCGGCGTATAACGCTTCCTACTCATCTCCCTGCCTCCCTTCGACCTACTACTCTAACATAACTTGTGGATCAGTTTTTGGGGGGCAGGTCAAGATCACCTGGAATAACCAGGCGCATCTAACCTTGAAGTACCTTTTGAGCTCGCTCAACAGGTGTTTGATGGCCGCAGTGAAGCCCAACTCCTCCATGATGGGAGGGCTCAGGCCCAGAGAAATATTCTGGATGTTTCTCATGTCTGAGTGGCATATTGCAGGGCCTCTTCACACGTTTTTCTCTGCTTCTGGCCTTCGAATTTGTCCACCATGGCCCGGAGCTGTATTTTTAAGGCCACCAGGCCTTGAGTAGTGCCGCTCCGACGGTGTTCCCAGGCGTGCCGGCCAAGTGCTGAGAGTCAATGCGTATCCCCCCGAGCTAGCATTCATATTAGGTAAAAATACCTATTATAAAAGTAGTACTCTTACCTATTGTCCAAAAACCGTGGAAACACTATTTCCTATATACAACAAATTAAATGTAATTAGCATCGATAGCCGCAGGGCCGAAAATGAAAAGGCTGATCATTTTTCTCGGGGTGCTTATCTTGCTGCTCAACCTGGCCGATGATGGATATATCGGCAAGGTCAAGTTTGTCTCGCCCCATAACCCCTTTTTTTCGGTTGCTGCCAACCAACAAGCCAATCAGAAAGCCAGCAAGGTTGTCTTTGGCCAGGGCAACTTCACGGTTGCCCTGCTGGTTACGGACTTGCTGGAGATCTCAAGGCACTCCCACCACAAGTCAGCGGAAGTTGAGGTGCCGCATCCGGGCAAAATAACTCTTTGCAGCCATCTGTGCAGTTCCGGCGGCCTCCCCTTGTAAGTTACCTTCTGTTGCCCTTAGTCTGATTTTCCTTAAAGGTTTTCATAAACATCATCGGTGCTTTTAGTGGTCAGGTTTCTCCTGACGTAGCAGTCGCCCCGCTGGGCGGCAGCATCTGGAAAAGCCTCATATCTCATTAACGAAGGCAGAGATGCAAATTTTGTCACCCAAGCGCCAAGAATCTTTGGAGACCCTTACGGATAGAACCCGGAGAAGGTTGATACTTGCTCTTCATGGGATAGGGGGAAGCGCGCTTTTGGGCGCATCTCCTATGATTACCTTCCACGCAACTTCCAGCCTTACCTAAGGAGGTGGTTTTATCCCGGCCCCCTAAAAGGTTTGAACGGTTAGGTAGTGTAATTCAAGGCGGCAACCATTTTTGCTACCCGCTTTAGCAGCGGCAAAAGAGGAGGAAAGTGAGAAAATGGATAGGAAAAGATGGTTAATTTTTATGGTGTTGGCAGTGACCCTGCTGGCCCTGCCCTGGGGAATGGAGCAGGCCCAGGCGGCGTATTACGCCAACAGCCCGGCCCTGACGAAATTTAAGCACTCACTGCCAGGCATAGGGTCGGGGGCGCGGCCTGCCGGCACCGCCCTGGGCGCCAACGACCTCGGACAGTATCTCCCGGTTGCTACCCCGGATGCCACCTATGGATCTGGAACCGACTACTACGAAATCGGACTGAAACAGTATTCGAAGGTGCTGCATTCGGAGCTGGGCGCCACCACCCTGCGGGGCTATTACCAGATCAATGGTACGGACCATTCGTCGCAGTATCCGGGACCCTTGATCGTGGCCGGGCGCAACCGGCCGGTGCGCATCAAGTTTATCAACCAGCTGACGCCGAACAGCAGTTTCTTCCTGCCGGTGGACACCACCGTCATGGGGGCGGGGGCGGGTCCCACTGGGGTAAACTACTCCGTCAACCGCGCCACCCTCCATCTCCACGGCGGCTTCACTCCGTGGATCAGCGACGGCACGCCCCACCAGTGGATCACCCCCAATGGCGAAACCACCCCACTCTCCATGGCTAAGGGCGCAAGTTTCCAGAACGTGCCCGACATGATCGGTGCGGGAATCGGGAAGGTCCTGGGGACCCCCACTGACGGCATGGGGACTTTTTACTATCCCAACCAGCAGAGCAGCCGGTTGATGTTCTACCACGACCATGCCTTCGGCATCACCCGCCTCAATGTCTATGCCGGCGAGGCCGCGGGTTATCTGCTGACGGACTCGACGGAAAACACGCTGCAAACTGCGGGCGTCCTCCCCGGGGCCATCCCGGTAAACACCACGACCGGCGCCCCAAATCTTGGCGCGGCGGATTTGGCCCGCCTGGTGCCTCTGATCATCCAGGACAAGACCTTCGTGGACACCGCCAACATCGCCACCCAGGATCCTCTGTGGGCTTGGGGAAACACGACAGGCAGTCTCTGGTTCCCCCACGTCTACGAGTTCAACCAGAGCGGGTCTGCTGGAGCTGGTGGCGGGGGCAACCCGGAAGGCCGGTGGGACTATGGCCCCTATGTCTGGCCGCCGGCGCAAATTACGGCTTCCGACCAAGGCTTTAGTAATACCATGGGGATGCCCATTCCCGCTACTGCAGGCGATGTGCCGCAGCCGTCCATCGTGCCCGAGGCCTTCATGGACACCATGGTGGTCAACGGCACCCCCTTCCCGTACCTCACGGTGGCGCCCACGGCCTACCGGTTCCGCATCCTGAACGCCTGCAACGACCGGATGCTCAACCTGCAACTGTACTTTGCCGACACCAGTCCCAATGCACCGGCTCCCTGGGGCACCCCCTTTAATGGGGTCAACGTCAATCTGAACACTCCCAGCCCAAACAAGACGGAAGTCTCCATGGTGCCCGCCAATGGGGCCACCTATACGCTGCCGTCTACGTTGATATCAGGAACATATAATACGGTGCAATTCGGCAATGCGGCGGGATTCAATCCGGGTACGGTGCCAGGTACGTATACGGTCACCGTTCCCTTTGACGGCAGAGTCGGCGGGGTGCCGGACCCCAGGAACATGGGTCCGCAGATGATTCAGATCGGCAATGAAGGCGGCTTACTGCCGCAAGCGACGGTGCTGGCCAACGTGCCCATCGACTATGACTACGACCGCCGGAGCATCACCCTGGGGAATGTGAGAAATTTCCCCTTGGCGCCGTTCCCCAACCCGGTGAACCCCAGCCAGACCATCAGTTACCCCCATTCCGGGTACAACCTCCACCTGGGGCCGGCGGAGCGGGCGGACATCATCATCGACTTCTCCGGGGTTCCGGCGGGCTCCAAACTCATCCTCTATAACGACGCCCCGGCGCCAGAGCCGGGTTTCGACCCCCGCCAAGACTACTACACGAACAACCCGGATTATTCGGCCACAGGCTTAGGCATGGGCGGCGCCCCCTCAACCCAGGTGGGCAAAGGTCCCAACACCCGGACCATCATGCAATTCGAGGTTTCCGGGGCTGGGACGGGACCTTTCAATTATGCCGGTTTGCTGGCGAATTTGCCGGCTGCCTACAACGCGTTTCAGCCGCCGGTCATCGTAAATACGGCGCAAACTGGATATTTGCCGGTCCAACTCGTTGGGGGCCAAACCTTTGGCGGGGTCAAGATTTTCAACAAGACCATCGCCGAAGATTTTGATCCGGTTTGGGGACGGATGAACGCCGTCCTGGGGACCGAACAAGCGTCCACCAACAGCCAGGGCCAGCAGACCTTCGGCTGGCATTACGCCGATCCGAACACCGAGCTTTTACCCTTCAACCCGGCTACTCCGGCCGGCACCCCCCAGATCTGGAAGATTACCCATAACGGCGTGGACACCCATGCCATCCACTTCCACCTGTTCAACGTGCAGTTGCTCAACCGGGTGGACTGGGCCGGGATGATCAAGCCGCCGGAAGAAAATGAGAAGGGTTGGAAGGAGACCATCCGGATGAACCCGCTGGAAGATATTTATGTGGCGGTGAAGCCGATTCCACCGGGTGTTTCTCCCAATCCGCCGCTTCCCTGGCTGCTTCCCGACAGCGTTCGTCTTCTGGACCCCACCATGCCGAAGGGTATGACGAATGCTATGTTCTGGGGCACCCTGCCCATTGACCCGGCAACGGGATTAGCCGTAGCCCTGCCCAATTTCCCGTTCACCAATCCGTGGCCATATCCCCTCCCCGGCGGCTCCACCACGGTCAACAATCCGACCAACTTTGGCTGGGAGTACGTCTGGCACTGCCACCTGCTGGGCCACGAAGAGAACGACATGATGCGCGCCTTCGCCTTGCAGGTGTCGCCTGCGGCGCCGACGCTTCTTAATGCCAAGAACGCTGGGTCAAAGGTGACCCTGGGCTGGACCAACAATGAAACCGTTCAGACCAACTTCACTTTCTTTTTCCAGAGGGCCACGAATGCTGCCTTCACCACGGGTCTGACGACATTCACGGTTTCCTCAGGAGCCACCAACCTGGCCACCTACGCGACTACCAACACGATTCCTGCAAAGGGGACGTACTTCTACCGGGTGAGGGCCCAGAACGCCTACGGCTTCTCCGACTGGTCCAACCCGGTATCGTTGAAGTGGTAAACGAAGTCAGGCCGTAACTAAACCCTAGCGGGGAGGGAGCAATTCCTCCCCGAATTTTTCCCCTCGCCCATCCTTGCAATGCTGGGGAAAATGCTAACTATGGAATCATAAGGTCAAATCCCGTGGCCCTGAGGTCGGACTTCGGACAGAGAGGAGAGACGATGACACGGAAATGGCAATGGCTGGCGCTTTTGGGGGTGGTGTTGCTGGCGGGGCAATGCGCCCAGGAGCCCAAGGACCTAACGACTGAGAAGGACAAGGTGAACTACGGTATCGGCGTCAGCTTGGCGAGAAATTTCAAGCAGCAGGGGATGGACGTCGACGTGGACCTGGTGGTGAAAGGCATGAAGGACGCCCTCACCGGCAAGAAGCTCCTCATGAGCGAAGATGAGCTCCGGAAAACCATGAGCGCGTATCAGACCGAGCTGCGGCGGAAGCAGATGCAGGCCCGGAAGGTGGCGGCATTGGATAACAAGAAAGAGGGGGATGCCTTCCTGGCGGAAAACAAGAAGAAGGAAGGCGTGGTGACCCTGCCCAACGGGCTGCAATACAAGATTCTCAAAGAGGGTCAGGGCCAGAAGCCGACACTAGAAGACACGGTGGCGGTCAAGTACCGGGGCACCTTCATCAATGGGACCGAGTTCGACAGCTCCGGCGGGGAACCCAAGGCCTTCAAGTTCACCGAGGTTGTCCTCGGCTGGCGGGAAGCTCTGAAGGCCATGCCGGTGGGCTCCACGTGGCAGCTCGTCGTCCCCCCGGAGCTCGCTTACGGTGAGCGGGGACTGGGCCAGGTTGTCATGCCCAACACCACCCTCATCTTTGAGGTGGAGCTTGTAGGCATCAAGCCGCCCGAGGCCAAGGCCCCGGGCAATTAAAGAGTACCCGGGAGGGCCGCTTGCCAACCCTCCCTTTGTTATGGCCCGGCAGTGCCGGGATATTGGCAGGGCGGGGGTACTGGCGGCTACCGGCGGCGGGGAAATTTCGAAATATCTTTCCCCCCCGCACCCCTGACCCTCCTTGACGGGGGATGGCTAGGCGATTAAATTATCAATTAATTCCCTAACTTCTTGCATCCTCATTCGGTTAGGGGAGATTCCAGGCAATCACTGAGGGCCTCGCTCCGGGCGGTTGCCAGGGGAGGGAAAACATATGGTCTTTCGAAGAGCTTTCATGATGGTTATGCTGACTTTGGGGTTGCTCCTCCTGCCCGGAGCGGCGGCCGCCGAGAAAATTCAGCGTTCCACCGATCAACAGGGCACCATCCACATCGGAAATACCGGTCCGGCCGGCCAGGAGAAGGCCGGCGAGGCGAAGGCTGAAGAGAAGGCTGGAGCGGAGAAGGCCCAGTCCGGGACAATGGCGCCGGGGCAAGAGCCACCCCCGGGACTCATCCCTCCTAAGAGCAGAAGGCATTACGGGCCGGAAGCAGAGGCTCGGCGAAAGGCGCTTTTGGAGAGGCGTCAATCTCAGCCTGCTGCGCCCGCAGCCACGGCGCCGGAGGCGCCCCCGGCCCGACTTAGCCCCCAGCCTCCCCCCGAATCTCCCTAGACGCCATTGCAAAACATTTGCGGAGCCTGAAATGCCATTCTGAGCGAAGCGAAGAATCTCGTATTTTTAATACCTTGAGATCCTTCACTCCGTTCAGGATGACAAAAACTAGGTTTTGCAAAGGTTTCTAAAGAAGAAGAGTTTTAGGTTGATAAAGGCCTAGTCTAATATTTCATGGTTTAGAATGCATTAGATGTTTGAAGATCACTGCTCTATTTCAACTACTTAAATAATCAACAAGATTTTTGGATATGGTCAACGTATATTGATCTCTGACCCAGTTGGTCTTGTTCTTCCTATGGGTCATAGGCTTTCCGAGAATTTTTCCCTGACCATATGAAATTTATGATTTAAAATTTCTACATGGTCCCATAAGTCCCTCTCGCTCCCCCTGGACTAATTTACCTACGTAGAAGCATGAACGCCCCGCAGAAAGTGTCTAGCGCTTTTCGAGGACCATTCTGGAGGCAAGGGTTAGGGTGCTTTCTGGACCCGCTATAAGGTTTTCCTTCCCGGGTCCATCTCATTGCCCATGGCCTGTGAAAAAGCGACCTGACAAGTTTGTCAGAAATGAGAAATGGAAAAATCTCCGTGCAGAACCTACAAGATGGGGGGGGGCGGAGTCCCGGTCCCCGGGTTTGCTTCCCGGGGCCGCCAGAGGGGGACGGTGACCGGGGGCGCCGGGCGGGGGTTGGCCAGGCTGGGGGCACGGCAAGCGGTTGGGGAATGGTGGACCGGGCCGGCTGAGAGCGGCGGGAGCGGCCAGGGCTTGGGGCTTCCCCATAAGGTACTGATACCCTATCCTTACCCTTTACCGGCCCCCTTTCCCTTCAAGATGACCCTCTGAGAAGCCCCACCTTGGACGGATAGGCTCACCCCTTACCCCTCCCCTTGCCTGGGGGCCAATCCCTAAAAACTGCCTGTCTGGACAGGGAGAAACTGGCAAATCGGGGAACTCTGAGGTAGGATTATGACCCGGCCAGGGAAACGCCTGTCTGAGGGAAGCCCGGCAGACGTGCACAGGAGATGCACAGGCAATAAAAAAGAGGTTAGCGCCGCATCGCCAACCCCTTGCAATTATTGGTGGAGCTGAGGGGAGTTGAACCCCTGACCCCTTGAATGCCATTCAAGTGCTCTTCCAACTGAGCTACAGCCCCACGCCCAAATTGTGTTTAACAAAACCGCTGCAACCTGTCAAGTCCGGGACCGGCAATTTTCCCGGGGAAATCGGCGGCAGGGTCAAAATTAGGAGCCGGCCAACCGTAATGAAAACAGGGCGTTGGGTTCGCATGGTTGCAGGATTGCCAGGGAGCCGGGGCGGCCCGGTGGCTTCTCAGGGTCTCCGGCGCCAGGAGCCCGCCGGGGTGCCAGCGGTTCGGCGGGGGCCAGCCTACCCCCTGGCGCCTGCCGCGCCCGGGGGGCCAGTTCCCCTCCCCCAAAGTCCTGGTTTGCACCAATGAAGGAAAGCGTTGCCCGGCGGCGAAATTGGCATTAAGCCCGCGCCATTTTTGTTATAATGGATCATATTGAGAGGTAACGGGACCGAGGTTGGATAGGGGCCGCATAAAAGTACTGCACCTGCTGGCCACCATGCCGGTGGGGGGCGCGGAAGACCTGGTGGCCGCGGTGGTCAAGGGGCTGGACCCGGACCGGTTTGAGGCCGCCGCGGCCACGATCGGCCAGCCGGGCGCGGTGGGGGAGGAGTTGGCGGCCGCGGGTTATGCCGTCGCCAGCCTGGGCCTGGACCTCAAGCGCACTTCCGCCTGGCGGCTGGTGGCCGCGGTGCGGCGCCTCCTCAAGGAGGTCCGGCCGGACATCCTCCACACCCACCTGTACCATCCCAATCTCTATGGGCGGCTGGCGGCCCTGGGGCTGGGCCTGCCGGTGGTGGCCGCGGTGCACAACTCCTACACCCGGGTAAAGTTGCACCGCCGGGTCTGGAACTTCTTGCTGGCCCGGGCTGCGGACCGGGTCCTGGTGGGCAGCTCCCAGGTATGGCAGGATGTGCGGCGTTATGACTGGGTGCCGGCCCGGCGGTTGTTGCTGCTGCCTTACGGCATCCGCCCGGCGGAACTGGAGACCCCGTTGAGCCAGGCTGAGGCCAGGGAACGGTTGGGGGTCTCCGGCTTTGTGGTGGGCGCGGTGGGCCGCCTGGAGGAACAAAAGGGGCACGGGCATCTGCTGGCGGCCTTGCCGGCACTGGCGCGGGAGATTGCCGACCTGACGGTGCTCCTGGTGGGCGACGGCCGGCGGCGGCAAGCCTTGATGGGGCAGGCCCGGGACCTGGGGGTGGCGGGCCGGGTGCGTTTCCTGGGGACCCGCCGGGATTTGCCGGAGATTTACCGGGCCCTGGACGTTTTTGTGCAGCCCTCGCTGTGGGAAGGCCTGCCCCTGGCGCTGCTCAAGGCCATGGGGGCGGGGCTGCCGGTGGTGGCCACCCGGGTGAGCGGGGCCCTGGAGGTCATTGACGACGGGGTCAACGGCCGCTTGGTGAACCCCGGCGACGCCCCGGACCTGGCCAGGGCCATCCTGGACCTCTACCAGCAGCCCGAGGTCCGGGCCCGCATGGGGGAGGCGGCCCGGGGGACCGTGCTGGCCCATTATTCCCAAGAGGCGATGCTGCGCCGTTTGGAGAGCCTTTACCAGGAACTCCTGGAAGACAGAAAGCCAGACGGCGCAACAGGCACTGCTTCACCCGATTAACAGGGGGGCTCATTGGGGCTTAAATTCCCGCACCGGACCTACGCCATCTTGCACACCGAATCCTCCCTGGGCTGGGGCGGGCAGGAGCGTCGCATCCTGGCGGAGGCCGCGGTCATGCGGCAGCGGGGGCACCGGGTGTCCCTGGTCTGCGACCCCCGGGGGGAACTCTACTCCAGGGCCCGGGCCCAAGTTTTCCAGGTCACGGCGGTCCCTTTCGGCGGGACGCAGAATCTCCGGGCCTGGGCCAGACTGCGCCGCCTGCTGGGCCGGGGTGAGATAGAGGTCCTGAACACCCACAGCTCCCTGGATTCCTGGGTGGGGGCGCTGGCCTGGAGGAGTCTGAGGACCAGGCCGCTGCTGGTGCGCACCCGGCATCTCTCCACCCGGGTTAAGAACAACTGGCCCACCCGCTGGCTCTACCGGGCCCCCGGGGCCATCATCACCACCGGCCAGGTCACCAAGGAATTGCTGATGACCCGCCTGGGGGTGTCGGCCCGGCGCATCTTCTCCATCCCCACGGGGGTGGAGCTGCCGGAGTTTGCCCCCCGGGAGAAAGACCGGGAATTGCAGGCCCGGCTGCAGATTCCGGACGGCGCCTTTATCTTCGGCTCCGTGGCGGTGCTGCGCTCCTGGAAGGGACACCTTTATATTTTGGAGGCGCTGCAGCGACTCCTTGAGGAGGGGCGGCCGGCCTACCTGGTGGTGGTGGGGGAGGGGCCCTACCGGGAGGTGATCCAGGAAAAAATCACCGCCCTGGGCCTCGGGGAGCGGGTGCGGCTGGCGGGCTACCAGGACCGGGTGGCGGATTGGTTCGCCCTGATGGACGCGGTGGTGCTGGCGTCCTACGCCAACGAAGGGGTGCCCCAGTCCCTGCTGCAGGCCCTGGCCATGGCCAAACCGGTGGTGGGGACCACGGTGGGGGGCATTCCCGAGGTTATCGTGCCGGACGAAACCGGCCTCCTGGCGCCGCCCAAGGATGCCGGGGCCCTGGCCCAGGCCATGGGCCGGCTGATGGACAATCCGCCACAGGCCCGGGAGTTGGGGCGCCGGGGCCGCGAACTGGTGCTGGAAAGGTTTTCCCTGGAACAGATGGCCGCGGAAGTGGAGGCGGTGTACGAAGTGGCGCTCAAGAGCGGGGCAGGGCAGGGGGGGTGATAGCGGTTAGCGGTCAGCAGTTAGCAGTTAGCTTTCAGAAGTTCCACTTTAAGGACTAACCAGAATTAGAAATTAAAAATCAAAAATAGAAACTAGGAACGAAAAACTAAAAACTAAAAACCAAAAACCAAAAACCAAAAACTCGAAACTCGAAACTCGAAACTCGAAACTCGAAACTTAATTCATGAGCTTGCATTTACCAAATCATTGGCTTCTCCTGGGACTGGGAGGCCTGCTCCTGGTCTGGGCCGGCTCCCTGGCGGCCATGCGGTATTGGACCAGGAGGCGGGTGCTGCAGCACCTGGTGCAGCAGGGGCTGGACCCGGAGGCCCTCAACCTGGCCCTGCCGGAAGTCCGCCCCGAGGACCAGGCGGCCCTGGAGTTCATCCGGGCCACCCGCCGCCGCTACCTGTTGAACTGGCGCCCCGGCACCGAATTCTCCTTCAAGGCCATCAACGAGCTGTCTCTGAAACTGGTGCAGGGGATTGCCCGGGTTTACTACCCGGAAGAAGAGCGGCCGGAACTCAAGGCCTCCTTAAGCGACCTGGTGGCGCTGCACAACCGGGTGGGGGCCAGGCTGGCCGCCTGGCTGGAAACCTATCCCATGAAGCCCTTCAAGGATGTGGAGCTTAAGACGGCGCTGCGCTACCACGAGCTCTATCAGATTGTGAAGCAGCACCCCGGCTATACCTTCATGAAGCGCCACCATCTGGATAAAATCGCCCGGTGGGGCTGGACCTTTTACAACTACGCCAACCCCTGGCACTGGGGGGGCCGGGCGGCTTTTCACGGCGGCAAGGAGGTGGCGGCCCGGCTGCTGCTGGCCCGCATCGCCGACCTGGTGGGGGAAGAGGCGGTGCTCCTGTACGGCCGGCGCCAGTAGGGCGATGAAAAGTGGATTTTAGGGGAGAGCCGGGGCCCTTTTTCGTCAGTGCCCCCCGCCTTCCCCTAAGATGGTGGAACCGGGACCTAAATGGGGAAAGGGGTCAATGGAGTGCGTCTCAAAAATCCTATGACATTTAAATCCGGGGGTTTTACCCCTCTTTTCTAAAGGGGGGCCAAGGGTGGATTAAAATAACCGCTTAATAATCCCCCTGAATCCCCCTTTAGAAAAGGGGGACTTTAAGCCGGACCAGGGGCAAGGAAGATTCTTTGTCAGACAATTAATCAATCGCGACACTATCTGACCCAGACCACTCAGGATATGGCTGGCAAAAAGCAAAAATTGAGCGAGAAGCTGACGCAGGCCCTGGCGGCGCTGTGGTACCGCCTGGATGAGCGGCACCGGCGCATCACCCGGCGCAACCTGGAGTTCGCCTACGGCGGGGAACTGAGCCCGGAAGCCCGAGAACAGTTGGCCCGGGCCACCTTCCGCCATTTCGTGCGCTTTGCCTGGGAGACCCTGGAGCTCTTGGTGGCCCCCCGGTCGTATATCAAATCCCGGGTGGTCCTCCTGGGAACGCAGCGGTTCGACGCGGCCCTGGCCCAGGGGCGGGGGTTGATCGCGGTGGCGGCCCATGCCGGCAACTGGGAATACACGGTTTTGGGCCTGGGCCTCCAGTGGCGGCCGTTGGCGGTGGTGGGCCGGGACCTGGACCACCCCTGGGGGGCCCGTCTGGCCCGCTATCTCAGGCAGCGCGGCGGCAACTGGATGGTGGGCAAGCAAAGGGGGATGAAGGAAATCCTGCATCATCTGAAGCTGAATCGGGTGGTGGGCATCGTCATCGACCAGAACACCGCGGCGGACCAGGGGGTGCTGGTGGACTTCTTCGGCAAACCGGCCCGCACCACCCCGGTGGCCGCCCTGCTGGCCCGCCGCCGGGACATTCCGGTCCTGCCGGTGTTTTCCCGGCGGCTCCCCGACGGCCGCCACCTGATGGCGATTCTGCCGCCCCTCCCCCTGGAGAAGACCGAGGATATTGAGGGAGATATTAAACGCCACCTGGAGCTCCAGAGCCGGGCCATCGAGGCCTGGGTGCGCACCGCACCGTCGCAATATCTCTGGCTGCACCGCCGCTGGAAGAACCAGTTCCCGGAGATTTACGAAAAGAATTAGTATCGGGTTTCGTAAATTATATGAAAAATAATTCGCTCAGGTTTCTCCTAAAGCTGCTCTTCAGTCTCCCTTTTCTAAAGGGGGATTTAGGGGGATTTCCAAGGGGTTATATAAGATCCCCCCTTACCCCCCTTTAAAAAAGGGGGGTAATAATCCTGGTTTTAAATGTCATATTAATTGCGAAACGCTACACTAGTGTTGTGTTTCGCCAGTACCTTTACTAATTTTTTGCCTGAAATCTCCCCCTCCCCTGGTGGGAGGGGGTTGGGGGGAGGGGGAACATGTAGGAATCATTAAAGATATTCACCCCCACCCTGACCCTCCCCCATCAAGGGGGAGGGAAAAAACAATTTCTTAATGGAAGGTATTCCTGAAACATACCACTAGCAAAGAGTTGAACAGGTGATTCTAGGCAGGGCAGGGCCGGGCCGGGGGGCCTTGCCATTGATAAACTTGCTTGCAGCTGGATGATCCCGAAAGGACGACCATGACAGAACCGGACGCAAAATTTCTTCAGGCTTTTAAAGAGCGGGTGGCGGCCCAGGGAACGGCCCGGCACTGGGGCCTGGAACTGGAAGAGGTGGGCCCGGGCCGGGCCAAGGTGGGCATGACCTGCCGGCCGGAGATGGCCAATATCCTGGGGATGGTGCACGGCTCGGCGGTCTTCGCCCTCATGGACGAGGCCTTTCAGGCCGCGGTGAACGCCCACGGCACGGTGGCGGTGGCCCTCACCATGAACCTCACCTTCCACGCGGCGCCCAGGATGGGGGAGCGCCTCACCGCCCAAACCCGGGAGCTCCACGCCGGCCGGCGCACCGCCACGTATTTCATTGAAGTCACCGACTCCAAAGGAGGCCTGGTGGCTTCCTGCCAGGCCCTGGCCTACCGCAAGGACACCCCCCTGGAGTTTTAAGGCAAGGGTGCTGGAAGGAGAGGTCAGTTCCCCTTCTCTTCTTGTAATTTATCCCGCAGGCAGCGGACCAGGTAGTTGTAGGAAGCCCCCTGGATGGCGCAGCCGAACTGCTGCTGAAAGTTTCTGGCCAGGCTCACCTTTTCGATGACCAGGTCGTAGATCATCCAACCTTTGGGGGTTTGATGGAGCAGGAAGTCCACCGGAATTTTGTCGTTGGGACGCAAGATCACGGCGTACACCTCGGCTTTATCCCCGTCCAGCTTTTCGGGCTGATACTCAACCCTGGCATTGGCAATTTCATCAATCCTGCCGGCATAAGAGACTTTTAGAAGTTCAGTAAACAGGTGGACAAACTCATCCTGCTGGGCCTTAGTCAGAGTGTCCCAGGTGGGGTCCAGGGAGAGCTTGGCCATCTCCCGGTAGTCGAAGCGGCTGGCTGCCAGCTTCTCAATCATCTCCAGGCGCTGTTGCTTCTGGGCCGGGGTTTTAAGGCCCGGATTGTGCAGGATGCTCAGAACTTCTTCCATGAGCCTCTTGATGTCTTCGGTGGGCTGGCCCGCCAGGGCTGCTGCGGCGCCCAAGGCCAGGCTAAACGCCAGGGCCAGACCCCAACCTTTTAGAAAAACGGTCCACAGTTGCTTGATTCCTGCCATGTAATGACACCTCGGTTGCTGACCGTTTCCCGGGTGGGCGGCAAACTGGCTTGACAACAAGTTGCCTCGGCCTGACCCCCAAGGGGCTGGCCCCGCCCCCCTAATTATAATAATTCTTTCGAAATTCGCGCGGTTAATTTTAACCAGGCGCCACCAGGAAATTGGGTTCCACTCTAATTTTAACCCTGTGGGCCGGGGCCCGGCTTCTGTTTCTTGAAAGATAGGGCGCGAAAATCGCTGACCTCCACCCCGGCGGCAGCCAGGGCCTCCTGGAGGCGGGGGCTGAGGAGCGCGGCCAACTCTTCCTGCCGGCGGTATCGGGGGGCCCAGCGCCGCAGTTCGGGGTCCGGATAAAGGGCCGGGTGGGAATAGATTTCCGTCACCCCCGGCTGCAGACGGGGGATCAGGCCCAATAAAAACTCTTCGGTCATACGGCCGTGGTTCAGGAGCCCGAACAGATGGTCATTGTAAACCAGGCCGGCGTCTTGGGCCAGCCTCCGGGCCCGGCGGCTCAGCAGAGTGAAGATCAGTCCCTGGACCACCTTGGCAAAGGGGCGGTCCGGGGCCAGGATCAGGGTGGCCCGCCAATCCTCCCGGGCCAGGCGCACCCCGGGCACCCCGTACTCCCGGGCCAAATCCACCACCAGGGGGAAAATCCGGGGATGGAGGTGGAGGTTGAGGTGGCTGTTCAAGTGCCAGGGAGTGAGCCCGGCCCGGAGCACCGTCTCTATCTGAGCGGCCAGTTCCCGCCGGATTTCCGGCAGCAGGCGGGGCTGGAAAAAGTAACGCCAGCCGGCGGCCACGGGATTGGCGGGGAAGCGCCCCCGGGAGTCCACCAGATGGGGGATCCGGCCCGGAGACAACACCGCGCCGCCCTGCACCAGGGTGAGATGCACCCCCAGACAGAGACCGGGTAACCCCCGGGCCAGACTGCAAGCCTGCGCCGCCCCGGGAGCCGCGGCCATCAGCGAGGCGCACCGCAGCACCCCCAAACGGTGGGCCAGAACCACCGCCCCATTCAAAACCTCGGACAACCCAAAATCATCGGCGGTGAAGATGACGGTTTTGGCAGATTTGAGGGGAGGGCCGGGGGAAAGCAATTCCCCCGCCCTCCCCTCAACCTCCCCTCCCAACCCCCTGTAAGGGGTTGGGGGAGGGGGTTTGGGGGAGGGGGCAGGGGCTGCCTGCCCCTGGCCCCCTCCCCCAAACTTCCCTTCTTTCATCCCTGTACCCAATGGCGGGCCTCCAGCAGGGCGGTGAGGGAAAGGGCGTTGTAAGGGTGCAGCAGGGTGGCCAGGCCTTTGAGCCAGTGGCCCTGGCGCAGGGCCGCCAGGGAATCGGCCACGGAGACGGCCAGGTATTGGTAGACGCTGGGGTCCCGGTAGCAGTCGATGGTGCAGGCGGCGCATCGGTCCCGCAGGGGCCGCAGGCGGTGGATCTCTTCCAGGGGGCCCAGGCTATCGCCCAGGTAATGGCAGCGGTGGACCTGGAGGTGCCAGTCCACAAAAAAATATTTATAGCCCGCCAGGCAGGGGAAGCGGCCCGGCCGGTGTTGCAGCTGGCGTTGCAGGTCCCTGAGGGCCAGCCGCGGGTTGAGGATGACCAGGGGGGAGGCGGCTTTCAATTTGATGATCTGGTCAAACCAGTGGTACAGCTCTTCCGGGGTAAAATCCACGGAATAATGGTCGGCGAAGCCCAGGTAAGAGGAGTGGAGCCGGGTTATGGGGTAGGAGAAGGTGACCCGCTTGAAGCCCAGTTCGGCCAGGAAATCAAGCATGGCGCCCAGGTCGCCCACCAGGCGGCTCAGGGTGACGGAGGCCACGGGGTTGAGGCGGTGCTCCCGCAGGGTGGGCGCCAGGGCGCGGATATGCTGGGTGAGCCCTGGCAGCCCGCGGTGTTCGTCGTGCTGCGCCGGGGTGGGGGCGTCCATGGAGATGATCAGGGTCTCCAGGCCCACCTGCCGCAGTTCCCGGATCAGGGCGGGGGTGAGCAGGGAGCCGTTGGTGCACAGGATGGTCTTGATCCCCAGTTCCCGGGCCCGGGCCAGGGTAGGCAGCAGGGCCGGGTAGAGGAGGGGTTCGCCGCCGGTGAGGCAGAGGTAGCTGGCGCCGCTCTTTTTCAGGGCCTCAAGTCCCCGGGAGAGCCGGGCCGGGTCGGCCATGACCCGGGAAGCCGGCGGCACCTGGGGAAAACTGCAAAAGCCGCACCGGGCGTTGCAGGCGTTGGTGACGGCAATCTGGCAAAAATTAGGACCCCCCTGGAGAAACAGGTGGAGTAGTTCCTTCACGGTCATGGGCAACTAGTGCCACGCTCCAGGGGAGCTTCCGGGCACTGGCGCCGCCGGAAGATGAAGCTCAGGAATTGCCGGCCTTCCTTGAGCAAACGGCGGCGCTCTCCCGGGTCCCGCAACATCACCAGGGCCGCCCTGGCCATGTAACTGGGCCGGAAGTAAAAGCGGCGATAAAACTGGGGCACCGCCTGGAAGATCTCCGCGGCCGCCAGGCCGGGATAATCCACGATGCACTGCTGATAGCCGGTGCCGCCGTGCACCGTGGAGTCGTCGTGCAGATAGCCCTTTTCCCGGCAGAAGTCGTAGAACTCGGTGCCGGGGTAGGGGGTGGCCAAAGAGACCTGGATGGTGTCCGGGTCCAGTTCGCAGGCGAAGCGGATGGAGGCCTCGATGCTGGCCCGGGATTCTCCGGGGAGCCCCACCATGAAGGTGCCGTGCACCTGGATGCCCAGTTCCCGGCACCACTTGACGAGACGGCGTCCCAGGTCCAGGGTGGCCCCTTTGCGAATATTTTTCAAGACCTGGGGGTCGCCGGTTTCGAAGCCCACCACCAGCAGACGCAGCCCCCCTTCCTTCATGGCCTTCAGGGTCTCGTAGGAAGTGTTGACCCGGGCGGTGGTGGACCAGAGGAACTTCAGGGGGCGGAACTCCCGGCTGAGCTGCCGGGCCCGCTGGCCGTCCGCAGTGAAGGTGTCGTCGTCGAAGAAAATTTCCGCGGCCTGGGGAAAGAGTTCCAGGGAGCGGCGCACTTCGGCCACCACGTTGGCCACGCACCGCACCCGGTAGCGCCGCCCGGTGAAGGTCTGGGGCCAGAGGCAAAAAACGCACTGCCCCGGGCAACCCCGGCCGGTGTAGAAAGAGATGTAGGGGTACCGGAGGTACGGGATCTGGTAATGCTCCATGGTGAGGTCCCGGTGGTAGATATCCGAGACAAAGGGCAGGGCATCCAGGTCCTCGATGAAAGGCCGGTCCGGGTTGTGATGAATGGACCCGTTGCGGCGATAGCTGATCCCCAGGATTTCCTCCCAGGGCCGGTTTTGGGCCGCTTCGAGGATGGCATAGTCAAACTCCCGGCGGGCCACGAAATCTACCTGGGGACCGGCAGCCAGGGACTCCTGGGCCAGGATGCTCACCTGGGGCCCCACCAAGCCCACCAGCAGTTTGGGGTTCCGCGCTTTGAGTTGGCCCACCGTCTCCAGATCATGGCGGAAAGAGGGGCTGGTGGTAAACAGGACGGCGAGTTCAAAGTCCGGCGCCAGCGCCGCCACCTGGGACACCGTCAGGTTCTCCGGCGGGGCGTCCACCACCCGGCTCCCGGGGATGAGGCCCGCGGGGTAGCACAGCCAGGTGGGATACCAGAAGGAGGTGACCTCTCGAGTAGCCTGATAGCGCGACCCGGCCCCTCCATCAAAATCCTGGAAAGAAGGCGGGTTGAGCAACAGGGTGCGTTTCACGGCTTACCTCTTATGATGGCCCGGGGAACCAGAATTCGGACGGCCGGCCCCGCCGCCTGAAGGTGCCGGGCTGCCATGGCAACCGCAGCGACTGATGGATTTTATCCGAGGTTTGCTGCTTTGTCCATTACCAAAGTTGGGGAGCAGGGGGCTGAACCCGGTACCAAAGGCGCGGCTGGCCGCGGGCAGACATGATTCAAGAGAAAAATGAAATTCGCTTATTGCCATTGCTCCTAAAATTAGCTATAATTTACTAAAATAATTAGCTAAATGGGGCAAATATTATGCAACAGGAAAGTCTGAGTCTCCTGGCATTTCAAAAAAGGTTTAGGACCGAA
>Ga0315281_10002907_pt1 | contig 25325 bp, 28 predicted proteins | sample YL17G07_0_MG_FD_204540 | JGI IMG/M metagenome (GOLD analysis project Ga0315281, IMG submission 204540) | Sediment microbial communities from Yellowstone Lake, YNP, Wyoming, USA - YL17G07_0 | ecosystem: Environmental > Aquatic > Freshwater > Lake > Sediment | place: USA: Wyoming | collected... | reverse complement strand
TCCGAGCTGGAGGACTCTCCGAGCCGGAAGCTGGGGCGGAGCCTGGGCCGGCGGCAAAAAGGTAGAAACAGCCTTTTGATGGGGGCATGCAGTTGATTCAACCACATCTTTATGCAACAACGGGGTTCACTGATTCTCTCCAAAATCTATCTGCTCATCTAACAGGGCGAGGATGAGGGAAACGCAGCAGATGGACGTTTTTCAGCAGCCTAAAAGGTTGATCCGCTTGAGGCGGATATGAGCGGAGCCTTTCGCCTTCCTCTCATTCCTATCTTAATTGTCTACACCATTGGTATTTATTTTGGCCATTTTGACCTTCCCTTCCCTACTCAAGGATGGATTCTCCTTCTCCTGACGCTTTTGGGTCTTTGGACTCTTCTCCTCATAATAAAAAGAACCCGAATGGGTTCTTGGATGGTCCTCTCCATTTTTTTCCTTCTTGGAATTTTTTCTATCCAGCTTTATCTCCATCCGCAACACTCCCCCTCTCACATCTCTCATTTCACCGGCCAGGAAAGAGTCTCATTGGAGGGAATCATCGATCGCCCTCCTGAGCGCTCCCGGGGAAGAACCCAGTTACTTATCCGCTCACAAAAAGTTATTTTGTCAAACCGTCACTTCCCTGTGGACGGTCTTCTCCTGATTTTCCTTAAACAGGATGATCCCTCGCTTCGAGTGGGGGATCGCCTTCGGTTTTTGTGTAAACTCTTTCCCCCTCGCGGATTTCATAATCCAGGTGGATTTTCTTACGAACGCCATCTTGCCTTTGAACGAATCCACGCGATTGGATTCCTATCCGAGGAGAAAGGGTTGGTCAAATTGGGGGAGGGATTTAAAAATCCTTTTCTCCTCCGGATGGAAAGCTGGCGAGATCATATCCGTGATTTCTTGGGGAGAGAAGCAAATCCTCTTTCTTCAGGTATTTTTAAGGCCCTGGCACTGGGTGAACAGGGAGACATTCCGGAAGAGGTGAAGGAACATTTTATCGCCACAGGAATTGCTCATCTCTTGGCCATTTCAGGTGATCATCTTGGAATCGTCGCTCTCCTTTCTTTCTCTTTGCTGATTTGGATCATGAAGCGTTCAGAATTTCTCCTCCTCACTATAGACGTTAAAAAATGGGCAGCGGCCTTGACCCTCCCCTGTCTTCTTCTTTATACCTTCATCGCAGGTGGAGGAATCTCCGTGATCCGAGCCACCATCATGGTGATCACCTTCTTCCTCTCCATCCTGTTCAATCGGGAGAGAAACCTCCTTCACACGCTGTCTCTAGCAGCCTTTCTCATCCTCATCTTCTCACCCCCTTCCCTTTTCGATGTTTCTTTTCAGCTCTCTTTCCTTGCTGTGCTTTCAATCCTCTATCTGGTGCCACGCATCCTTCAGGGTCTAAAACAAGAGGGGATCTTCCTTCTTCCAAAAACCTCTTGGAAGAAGAACATCTTGAAATATATCATGTTCCCCCTTCTCGTCACCGGAGTGGCCATTTTGGGTACCGCCCCCTTTGTCGCCTTTCATTTCAACCGGTTCTCCCCCATTGGATTTCTCACCAACCTCTTCATCATCCCGTGGGTAGGCTTTCTCATTGTTCCTCTCAGCCTTGTGGCCTCCCTCTTCTCCTTTTTCTTCTACCCCTTCGCCACCCTGTTGATACATATCAATGATTGGATCGCTCTTATCCTCATTAAGGTGGTTGCCTTCTTTGCCTCCATCCCCCATGCATCTCTTTTTCTCTCCACCCCAACGGTTTTCGAAATCATCCTTTTTTACCTACTCCTTTTCTCCGCCGTCCATCTCCGAAAAGGGAAATGGATCCGATATATGTTTGTGGGACTCTGCCTTGTTTTTGCCCTCGATTTGGCATTTTGGAATTTCAAAGATTTATTCCAAAAAGACCTCCAGTTGACTTTTATAGATGTGGGACATGGAGATTCCATTCTTGTCGAATTTCCAGGGGGAAAAAGAATGCTGATCGATGGAGGAGGTCTTCGTGAGGATCGTTTCGATATTGGAAAGAATGTCATCGCCCCCTTTCTATGGAAAAAGAAGATTCGAAGGATCGACACCCTTGTCCTCACCCACCCTGACCCAGACCATCTGAAAGGTTTAAACTTCATTGCTTCCCAATTTTCGATTGGCCAATTCTGGGATAACGGGTTTCAGACAGACTCAGAGCCCTATCTCCAGTTGAAAAAAATTCTTAATGAGAAGAAAATCAAGACCCAATCCCTCAATGAAGAGACCCTCCCTCAAATCATGAATGGGGTCGAGATTTCTTTTCCAAACCCACCGGTGTGGAATGCAACACAAAGAAAAGTTCGGAGTCTCTTGGATCTGAATAATGCCTCACTGGTCATGAAGCTTCGATTTAAAAATGTTTCTGTGCTTCTGACAGGAGATATTGGAAAGGAAGCCGAAGAACGAATATTGAGAAAGGGTTACCTCTTGAAGTCAGATGTATTGAAGATCCCCCATCACGGAAGTTCTTCCTCGAGTTCCCCGCTTTTCCTGGAAAGGGTGAAACCTACTTATGCCATTCTCAGTGTGGGTGAACGGAACATCGGACGACTTCCCCATCCAGAGGTATTGAAGAGATACCAACAATTGGGCTCGAGGATTTTAAGAACTGATAAACATGGTGCCATTATAGTAATTACAAATGGGGAAAACATTGAGATAAAGACATTTCTAAAAAGCGAGTTTTAAGAGAAAGTTGAGTTTAATTTTGTCCTAAACTTCACATGGCAAAGAACAATTTTATATTAACTTTCCGTTTCTCAAAAAGCCTTTTCACACAGTCTTTGAATAATCTATGTAGCGGTCGCGATCAAACCCCAAGCGCTTGAAGAAGCCCTGTAATTCGCTATCCCGTTCATCGATCATGACTCGGGCAAGCTTTATCTTTTTGGAACGACACTTGTCTAACAGCGCCTGGATGAGCTTGGAAGCGATACCCTGTCTCTGGTATTTAGGGTCGACTCCAAAAATTTGAATCACACAAGCTTCTGAGACCTGTTCACGGACATAAGTGAGATGGGCCATGACAAACCCTACAAATTGATTGTCAACTTCGGCCACAAAGCTCATGTCTATTTGACCTCCCAGGGCTTCACGGACCAAATCCCTATAGGTGAGAGCCCTCTGCACGCCGCTGATCTTCCGGTCGACCACTAAAATACCACTGATATCCTCCGGCTCCATGGGTCTGATCTCCACATTTACTTGTTGGCCAACCATTCTGTTCACCTCCTTTCTATACGTATTTCGAAAATTAATATCACATATCATCTCATCCTAAAACTGCATTAAGAAGTTAATGAAAATTGAGAGAGTGTTCGATTATTCACAGAAGGTCACTTGCCCTGTTAGTCAGCAAGAGGATAAATTGACAATTCATAAAAGGAACGATATGTTTAACATTAAATAGTTATAAATTGAGGAAGAATTGATAACGCTTATTTACAGGAGGTGAGCATAATGACCAATCCAACTGATTTAGATCGGACATTTCATTTTATTATGAAAAGAATGGTGGAATCTGGGCAGGCGCCACACTATACGGAGATCGCCTCCGGGTTGGGAATTTCCGTGGAAGAAGGTCGAAAAGCCCTTCACGACCTTGTTGCAGCAGGGATTCCTGGATGGCTTTTTCCAAATACTGACTATATCGCCTCCTTTGCCCCGTTTAACAATCTTCCTACTCAGTATCGGATAACCATCGAGGGTCAGCAGAAATGGTTTGGCCAGTGAGCGTTCGAATCGCTAGCAGTCTGCTGGCTCTTTCCTAGGAAAACAGTTCAGATCGATGCTCCCTGTCTCGATTGCGGGTTCCCGATTCGTGTAGAAATCCGCGACGGGCAAATCCTTCGAACCGAGCCTGAAGGTCTGATGGGGTATGTGGCTGTGCCCTTTTGGAAGTGGTTTGAAAACGCTCCCTATGCCTGAAGCACGATGAACCTCTTCCGGTCGGAAGAGCATATTCGGAATTGGGCCCGTTTCGACCCAGCCACTGCCGAGGGTATCCTTTCACTTTCAGACTTGGTCAAACTCTTTTCGGGCAGCTATTTTCGCAGACGCCTGGACCTTGATTGGGTCTCACGTAGTCGAGAGTACGTCCGTGAGATGGTCACAACGCTTGCAGAGCTTGGAAAGACCGGCCCTTTCTGGAAGCGACCAAAGCCATAGCCATTAAGGGTTTCGCCCAACGAAGGCATTTTCCGAGGTTTTTCAGAATGAGGATCACGGCCAGAGTTTTTCTGGGAGATCGGGCATCACTTCTTCACCGGTCATTAGTTTAAGTATTTAAGTTTCACCCATAAAAAGTTGACCTTCGTCAAATAAAAAATCATTTTCGATCAAACAGGAGGAAAACCTCTATGAAAGAATGGCAAGAACTTGGTAAGGAATTAAGGCGTTATATTAACCCTGAGACTTTTCCGGTGGCGATAAAAATCTTAAAAGACAAAATGGAGATTCCAAGCGGAACTCGAACTCCTCTAAAAGATCTCAAAGTTAAAATGGCACACTGTCAGGCACAAGCCATCGCAAGAAAGTATGGTTGGACCATTGCTATGACCAAGGAGGACTTAGGTTGTGCCATTTCAGGGCATACCTACGGGTGGGAACCAGTAAATCAAGGAGAAGCGCTCAACTTTTTCGTACGAATGAATTACGCCTCAGATACCACAGTGGCTCTTAACATCTTTCAATCCTTCAGAACTCTGAAGCCGGGCCAATGCGAGGCAGTGGCTTATTCTCCTTTGGAGTGGACCAAGATAGAACCAGATGTCATCTTGATCTATCTGAATCCTGCTCAACTCATGCGCTGCTTACACGGGAGCACTCAGCGCACAGGTCAACCAATCACCAGTTCTTTTTCTGGTCGGGCGGCTTCATGTTCCGAAGGAGTTCTCGGAGCTTTCTTAGATCAATCTCCTAAAGTGGTCATTCCTGGAAATGGTGATCGGGTTTGGGCCACCGCCCAAGACCATGAAATGGCTTATGCCTTACCCGCTTCACATCTCAAAGATCTTGTTGAAGGATTAGCGAGGACTCACGAAAGGGGAATAAGATACCCTATCCCCAGCTTTTTACGCTATCAACCGGAGGTGGGGCTTACACTCCCGTTAACGGATATCTTTAAACAGGTTGGGGAAAAGATCAAAAAAGGTTGATGTGTGTAGATGAAAAAATGTTATCAATATCATGTTCAAGGAGGTATGTTATGGAGTTAAAGATTGAGCGATTGGAGATTCCAGAAGGCTGTAACATCATTTTTGGGCAGACCCATTTCATCAAGACGGTCGAGGATCTTTTCGAGATTATGGTGGGGTCCGTTCCCAATGCTAAATTTGGAATCGGATTCTGTGAAGCCTCGGGTGACTGCCTCATCCGGATTGAGGGAAACGATGAGACCTTGAAGGAGGTTGCCAAGAAGAATGCCCTAAAGATTGGAGCAGGTCATACCTTTGTGGTTGTCTTAAAGGATGCCTTCCCGATCAATGTCCTTAATGCCGTGAAGATGTGTCAGGAGGTCTGCACCGTCTTCTGTGCCACGACAAATCCCGTTGAAGTAATCCTGGCCCAGTCAGAACAGGGCCGAGGCGTCCTCGGCGTCATTGATGGTTTCTCTCCAAAAGGGGTTGAAAAAGAAGACGGGATTGCCTGGAGAAAAGATTTATTGAGGAAATTCAAATACAAACTTTGAACAACGTTAAGATCGTTTAGTTCGTCAGATCGTTAATTTCGTTCTGAGCAAAACTTTCTAAACGTTCATAACATTCGCAACGATGACAAGAAAGGGTTAACCCAATCGGTCAACCCCTTCTTTTTTTATAAATGTGACTCAGATATTGTAGACTTTTTAAATCTATCTGAAAAACATTTAAATCCCCGTGCCTCAATCAAAACTGCAGATTGATAGTGATACTCTTTCGCTGTGTGAAGGAATCGAGCATCCCTTCTAAGGAGTATTCCCGTCCGATGCCACTCTGTTTGTGCCCTCCATAGGATTGACCCGGCACAATACGCTCAGCCTTAGCCTCCGTGATGGTCTTTCCAACTTCTCGGGAACCTGTGAAGGAATTGGCGAGATGCCAAATATCCCTGCTGCACCGGCCATCACGAATGCTATTGCCAATGCGGTTGGGGCGAGGGTTTATGACCTGCCAGCCCACTGCGAACGGGTTTATACAGCGATCAAAAAACGCCTTGCAGGAGGAAACTAAGGGCTCTGGGTTTTCCTCCCGAAGGAAGAATCATGATGAGTGATAGCGAACGCCAAAAGAAAGTTGTCGTTGCGAGGAGCGAAACAACGTGCCTGCACGCTGGAGTGCCTGATTGGGGCAAGCGAACCTGTGTGCTTCAGGCAAGCGTTACGGCACGCAGGCGTGGCAATCTCCAGAGTTCCCTCACTCTGTTCGGGACAAGGCTTCATGGAGTTTACCCTGAACGAAGAGATGAGATTCTTCGCTTCGCTCAGAATGACAGAAAGTGAAAGGTTCGCCATGACATCCTATCCGTGCCAACTTATTTACGACGTTCACTAGAGCTATCCACGGATGGTGTGATTGGCAAGCTTTTCAAGAGCGAGCACCATCGCGGAATGGTCTAAATCGCTACCCCCCTGTGCAGCCACTGCATTAAATAACTCCTGCGCTAACGACGTATTCGGCAAGCTCAATCCCAGACTGCGGGCTGCTTCCAATGCGAGGTTTAAATCTTTTTGATGTAATCGAATACGAAATCCAGGGTTAAAGTTATGCTTGATCATCCTTTCACCATGCAGTTCTAAAATACGGCTCTGAGCAAATCCTCCAAGCAATGCTGCCCTTACCTTAGCTGGATCAGCCCCTGCCTTGGAGGCAAAGAGCAGAGCTTCAGCAACTGCCTCAATGGTGAGAGCCACCACGATTTGGTTCGCCACCTTGCAAGTTTGACCGTCCCCGTGATCACCAATATGAACAATGTTCTTGCCCATCTTTTCGAAATACGGCTTGACCTGATTGAACACTTCGGGAGGTCCCCCGACCATAATAGAGAGGGTGGCATTCTCAGCTCCTACCTGGCCACCGGATACGGGTGCGTCCAGCATCTTTACCCCCATTGCAGCAAGCCTTTTTGCAAATTCCTTGGTAGCAATCGGAGAGATCGAACTCATGTCGACGACAATCGAACCTGGCTTAAGGCCCTCTGCGACACCCTCCGCACCGAATAGCGCTGCTTCCACATCGGGCGTATCAGGCACCATAATAAAAATGATATCGGATTTCTGCGCTATTTCTTTGCAGCAGCTACAGGCCTTGGCACCTAACAAGCACAAGTGCTTAACCGATTCCTCCACCAGATCACACACATGAACGGTGTGACCAGCGGCTACCAGATGGCTGGCCATGGGCTTACCCATGATCCCTAAACCAATAAATCCAATCTCTGTCATGATGTTCCTCCTCCTTTAAAGATAAGGTTTGATCCATTGGAGACCGTCTTCCGTTTTCCCGGCAGGGATGTATTCACAACCGATCCATCCGTCATATCCTGCTTCATCGATGAATCGGAATAGGTTCGTAAAATTGATTTCCCCAGTTCCCGGTTCATGGCGTCCCGGGTTATCTGCGATCTGAATATGCGCGATTCGAGAAAGGTTATTTAAAATAGTCCTCGTTAGATTCTCTTCCATGATTTGCATATGGTAGAGGTCATATTGAAGCCAAAGGTTGGGATGGTTGACCTCCTTAAACAACCGAAGTGCCTCATGCGTGCGTGCCAGATAGAATTCGGGAATGTCTTGGTGATTGAGAGGTTCTACGAGAAGGCGAATGTTTTCTTTCTCCATGGCCATTGCGGCAAATCGAAGGTTACTCACCAATGTTTGGCGAACCTTTTCTGATGGTATCCCCTGAGGAGTCTTTCCCACAAGACAGTTCAAACGATAACAGTTTAAAGCTTTGGCATAATCAATAGCCAATCCCACGCCTTCTCGGAATTCTCCTTCCCGTCCTGGCAGGCATGCGATACCCCGCTCTCCAGCTTGCCAATTACCGGCCGGCAGATTATGCAATACCTGTTCAAGATGGTGTTTGCCCAGCTCATTGATGAGTTGTTCCTTACTCCATCCATAAGGAAACAGATATTCCACTCCTTTAAAACAAGCCCTGGCCGCCTGCTCAAAGCGATCTAAGAAATCAACCTCATTGAACATCATGGTTAGATTGGCGCTAAATTTAAGCATCATTCATCCTCCTCGAGGCCAAAGGACACTGAATAATAGAAAACCTTTTTCTCAATTTCTTGACCGATATAAACGCATAAAATGGTTTGACATTTGCATTAACTGCGGGAGACTCAATATGGATCGGTTAGAAGAATCGCCTGTTTTCTAACACGTTTTGGGGGTTACCATCAGCCCTCATTTTTTACCAGACACTCCAGAGCAGTGATATATTCTGCTGTCATGCAAGTGGGAATCCGATGTTTCTGCAGACATTCAAAACATTTGCTGGGTTCATAGAGAGGAGTGCTCACATATTTCTCTCCACCATCCGGGAAGACAGTCACCATCACACCACGATCTAACTCCATTGCCTTCTGTAATGTCCCCCACATCACTGCCCCAGAACTGATTCCACAGAAGATTCCCTCTCGGATGGTGAGGACTCTTGCCATCTCAAAGGCATCCTCATCCTTCACATTGATCTTTTCATCCAATCGGCTGGGATCATAGATTTCCGGGACATACTGGGAGCTGAGGTTTTTTAACCCCTGAATACTTGAATTTGGATAGGGCTCCACACCAACGATTTTGACCTCAGGGTTATATTCTTTCAGTCGTTTTGAAACACCCATGAGGGTTCCGGTGGTTCCTAAACCCCCGACAAACATCCTAACCTTTCCTTTGGTCGCCCTCCAGATCTCCTCACCCGTTGTCTCATAATGGGCAAGCACATTATACTTATTCTCAAATTGGTGAGGCATGTAATATTTAGAGTCTTTAGCCATCTCCTCAGCCAAATCAATAGCCCCATCCATTCCCTTGGAACCCTCGCTTAAAATGATCTTCACTCCAAAGGCAGTGAGGATCTTTCTTCTCTCCATGCTCATGGTCTCCGGCATCACCAATTCTAATCGATATCCTTTGACCGCACAGACCATCGCCAGAGCAATGCCGGTATTTCCGCTGGTGGGTTCAATGACGATCTTATCTTTCGTCAGGAGACCTTCCTTCTCCCCATATTCAATCATGTATTTTGCAATCCGGTCTTTGACCGAACCAGCCGGATTATACCGCTCCAACTTTGCATAGACCTTTACCTTTTTATTGGGAACGATATGGTTAATCTTTACTAAAGGGGTATATCCCACTAAATCGACCATATTCTTAGCCACTCGATACATAACCTTCCTTTTACCTCCTTAAAAGTCAATCGTCAAAAGGTTAGGGTAACGATACCCGTTTCGTTAAAGGGTCATGTGATTCGTCTCAAACATCTTTTAGCCGTAACCCTTTGACCTTAACACCAAACTGGCTTCCTAACCGTGACCCAAAGACCAATTTCACCGTTTGTGTTAAAGGGCACTTAATATCTCTGCTCCATCGTCAGTGATGGCAATGGTATGTTCAAAATGGGCGGAGCGTTTTCCATCCGCCGTCACAACGGTCCAGCCGTCAGAAAGAACCCTGACCTCGTAGGTCCCTTCATTTACCATGGGCTCGAGAGCGAAGACCATACCCTTCTCAAGTCTCGGTCCCTGGTGGGGTGCCCCAAAATTTGGAATCTGTGGTTCCTCATGGAGATCTCTCCCAATCCCATGTCCTACAAAATCCCTCACCACAGAAAACCCATGGGATTCCACCCATCCCTGAATAGCATAGGAAATATCGAAAAGTCGATTTCCAGCTTTTGCTTTCTCAATACCAATATAAAGAGCCTTCTCCGTAACTTCAAGAAGTCTTTTGGCTTCTGGATCCACCTCTCCCACAGGAAGGGTGACGGCTGCATCTCCAAAATAACCAATAAAATTGACTCCTACATCCAGGCTTACAATATCCCCCTCGTTCAATCGTCGTTCACCGGGAATGCCGTGGACGACTTCCTCATTGATGGAGATACAGAGGGTCGCAGGAAATCCCCTGTAACCCTTAAAGGCAGGGCGGGCTCCTTTTAATAAGATGTATTCTTCAGCGACCTGATCCAGCTCCTTTGTGGTGATCCCTGGTAAAATCATCCCCTTCAGTTTCTCAAAGACCTCTGCCACAATAGCATTGGATCTCTTTAATTGCTCAATCTCCCGAGGGGATCTGATAATAATCATAGCACTAATATGCATTTGAACCAAGGAATTGTCAATAATTAACAACCCGTTTTTTATTGACTTTTCAACACCATCCAGTTAAATAGTTATATACATTCTGTAAGGAGCCTGAGATGATTCCAAGATATACCCGGCCGGAGATGGAAAAGATTTGGACGGATCAGAGAAAATTTGAAACCTGGCTCCAGATTGAACTTGTGGTTTGCGAGGCCCTTTCTCAATTAGGCGAGATTCCAGCAGAGGTTGTCCGAGAGATCAAAGAGAAAGCCTCATTCGATATTCACCATATTGATGAAATAGAGAAGGTAACGAAACATGATGTTCTGGCCTTCCTGACCAATGTGGGGGAGTCCATCGGTCCCCTTTCAAGATATCTCCATTATGGTCTTACCTCCTCCGATATCCTCGACACCTCCCTCGCCCTGCTTTTAAAAGAGGCCTCTGAACTTATCCTTCAAGACATCCATTGGCTCTTAGAAGTATTAAAGAGAAAAGCCTTCCAATATAAGGAAACCTTAATGATCGGCCGGTCCCATGGTATCCATGCTGAACCCATTACCTTCGGCCTCAAAATGACCCTCTGGTATGATGAGATGAAGCGAAATCTCCTCCGCATGGAGAGGGCCAAAGAGTCTGTGAGTGTAGGAAAGATCTCGGGGGCTGTCGGGACATTTGCCCATATTCCCCCTTTTATTGAGGAGTTTGTCTGTGAAAAACTGGGGCTTAAACCAGCGCCCATCTCGACACAGATTGTTCAGAGAGATCATCATGCTGAATTCTTCACTACCCTGGCCATCATTGCCTCCTCGATAGAAAAATTTTCTGTGGAACTTAGGCACCTCCAGCGAACCGAGGTTTTGGAAGCTGAGGAATTCTTTTCCAAGGGGCAGAAGGGCTCCTCTGCCATGCCACACAAAAGAAACCCCATCTCTTCTGAAAACCTCTCCGGCCTGGCACGCCTTGTGCGATCCTACGGTCTGGCTGCTTTGGAAAACATTCCCCTCTGGCACGAGCGTGACATTAGCCATTCCTCAGTAGAAAGGGTGATCGCTCCTGATGCCACGATTTTAATCGACTACATGCTCAACCGCCTCACCTCCCTGGTTGAGAATCTCATCGTCTATCCGGAGAACATGAAAGCCAATCTGGAAAAGATGGGAGGGCTTATCTTTTCGGAATCAATCCTTCTCCATCTGACCAAAAAAGGTCTTTCGAGGGAAGAGGCCTACGGGGTGGTTCAGAAGAATGCAATGAGGGTTTGGGAAAAGGGCGAGGATTTCAAGACCCTTCTCTCCCAGGATGAAAACATTAGGCGTCTCATGACCCAAAAGGAACTGGACGCTCTCTTCGATGTCCGGACTCATCTGAAGCACGTAGATGATATCTTCCGAAGAGTATTTGGAGATTCTTAAAATGAAGAAGGATCAAAAACCTACCTTTGACCTGAGAGATCTTCTTCGAATCAAAAAACCTTCAGATCGAGGCGGAAAGACACCCATTCTTAAAAAGACCCACTTCACAATCTGGTATATCGTGATTGCCTTTCTCATCGTCGTGCTCATCCAGAATTACATCATGACAAAAAAGGTTGAAGACGTCATCCCTTACAGTGAATTTAAGGAGTCATTAAGGGCGGATAAGATTAAAGACCTGACCCTCACTCCGGAATCAATTAATGGCGAGAGGGAAACGGAAAAGGGCCTCCGAAAGTTTCAGACCGTCCGGGTGGAAGATGCAGACTTGGTGAAGGAATTAGAAGCCCACCATGTGCAATATACAGGGAAGGTCGATAGCAAATGGTTGAACAATATCATCTCGTGGATCATCCCTCTCGTTTTTTTCTTTATCTTATGGAGGATCCTCTTCTCCCGAATCGGACCGGAGACAAGCGTGATGTCCTTTGGAAAGAGCCGGGCTAAAATCTATGCGGAGAAGGAAAAGAAGATCACCTTCGCCGATGTGGCTGGAATTGACGAGGCGAAAGAAGAATTGGAAGAGGTGGTGGAATTTCTTAAAACTCCGGAAAAATTTCAACGCCTCGGCGGAAAGATCCCAAAAGGAGTTCTCTTGGTGGGAATGCCCGGAACAGGAAAAACCTTGCTCGCCCGGGCTGTGGCCGGAGAGGCAAATGTTCCCTTTTTCTCCATCAGCGGTTCTGATTTTGTAGAGATGTTTGTCGGCGTGGGAGCAGCAAGGGTCAGAGACCTCTTTGCTCAGGCTCAAAATCATGCTCCCTGTATCATCTTCATTGACGAACTGGATGCCTTGGGAAAAGCCCGCGGGGTCAATCCCATGGGACGACACGACGAACAGGAGCAGACCCTCAACCAACTCTTATCGGAGATGGATGGTTTTGACCCCAATACAGGGGTGATCATCATGGCCGCCACCAACCGACCTGAAATTTTGGATCCTGCCCTTCTCCGACCAGGGAGATTCGATCGCCATGTGGTGGTTGATCGCCCCGATATCATTGGTCGAGAGGAGATCCTGAAGATTCATACCCGAAATATCAAATTATCTCCAGATGCCGACTTGAAGGTGATCGCCTCAAGAACTCCTGGATTCGTGGGCGCTGATCTTGCCAATATCGTGAATGAGGCCGCCCTGCTTGCAGCCCGGAAGAATAAAGAGTCCGTAGAAATATCTGACATTGAAGAGGCGATCGACCGTGTGGTGGCTGGATTGGAGAAAAAGAGAAGACTGATGTCGAAGAAGGAAAAGGAGATCGTTGCCTTTCACGAATCCGGTCATGCGATTGTGGCCACCCTCTTACCGAACGCTGATCCAGTTCGTCGAATCTCCATCATTCCGAGAGGGATCTCCGCATTGGGCTATACCCTTCAATTGCCTACGGAGGATCGTTATTTGATGACCAAAACAGAGCTCCTGGACCGCCTGGCTGTTTTGCTGGGTGGAAGGGTCGCTGAGGAAATCATTTTTGGAGAAATCTCCACCGGCGCTCATAACGATCTCCAGCGGGCGACCGATATTGCCACCAGCATGGTGAAAGCATTTGGGATGAGCGAAAAATTGGGCTATGTCACGTTCGAAAAAGAAAAACAACCTCTGTTTCTTCCCTCTTCACTTTTCCCCACGAGGGAATACAGTGAGGACACAGCCAAACAGATTGATGAAGAAGTGAAAAAGATTGTGGATGAAACCTATCTAAGGGTCAAAGAAATACTGACGGCAAAAAAAGATAAATTGGAAGAACTCGCCCGTCTCTTACTGGAAAAAGAGGTGGTCGAGGAGGCAGATCTGAAAAAGATTCTCGAAATATCGTCATCGAGCTCATGACAAAAAAAATTTTTAAACACCTTCGAACAAAGATCTTAGCGGGAATTTTGGTCATCCTGCCCCTCGGGATCACTTTTTTCATCCTGAAGTTCGTCTTCAACACCCTGGATAGTATCCTGGATCCTCTGATGCCCCGGTTGACTGTCTATCTTTTTAATCGAGAATATCTCATCCCTGGACTGGGAATCATCGGCTTCTTCCTCTTGCTTTATCTATTTGGGGTGATCGCCACCAATGTCTTAGGTCGTAAACTGGTCCATTGGGCGGACCGCCTCTTCACTAATATACCGGTTGTAAAGAATATCTATCTCTCCTCAAAACAACTGACCGATGCCTTCTCGGCCACGCGAAAAGGCTCTTTCCGACAGGCTGTCTTTGTTGAATTCCCACAGGAAGGAATTTATGTGATCGGCTTTGTGACCAATGAGTTGATTGATCTCGAGCGCCAAACGAAGGTCACCGTTTTTGTCCCCACAGCCTTTGTCCCACCTCAAGGCTTTCTCCTCTTTCTCCCTAAAGAGAAGATACTCCCTTCCCAGCTGACCATCGAAGAGGCGATCAAAGCCATCATGTCTGTGGGGATTGTCACTCCTCATACCCTATCGGTTCCATTATCCAGCCCGAAATCCGAAAAGGAATCGGTTGAAAATTTTAAAGGGATGAAGTATCTTAATCAAAAAATTGAAGGAGGTCCTTGATTATGGATGGTATCACGCTTCTTATAGCAGTGGTCGCACTCATCATTGCTATCCTCGCCTATCAGCGTACAGGGGGCACCGCGGAACTGAAACGACAGATCGAAGTCGGCGCTTCTTCTCCTGATTTGAAGAAACAGATAGACGCCTTGGTGGCCATGACCGATTCCTTGAGAGAGAAGACCGCCGATGCGCTGGACCGTTTAGAAAAGGCTATCCGGAAAACAGAAAAGAGCGAATAGGCGAAACGATAAATCAATGTCAAATGTCATCCTTCGACAGGCTCAGGAAGGTATGTATTATCATGGTGAGTCCATCGAACCATGGCATTTGAAATTTGGAGTTCATGGCAAAGGCCACCATGCCTGAAATATTCAAAACCGTCACCACCTGGCTCACCACTTCCGGAATCAAGGTTCTCGGGATCCTCATCGCTCTCCTCATTCTCTCACAAATGTCCAAATGGATTGTGAAATGGCTCGAGAAATTTATTCCGGAAAAGGACCCTCTCCAGGCTGCAGAGGCAAAGAAAAGGGCTCATACCTTGGGGAACACCCTTCGACACACCCTTCTCATCGTCATCTCCTTTATTGGCCTCCTGATGATTCTTGGAGAGCTGGGAATCCAATTGGGTCCTCTATTGGCGACTGCCGGGATTGGAGCATTAGCTATTGGTTTTGGGGCACAGAGTTTAGTCAAAGATGTGATCAGTGGGTTTTTCGTCATTCTTGAGAACCAGTATCGGATTGGAGATGCGATCGAGGCAGCAGGGGTATCCGGTCTGGTCGAATCCGTGAGTTTGAGAAGAACGGTTCTGAGAGACCTGGAGGGAAAAGTTCACACCATCCCGAACGGTGAGATTAAGATTGTAAGCAATCTCTCTAAAGAGTGGGCAAGATCGGTTTTGGACGTCGGCATCTCGTACCGTGAAGATGTGGACCACGTCATCGATCTCCTTGAACAGATCGGGAGGGAATTGGCAGCGGAAGAACCCTGGAAGAGCGCCATCCTCGAACCCTTACAAATCTTTGGGGTGGAACGATTCGAAGACTCCCAATTGGTCATTCGGATGGTGGTGAAAACGGTCCCTTTAAAACAGTGGGAGGTGGGAAGGGAATTGCGGAAAAGGATTAAAAATCGATTTGATGAAAAAGGGATTCAAATCCCCTTCCCACACCGTGTCCTAATCTGGGGGGATAAACAAAACAATGCAAAATGGAAAATGAGAAATGAAAAATGAAAAATGGTTAACCCTTATTTTGAAATTTACAATTCTAAATTTTCAATGGTCTATCATTATTTAGGAATTTTTTATGGATAAACCCCTACAGATACTCTTCGCAACGCCTGAGGCCGTCCCTTTTGCTAAGACAGGAGGGTTGGCGGATGTGGCAGGAGCCCTTCCCAAATCCCTCCGGGCATTGGGATGTGAGATAAAGTTAGTCATGCCTTATTACCGAATGGTGAAGGAGTCCGGGCTTCCCCATCAATATTTGGGTGGAGAGATTGAAGTCCCCATGGGGGATGAGAAGCTCAAGGCGGATATCTACCTGGGCCATCTGGACCAGGAGATCCCAGTCTATTTCATCGGTCGAGAAGAGTTCTTTGACAGGGAATTTCTCTACAGCACACCCAAAGGCGATTATTTCGACAATGCAGAGCGCTTCATCTTCTTCTCCAAAGCCGTTCTCACCTTTTGTCAGCACATAGGGTTCTCCCCTGATATCATCCACCATCATGAATGGCAAACCGGTTTGATCCCCGCCTATCTCAAATCGGTTTACAAAAACGATCCTCTCTTTTCCCATACCGCTGCAGTATTCACCATTCATAACATTGCCTATCAGGGAATGTTCAAGAAGGAGAAGTTCTCGCTTACCGGCCTCCCACCAGAAATGTACAACCCAGAAGGAATCGAATTTTGGGAGAGGATCAACTTCATGAAGGCGGGAATTGTTTATGCTGATGCGATCAATACCGTGAGCCAAAAATATAGCGAAGAGATTCAGACCCCCGAATACGGTTATGGATTGGAAGGCATCCTGAGAAAGAGAAGGGAAAGCCTTTTCGGGATTCTCAACGGAGTGGACTATCAGGATTGGGACCCTTCTCATGACCCTCATCTGATCGCCCGATACGACTTGAAAGATATCTCCGGGAAAAAGGAATGTAAAAAGGACCTTCTGAAGGAATTCCATCTCCCCTCTTCCCTTGAGAAAGCTCCTCTTTTAGGAATGATCTCTCGATTAGCCGACCAGAAGGGATTCGACCTTCTGATGGAAATTTTGGATGAACTTTTTTCACTCGATATCGGATTCGTTCTTCTGGGAACAGGGGAGCAGAAATATCATGATCTCTTTACCCAAGTCGCTCACCAATATCCTCAAAAAGCTGGCATTCGAATCGCTTATGATGACCGGCTGGCTCATAAAATTGAAGCGGGAGCAGATCTCTTTCTCATGCCATCCAAATATGAGCCGTGTGGTCTCAATCAAATTTATAGCCTGAAATATGGGACGATCCCCGTGGTGCGTGCCACCGGAGGGCTGGACGACACCATCACCCATTACGACCCTGCCACGAAAAAAGGAAACGGCTTTAAATTTACCCGCTACGATGCCAAGGAATTCCTCAACACCATCAAGGCGGCCATCAGTATTTATTCTCAGCCGGAGCATTGGAGAGAACTCCTCCTGAATGCCATGACGGCGGATTTCTCTTGGGAAAGATCGGCGGAGGCTTACCTTCAACTCTATCGAAAAGCATTGGAGCAGAAGAGGAGGAATATCTCAAGTTGAAATGTTTTAGGAAGACCGGTATGGAGAAACGAAGATCACACATCCTGGTAGGAGGAATCCTGATCTCAATAATTTTTTTTCTTCCTGGCTTCCCTTTTGCCAAAACCCCTCCCTTAAAAAATTTTGACCATCCCCGGCTCATTGAGACACGAGAATTGCTAAATCTGACCAGCCATCCTTCCATTCGTATCATCGACATGAGAACCTCGTTCCTTGACTATCTCAAAGGCCATATCCCAAACGCCGTCTTTCTCCATTTTGAAAACCTCCTGATCCCGGAAAAGGGCATCCCCGCTCAGGCACCGGATCGCATCTGTTTGGAGAGATTGTTAGGAGACAATTTAGGCATTTCCAATCACATGTGGGTGATCCTTTACTCCGAGAAATCAAATCCCAATGCGACGTTCCTCGCTTGGACTTTGGATTACTTAGGCCACAAAAAAGTGGGGATCCTGAACGGAGGCTGGGAAAAATGGGCCTCGGAAAAGCATCCCACCACCCAAGAATTCCCGTCTCTTCTCCCCAGCAAATTTTTTGGGAAAGCGATCCGTGACACGTTAGCTGAGAAAAAATGGGTTCGCGAACGACTCACAGCAAAAAATGTGGTGATCCTGGACGCTCGCCCCCCCAAACAATATAGCGGCGAAGAAGGGGAAGAGATCCGTAGAGGCCATATCCCCGGAGCCAAGAACGTATTTTGGGAAACAACCTTAGAAGGGGAAGAAGTAAGGGTTTGGAAGAAAAAAGAGGATCTGGAAAAACTCTTTGCAGAGTCCGGGGTGACGAAAGACAAAGAGACCATAGTCCATTGTCGAACAGGAAGGGAAGCGAGTCATCTCTATTTCACCCTGAAATATGTTCTTGGGTTTCCCAATGTTCGTCTTTACCGGGGATCCTGGCTAGGGTGGTCTGCGGATAAGAACATGCCGGTCAAAATCGGAATGGATCCTTAAATTTCTGGTTTTTTTCGAATTTAAGAAGAATCAAGAAATGAGCAAACTCCCCGAACTGTCAAAGATGCGATCGAGAAACATCTTAGGTATGACCCACAGAAAATAGCAAGAGTCGAATCAAAAAGTTACAGGGGATGAATCGACCACAGTGTGGAAGCGACGGTTGAAGTCTTAGCGATCATACCGAAGTCCAAAGCCACTGAGTGGCTGGAGGAAATGGGAGAAAAGAAATGAAGAGGATTGCACTATCAGAAGTGAAGGATCGCCTTTCAGAATACTTGGATTTGGCGGAAAAAGAAGAGATCATCATCACACGCCATGGAAAACCGGCTGGTGTTTTAATTGGTTTCGGGTCCGAAGAGGACTGGTTCGATTACAGGTTAGAGCATGATCCCGGGTTTTTAGCGCGAGTTGCATCAGCCAGGGAAAGTCTTAAAAAAGGTAAAGGGATAAGAATAGAAAACCTATCAGACTGAACTTTTTCACTCTCTTTGCAAATGACGCCCTGCGCTTTGCGCCATGTTTACCCGCCGAAGCCTTGGCGTAGGCAGGCGCTATGCGTGCCTTTGGGAATGGCCAACTTTTTTATGGATACCCCCGCCCCCCCGCCTTTATCCTCATACCGCCCGTCCATGCAATTCATTATAGGGCCTGATATTTCTGAGAAGGTCCCTTCTTTTCATCTTGACCAGGTAAAGGTCGTACTGATTCTGAAGGTTCATCCAGATCTCCTCAGATGTACCAAAGTAACGAGCAAGCTTTATTGCCATTTCAGGGCTGATATTTCTCTTCTCGTTAACGATCTCGTTAATGGTGCGGAAGGTCGTACTCAATTCCTTGGCTAACTGAGACTGTGTTAGTCCCAAAGGATCCATAAACTCTTTCTTCAGAATTTCGCCGGGATGGGTAGGTTTTCTTTTCAGTTGAAACATTGTCTTCCTCCTTCAGTGATAGTCCGTTATTTCAACTTCGTACGCATCTGATTCAATGAACCTTAACACAATCCTGTACTGGTTGTTTATCCTGATGCTGTATTTCCCTTCATATCTTCCTCTCAATACCTCGAGTCTATTGCCGGGCGGCAATCTAAGATCTTCCAGCCGCTTCGCCGCGTTCAAGTAGTCCAGCTTGAGCAACCCGATATTACAGACAGCTTCGCTGAACTTCTTGCTTTTGCCCGTGATGTAGAGCTTTTTCGTCTCCTTGTTTCCAAAGGACTTAATCATTTTTACTCATTATAACACATAACGTTATATTATTGTGAACAAATTGTGACCGAACCTTACTGAAAAGTTAAAAATGCTTGATTTTCTATCACTCTATCTCCCTATCCCCTCATCTCCCCATCTCTTCGTCTTAATGAATTGGGCCAACTTTTGGTGAGTAGACCGGGTTCTCCGAGTGGTACAGGTTGATGTTTGTCTTCTCTGTTGCCGCCTGGTTTCCCGGCGGTGCCACACGATCTCAACCATCCAACCGTTACTCCCGGCCCCTCGCAGAACCGGACGTGGTGCGTTACACCATCCGGCTCCCAGTTTGAATCTCCCCAGAACTCTGGGTAAGACGAGTAAGTCCCGTGGTCATGGTCTCTCCCGCTCTGTGTCGGTCCATGTCTCCCTTACCCGTTCCTTCAAACCGGCACCCCTTTGCTCCGTCTGCATTACCAGACTTCATCGCTCTTATGGGCGCCTCCGACTTCCGACAGCCTCCGCCCTCTTCCTCGCTCTTTAGACTTGTCCAAGGGTGCGCTCTCTTCTGCGCCAACTGCCGGATCTCCCTGGTTACCACGTAGCCTCCATGTGAAGCTCGACACGGCCTAAGACCCCGGGGCGGCCCCTTGCACTCGCCTCTCACGTACAAAGGACTGTTGCCTGCTGGCCCATAAACACCATCGGCCTCTCCCATGACTGTCTTATCGGGGCTCAACACCTTCACGGTCAGTCCCGCCTGGGCGGGACTACCATTGCACCTCGCTTCCTCTCCTGCCTACGCATCAAGTCCCGCTAATAGGCGGGATTACCAGAACACCTGCAAGGCTGGATTCCAGGCCCGTGGCTAAAGGCTACCTGGGTAGGCTTTCCACCTACAAGACTACGCGACCTTGCCAGGCCGCATCTTATGGATGACACCAAATTTTTGAATAATTAATTTGTATCTATTTGTTTTTTAAATAGAATATGAGAACCGGTACCAAATATTTCTAACAAAAAATGTGAGCAAACTCGTATCATTAAAAAACTACTTGACAAGTGGAGATGTATGTTGTAATATTTTTACAACGTTGTAATAATTTTACAACACTGAAAGGAGGTGCTGAGATGGGTGCTTTATTTGGCGATTTTTTTAAAAAGAAACGTTTGGAAATTGGAAAAACCTTGAGGCAATTCTGTTTGGAAAACGGATTGGACCCTGGAAATATTAGTAAAATAGAGAGAGGAATATTACCACCGCCACAATCGAGAGAAAAATTGTCACACTATGCGAAATGCTTGGGAATTGTGGAAGGCAACGATGAATGGTTAGAGTTCTTTGATATAGCGCGAACTGACATCGGTCGTATTCCTGAAGATTTGCTTGCAGATAAGAATATAGTCGCAAAACTGCCGTTAGTTTTTAGAACCATAAAAGGGCAAAAACTCACCGGAGAACAATTGGAAAAATTTGCTCGTGCATTGGAAAAACTCAATGAGCCAGAGTGATATCATTGCCCCTATTCTATCTTACGAAGATATTAACAAACTTGCTGAAGATTTTTTAAGGGAACACAATCGAAATGAAATCCTTCCTGTGGACATCGAGGCAATAGCAGAATTCGACCTTGGCTTGAATATATTTCCTTTCCCTAACCTTCAAGAGACCTTTGACATAGAAGGATTCATTTCAGGCGATCTAGAAGTAATTTATGTTGATGAATTCATCTATTATCAACGCCCAACAAGATACCGTTTCACCCTTGCCCATGAGATAGGACATTATGTATTCCATGGAGAGACCTATGATTGGCTTGAGTGGCAGGCCTATTCTTTTGCTGCAGCCGTTTTAGTGCCACGAGTTTCATTAAAACAAAACTTCCATAATGAATTAGAGTTATTGCAACCCAAAATAGACTTTATTCGTTCAAAAGGACTTTCGGCTGAATCTTCTAAGGACTATATCGTAAATGCAATTGCGACAAAGCTTATCGGAATATATGACGTATCGGCTGGTGTGCTCAACAAACGGATTTCGAAGGAGATTGAAAAAGGATATCTTTCATTAGAGTAACCATTGAAATGGTTCTCTTTTAGGACCACAAAAATAGAGAAAGGAGATTTGTAATGGGAAAAGATGCACCTGAAATGCGCGGCGATCGCAGCTGTAATGAGGACGGTGAACTCCGTCAGAAACGTAGAGACACCCACGTAGGAACAATCGAGAAACAGTATGGACGTGATTTCGACGTTCGTAGCGATACGCACCTGAGTACGCTTCTTGAACGGGAAGGTTTAGCATCGCTCAACGATTTGATCAATAGCACCAGCTAACAGGGATAGGCCGACTTAAAAGAGAATGGTCCGCCAGACATAACGTAATAAACTCTAATATGGTCTGATTCTCATCATATCGCTCTCTCCACCAGTGCTTGAAGGTTCTCAATTAATTGTTCCCTTTCCTAAGACAGTTATTGCATTAGCCTTTTTAGAAAAGTGTCAGACGATGAACTGCGAATTGTGTTCCGTAGATAGATTCAACATGCCACAGCAGTCACCGTATCTCAAGCGTCAGGCGATAACACTCATCGAAAAGTGAAAAATTCCAAAGACGTCCGCCGCTTTCCCCCCTACGCCATGCGCTATGCGTGCATTTAAAAATGCGCCAACTTTTTGTGAATGACAGCGAATTTTTGAATAATTAGTTTGCATCTATTTGTTTTTCAAAGTGAATATGAGAACCGGTCCCAAATGAATTTTCCAGGTCTTCACGGGGAGTAACGACTTTGTACCATGGTTTTAGAGGCATATCATTCCTCCCGATCGGTGGTCAGACGAACTCTCAGCCGGTTGGATTCAGCCGTAATAATTGCTCCGGCTTTCAGATCATCTCCATGCAGTTTGATCACGCGTAGGCAGGTAGCGGTCTGCTGGCTCGTTCCAAGATTGACAAGACGGATAATTCCTGCGTGAGGCATGCCGCGGACAATGACCAATTCTCCGAAATCCTTGTCAAGAGTGACCAGTACACGCCCTTCGCGGTGGGCACGTTCAAGGATTTCGTCATCTCCTGGATCTCCAGGCCACACTCTCCTGCCCAAATAACATCATGGCCTTGAGCCTGCAATTCCCTGCAGACTCCGCCCCAAACACAAGTATCCAGGAGAAGCCTCATGTCCCTGTCTCCAACAGGAACGGTTCCACCCTTTCGTGACTGACTAACCGCCGGGCATAAACGAGGCAGGCCTTGATGTCTTCCATCTCAAGCCAGGGGTATCCTTCAAGGATCGTTTCGGGCGTATCTCCCGCGGCAAGCATCCCGAGAACATGCTCCACTGCAAGGCGCCGACCCCGGATAATTGGTTTACCGCCAAAGATTTTTGGGTTGAAAGTAATTCTTTCCAGGAGTTTATTCTCGTCCATACGTTACCTCACTTATAATTGGAATGTTACGTGATGTGTGATTAATCAGCATTGCGCAGGTCTTCCGTTATTTCGTCGGCTGTGGACTGAAACGGGGAGACACCAAAGCGAGCCAGAGAGAATATGAAGTCGGCACGGGTGAGACCGGCAATCTCGGCGGCCTTTTCTTGTGATACAACCCCCATTTCGTACCACTTCACGGCTGCAGCCAGTCGCATTTCTGCTGCGAATTCAGAAGGACTCTTGCGAATCGCCGAAAACACGGATTCAGGCATATCAATCGTCAAAGCTACGGACATAAATACCTCCTCATTGCTCAATCTAATGGAATTATAACAAAAAAAACCATTAGAATCCTAATCCTTTTTTGCGCGCCAGCCATGTAGGGTGGATCAAGCTTGTCTGCATAAACAGGCAAAGCGGATCCACGAAGATTTATTTCGCCTCATCCTTTTCTTGATGGTGGATCCATTCCGCTCGATTCACCCTACTTTGTTTCGCCACTACTTTGTACCAAGGCTTTAATGACATCCTAAAACCCCACATCAAAGCAGGCTAAATGTACCTGTATTGGTATCAATCAGTTATGAGCAATCAGCAATCAGCCATTTGTTAACATGCCACAGCAGTCACCGTATCTCAAGCATCAGGAGATAATACTTTGTCGAATAGCGAAAAATTTCAAAGACGCCCCCTCGTCTATCTTTAGAGTTACCTGGCAAAGGTTAAATCATAAATGGTGGTCAAATACAATTCTATGGGCTGAAATTGTATTTTTATCCAAAAAAATACAATCCTTGATTACTGTTTTGTACCTTCACCGATGGTCTGCAAAATTTCTTCAGCTACAAAAGTTTTCCCATATGAAGATTCACCAACTTGTTTAAGAATCCCTGCTGTGACGAGTTTCTCTATACTCTTCCTAGCAGTATGATATTGTTTTGCACCCAAAATGCGTTGTGCTTCCGGAATGGTAATTACAGGGGAGATAAAAAGACTATCTGTGAGACGGAGAACTAATGCAGAGGCACGGGCCTTAGAAAGTCTTTCCTTCCATTCTATCTGTAAATCCTGTAACCGTTTCGCTCTAACAATTGCATCTCGGGCCTGTTCCTCTACTCCCCGGAGGAAGAAAGTTACCCATTCATGCCAGGCGCCATTCTCGCTAACTTTCATCAGCAACTCATAATACTCATTTCGGTATTTCTCAAAAAAGGCACTTAAATAAAGAAGAGGTAGTGGCATCAGGTTCCAATCTACTAATAAAAGCGATATAAGGAGCCGTCCTATACGCCCGTTCCCATCTAAAAATGGATGTATTGCCTCAAATTGATAATGAATAAACGCCAGTCGCACCAGCGGTGGGCAGTCATTTTTTGAGTGGAGATACTTCTCAAAGGAATCCAGGGATTCAAGCATTTCATCGACAGGTGGAGGAACGAAATCCGCATCTTTGAGGGTGCATCCCGGCCGTCCAATCCAGTTCTGACTCCGGCGAAATTCACCAGGCGTGGCTTGCTCGCCGCGCGCTCCCTCCATGAGACGTTCATGTAATTCACGGATCAGCCTAAGGCTAACGGGTAAGGTGTCCAGTCGTTTCAACCCATACTCCATGGCTCGCACATAATTAAGCACCTCGCGAACATCTGACTCTGGTGGTGAGGCTTTTAAACCCGGGAGGGGTAATTGTTTTGCTTCGTATGCGTAAAGGTCTGTAATATCCGCCTGTGTTCCTTCGATCCGAGAGGAGAGTACTGCCTCACGGCGCATAAAAGGACCAATAAGCAAATGCGGATTAGGCATCGCTCGGCCTAATCCTGCCAGTTCTCCTAAAGCACGATCAGCCTCGGAAAGTATACGCACATGACTTTTTTCTAAAGGTAATGCCGGTGGCAGGGGATGTGGCATGAATGCCCAATAAGCAGCTTCCCCAACCCCTACTTTCAGCAATCCGCCTGATGGACCGTCTTTAAAGCGTTTTGGATTCATCTGAGGCTCCTCTTTTATTTATCTTTATCCTCTCTCTAAAATGACTAAGGCAAGGTCAAGAGTTGGATTTTTCTTACCTTCACCGCTTATTGTGGTTGAGAATGGCATCTCCGAATATATAAACGGTTTCGTTTTCTTGGCTTCCGAACTATCAATCAACTTTCTTAGATGAAAGTAAACCCCGTTAGAAATTCCAGCGGGGCATTAAACCCTGCCGGAATTATTCTAAAATCTAACCCCGCCGCAGAGCAGCAGGGCATTATTTCTAACGGGGTAAACCGTTGAATGGAGATTGGATTCCTCAAAAATCCTGCTGCTGTCGTATTCTTCTTTGACAACCTTCAGCCAAATATACTCCATCCATGAATCAATCTCTCTGACATCCATCACAACTCCTCCTACCTTAATTATTCGAAAGGTTCATAATTTCTGTTCAACGATACAAACGTTCTATGACCTTTGTCCAATGTCAAGGGCGGACCCCGGATCTCCTTATCTTTTTGGAAATGCTTGATTGCAAGACCTGACCCCGCGCACTATTCCGATTGTTCAAACTGGGTTCGAGAAGGTAATAGCCCTACAACGATACATATGATGTCCTCTCGGCAATGGCCAGTTTACGTTTCCGGTGTGAGAGATAAGCTCGATGGTTCTTTATCTGTATCCATA
>Ga0315281_10002906_pt1 | contig 25330 bp, 15 predicted proteins | sample YL17G07_0_MG_FD_204540 | JGI IMG/M metagenome (GOLD analysis project Ga0315281, IMG submission 204540) | Sediment microbial communities from Yellowstone Lake, YNP, Wyoming, USA - YL17G07_0 | ecosystem: Environmental > Aquatic > Freshwater > Lake > Sediment | place: USA: Wyoming | collected... | reverse complement strand
GATTCGGCTCATCAGCCAGGCGAGGCTCGCGGGCTCCTTGCTCGCCGCCGCGGAGCTCCTGTCGTGCTTCCGGAGGGCGAAATCAAGAGTACGGGCGCTCGAGGGGCGAGGAGCCGGCAGCGCAACGGCGTACCTGCTGGGGCTGTCGGACGAAATGCCCTGTCTCTCCGACGCTCCCGAGATCAGCGCATTCGCCCATCTCGCGATCTCCTGTCCAAACCGCGGGAGCGCCATTAAATACCTCATAGACGCGCTCGGCCAGGAAAAGGCCTGCCGCGCGGCTGATATGATTCCGATCAGCGGAGGCGACGCCCTGCGGTACACCGCCGAGGTCATCGGCGTGCCGCGCGAAGAGAGGGAGAGCGGCCTGCGCGACCTCACCCCCGCTGAGACAGTCGAGAGGAATCTTTCATCCAGCCGGGCGCTCCGCGCCCTGTGCGACGCGTATCCGGAGATCGCGAAGTGGGCGAGGCGGATCGAGGGCATCCCCCGCACCTCGCGTCCCTCTGAAAGCACGCTCGTGCTCACCGGCGGGCCGCTTTCGCGCCTCCTGCCGCTCAAGCGGCTCGGCCGGACGACATTCGCCCACTATGATGCCGAGGGGGCCCGGCTCGCCGGATTCCTCACGCTCGAGCTGAGAAAATAAGGGTCAAACCTTTACAAATAAACAATTGATTCCTCGTGGGGACGGTTTATAATAGGTACATGGCTAGACCATTAAGGATCCACTACGCCGGGGCTTGGTATCACATCACCTGTCGAGGTAACGAAAAATCGCCCATCTTTCGCGATAATAAGGATCGACAGAAATTTCTTGAACTCCTGGGAGAGAGGTCACAGGAGTTCAGTTTGGAAGTGCACAGTTATTGCCTCATGGATAACCACTTCCATTTCCTTCTCAGGACGCTCCTTCCTAATCTCGCCAGATTTATGCAGAGGTTCAATACAGCCTATATCATGTACTTCAACAAGAGACACGATAGGGCAGGTCATCTTTATCAAGGGAGATACAAGGCGATCCTGGTAGATGCGGACAGCTATCTTTTAGAACTCAGCCGCTACATCCATCTCAATCCGGTACGGCTGCGAAGATTTGAAGGAGTGCCCTTCGAGGAAAAGGTCAAGGCACTGGAGCAATATCCATGGAGCAGTTATGGCGCGTATATTGGGAAGCAGGGCCCGGCTTTTTTGCATAAGGAGATGATTCTGGGAATGATCGGAGGGAAAGATAGGTATCGCCACTACAGGGAATTCGTTCTGAATGGATTGAGAGAGGGGATATGCAGTCCTTTAACTGATAAGAAGGCTCAAACCGTATTGGGGGATGACAATTTTATCGCATGGGTGTACAAGGAGCACGTGAAGGGGAGGGAGTGCGAGAAAGAATATAGCAAAATGCACGAGATAGTCCCTGAATTGACGGTTGAGCGTATTGCGCAGGAAGTGGCAAGGCGGTTCGGAGTAAAGCCAGGTGAGTTTCTCCAGAGGTACGCGAGAGGTCAGGCGCGGCAGGCACTGGTAGAGCTTAGCTGTAGGCACGTGGCAGCGCGGGTGGGCATGCGTGGGATCGCAAAGAGATTAGGAGTGAGTGTGGCGGCGCTACACCTGAGCAGGCAGCGGTTTCGAAAAAGGCTGATGGAAGAAAGGGTACTCCGCCGTCGTTTTGCGGAAGTCGAAGCGACTCTGCGTGAGTGATATTGTATATTTGTAAAGGTTTGACCCCCAAGCCCCAGAGATCGTTCCTGGACAATCCCCAAAAGCGACAGGCAACATCACAGTATATCCTTATCAGCAACGAGATACAAAAATCCCCGGATGAAATTTGACCCATTACACGGTGAGAGTTCTTACATTCATCCCGAGTTTCGCGCGGATCTTCTTGATGCCGCCGAGCTTCGGATTGAGCTGGAGGGCGATGATAAGGTTCAGCCGCGCGAGATGCTCATCCCCGGCGCGCAGGATGCACTCGGCCATCTTCTTATAGATGAAGGCGCGCTCCCTCCGCGGCAGGGCGTCCCTGAGCCCCTCCGAGAAGCCGCGGAGCGCGAACGACAGATCTCCCTCCCCGCATAGGAATTGCACCATGAGATTGCGCATGCGCAGCAGGATCTCCTCCCTGAAATGTTTGAAGTAGTTGTGGAGCAGATCTTCCCGGTAGAGTTCGCTGTACTGCTCGAAGGCCGTCCGCGACTTGTGCCGCCTCTCGTATTCCTCCGCGAGGAGAAATTTGCAGTCAAGGCAGTCGCCCACCGTCATGTAGGACTGAAGCCTGAATGACGGATGCCGCGTGAGGAGTTTCTCGTAGAGCGCCAGTGCGTCAACTCCCCGCCCCTCGAGGAGATCGAGAAAGATCAACTGGCAGCACGCTGCGGGATCGTTTCCCTTCTTTTTGAGCGATTCCCTGTAAGTCGAACCCCTGCAAACTTCCCGGTGTGACAGGGTCCGGTCATAGATGGAACGCTTCTGATCGTCAATCAGCACCTCGTAGGCGCGCAGGATCTCGTGCATCCGATCGTGGGCCCAGCTGCTCTGGCGGGGATGAAAATCGGGATGGTATTTTTTCGCGAGGTTCCGGAAGGCCGCCTTCACCTCGCCGCGCGTGGCCTCAGGGTGTATCTCCAGGATTTCGTAGTAGTTCGCCATGAATCCGCGCCCTCGCGCGCAGTGTCAACCGCCAAACCTACCATCATAGTACAGACCACGCTGCGTGACAAATAACAAAACTGGACAATCCTCACTTTTTGCCCGTATTCTTTCTACAACATATTGGTCGAGATATAAATTATAAGACACCGCAACTGAATCATTGTTTTTCTACCACGAAGGACACGAAGGAGGAGAAGTTGAGGGAAAGGATAGGGTAGGTGCCGTTTTCTTCGTGCCCTTCGTGGTGAAAGATTATTCTACGAAAAACCGGGGATACTCCAGACAAAACTCTTGCAGGGGCTCCCTCATTGGTGCAGAATCGTATGCACCGATGAAAAAGATCGCCCTCGGCGCGCTCGCCGCGCTCACGCTCGCTGCGTGTGTCCTCTACATGGTCCATGCCCGCCGCACGGGGCGCCCGAACGTGGTGCTCGTCTCTATTGACACGCTGCGCGCGGATCACCTCCACTGCTACGGCTACGGGAAGGAAACGTCTCCGTTCCTGGACTCCCTTGCCCGGGAGGGAATCAGGTTTCAGGATGCGATCGTTCAGGCAAACTGGACGCTCCCCTCCCACGTCTCCATGCTCACCTCGCTCTACCCCGGGGTGCACCGCGTGCAGAAAGAAATGGATAAAATGGGGACGTCCCTGAACACCATGGCGGAGATCCTCAAGGGGGCGGGTTACTGCACCGCGGCGTTCGTTGACGGGGGTGTGGTCTCAGGCGACTTCGGCTTCGGCCAGGGGTTTGACCTGTGCGATGATCGTTCACGGGATCGGGACAAGAACAGGCGCGCCCTCCGCTGGATCGGGGAACATCGAAAACGGCCCTTCTTTCTCTTCTACCATACCTATAACGTGCATTTTCCCTACACGCATCACCCGCACCCGCGCATCTCCAGTAGCAATCCCGAGCTGAAAAATATTGCTGATCGAATCAACAGGGGGGACTACAACCTGAGCGACGATGAGTTCGAAAAGGCGGTGCTCGCCTGGTGCACCGTGAAGGACTTCCATCAGATGATCACCCCCGAAACATTGAAGCCGTTCAAGCCGGAGATGAGGAAATTCTTCAGGGAGCGCTGGCCCAGGATGCCTTCCTACGGAGAGAGCCTCCGCTACCTCATTGACGCCTACGATGGAGGCATCAGCTATTTTGACACGCACTTCAGAAGGCTATGGGATGCGGTAGGTGAGATGGGCGTGGATAAAAATACCGTGCTCATCATCACGTCCGATCACGGCGAGTGCTTCCTGGAGCATGGCGACCTCGGCCATCCCGAGATCCTCTATGAAGAAATAGTGAGGGTGCCCCTCATCATTGCGTACCCTCCGCTGGAAAAGCGGGGCGTGACCGTCCACCAGCAGGTGATGAGCATCGATATTCTGCCGAGCGTCCTCGACCTGCTCAAGCTGAGGAGCGCCCCCCATCTCCAGGGGAGGAGTTTCATTCCATTCATCGACGGCCGGGAAACCGGTGACTCGCCTGCTGCCTATGCCGACGCGCTCGAGATCGACGCCGTACGGTCAGGCGTATGGAAATTCATAGAAAAGACCGGCGGGGGCGCCGAACAACGGCCCACGCTGTCCCCGGCGCCGGAGCTCTACAATCTGGAGAAAGATCCCGGGGAAAAAACCAACCTCGTGGAACGTGATGCCGCTACCCGCGACAGGCTGGCGGCTCTCCTACGGGAGTGGCGGGCGGAGAACGAGCGGCTCAGGGTTCAGCTCGGGTTGGATAGAGCCGCTGAGAGAGTGACGCTGGATAAGCACACCGTTGAAGAGCTTCGCGCGCTCGGATACCTCCAATAGGATCGCGCGGGTTGTTCGTGGATGACCTCTCATCTGTTGCATGCCGCGCGATGCCTCCGCGAGGCAGAGACCGTATGAGTAAGAGAACAGAGCGCCGGGCGACCGTCATCATTCCAAACCGTAATGGCGAGAAGCTGCTCCCCACGTGTCTCAACTCGCTCGCCGGGCAGCGCTACCGTGACTTCGGTATTCTCGTGGTCGATAACGGTTCGACCGACGGCTCGCTCAGGTTCCTGGAGGAGCGGTACCCCTCTGTCACCGTGACGCGGTTCTTTGAGAACAGGGGTTTTGCGGCTGCCGCGAATGATGGCATTGCGCGCACGGAGAGCGAGCTCATCGCCCTCCTCAACAATGACACGGAGGCTCACCCCGATTGGCTGGGGGAGCTCGTCGCCGCGCTCGACAGGCGGCGGGATATCGCCTTCTGCGCATCCAGAATGATTGATTTCACACGCCGTTCCGTCATTGACAGCGCCGGGAACTGTTACGCCACGAATGGCCGCTCTCTGCCGCGCGGATTCCTCGCGGAAGACACAGGCCAGTACGGGAGAGAAGAGGAAATATTCGGGGCATGCGCGGGCGCGGCGCTCTATCGCCGGTCGCTCTTCGAAGAGGTCGGCCTTTTCGATGAGCGCCTCGTCTCCTACAAAGAAGATGTCGATCTGGACTTCCGGGCGCAGCTCAGGGGTCTCCGCTGCCTCTACGTCCCCGGGGCGGTATGCTACCATATCGGTGGAGCCACCACCGGCAGGCGGAAGAGCGATCTCGCGGTGCGGCTCAGCACGCGCAACAGTGTGACGGTATTCATAAAGAATATGCCCGCGCCGCTGCTCCCGCGCGCGCTCCCGCGCCTGCTCTTTGATCTATTCTTCCAGCTTGGGTATCAGATAGTGAAAGGCCGCCAGGCCCGGTCATTCATCCAGGGCCTCCTCGGCGCGGTCGCGCACCTCCCCCACGCGGTGAGTGAGCGGAGGCGGGTTCAGGCCCGCGCACGATTTGACCCCGCGTACCTGCGCGCCATCCTCCGCGAGGGGGATGCCGAGGTCGCGCGCTACCGAAAGCGGTGCCGCGCGGGGAGGTTGAGGGTTCAGGGTTGCAAGAAATGACGAACAGCGACAGCGTGTGGAAATCGAGGGCGCTGGGGGCGCTCAGCTTTTTACTCCCGCTGAGTGTCTACGTGAGAACGCTCCTGCCGACCGTCGGCGGTTACGGCGACACCGCAAAATTTCAATTCGCGGGGAAGATTCTCGCCCTCACGCATCCGTCGGGATTCCCGGTGTATCTCTGGATCACCCACCTGGCGTCGTACCTGCCCATCGGCGATCTGGCCTACAGGGCAAATCTCGTTTCCGCGCTCTGTGGAGCCCTGACGCTCTATTTCCTGTTCAAAATACTTCTCCAGATACCGCTCCCGCCGATGATCGCGCTCGGGCCGACCCTCATGTTCGCCTTCAGCTCAACCTTCTGGTCGGTGTGCCTCATCGCGGAGGTGTACAGTCTCAATGCGCTCTTCATGGCGTCCGTCATCTCGCTTCTCTGGAAATGGCGGGATGGGAGGAGCTGGTATCTCGAATGCGCCTGCGTGCTCTATGCCCTCAGTCTCGGCAACCACCTGGTCATCTCGATCGTGTTCCCCGCGGCGGTGTACTGGATCGTACTCGCCAGGGATAAATTCCGCGCCGAAGACCGGTATGCGGCACGGGCCGCGTTGTTTCTCTCGGCGGCAATACTCCCCTACCTGTGGCTCTATCTACGATTCGGGCACACGGTGATCTACAGGGAAGGGTCAATCGGCTCGCTCGGTGAATTTCTCGGCTTCGTCACGGGAAGCTCCTTTGCCTCCTGCCGCTTTCCCCTCACGCTCAGGGAGCTGGTCCGTAATGCGGGGCCGATATATGGCAGCCTGTTGCGCAGCCAGTATGGCGGCCTCGCGATACTCATCGGCGTCATTGGGCTCGGCAGGCTCTGGCGACGCGCCCGGGACAGAGCGGTCTTCCTGATGATCATATTCGCGGGCGATCTCATCATCAGTCTCAACGGCACCAGTGTCGAAATTCCGATCTACTACGTTCCCTCATACCTCATCTTCGCGATCTGGATCGGCTGCGCGTTCATGCCGTTGAGAGAGGGATCCCGGGAAGAGAGGGGGGGCGGCGGAGCGCGCCTCCTCGCTTCGTTTTTTCTTTGCGCCTACGCGCTATGGCTCCTCTATGACCATCTCCCCCTCGTGGATCTCCATGAGAAAACCTTTTACAACGACTTCGGGAGTCGGGTATTAAAATCCGTACCGTCAGGGGGGGTCGTGCTCTCGCCGAACTACAACTGGACGGAGGTGTACCTGTACAAACTGCTCGGGGAAGGGATGCGCCGCGGAGAGAACGTGCTTGTGCTGCACTACTGGGAGCCGGGGAAGATAAAGGATTACCTCTCGGGTCGTTCACTATCCCCGGTTTTTTATGAGGCGCCGCGCGCGCTCCCGGAGAGGACGCGCGTTTTTCTGCATGCGCTCTCGCTGAGGGATCCGCGCCTGTCCGAACTGTCCTCCAGGGGGTTTGACCTGAAGCCTGTGGCGGAACACCGGAGCGCCCTTGCGCATTCATTGAGGGAGGTGCCGCCCGGACAGTTACTGTTGCTCTCCCTGCGCGATGAAGGAATCGCGATAATGAATGACGACTCCTATGACGCCCTGAGCGCCCTCGGTGTGAAACCCGTGGTGAGCGGGGGGCGGTTCTCGGGGTGGGGGTATGCCGCGATCCTCGCGCCCCGGGAGGGAAAACTCGCTGGCCCCCGGCTGGGTCGGTTCCGACCGGTGAGACTTTTCCTCCACGAGGGCGAGGCGATTCCCGGAACCGGGATCTTCGCGCCGGCGAGCCTTCTCGTGGAGAGCCGAGGGGTGGGTCGCGGCGACCTGAGCCTGATCGCTGTCGGGGGCAAGGAAATTCAGCGCGGCCGGCACGGCCTCAATTTCGCCTTCGTTGATGCGCATTCCGGGAAGGTGATCAGCTCCGGCAACATACCGCCTTCCAAGCTGCATACCCTGCGTGAGTCGTTTCTCCTCGAGATAGTCAATCGAGGCGATGCCGAAGGCACCCGCTCATCCCCTGGCCTTTAATCTATAGAGATTCACACCCCTTCCGCAGCCTACCCTTTCCCAACGCACGTCGCTCCGGAGGCCCGCGGGGAGCCTCCTCAGGCCGAGGGTGGTGGCATATATCGGCCGCCCGGCATTGAGCCTTTCTCTGAGCTCTCGAGCGCTGATCCTTCCTGTGTCAAACCAGTCGAATTTACCCGACTGGAGGTGATCGGAGAGCATGAGCCCGCAGTGTGAGAAATACCGCACGTATCTCTGCTCGATCCCGTCCCCCACCACGATAACCGCGCCGGGAGTCACCGTGGCGTCCAGCGAACGCGCGCACAGCTCCAAGGCGCTCGGGAGGCGAAGCGCGCCATAGTATCGGGAGTTAACGAGGAGTACGATGACGAGCATCACCAGAGACAATGATTCGACAATCCTGCGCAGCGGAGGGCGGGCCGCGGCCGCGAGGGCGCAGATGAGGAGGAGAAAAGATGGGTATGCGCAGATCCAGCTCTCGGGATTCCTGGGTTCATAGAACAGGTATGCGGCAGCCCAGAGAATCAGAAAAACCATGAACAGGGGTATCAGCGGGTTTTTACGCGCGTGTTTCAGTGCGGCGATGCCGGTACACGGGATTACCAGCGCGATGAGCAGCGCCATACATCGCGCGTGACGATTGACAACTCCATCGGGAACAATCACCCGCTCCATCCCGATGACGCTCTTGCACAGATTGCCGAGAAGGCTGCGGTGTTGGGCAGGCTGGGCAAAATACCAGAAGGGGAACGCGGGGCTATGGTAGGTGAGGAGGCCTTTGAGGATATCCCGGGCGTTATGAAGGCCATAGTAGAAAACCCCCACGAGGCCTACCGCAGAAACAAAGATGAGCAATCCCACGAGCGCGATGAGGATGCTTTCTGCAATTCCAAATCGCAGCCCTTTAAGGCCGCATCGCTGGGGTATGAGCACGATCAGTATAAACGGCCAGAGGATGAGCGCCATCAGGTGCATCAGGCTCGCGAGGCCGAGCACACACCCCACGTACAGTGCGGGGGCGATCTGTACCGTTTTCCGCCGGCGCTCATCCTGTGGGTAGAAAACGTACATATAGAGGAAGAGCGTGATGGAGAACGCGGCGAGCACTTTCTCTTCCCCCGCCGTCGCCATGCGCCAGAACCCGAACGATGCCGGCAGCATACCGGCAATGAGCAAGGAAAGGAATCGGCGCCCCGCGACTGCGATGCAGAAATCATAGAGCAGCAGCACGAGGAGCGCGGCGAAAAAGCACTCGAGGATCTGCAGGAGCACCACCGGTTCCCTCACGAAGGGGAGGAGATGGCCAAGCCCCGCGGCGAGCGGAATCTCCAGGAGGTGCGCGAAAAAGAAGAGACCCCACGGTGGAGCCTCTGATTGATACTTCAGGAAGCATGCACGCTCCATCACATCCCAGGAGTAATCCCTGCTGAGATTGCACAGGAAGAGGAGCAGTGCGCCGGAGAAAATCGCCAGGCGCCACAGCAGTTCATGTGGAGAGTATTTCAATGTCATATAACAGCGGGATTATATAAAATTTCGCCGCAGATTAGCGCGGATTTTCGCAGATTATAAGAATAGACTGATCTGTTAGGTAGTAAGCCCAAAATCACTTTTAACTTTTAGCCTTCAACCTTAAACTGTAGGTCAAATCGCGGTATATCCGCGTTGATCCGCGGCTCCCCGCCATAACTGATTCATTACGAGCCGGCGTAAGGCCTCAGTTACGGGAGGTGCTTATAAAAACAATCCACGGATTTCACGGATTTTATTGAAAGGAATTTCAGGAGCTTTTGAATCCGTGCTAATCCGTGTCAATCCGTGGATGAAAGAACACTAAATGCATGGATCCGCTGCCCCCGCATAAGTGAGGCATTACGCACCGGCCCAGTTTGGGATTGCTGGGGCAGCGGCTATATACTATCATAACAGGCGTTACCGGATTGAACTCAGCGACCGGTGCGGGGTTTATCCCGATCGCGTGCGGTGCGTTTCCTATGGAACTGGAATCCATATCGGTGGTCATACCGCTCTTCAATGACGAAGAGATTGTTGAAGACTGTTACCGCTCCGTAACCGACTCGCTCGCGAGGCACCGCGGAGTCCATTTTTCAGATTACGAGATCATCTTCGTCGATGACGGCAGCCGGGATCGCACGCTCGAGCGCCTGCTCGCGCGCTGCAGCCGCGATCGCCGCGTGAAGGTTATTGAGTTTGATCAGAACTACGGCCAGCACGCTGCATACTCGGCGGGTTTCGAGGCTGCCGGGGGCGACATCATCGTGACGCTGGACTCCGACCTCCAGATCAGCCCGGATGAAATTCCAATACTCCTCGCAAAGATCAGGGAGGGGCATGACCTGGTGAGCGGGGTGCGCGTGGGGCGAAGGGATTCTTTCTTGAAGAGGACGCTCCCCTCACGCCTCTTCAATCGTCTCGTCGTCCGCGTGACGCGCGCCGCGCTCCGCGACTGGGGATGCCCCACGGTTGCGCTGAAAAAACCTCTCGCAAAGCAGATACTCCGCTACGGTGACATGCGCCGTTTTCTCAAGCCCCTCGGCGTGAGGCTCGCGCGATCGGTTGCTGAGGTTGAGCTGCGGCACCGCCCCAGAACCAAGGGCCGATCGGGCTACGGGATCCAGGACCTTTTCGATCTTGCCCTTGACTTTGTGACCAACTTCAGCCGGAGGCCATTCCAGAAGCTGAGCCTCGCGGGGACCAGCCTGTTCTGCCTCGGCATCCTGGGCGGCGTGCTCTACCTGCTGCTGCGCTCCTCCTTCAGCGTCGCGCTCCGCGGCCAGGCGCAGGTCCTCATCTTTTCTGCTACCGTCATTGGTCTGCAATTCATGATCCTCGGATTTCTGGGAGAGTTTATCATCCGCATCTACAGGAGGCAGAATAACGTCCCCTTCTACGTGGTCAGGGCCGTCCATGCGGGGAAGGAGGGCTGAGGTGAGCAGCTGCTCCGTGAGACCGTATGGGGAGGGGGACAGGGCGCTGCTCAAACCCCTCATCGCGGCATATCCGTATGGCGATCTCAGGCGCTACCGAATCATTAACAGGGAGAAACAGATCGCGTACATTGAATATCTCATTGCCGCGTGCGCGCGGGAAGGCGGCGTGTGGGTTTCGGAGAGCGGAGGGGCGCTCAGGGCACTTGCCGCCTTCAGGCCGCTCGCCTGGGACTCTTCTATTTTCGGAATTCAGATGGGACAGATGCCCCTCTTTATCCATGAGGGAAGGGTGGAGGGGACACAACAGGCGATCGAAGACCTCCTCGACGCGGTGCTTCGCTCATGCAAGGACAAGGGAGTCGCACACCTCAACATGCGGGTGGGCGCGGACGATCTCGCGCTCGTACAGGTGCTTGAGGCGCGGGGGTTCTACCTCGTGGATACGATCGTCACCTACATCTTCATCCCCGCCAGGCAGGAGCTCGGGCACTTCAAGTACCTTTTTAAAACCAGGGTCTACAGGGGCGAGGACCGCGACGCCGTCCTGAATGTGGCGAGGGAGGCGTACAGGAATTTCTACGGACGCTACCATGCCGACCCCCACCTGCCGCGCGAGCGGTGCGACCACCTGTACCGGGTCTGGGCGGAAAAAATCCTCGAGCCGGGCTTCTCGGAGCAAATTATCGTCGCGGAGCGGCGGGGGAGGGTGGTCGGGTTCCTCGGCTACCGGATGAACAAGGACATTCTGGAATCCACGGGCGTCAAGGTGGTGGGAGGGGGGCTGGGCGGTTGCCTGCCTGAGGGATTCGGGGCGTACGCTGCGATTCTCGAGGAGGCCATGCGCGAGGGGATGCAACGCTACGACATGCAGGATTTCGAGACGCAGGTCAACAACGTGAACGTCGTCCGGATCTATCAGAAGCTCAATTTCGAATACGCGCGCGCGAAATACACCTTCCACGCCTGGCTTAAGTAAGCACCTTCTGTACTGCAGCAATCACATCGGTCACATCCCCGTCCGTGAGCTTCGCCGAGAGCGGCAGCGAGATGGTGCGGTCTGAGATATACTCCGCGTTAGGAAAATCACCCCGCGTCCAGCCGTACGTCTCCCGGTAGTACCTGTGGAGGTGAACGCTGGAGAAGTGGATTCCCGTCCCGATGTTCTCCCGGTGCAGCGCCTGCTGGATCTCATCGCGGCTCCTGCCGAGCGTGTCAATGTCAATGAGCAGCGTGTAGAGATGGCGCGCGTGTCTCGTGTGGGGGTCAGCGGGGGCGGGGGTGATCACGGGGAGGTCACGGAAGGCATCGTCGTAGCGCTTCCATATTTCCTCGCGGCGTTTGAGGTACCGCTCGATCCGGGGGAGCTGGTGGATCCCGAGCGCCGCCTGCATGTCGGTCATGTTGTACTTGTACCCCGGATAGATCACCTCGTAGTGCTTGAACCCCTCATCCGAGTAGCGGCGCCAGGCGCCCCTGTTCAGTCCGTGGAGACCGTATAGTTCTATCTGCCCGGCCCACTCGTCGTTGTCGGTGGTGATCATCCCGCCTTCGCCGGTGACGATATTCTTGGTGGCGTAGAAACTGAAGCAAGTGAGGTCGCCGATGGCGCCGATTTTCCTCCCCCGGTACACAGCCTCGATGGCGTGGGCGGCATCCTCAATCACAATCAGCTTATGCCCCCTGGCGATTTCGAGGAGCGGATCCATCTCGCAGGGGCGGCCGGCAAAGTGGACAGGAATGAGCGCGCGGGTTTTCCGCGTGAACTTCTTCCTGACCTCTGCGGGATCGATGTTCATGGTGCGGCGGTCCACGTCCGCGAAGACCGGGATGGCGCCGACGTGCGTGATCACATTCGCGGTTGCGGCAAAGGTCATGGGGGTGGTGATCACTTCGTCGCCCGCGCGCACCCCCGAGACGATCATGGAGAGGTGCAGGCCGGCGGTGCAGGAGGAGACGGCGCGGGCGTGCTTCGCCCCGATGTACGAGCGGAACATTTCTTCGAACTTCCCCACGCGCGGCCCCGTGGAGATCCATCCTGAGCGGAGGCAGTCCGCCACCTCCCGGATCTCCGGCTCCTCGATCAGCGGGCTCCCGAATACGAGAAATGTATCGCGAACGGGTTTATGCATAGGACCGATCGTAGCCGAGACTTAGGTCTCGGCTACGTTGTGGATAACTTTTCCCTTATCCCTGCAGTACTACAAGTTTAGATAGCTTTTTCCTTATCCCTAATCCCTTATCTCTTATCCCTGCAGTATTGGTGGCGGTGGCAGGAGTCGAACCTGCGACACGCGGATTATGATTCCGCTGCTCTGACCAGCTGAGCTACACCGCCCCTGTGTGAATTATCGAGGTTGTGGCAGAGGGTTAATTATCGGCTACGATAAACTCAATTCTTTCGACTTTCAACCTTTAACTTTAAGCTGTAGTGATTATTCCATCTTCGCGGCGCGTTTTCAATCGCATTGTGGAGGCGGGGGTAATGGGTCAGTTATGGGGGGCAGATGTAGGATTGTCGTGATGTAGGGGCGCGATTTATCGCGCCCGGGTTCGATAAATCGAACCCCTACAAATCTATACCACCCGTAACTGAGGCATTACAGACGGGGGCAGTTCTATCCGGGGACAATGGATAACACTTTTGACCCTCTCCTCTCCCCCAATTGTGGCGGGAGAGGATCAAGGTGAGGGGGGAATGTCTCCTCATAACGAGGGATTACTTTGCGCGTATGGTGTATGACCGGCCGTTATCCGGACGCCGTTTCGTCCGTGCCAGAAATGCCATATTTGTAGGGGTCGGATTTATCCGACCCGCGTTACGGGCCGCGTAAGCCGCGCGGCAAGCTTGATACTTGCCCGGCTTCAGACGGGAATCAAGCCCCTACACGGAGAAATACTTCTGATCACATTTCACCCATCAGGTGAACGTTTCAATCTGTTATCCGCCATTTCGGCCGTGCGCGATCCTTGAAATTCGTGCGGAGTTTTTGTAAAATACTTATGGTTCTTTTCCATTTGGTGTGGGTAGAAACCAAGAATCCCTCCCCCTTGTGGGGGAGGGAAGGGTGGGGGCGAACTACAGTTTTTCGTTCTTGGTTTCTAGTAACTAATGACCAGAGACTAGTAACCGTAATTTACACCCCCACCTCACCTTCCTTCGCCAGGCGAATTTATCCTGAGCGAAGCCGAAGGAGGACAAGCTCCCCATCGGAGGGGGAGGGATATAGTGCATAATCTTGGGATCACAAAAATCCGACTTGAGCCCATTTTGGAATAATTGATTGGCCAATTATTGGCTGGATATAATGCAGAAAGGCGGTATGACATGAAAAGCTTATTTTTATCAGCAGTTATTTGTGCGGTTCTCTGCGTTGCAACTGCGTCAATGGCGGAGCGTCCCGGGCACGGGCCTTATCATAACTGGCATGGCTATCGGGGCGGTGATCACCATGGCTATTACCCGCATTACTATAGGTATCCTCGCTATGCGCCGTACTACTATCCTCGCTATGCGCCCTACTATTATGCGCCTTATTATTATCCGCAGCCGTATTATTATCCCTACACATATCCCTATCCCTCTCCGTACTATAGTGAGGAGAGTTATCAGGGGTACGATACGGATACCTACACTATCCCGAGCGCCGATTGATGATTGCTCCCCCTGTGACTGAGCAGCGCTGGAAAACATCAGGGTCGAAAACATCAGGGTCAGACCTTTACTATACACTGAGAGGAGCATAGTTGATCTAGTGCGAGCATGGCAAGACCATTGAGGATTGAATATCCTGGTGCATAGTATCACGTCGCAAGCCGCGGGAACGAGCGGGGGGAGATATCCCGGGACGACAAGGACAGGAAGCGGAGCCGCGGTGACGAATAATCATATGCGCCTTCAGAAGCAGATGTTGAGAGACCGAAGATTGGCGAAACGGGTGAAACAGATTCACAACAAACTTGTTAGTGTATAGTAGAGGTCTGACCCTGACGTTTCCCCAGAACCCATACAGTGATTAAATATAGTTGTTGACGGAAGCGCTGAAATGTAATACATTGTAATACGGAGGTGAATAATGGGTTATACTGTTACTGTACGGATGCCCAAGGAGCTTAAGGCCCAACTTGATATGCTCAGTAAAGAGGAGCATGTTCCAGTAAGCGACCTCGTGCGCGAATCGCTTCAAAAGTATCTTGCCATTCGCCGTTTCAGGCGCCTGAGAACAAAGATACTCCCGTTTGCCGAATCGCAGGGGCTGCTTACTGACGAAGACGCCTTCAGGAAGATCTCATGAGGGTGGTCCTGGATACCAATATCCTGGTGGCGGCCTTTGCCACCCGCGGCCTCTGCCAGGATGTGTTCGAGTTGTGTCTTGCGGGACATAGCATTCTGACGAGTGAGTTCATTATTAACGAGCTCAGGAGTTGCCTCAGGAAAAAGTTAAAAGTTCCAACTCGTTATGTCCGCGATATCGTGGTATTTCTGAGAGCGCAGTGCGAAGAGATAGCTCCCAAAACCCTCCCAGAGAGTATACGCAGGGATCGCAGCGATGAGAACATACTCGCCCTGGCTATTTCGGGAGGTGCCGATTTTATAGTCACCGGAGATAATGACCTGCTTGCATTGAAGAAAGTTAAGGGGATACCGATTCTAAGTCCGAGGCAGCTCTGGGAAAAGCTATCACAATAACGGCACTTCTGTATGATCCATGTCGCACCACGATATCCCTTACTACGGTATCTGGTTTATGGTTATTAGTTCCCTGGAATTAATAACTCCTTACCCCTGTTTGCCCTTCAATGAACACAGCGCGGCCTTTGGCCGCAACCAAATTTTACCACTGAAGACACTGAATTCACTGAAAACAACATCCTGCGGCACAGAAAGTTACGAATATAAAGGGAAAAATATTCTAAAAAAGTTTTGCACATTTGTAGTACAAAGGCGAGCTCGGCATCACGCATTGATAGTGCCCCAGCCTGTGCCTGCATTCTCACTTCTTTGACCCCGGATCATCAGAAGGAACGCCCCCCGGCGCGGGCGGCCTCTGATCATCGCACCCATCCGATGTAGTACTCTACCGGCGCGCGGTCGTCGGTGAGGACGGGCACGTCTGCCGCCACCTCATTCTTCCAGAGGTGGCTCAGGTAACAATTCATCTCTGCGTCGGCGCTCTCCGGCGCGGGCTCGCGATTCGACTTCAGCGCCGCGAGGATGATGTTCTGAACCTCGCGCGCGTTCTCCGGATCATCGACGGGGAACAGCATGACGCGCGGGAAGAGTTCCGCATAGGTGGCGTACTCAGCCCTGGTGAATCTCCCGTTCACCCCATCGACGGCGCCGATGATATTCGCGAGCACCACGCCCCCCTCGGTCAGCATGTCTCTCATCCTCCGCACCGCCTCAACTGTCGTGAGCTGATACGGCAGGCAGTTCGTGTCCCTGAATGCGTCGATGATAATCATGTCGTATTTGTTACCGCTCCTGTTAAGGAAGGTCCTCCCGTCCTCATGCAGCACGGTCAGGCGGGGGTTGTCCCGCAGATTGAAATACTTTCTGGAGATCTCCGTCAGCATCGGATCGATCTCCACCACATCGATGCGCGCATCGGGATATCGCCGCAGAAAATACTTCGGGTAGGCGTAGGCCGCGCCGCCGATCATGAGCGTGCGCCTGAAACCGGGGGCGAACTGTTCGGCGAGGCGGAAAAATTTCATGTAGTCGAACACGAGATCCTCGCCGTCGAGGTACATGGCGGACTCCTGTCCGTAAGGATCCGTGGAGAGGGCAAGAATCGGCCTCCCCGTTTCCTCGTCCGTGTCCCTGTATATCCAGACCCGATTATAAGGCGTATCAATGTCGAGCATCACATCCCTCAGCCCGTCACCCCGCATGAAGCGGCCGACCGCCAGGAGGAGGAACAGCATGCAGACCCTCGCCTTCGCGAGCCGACCGATGAACACCGCGAGGGAGAGAAGCCCGAGAGCCGCCGAAGTCAGCAGGAGGAGCCGCCCGCTGCCGAACGCGGGGATCAGGACGAAGCCCGCGAGGAAGGTGCCGGCGATGCTCCCGAGGGCGGACAGGGCGTACAGCCTCCCGACGGCCGACCCCGAACTGCCGAGGTCCCTTATTTTGAGTCTGGCCGCGTGCGGGGAGACCATCCCCAGGAACACGTTTGCCGGCGCAAAGAGCACGAGAGAGGCGCACAGGGAGATTGTCCCGTAGCCGCTGACCCATACCTGGAGCGCGGAGAGGAGTTTATCTTTTAGAAGCGCCGTCAGCCCGACGCAGACGGCCGCCATGAATACCAGCAGCGAGAGCAGCCGCGCATCCGGCCTCCTGTCGGCGATTCTTCCACCCCACCAGTAGCCGACGCTCAGGCTCGCCAGGATCACGCCGACCAGATTGGTCCACACGTAGAGCGACGTCCCCGCGTAGGGGGCGAGCACCCTGGAGCCCGTGAGCTCTAACACCATAACCGCGGCGCCGCAGACGAAGACAGCCAGTTCGCACGCGCCCCTTCTCATCGTCTGTGCCTGTAGACGTTGTCCATAACACATTCGCCCGTCCCCGGATTGAATGCTTCCGATATATCAGCTATTTCACCATCATCACTGCATCTGGTTTGGTTCGTGAGTGTTACATACAGCGTCCGGGATTCCCCTGCAATCGCACGTCAGTACACCGAAAGTTGCACTGAAATCCCATTGTCTTTGAGGAAGGCGAGGATGGTCTCTGCGTGAATTCCCTTGCCGACGTTGAGGAACTGGTTCTCCTCGATCTCTGCATTTCCCCTTTTGATCTTCGGGCTGAATCCAAGGGGGAGATGTCTCGTTGTGCTCTGGATGCCCCATACTGTACCGTGAGAATCGAATATGGCACCCCCACTCTGCCCCATAAGGCCGGGCGAGGAGGTCTCAATGAACTTGATGTCGTACTTCCCATCTTTGGTCTTTCCGGCAAGGACGTTGCGCGTGAAGATTCCTTCTATCGGGAAGTAGGGGGGCGGCAGACAGATAGGATCAACAACGAATGAGTTCTCCTTCGCGTCAAAGGTTGTCTTGATCTCATGAAAAGGAAACCCGATTCGGCACAGGCTCGTGCCCTGGTCGAAGTTCCTCGTGGGATCCTTGAACACGGGGTAGTTGGAAACCAAGGCGGGATCGAACGGCTCAATCCGGCCAACGATGAGATCCGCTTCCGGGAGGGGGCGAACGTCATTCAGAAACGCGCCGTTCCAACACCCCCACCAGAATGAACTGTTCGTGATCCACTTCGGGTTCGGGCTGAGCGCAGTCTTCTTTGCGTCCTTCTCCGTGGGGGTCAGACTGTCGCCTGCATCGATCTCGGCATTGCGTTTCTTGAAGTCTTCGATTTCCCTGGCATGTGCCTGGGCCGCATGGTGGGATTGCCAGAGATGCGCGACGGTAACGATCCAGCCTTCCTGATTGACTACGACAAAGGCGCCGCATCCGCTTGAGACCGATCCGTCATAGAATCGCGTAGAGATGATGACAGGTCGCGTGAACTGTCGAGCAAGACCGCAGGCACTAGCAAACATGGTTTGTCAATCTCCTTTATGCCATTGGCCATTATACTTTCGCCGCGAAGCTGTGACAAGCGCGATCCATACAGCGCGATTTATAGACTTCGATTATGAAAAAGTCCATCCCCTCCTTCCCTCCCCTTCCGAGGGGGAGGGGATAATCGGATTTGCTCATATGAGGAGTTATAACTCGGCAAATTCCGGGAGTGTTGCGCGCACAAATGAAGGGCCCCGATGGCTAACCATCGGGTCCTCAAATTGGTAGCGGGGGCTGTTCCGCCAGGCGGGTTATTGTTTTAATGCAATCACCGCACTCCTCAACGCGTGAGCAGCGGCATCGCATTCGTCAGCGGGCGATGTGTGTGCGCCGCGCTCTTTCAGCTCATTGAACGAGAGGGGATTGCCGAAACGAATGGCCACCGATGCAGGTCTCGGGAACCACGCGCCCGGCCTCCATGCGTGGTGTGCGCCGCTGATGTACGCGGGGACGATCCGCGCACCCGATTCCCTGGAGAGAATCGCGACGCCTTTCTTGAATTCCTGCACATCCCCCCTGATGCTCCGGGCGCCTTCGGCGAATACGCAGAGTACTTTTCCATTTTCGAGGACATAGTGCGAGGCCTGCAACGTTTCTATGATGTTGCGCGCCGCATCTACCGGTATAATTCTCAACGCCCTCAGCATGTGCCTGAGTACCGGCACTTCAAAGTAGTTATGAAGGCCGAGAAAGAAAATGCGAAACTTGTGGGACAATGGCAGCGCGCAGAAAACGATAAAAGCATCGAGGTAGCTCGTGTGATTGGGGCAGATGATGAAGCCGCTTTTGGGGAGGTGATCCCGCCCCATGACCCTGAGCCTCACGTAGAGTTTTAATGCCGGCCAGAAGACCGCCGCCGCTAAGAGCGTCAGCAGGCCTGAAAACGAGCCGCCCTTAATGTCAATTTTATTCCTCAGCTCACGGGGAGGCCCCGATCTCAAGATCTCCCCCCATGATCCCTCCTCCCCGGCTTCTCCGGGCATCCCTTCTTGAGCCGTGCGTTCAACATAGGAGATCAGTTCCCCTACCGTCAGCGAGGAGAGGAATCCCTCTTCTTTCAGGGTAATCGCGCATTCCGCCTCGATCGCGCTCATGAGTGAGATGCGGCCGAGCGAATCAATGCCCAGGTCAAGCTCGAGCTGGTCGGCGCGGGAGATATGTTCCCTGCCTGTTTCCTGCCGCAATATCTTTCGAACCCTTTCGCCAAGTGCGGAGAGCGGCTCTTCACGGCGCGCCACGCGGACGCCCGTAGTTTTTCTTTTGAGTTCTTCCCTGTAGGTGCCGATAACTTCCTGGCGTTTCACCTTGCCCAGGCGCGTCTTGGGGAGCTCGTCAACAAGCACGAAATCCTTGAGCCGCTTGTATGAGGGGAGGCGTTCCCCGGCGTATTCGAGATCCCATTTCACATTGTCGCGGATAGTGGCCTCGCCGGCTTTTCTAAAATATTCGAGGTCGGGCACTACCGCGCCCACCAATTTCTGTCCGCGCTCATCGATGAATACGCACAGCTCCTTGACCGAGCGCACGGTTGCGTAGTGCGCCTCCACCTCTTCCGCGGAGACTTTCTTGCCTGACGAGAGAACAATGAGCTCTTTGATCCTCCCCTCGATGAAGAGGAATCCGCGCCGATCGATGCGGCCAAGGTCGCCGCTATGAAACCACCCGTCTTCGAGCGCCTCGCCTGTTGCCGCCTCATCCTGATAATATCCCCGCATCACGTTGTTGCCTCTGATCAGAACCTCTCCGACGCCCCTCTCATCCGGGTTGAGGATGCGTATCGCAACGCCGGGAATCGCTTGCCCCACCGAGCCGAGGCGTTCCTTCCCGGGGCGGTTCATTGTGGCGACCGGAGCGGTTTCAGTCAGGCCGTAGCCCTCAAGCACAGGGAACCCCCAGGCGAAGAAGTCGCGCGCGATCCTCGCATCCAAATGCGCTCCTCCGCACACGAAATACCGGAACCCTTTTCCGGTCATCGCCCGCAATTTCCTGAGGAAAAACCCCGCAGGATTGACGCCGGTGAGACGCTCGAGGCGCCATCCGCATCCCAACGTGAGGCGGAGGGGCCATCTGACCGGCCAGGGCACCTTTCTCAAGCGGTCGTTAATAGCCCTATGGAAAAGCTGGAGAACCTGCGGGGTAACCGCAAATATGGTAACTGACTGCTCTTTGAGACAATTCAGGACGGTTTCCACCTTGAGGGTGGCGACATAGCTGATCCTGACTCTGGAGAAGAGAGGCGTGATAAGGGTAATCATAAAGGGGAATGCGTGATAGAGCGGGAGGATGGAGAGGAAGTTGTCGCCCGGCAGGATGTAGTTGAGTTGCGCGAGGCTTTCGTAGTTGGATAGAAAATTCTGATGGGTGAGCATGACTCCTTTGGGGGGGCCCGTGGTGCCGGAGGTGAAAATGATCGACGCAATGTCGTGCGGCGCCGCAGATGGCAGGTCGATTTCTGCATCGTCAGAGGAAACAATCGAGGAAAGTGCGACCGCCTTTTCATCCACGGGGTGGTGCGCGCCGGCGAGAATGATCGCCTCAAGAAATGCAAGGCTGCCGATATGCTCGAGCGATATTTTCTCAGAGACGCATAGCGCCCGGCTCATGGTGCGACGCAGCAGATCTCTCAGTTCATCCGGTCCTGCCTGCGCGTCAATAGGCACCGCGATGGCTCCGGAGAGGAGGATCCCAAAATAGCAGATCGACCACTCAGGGCGATTCTCCATGACAAGGGCGATCCGGTCCCCCTTCCCGATCCCCCGGCGGCAGAGCCAGCATGCAACTTTTCGCGCCGAATGGTAGAGCTGTCCGTATGTCCAGATCCTCACGGAATCGCCGTCGCGCACGAGCATAGCGGCCGCCTCGGGAGACTTTAATGCGATGCGCGAGAATTTTGAGGTGAGGGTCTCGAACATGGCCCCATTATAGCACAGGTGAGAACCAGCGACCCCGTTCAGCAGAAAACATCAGAAAAACATCAGGGTCAGACCTCTACTATACACTGATGAGGAGCATAGTTGATCTAGTGCGAGCATGGCAAGACCACTGAGGATTGAATATCCTGGTGCATGGTACCACGTCACAAGCCGTGGGAACGAGCGGGGGGAGATATCCCGGGACGACAAGGACAGGAAGCGGCGCTGCGGTGACGAATAAGCATATGCGTCTTCAGAAGCAGATGGTGAAAGATCGGGAATTGGCGAAACGGGTGAAACAGATTCACAACAAACTTGTTAGTGTATAGTGAAGGTCTGACCCTGACGTTTCCGGCATAAAGCCTGCGGCGACCTCATCGGTGATTCCCTCCCTCCATGTGCCGATCCTCAGGCAGAAGATCACCGATTCACTGGCCCGGGGAAACTACTGGTTTGGCACGGCGATCTTCCATGCCGGGGACCGGATCACACTGGCCAACTGGCGCTCCAGGGCGATCTACTCCTCGGAGGTAATCGTCACGGTTCGGTAGGAATCGGGAGATTAACCCCGGCACTGAAGTCCCCCCCCTTTTTTTCAGCACGTTCCGGCGCACGTCAGCTATGCCCACCGCTCAATAAGGAATAGTCAGTGTCTGTTTCTGCTTGACATGCAAGTTGTTATGATGCTGAGTTAACCCGCTGGTCATAATCATCTTTAATAGCAGACTACATAAATATGCCGCTCAAGGATCCGGCGACTTGACTTTCCACATAAAATGGTGTAAATATTATAAAGACGCATATTAGTTATATGTAGGCTCCAAGCCCTTAACTGTCGGGCAATATCGCGCGTATCTTGGCGCGCACGTTCATCGCTGCAGCCCGCGAATGAAGGGACGATGAAGCAGGTGCGCGCGTGAGCGAATTCATCATCCGGGATGGGGCACAGGTGGAACTCAGCCGGGTCACGGAGACCGGGAATTACGTATGGGCATTCGCGTGAAACGAGCCTCGCGCTTCACACATGTTGTTTTGATGTGCCTCTTCCTGTTCGCCACGATCCTCATCCCCGCGAGCTACGCCCAGGTCAGCTTCCCATACAATCAGGGATTTGAAGATACAGCCTTCCCGCCCACCGATTGGGGACAAGATACAACTGCTCCCTGGAGCCGGAGCACAAGTGGACAACACACCGGTTCCGCGTGCGCCGGAGCTGCAATTAATGTTGTTCAATCTGACGCGGACCTTCGGAGACTCTGGGTGAATGTGGATTTCTCCAGCTATGACTGCGCGAGTATTTCATACTGGTACAAAATTTCCGGGACCGATGGAGCAATTATCAGATATATGCGGCTCATCGGTTCAACAGACTCCACCGATGGTGTGGACGGCACCTGGTCTACTTTGAAAGGCTGGGTCAACATCAGCAGCGCCACTGCTTATACCCAGCTGACCGCCGATCAGAATCTATCCATTTTCACCAATCAATCAAATTGCTACATCAAGATTCAAGCGTACAGGGCCAGCGGCACCAGCTCTAAAACGCTTTACGTTGACGATTTTCAGATAACGGCAATTTCGCTGACTCCGACAGCGACACCAACGGAGACCCCGACCCTGACACCGACGCGGACACCCACGCCGACCAGGACACCGACAGAGACACCGACGCAGACACCGACGCGGACACCCACGCCGACCAGGACACCGACAGTGACCCCGACGGAGACCCCGACCAGGACGCCGACGCGGACACCCACTCAGACACCAACGTTAACGCCCACACGGACCCCGACACCGACGCGGACAGCTACGCCGACCCAGACCCCGACAGAGACACCTACAGAGACGCCGACGATAACACCCACACCGACCCCTTATGCGCCGTGGTCGATGTTTCGTCATGATGTGAGGCACACCGGGCTTAGTGAGTATGCAGGGCCATCTGTACCACGGCTCTCGTGGAGTTATATAAATGGAGGTGGTGGGTATTCCTCTCCCGCGCTGGGGAGTGACGGGAGGGTGTATGTCGGCTCTGATGATAATAATCTCTACACGTTTAACTCGAACGGCGCGCTCAACTGGAGCTATCGGACCATGAGTACCATGGGTATTGTGTATTCCTCTCCCGCTCTGGGGAGTGACGGGAGGGTGTATGTCGGCTCTGAAGATAGTAATCTCTACGCGTTTAACTCGAACGGCGCGCTCAACTGGAGCTACCTGACCCTGAGTTGGGTAATGTCCTCTCCCATGCTGGGGAGTGACGGGAGGGTGTATGTCGGCTCTAGTGACTATAAACTCTACGCGTTTAACTCGAACGGCGCGCGCGCCTGGACCTATCAGACCATGGGTACTGTGTATTCCTCCCCCGCGTTGGGGAGTGGCGGGAGTGTGTATGTCGGCTCTGATGATAGTAAACTCTACGCGTTTAACTCGAAGGGCGCGCGCACCTGGAGCTATCTGACTGGATTTTGTATAGAATCCTCTCCCGCGTTGGGGAGTGACGGGAGGGTGCATATCGGCTCTTATGATAATAATCTCTACGCATTTAACTCGAACGGCGCGCTCAACTGGAGCTATCAGACCATGGGTATTGTGTGGTCCTCTCCCGCACTGGGGAGTGACGGGGGGGTGCATGTCGGCTCTTATGATCATAATCTCTACGCGTTTAACTCGAACGGCGCGCTCAACTGGAGCTATCTTACTTATTCTCGTGTGTATTCCTCTCCCGCGCTTGGGAGTGACGGGAGGGTGTATGTCGGCTCTTCTGATAATAAACTCTACGCGTTTAACTCGAACGGCACGCTCAACTGGAGTTATCTGACTCTGAATGATGTGTATTCCTCTCCCGCGCTGGGGAGTGACGGGAGGGTGTATGTCGGCTCTAGTGATAAAGCTCTTTACTGCATCGAGCAAGAACCCACTTTTACCCCTACGCTGACACCGACTTGCACACCGACCCAGACGCCGACCGTGACGCCGACTCAGACACCAACCAACACGCCGACGGAAACGCCCACACCGACCCAGACGCCGACCGTGACACCTACTCAAACAACTACCCAAACGCCAACCCAGACGCCTACGGAGACGCCGACGATCACCCCGACACCGACCAGGACACCGACTCGGACTCCGACAGAGACCCCAACGGAAACACCTACGGAGACGCCGACACAGACGCCAACTGAGACACCCACAGAGACACCGACGATCACGCCGACGCTGACCGAGACACCGACTCAGACACCGACTCAGATGCCGACTGAGACGCCTACCATTACACCGATACCGGCGGAAACACCGACAATAACGCCGACAGTGACTCCAACAGAGACCCCGACAAAGACGCCGACGATCACCCCGACGCCGACAGAGACGCCAACTCAGACACCGACCGAAACGCCGACTCGGACGCCAACCGAGACACCTACGGAGACACCGACGATGTCTCCTACGTCGACACCGAGCAGGACGCCGACGGAAACACCAACTCAGACACCGACAGACACTCCCACGATTACACCAACACCAACTCAGACACCGACTGAGACCCCGACGATGTCTCCTACGTCGACACCTACAGCGACTCCAACTCAGACGCCAACAGAGACTCCAACGATAACTCCGACATGGAATCCTGATATTCCAACATATACACCGACTCAGACGCCCACTCAGACAGCGACTCAGACGCCCACAGAGACGCCGACCATCACACCGACCCCGACGGAGACACCGACGATGTCTCCTACGTCGACACCGAGCGAGACACCGACTGAGACTCCCACGGAGACACCGACTGAAACACCAACAGCAACCCCGTCCCCGACGGACACGCCGACGATTACGCCAACTCCAACTCAAACGCCCACGGAGACGCCGACAACTACTCCCACTCTAACCGAGACACCGACTCAGACGCCAACGGAGACTCCAACGATCACCCCAACATTGACGGATGCACCGACGATAACGCCGACACCGACCGCCACGCCGACGATGTCTCCTACGTTGACACCTTCCGGGACGCCGACTCAGACACCGACCGAAACACCGACTGAAACACCTGTTCAGACTCCGACGGTAACGCCCACGCCCACGGAGACGCCGACGCAGACGCCAACTGAAACACCAACGGTAACGCGGACACCGACGGACACGCCGACCCCTGACGCCCGCTGGCCGATGTTCCGCCATGATGCGAGGCATACTGCTCAAAGTGAGTATAGAGGCCCAGATACAGGTACTCTCGTATGGAGTTATATCAATGGCGCAGATGTATCTTCCCCTGCCGTAGGTTCGGACGGGACAA
>Ga0315281_10002904_pt1 | contig 25331 bp, 21 predicted proteins | sample YL17G07_0_MG_FD_204540 | JGI IMG/M metagenome (GOLD analysis project Ga0315281, IMG submission 204540) | Sediment microbial communities from Yellowstone Lake, YNP, Wyoming, USA - YL17G07_0 | ecosystem: Environmental > Aquatic > Freshwater > Lake > Sediment | place: USA: Wyoming | collected... | reverse complement strand
GGCCCTGGCGGCGGCGGCGATAGATACCGGCCGGGCCAAATCCGTGCTGGCGAAACTCGTCGCCATCACCAATGAGCCGGTACCGGCATGAGCGACGTGCTGGCCGCCATCTGCGCCGAAAAGCGCCGCTTCGTCGCCGCCCGCAAGCTGGCGCGGCCGCTGGCGGTCGTTGAAGCGGCGGCGACGGCGGCCGAACCCACGCGCGGTTTCGCCGATCGGCTGGCGGCCGTGGTCGCTTCCGGCGGCTATGGCCTCATCGCCGAGATCAAGAAGGCGAGCCCGAGCCGGGGCCTGATCCGCGCCGGTTTCGACCCCGCCGCGCTCGCTCGCGCCTATCAGGCCGGCGGCGCTACCTGCCTCTCGGTGCTGACCGACGAGCCCTACTTCCAGGGCCGCGACGACGACCTGATCGCGGCGCGGGCGGCGGTTTCCTTGCCGGTGCTGAGGAAAGACTTCATGCTCGACCCCTATCAGGTGGCCGAGGCCCGGGCCATCGGCGCCGATGCGATTCTGCTCATCATGGCGGCGCTGACCGACAGCGAGGCGAGCGAACTCGAAGCCACCGCCACGCAATTCGGCCTCGATGTCCTGGTCGAGGTCCACGACCTGAGTGAACTCGATCGGGCGCGGCGCCTGAAGACCCGGCTCATCGGCGTCAACAATCGCAACCTCAAGACTCTGAAAGTCCATTTGGCGACGACCGAGGAGTTGGCGCCGCTGCTGCCCAAGAACCGGCTGATCGTGTCCGAGAGCGGCCTTTACAGCCGCGCCGATCTCGACCGCATGAACCGGGCCGGCGCTAGTATTTTCCTGGTCGGCGAGTCCCTGATGCGCGAGCAAGACGTCGCCACCGCCACCCGCCGCTTGCTGGGTGACGCGGGCCCGAGCCAGCGGCGGGCCTGAAGCATGAGCGCCAAGACCAAGGGCAAGAAGAAACCTGGGCCCCTCACTCATTTCAACGCCGAGGGACAGGCCATCATGGTCGATGTCTCGGCCAAGGCGGAAACCGCACGGGTCGCCGTCGCCAAGGGCAGCGTCTTCATGCAGGCGGCGACGCTGGCTCGGATCGCCGCCGGCGGGATCGCCAAGGGTGACGTTCTGGCCGTCGCCCGGCTGGCCGGAATCATGGCGGCCAAGCGAACCTCCGACCTCATCCCCCTTTGCCATCCCCTGTCGCTGTCATCCGTCAGTGTCGATTTCAAGCTCGACCGCAAGAAGAACGCCGTCCATATCGCCGCCACCTGCAAGCTCGCCGGACGCACGGGCGTCGAGATGGAGGCGCTCACCGCCGTGGCCGTGGCCGCTCTCACCATCTACGACATGTGCAAGGCCATCGATCGCGGCATGCGTCTCGGCGACATTCGCTTGGCCCTCAAGAGTGGCGGAAAATCGGGCACCTACGAGGCGCCGTGATGATTCCCGTCGAAGAAGCACGGCGGCGGATTTGTGCTGCTTTCCATCCGCTGGCATCGGAACAAGTGACCCTCGACCAGGCCTTGGGTCGTGTTCTCGCCACCGATGTGGTGGCGCGCGTGACCCAGCCCCCGGTCGCCGTTTCGGCCATGGATGGTTACGCGGTGCGCGCGGGCGACGTGGCCAGCGCCCCGGTCCGCTTGTCCATTGTCGGCTACGCCCCGGCGGGACGGCCCTATCGGGGCACGGTCGGCGACGGTCAAGCGGTGCGCATCTTCACCGGCGCCGCCGTACCAGCCGGGGCCGACAGCATCGTCATCCAGGAGAACACCGAGGCCGAGGGCGACCGGGTCTTGATCAAGCAGTCGTCCGCCACGGGGCGGCATATCCGGCCGGCCGGCCTCGACTTCGCCGCCGGAGACATTGGGCTGACGACAGGTCGGCGGCTCACGGCCCGCGACATCGGCTTCGCCGCCGCCATGAGCCATCCCAGGCTTGAGGTTCGGCGCCGACCGCGAGTTGCCATCCTCGCCACGGGCGACGAGTTGATCCTGCCGGGCGAGATCGCCGGCGATGACCGTATCGTCAGTTCCAACGGCTTCTCGCTGGCGGCGTTCGTGATCGCCTGCGGCGGCGAGCCGATCAACCTTGGTATCGCCCCCGACGACGCGTCGGCGCTCAAGGCCATGGCCGCCGGCGCCGCCGGCGCCGATCTGCTGGTGACCTCGGGCGGAGCCTCGGTTGGCGACCACGACCTCGTCAAGTCGGCGTTGGCCGAGACGGGCCTGGAACTCGATTTCTGGCGCATTGCCATGCGGCCGGGCAAGCCATTGCTGTTCGGGCGCATGGGCGGCGTGCCGCTCATGGGCATGCCCGGCAACCCGGTCTCGACCCTGGTCTGCGCCACGGTGTTCCTGAAGCCGGCGATGGAGGTCATGCTCGGCTTGGCGCCCACGGCCGGACCCACTGCCACCGCCCTGCTCGGCCGCGACTTGGCCCAGAACGACGAGCGCCAGGACTACCTGCGGGCGACGCTGACGCATGACCCCTCGGGCCAGCCGGTCGCCACTCCTCTTTCGGTCCAGGACAGTTCGATGATCTCGCGCCTGGCCCTGGCCGACTGCCTCCTCATCCGCCAGCCTTACGCCCCCGCCGCCAAGGCCGGAACACGGGTCGCAATCCTGCCGCTGTCCGGCGGCGCTCTTAGCATCTGAGGTTCTGGCTTGGTTGGGCCAAAAACAGCCCTTCATGCCTCTTGACCGCTCAAGAGAACCAAACTAGAACATACCCCAGGTTTTTGTTTTGTTCCATATCTGGGGCCCGCCGAGTAGCGCCGGCCCCGCCTGGAGGCTCCATGCTGACCCGTAAGCAGCACGAACTTCTGACCTTCATCAATCGCCGCCTGGCCGAGGACGGCATTTCCCCCTCCTTCGACGAAATGAAGGAGGCGCTTGGACTCAAATCCAAATCAGGCATCCATCGCCTGATAACCGGGCTTGAGGAGCGCGGCTTCATCCGCCGGCTGCCGCACCGGGCCCGGGCGCTCGAAGTCATGCGCTCGCCGGACGAAACGGCATTCAACGGCCAGCCTAGCCCTGGTTTCGTCCCCAACGTCATCAAGGGCGATTTCAGCTCCGCCCTGCCGGGCGCCGCCGTGGCGGCCACGATGGAAACCACCCAGCTGCCGCTCTATGGCCGCATCGCCGCCGGCACCCCTATCGAGGCCCTGCGCGACAGCAGCGCCTTCATCGACGTGCCGGGCAGCCTGCTATCGCGCGGCGAACACTATGCGCTCGAAGTGGACGGCGATTCGATGACCGACGCCGGTATCCTCGACGGCGATACGGTCATTATTCAGCGCTGCGACACGGCCGAGAACGGCTCCATCGTCGTCGCCCTGGTGGATAACAACGAGGCGACCTTGAAGCGCCTGCGCCGCAAGGGCGATTCCATCGCCCTCGAACCGGCGAATCCTGCCTTTGAGACCCGCATCTTTGGCCCGGACAGGGTCAAGGTGCAGGGACGTCTGGTCGGTCTGCTGCGCCGCTACTGATCGCTGTTCGGCGCGATTCCGGACGCACGACCCAGGGCCGCGATCCGCGCGTCGCGGCGACCGAGAGCACCCGGATCTCCGTCGGCGTTATCCACAGGGCATGGCCGCCCTGACGCCATAGATCCAGGCGATCGATAACCACCTGCGGCCCGCCACAACCGCGTCGCACCGGCTCGATGCTGACCACGGCATCGGCCACGGCGCAGTCCTCATCGAGAGCTTCCGCCATCTTCACCAGGGCGACCGTGCGACCGGCATGGCGATAAATGCAACCCAGAATGTCGCAGGCGAGAGAACCGTCGGCCGTGGCGCCCGACACCGGCCACACCGCCTTCTCGTCCTGCCCCGATTGCCGCAGCCAAATGTCGGCGTCGAAGCGGCTGGCCCGCCCCGACGACAGAAGCAGGCGCCCGGCCTCGTCGCGCACCGCCATCAGCTTGCCGTCGTCCGAGACCAAGATATCGGGAGGCGTCACCCAGGGCATGGCGAGAAACCCCAGGACAATCGGCACCACCCCCAGATAGCGCCAATTCGCCCGCCACAGACACAGCCACAACCCGCCAAAGGCGATAAACCCGAGCGCCGCCACCGGCATCGCCGGAACCAGGGCCACCGACCCCGGCCAGCCAGCGACCTCACGGGCGATGGCGAGAAGCACCTCGATTCCCCATCCCATCGGCGCCAGCGCCACCCAATCGAGCCCCAGGGGCATCAGCACACAAGCCGCCACCGCCCAGGGCATGATCCAGAAACCGCTTAACGGCACCGCCAGCATATTGGCGACGACGCCATAATCGGCCAGCCGGTTGAAATGGTAGATCGACGGCGGCGCCGTCGCCAGTGTGGCAATCAGGCTGGTGGCGGCAAGGCTCACCAAGGTCAGGCCGGCGCGACCCAACCAACCATGGTCGCTTCGCCAACGCGCCCGCCGATCGCGCCAAGCCTCGAAGGCCGCAATCAACGCCACCACCGCGCCGAACGACATCTGGAAACTCGGCCCGATCAGCGCTTCGGGACTGAGTAGAAGAACGACCAGGGCCGCCCAGGCGATGAGCCGCATGGAGATGGCGCTGCGATCGACGAGCACTGCCAACAACACCAGTCCGGCCATGAGAAAGGAACGTTCGGCCGGGACCGAGGCGCCCGACAGTACCAGGTAGAACGCAGTGCCGAGGATTGCCGCCGCCGCCGCCCATTTCTTGATCGGACGAGTCAAGGCGATCGCCGGCACCAACGCCAATACGGCTCGCAGGCCGCCGAACAGGATCGCGGCGACGAATCCCATATGCAGCCCGGAAATAGAAAGTAGATGAGCCAAGCCAGAGTCGCGCATCTCGCTCATGGTTTGACGCTGGATCGCACTCTGGCTACCGGTGATGAGGGCCGCCGCGACCGCTCCCGCCGGGGCCGGTATCTGCCCCAGAATGCGCTGCGTCATGCGCTGGCGCAGCGTCTCGATCCCCAACCGGATACCCCCCGCTTCAATCGAGCCCGCCGGAGGCACTTCCAGTTCGGCCGGACCAAGCGCGAAACCGACCCCGCCGATGCCCTCAAAAAACGCGTGCCGCTGGAAATCGTAGGCGCCTGGAATGGAGGGCGGCGAGGGCGGGCCGACCGTTGCAAAGGCTTTCACCCTGTCGCCCGGCGCGAAGGCTGGCTGCGTTCCCGAAAAACGGATCCGCAAGCGCCACGGCGTTGCTTCGGGTTCGATGCCCTCGACGGTCGGGTTCTCAAGGACGAGCCTTTGCCCGCCCGCCACCGGCTCCACCGAAACGACCAAGCCCTGGACATCGCCCGGGCCGTTCTCGCGCGACAATATGGGAGCCGCCACCAAGGCCGTGCGCACCCCGGCGGCGCCAAAGCCAATGCCGGCACCCGCCAGTCCGAAGGCAACGATGACCACCCCGAGCCGAGCCCGGCCGACGACGCCGATCATGATCGCCCCAAGTGCTGCCGCCCAGCCCAACCACAGCGGCGGTTCGGCCGGAATGGAAAAATAACTCGCCACCCCCAGCCCGACGGCAACCGGGATCCACAGCGACCAGCGCTCCCGGTCGCTGATGGCGCAGCGGGTAAACCAGCCAAGGACCGGGCGCACGCTCCCTCCTCCAAACACCTGGCCGCCCAGTCTATAGGATCGCCTGCCTTCAATCGACAGGGCCGGTTCGGCGCTGGAGCCTTCGCCAGCTGCGTTGAGATCGCCCGCATGGCCGTGGTAAACAGCCCCGCCGATCCCGAACCTCTGATCCGGACCCCCCTCATGACCGTGGTTACCCGCTTCGCCCCCTCACCCACCGGATTCCTTCATATCGGAGGCGCACGCACGGCGCTGTTCAACTGGCTCTATGCCCGCCATCATGGCGGAACCTATAGGCTGCGCATCGAGGACACGGATCGGGCGCGTTCGACCCAGGCCGCGATCGACGCCATCCTGGACGGATTATCCTGGCTTGGCCTCGACTGGGACGGCGACGTCGTCTATCAGTCCGCGCGCGCCGAGCGTCATGCCGAAACAACTCGAACCATGCTCGCTGCCGGCAGGGCCTATCGCTGTTATTGCTCGCCGCAGGAGTTGGAAGCCATGCGCGAGGCGGCCAAGGCCGCGGGGCTCCCGGTCCGTTATGATGGAAGCTGGCGCGACCGCGATGCCGCCGAGGCACCTGAGGGTGTCGCCCCGGTCATCCGGCTGAAGGCGCCGCGGAGCGGCGAAACCGTCATCCAGGACGGCGTCCAAGGCGAGGTGCGTGTTGGCAACGAGCAGTTGGACGATTTGGTGCTGCTGCGCGCCGACGGCACGCCCACCTATATGCTGTCGGTCGTCGTTGACGACCACGATATGGGAATAACCCAGGTCATTCGCGGCTCCGACCACCTGACTAACACCTTTCGGCAGTTGCAGATCTATCAAGCCCTCGACTGGGCGCCGCCGGCCTTCGCCCATATTCCGCTAATTCACGGCGCCGACGGCGCCAAACTCTCGAAACGTCACGGCGCGCTTGGCATCGAGGCCTATCGGGACATGGGTTATCTGCCCGAAGCGCTGCGCAACTACCTCCTGCGGCTGGGCTGGGGACATGGCGACGACGAGACCATCGACACGGCTCAGGCTACCGCCTGGTTCGACCTCGGCGGCATCGGCCGTTCACCGTCGCGCTTCGACCTCGCCAAGCTGGATAACCTAAACGGCCATTACCTGCGGCAGGCCGACGACGCCCGTCTTGTCGAACTGGTCGCGCCCCGCCTGGCCAAGCTCGGGTTCGATCTGGACCAGGCGGCAGGGACGCGGCTTCGGCGCGGCATGGCCGGGCTCAAGGCGCGGGCCAAAACATTGCAGGAACTGGCCGAAAGTGCCCGCTTCTATGTCCGCCCCGTGCCGCCAGACGCGAAAGCGCTCAAGGCACTGGCAGGTGCACAGGCCATTCTCGCCGATGTTACCGCAGCGCTCGCCGGCTGTTCGCCGTGGACCGCGACCGCCCTAGAGGAGGCGACGCGGCGGCTGGCCGAGGCTCGGTCGCTCAGATTCGGCGATCTGGCACAGCCGACCCGGGCCGCGCTCACGGGTGCCAGTATCTCGCCTGGTCTGTTCGAAATCATGGAGGTGCTTGGTCCGGACGAGACCCTGGCCCGGTTGGCCGCGGCAGCCACACCACACGATTGAACCTTAACCCTTTCCGGCCTATGCTTTTTTTGTCGTCTTGTTCCGCGGCTATGTGCCGGGCGGTCGAAGGATAGGATCATGGCAGAAAAAACCAAGAAAAAGCTGAAGCAGCAGGTAGCCAAGAAGGTGGCGAAGAAGGCCGTGTTGGCCGCGCCAACGCCGAAACCGAAGGCCAGCATAACCATCACCGACAACCGTTCGGGCAAGTCTTTCGATCTGCCCGTCTTGGACGGGACCATGGGGCCGAGCGTCATCGACGTGCGCCGGCTCTACTCCGATCAAGGTTATTTCACCTACGACCCCGGTTTTACCTCGACCGGAAGCTGCGATTCCAAGATCACCTATATCGACGGCGAGGCCGGTGTCCTACTTCATCGGGGTTACGCAATTCAGGACTTGGCCGAACACAGCGACTATCTCGAAGTCTGTTACCTGCTGCTCAATAGCGAACTACCCACCGCGGCGCAGAAAGAAAAATTCCGCCTCGACATCACCTATCACACCATGTTGCACGAACAGATCGCGATGTTCTACCGCGGCTTCCGCCGCGACGCTCATCCCATGGCCGTGATGGTAGGCGTGGTTGGCGCGCTTTCCGCCTTTTACCAGGACAGCATGGAGATCAACGATCCCCGGCAGCGCGAAATCAGTTCACACCGCCTGATCGCCAAGCTGCCGACCATCGCCGCCATGGCCTACAAGTATTCGAGCGGCCAGCCATTCGTCTATCCGCGCAACAAACTTCACTACGCCGAAAATTTCCTGCATATGACCTTTGCCGTGCCGGCGGAGGAATACAAGGTCGATCCGGTGGTCGCCCGGGCGATGGATCGCATTTTCATCCTGCACGCCGACCATGAGCAGAATGCCTCGACCTCCACCGTCCGCATCGCGGGATCGAGCGGCGCGCATCCGTTCGCCTGCGTCGCCGCCGGCATCGCCTCGCTTTGGGGTCCGGCGCATGGCGGCGCCAACGAGGCAGTTCTTACCATGTTACGGCAGATCGGCGACAAGAAGCGCATCCCCGAATTCATCAAGCGGGCCAAGGACAAGAGCGACACGTTCCGTCTCATGGGATTCGGTCATCGGGTCTACAAGAATTACGACCCCCGGGCCTCCGTCCTGCGTCGCTCCTGTCACGAGGTTCTCGACGCCCTGGGTATTCGGGACGAGCCCTTGCTCGACTTGGCCATGGAACTGGAACGGATCGCGCTCGAGGACGACTATTTCGTCGAACGCAAGTTGTTCCCGAACGTCGATTTTTACTCCGGCATCATCCTGCAGGCGATCGGCTTCCCCACCGCCATGTTCACGGCCCTTTTCGCGGTCGCCCGCACGGCCGGCTGGGTAGCGCAGTGGAACGAGATGATCGAGGATCCGGCGCAACGGATCGGCCGCCCGCGCCAGCTCTATACCGGGCTGGAGCCGCGCAAATTCGTGCCGCTCAAGCAGCGCCACTGACCGAGCGGCCTCGACCCGCGCGGTTAGGCCCGCTGAATGAGTTCGATCTTGTAGCCGTCCGGATCTTCGACGAAGGCGATGACGCTGCCGCCGTGCTTCATCGGGCCAGGGGGACGCGGTATCTTGACGCCCTCCGCGGCCAGAATCTGGCAAGCGGCATGGATGTCAGGCACGCCGATAGCGAGATGCCCGAACGCCGTGCCAAGCTCATAGGGCTCGGTTCGGCCCCAGTTGTGGGTAAGCTCGATGACCGCAGTTTCGGCTTCCTCGCCATAACCGACAAAGGCTAGCGTGAACTCTCCACTGGGATAGTCATTGCGCCAGAGAAGACGCATACCGAGAAGCCGGGTGTAGAAATCGAGCGACCGGTCGAGGTCGTAAACCCTGATCATGGTATGCAACAATCGGGCGCCCACTAATGTTGGGGCCGACGCGCTCGGAGCAGGCTTGGAGCTCATGTTTATTTCCTTGGCAAGACGGCCGGGCCGCTATCCAATTTTTCTGAATCGTCGCAACATTCTAATTGATTATCCAAGCATGATCCGATCCGAATATAGGTTCCCGTTTTTCAGGAGCATGCTCTAGCGCCTGGCGATCATGCGTCCCGGATCATGGCCGAAAAGATGGCCTCGGCTACCATTTTATCGCCCACCCGCGCCTCGCCCCTAAACCTCCACACCAAGCCGCGGCCGCGCTCCTTGGCAACATGGAGGCGCAACTGGTCCCCGGGAAACACCGGCTTGCGAAAGCGGGCCCTGTCCACCGACATGAAATAAACCAGTTTGCCCTCGAACGACGCGCCCAAGGTATGGACGACCAGAACCGCCGCCGTCTGCGCCATGGCCTCGATAATCAGAACGCCCGGCATCACCGCTTGAGCCGGAAAGTGGCCGACGAAATAGAACTCGTTGATCGAAACATTCTTGATACCGACCGCGCTGTGGTCGGCGATCATCTCTTCTACCCGGTCAACCATCAGAAAAGGGTAGCGGTGCGGGATCATCTCCTGGAGTCGGCGATTATCGACGCTCACGGGCAACGGATCGCCGTGATCCCGACCCTGCCCATTATCTCCCGCGGCGATTTTGGGCTCCGCCACCACCTAATTCAGCTCCGTCTCTCGACGCGACCTATCCACTATTTGGGCAGGCTAATCTTTGGCATCTTGGTATCCAACCGGCTCAACGCCTCTGGCGTAAGATCAACCGCGCTGCCCGAGGACCATATGATCAGTGCCTCGTTCAGGACCAGGGTCACCCCTTTTTCTTTCGCCAACTCGCCAACGATCTTGATCAGAGCCTCGCGGATCTGCTTGTCACCGGCCTGTAGCGCCTTCTCGAGCTGGCTCTTGCGGGCCTGCACACTCTCACGCAGCTTATCCGACTGAGCCTGAAGCTCCTCGCGCTTCTTTTGGAAGTCCTCGGGCGACAGAGACGCCTGTTGCGACTTCAGTTCCTGGTCGGTCTTGCGCAGGGATTGCTCCTGCTTGGCGATTTCCGCCTGATAGGTCTGTCGCTGCTTCTCAAACTCGGCGCGCAAGCTCTTGGCCGCCTTGGAATCGCGGTTTATCTGAGCCACATCGAGAAGGCCGATGACGGTCTTGGATGCCTCCTGGGCGACTGCTGACCCGCCCCCAACGGCCCCAATTAGGACACCACCTGCAACCAGCACGGTCGCAACGTTACGCATGGTCATACGAATGGCGTGATACATGTGCTCTCCACAAATCCTCAAGTTATATGGGATCAAAACAGCGGTCAGAACGATGAACCTACATTGAACCGGAACAATTCAGTCTGATCATAATCTTCCTTAAGAAGCGGGTAAGCTAAATCCACCTGAAGCGGTCCAAACGGAGATATCCAGGTGATACCAGCACCCGCCGAGGCCCGCAGAGTCATATCATCCGCAATTGTGCCAGCCGTCGCATCGGTACCGAAAAGCGTGCCCACGTCGGTGAAGACACGGCCGCGCATCTGATATTCATCCGGTATCGGTAGCGGAAATCCAAGTTCGGCGGTGCCGATCACGTACTGGTTTCCACCAAGAGCATCATTGGTGACCGTGTCGCGGGGCCCGATGCCCCCGGCGGCAAACCCCCGGAATGTCTGCCCGCCAATCTGGAAGGCGTCCGATGGCCTGACAGTGTCGCCGATGCCAAAAATGTAACCTGCCTCGCTGGTTAGTGCAATTGTCCACTGATTCCGCACCGGAAAATAGTAACCACCGCTGAGGCGGTTGCTCAGGTATGGCCCTTTGCCGCCAAGACCCGCCAGTTCCTGTCGTAGCCGCACGAAATACCCGCTATGAGGATCGAAGCGAGAATCGCGCCGGTCATAACTAAAGTCCTGGCTGACGACAGAAGTCAGACGCGCGCCCTCCTGCGCCTTAATCGCCGGCGAGGCGGAAGCGGAGACGTCGGAAATTTCCGAATAAGTGACGGCGTAGCGCAGGTTATGTCGCAGATATTCCGACAGATCATAGCCCATCCGAACCGCTACGCCCGTACGCTGCTGGGTGTATGAGCTCTGCTGCTGGTCGGTCGAGGACCGATACACGTCGAAGCCGGCCGTGATGTCCTTGTCCAAGAAATACGGTTCGGTGAAGCTGAAATCGATCTGCGATTTGATCCCCGAAAGAGAGAAGTTCAACTTAACATCCTGCCCCTTGCCCAGCAGATTCCGCTCACGCAGACTGATATTCCCAAGCGGGCCATCTTGGGTCGAAAAACCGAGCCCAAAGGTAATCTCACCGGTCGATTTTTCCTCGACATCCACGACCACAATAGTGCGATCCGGCTGCTCGCCCGGCACAAGTTTCAAATCCACCTTAGTGAAAAAACCGAGGTTCTGGATGCGCTGCTGTGTGCGCTTTTCTTTCTGGGTATTGAAAGGATCCCCCTCGACCAGTCGGAACTCGCGCCGGATCACCTCGTCCAGGGTGCGGACGTTGTTGATGATATCGATCCGCTCGACAAAGACCTTCGGTCCCTCGCGGACCAGATAGGTCAAATTGATGATCTTATTCTCCGAATCCCGATCAAGCTGAGGGGTTACCTCGACAAAGGCGTAGCCCAGTGTGCCAACGGCTACGCCAATCATGGCGATGCTTTTCTCTACCTCGTTGGCATCGTACCAGTCGCCTTCAATGGTTGAAATTTCTTCCCACATAACGGCCGGGTCCAGGCCCTTAATGTTCGCGTCCACGTCGATCTTGCCGAAATGGTAGCGTTCGCCTTCATCGACAGTGATGGTAATGAAGAACCCGCTCCGGTCCGGCGACAGTTCGGCCACCGCCGACAGCACACGGAAGTCAGCGTAGCCTTCTTTCAGGTAGAAGTTGCGCAGCAATTCGCGGTCCACCGTCAGGCGATCGGGGTCATAGCGATCATTGGCCGTCAAGAAGCGGTACCAAGCGCTCTCCTGGGTAATGATCTCGCCGCGCAGGTCGCTGTCGCTGAACGCAACGTTGCCGACAAAATCCACCCTCGTGACGCCCGTAACCGGCCCCTCGTCTATCTCAAACACCAGATCGACACGGTTCTGCTCGAGCTTGATAACCTTGGGCTCCACGGTCGCCGCAAATCGACCGCTGCGGCGATAAAGTTCAAGGATGCGCTTGGCGTCGCTCTGCACCTTGGCTTGGGTAAAGACGACCCGGGCCCGCAGTTGAACCTCGACCGCGAGCGTGTCGTCGTCGATGTGATTATTATGCTCGAAGGCGAGTCTATTTATGATCGGGTTTTCGACCACCAGGACGACGAGGGTGTTGGCCTCGCGCCGGAAATTCACGTCGGCATAAAGCCCGGTGGCAAATAGGTTCTTGAGCGCGCGATCGATGAGATCGGCCGCGAACGTGTCACCCGGACCGATCTGCATGTACGAGCGGACCGTCTCCGGTTCGATCCGCTGGCTGCCCTCGATCCGAATTTCCTCGATCGGTCCGCCATCGGACACGCCCTGCGCCACTGCCGCACCTGGCACTGTCGCCACCGCCGCGATCAGCCAGCCCAACAGCACCACCAACCGACGCCAGTTTGACAATGTCCCCATCCCCCTCAACGCGCCATCATGTGAACAGACGCCGGAAAAAGTCCGCCACCACCGGGAACGATTTGAGATCGTTCCTCGTGGCAAACAGAAACAGGCTGGCCACCAGGGCCACCCCGATCCGAAATCCCCATTCTTGCGCCCGCCACCCCAACGGCCGTCCACGCACGGCCTCAATGACATAATAGACCAAGTGGCCGCCGTCCAGCATGGGAACAGGAAACAGGTTAATGAGACCGAGATTGATGGAAAGAATGGCGGCGAAGGTCAACATTGCCGCCAACCCCTCACCGGCCACATCGCCCGACATTTTGGCTATTCTGATGATGCCGCCCACTTCCTCGGCCGAACGGGTGCCAACCACCATCTGCCCGATGGCCTGAAGCGTGCCCGCCGAAATTCGGTAGGTTTCCTCGACCGCCGCCGAGAGGGCGCCCACGGGACCGTGGCGAATCAACTGTGTCTCGCCGGTGCTGCGAATCCCCAGCCGACCGATTCGGTGCCGGTTGCCGAACAGGTCCACCTCCTCGACAACGCGAGGCACGGCACTCATGGTCACGGTCGTGCCGTTGCGATCGACAATGATCGTCAGCGGCGCATCCAGGCCCAGTTGCACGGCGTTGGCAATATCCTCGAACCGGTCAACGGCCTGCCCATTCAGGGAAACGATCCGGTCGCCCGGCAAAATCCCAGCCGCCGCCGCCGCGCTCAAGGGATCAACCGCACTCACCACCGGCGCCGAGACCAACTGGCCATAGCCCAGGTTAAGGCCAGACAAGAGCAGCACGGCAAAAATGAAATTGGCTGTCGGCCCCGCCACCACCACGGCCGCACGCCGCCAGACGCTCTTGCCGTGAAAGGTCGCAGCCTGATCCTGAGCGCTCATCGGCGCCGAGGTTCCCTCGGACGTAGCCGCGAGATTGCTTTCGCCGAACATCCGCACATAGCCGCCCAACGGCAGCAGGCTCAACTTCCAGCGCGTTCCGTGACGATCGGTAAGTCCGAACAGTTCAGGACCGAAGCCGATCGAAAACACTTCGACCCGGACCCCGCACCGTCGGGCAACCCAGAAATGGCCGAACTCGTGAACGAACACGAGCAGCGTCAGGACAACCAGGAAACTGCCGAAGTAGTGCGGCAGAGAGACAATAAAATCGAGCATTTTCACTCGCGTTTTAGCCGGCCACCCACGGCCATGCTTGTTATCTCAAGTCTATCGACCGATCCCCTCCAGGTCCAGCGGGACAGGCACGCCTGTGTCCAAGCTCACAGCACAAGCAGCCCGGCAATTCGTAGCAATGCCAAGGCCATAGCTACCACAACCAGGCCATCTACCCGGTCCATGACACCGCCGTGACCGGGGATGAGGCCGCTGCTGTCCTTAACCCCGAAATGACGCTTCATTGCCGATTCGGCCAAATCCCCTCCCTGCTCAACGACCGCCAACACGAACGCCGCACCCGCCGCCAGCCACACGGGTGCCCCCAATCCCAGCGCCCAGGCCGACACCCCTCCGACCGCCGCCGCCGCCGCCATGCCGCCCACCAAACCGGCCCAAGTCTTGTTCGGGCTGATGCGTGAGGCCAGCTTCGGACCGCCCACGGCTCGACCTATCGCGTAGGCCCCGATGTCGGTTGCCCACACCAACAGGAACATCCAAATCAAAAGCGAACGGCCGTTGCCTGGATCGCTCGCCAGCCAGAGTAAGGCCAAGCAGGACAGGCCAACATAGCCGGCCCCGGCGAAGAGCCATCCGGCCAGCCCCCGGCCAAAGCCGGCCGCAAGTGCTCCCCCCGCCGCGATCACGATCATGGCCGAGCCGTAGTTGCCGGTCCCGGCACACCAGGCGACGACGATCGGCACCGCCATCAGTATCGCCGCAGCGGCACCAAAACGCTTCCCCGTCGAGATGCAAAACCATTCCCATCCCATGGCCGCCCCAAACAGGGCTATGACCGCCTCAAAATAGGGATGGCCGGCGACAACCGCGCCAATAGCGAGCGTGGCAAGCACAACGCCCGACGCAAGGCGCAGGCCGAGACGGCCGCTACCTTGCCGCACCGTAGCGCCGATCACGCCCGCGGAACTCGCGAATCGCCATCGCCAGATCGTCCTTCGTGAAATCCGGCCACAGTCTGTCGAGAAAGACGAGTTCGGCGTAGGCCGACTGCCAAAGCAGGAAGTTGCTGACACGCTTCTCGCCGCTGGTGCGAATCACCAAATCGGGGTCGGGCATGCCGCAGGTTAGCAGGTAGCGCTCGAAGAGGGCCTCATCGACATTGTCGGCCGATATCCCCCCCGCCGCTGCATCGGCGGCAAGGCGCCGAGCGGCATGGACAATCTCGGCCCGGCCGCCGTAACTGAGAGCGACGGTCAAATTGAGCCTCGTATTCTCGGCCGTACGCCCTTCGCATTCGGCGATAAGATTGGCGATATCCTGGCCCAACCGCTCACGCTCGCCGATCACGCGCAAGCGAACTCCGTTTTGGTCAAGCGCCGCGATTTCATGACGCAAGTAGTAGCGCAATAACGCCAGCAGATCGTCTATCTCAGCCGGCGGCCGCTTCCAATTCTCGGACGAGAATCCATAGAGCGTCAGATACGAGATGCCAATTTCAATGGCGCCCTCGACGGTTCGCCGCACGGCCTCGGCGCCACGTTGATGCCCAACCGCCCGCGGCAGGCCGTGCGCCTTGGCCCAACGCCCATTGCCATCCATGATAATGGCGACATGCGCCGGCGCCGGTCCGGATTCATCGACGGACTGCAACGCTTCCATGATGCTCAGACCTGCAGGACTTCTCTTTCCTTGTGCGCCAGAAAATCGTCGATCTTCTTGATGTGCGCGTCGGTCAACTTCTGCACTTCGTCGGACCGCTGACGGTGGTCGTCCTGCGACATCTTGCCGTCCTTCTCCAGGCGCTTCAGCAGGTCCATGCCATCACGGCGCACATTGCGCACCGCCACCCGCGCATGTTCCGCGTATTTATGAGCTACCTTGGTCAATTCTTTTCGCCGCTCCTCGCTCAACTCCGGCAACGGCACGCGCACCAACTGGCCATCGCTCGCCGGATTAAGCCCAAGGCCGGCATCGCGTATGGCGTGTTCAACCGCCGAAACCAACCCGCGGTCCCAGACCTGGACCGTAACCAGCCGCGCCTCGGGCACGTTGACGGTGCCGACCTGATTGATCGGCATCTCGTTGCCATAGGCATTGACCGTCACCTGATCCAGCAATTGCGCCGAGGCACGCCCGGTTCTAAGGCTTGCCAATTCTCGCCGCAGGGCCTCGAGCGCCCCATCCATGCGGCGAGCGATATCGCCTATCTGGAAGTCCGCCACGGTATTAACTCCTGTCGGTAATGATGGTATAGGTTCCCCGCCCCGCCGCCACTTCGGCAAAAGCTCCAGCGGTGGCAATCGAAAAAACAACGATCGGAATAGCGTTCTCGCGCGCCAGGGAAATGGCGGAAGCATCCATGACCTTTAGATCGCGAGACAGCACTTCAAGATAGCTGAGGCTGTCGAACCGTTTCGCACCAGGGTTCTTGATCGGGTCCGAGTCATAGACACCATCGACTTTGGTGCCCTTGAACAACCCGTCGCAGCCCATCTCGGAAGCGCGCAAGGCGGCCGCCGTATCGGTGGTAAAAAATGGGTTGCCGGTGCCGGCGCCGAAGATGACGACGCGGCCCTTCTCCATGTGCCGAATGGCGCGACGACGGATATAGGGCTCGCAGACGCTGGACATCGGAATAGCCGACTGGACCCGGGTCGGTACCTTGATCAGTTCCAGCGCGTTTTGCATGGCCAGCGCGTTGATGACTGTCGCCAGCATGCCCATGTAATCGGCGGTTGCCCGCTGCATGCCTTGGGCAGCACCGGAAACGCCACGAAAGATGTTGCCGCCGCCGATCACCAGGCTGACCTGGGCGCCGAGCCGGTGGACCTCCGCGACCTCGGCCGCGACCCGCGCCACGGTGTCGGAATCGAGCCCGAACTCGCGCCGGCCCATCAGGGCCTCGCCGGATATTTTCAGCAGCACGCGCCGATAAGCGGTCATCCCGGCGACGCCAGCCCTTTCCATCACGGGCAGGTCAGGCACCAGCACCTCCCGTTACCCTACCGCCGGCAGCCCCGGCTCGGCTACCATACTACACTGGCCGGGGCGCTACCATGCGGCACCTTCGGCCCCCATCCCCTAGCGCAGTTGGGCCGAAACCTCGGCGGCGAAATCCGTCTTGGCCCGCTCGACACCCTCGCCCAGAACCATTCGCGCATAGTGCGCCACCTTGATCGGCGAGCCCAATTCCTGCGCCTTCGCCTCGATCACAGCCTTGACCCGGCTTTCGCCGTCCACGACGTAGACCTGCTCCAGCAGAACCACTTCCTCGTAATATTTACGCAAGCGCCCTTCAACCATCTTGGCGATGATCTCCTCGGGCTTGCCAGAGACGCGCGCCTGCTCCGCCAGCACGCCCCGCTCGCGCTCGACCGCAGCCGGATCGAGGTTGGCGACATCGATCGCCTGCGGCTGGGCAGCGGCCACATGCATCGCCAGTTGCCGACCCAATTCGACCAACTTGCCGGCATCGCCGGTCGATTCAAGACCGATCAGAATGCCGATCTTGCCCATGCCGGGTGCCACGGCATTGTGGACATAACCCGCCACGACGCCGCCTGCTACCTCGACCCGCATCAACCGGCGCAAAGTCAGGTTCTCGCCGATGACGGCCATGAGCTGCGTCAGCTTGTCGGTCACGCTGCCGCCGCCAGGATAGGAACGGCCGGCCAAGTCTTCTATTGTCTTGGCGTCCAGCGCCATGCGGGTGACATTGCGCACGAACTCCTGGAACAGCTCATTGCGGGCAACGAAATCGGTTTCCGAGTTGACCTCGACCAAGGCTCCGCGGCGACCGTCAACGATCATACCGACGAGGCCCTCGGCCGCGACGCGACCGGCCTTCTTCGCCGCCGACGCCAAGCCCTTCTTACGCAACCAGTCCACCGCCGCATCGAGGTCGCCGGCCGTTTCGGCCAGCGCCTTTTTGCAGTCCATCATGCCGGCACCCGACACCTCGCGCAGCTGTTTCACCAGCCCGGCGCTGATTTCCGCCATGTTCTTGCTCCGTCTTTTGTCGTCGCGGAAATTAGGCCTGCGGCGCGGCGGTTGGGGTGGCTGCGCCGCCTTCGGCTAGAACCACCGGCACCGCCTCGGCAGGCAGTTCCTCGGCCTCGCCGATATCGCGCCCGGTCGAAACTGCTTCCGCCTGGAGCCCGTCCAGCACGGCCGCGGTCACCAAGTCGCAGTACAGCGAAATGGCGCGCACAGCATCGTCGTTCCCCGGAATCGGGTAGGTAATGTTATCCGGGCTGGAATTGCTGTCCAGAATGGCCACGACCGGAATGCCGAGCGTCTTCGCCTCGGCCACCGCAATCGCTTCCTTGTTGGTATCGATGATGAAGAGAACGTCCGGCTGACCGCCCATCTCCTTGATGCCGCCCAGAGCGCGCTCCAACTTGTCGCGCTGGCGCGTCAATTGCAGCAGTTCCTTCTTGGTGAAACCGGCGGTATCGCTGGTGAAGCGCTCCTCGATCTCCTTCAGGCGCTTGATCGACTGCGAAATGGTCCGCCAGTTCGACAACATACCGCCAAGCCAGCGATGATTGACGTAGTGCTGGCCGCAGCGCTTGGCCGATTCGGCGATCTTCTCGCTGGCCTGACGCTTGGTGCCGACGAACAGCACACGCCCGCCCCCGGCGACGATGCCACGGATGGTTTCGAGCGCGGCGTGCAGCATGGGCACACTCTGGCCCAAATCGATGATGTGCACGCCATTGCGGATGCCGAAGATGTACGGAGCCATTTTCGGATTCCACCGGCGCGTGTGGTGTCCGAAATGCACGCCAGCCTCAAGCAGTTGGCGCATAGTGAATGTTGGCATTGCCATGCGATACGGTCCTTTTCCGGTTATGCCGCCGCGGGACTGTGGCCAGCCCCGTATCGGGGCCAGCACCGGAGCAGAGCGGCGGGATGTCTCCCCGCCAATCCGCAAGCCCGCGTGTGGATTTAGCCGGGGGTAGATACCCGGACCGCCACCCGATTTCAAGCCTTTTTCAGGCCCCTGCCGGCTCGACCGCCCATTGAGCCCGGTTTAAACCTCCTGCCCGGTTTAAACCTCCTGCCCGGTTTAAACCTCCTGCCCGGTTTAGACCTCCTGGACGTCTGTTACCCCCGGCAGCCCGGCAATAGCGGCCCGGGTGGCCGCGGACAGGGCCCAGGCGCCAGGCAAGGCCACATCGACCTCCGCGCTATCCAGGTCGAGGACCAGCTTGACCCTGCCCCTACCGGCCGGCTCGGCCGCCAGCACTTGGCGCAGGCGCTCCACGGCCTCCGGCCCGGCCACCTGAACCCGCAGCCCCCCCGCCGCCCGCGCCGCCGCCGCCTCCAGCCCCTCCACCTTCTGGGCCATCAACCGAAGGCCCTCGTCTTCGCGGCGCACCTCCACCGTCAGCAGCACCAGGCGGCCCGGTTCGAGCTGGTCCCGTACTGCCGCCAAGGTGTCGGAAAACACCATGACCTCGTATGTTCCGGAAGTGTCTGATAGTTGAACGACGGCGAAACGGTTGCCCTTGGCCGAGGTTTTGAGCCGCATGTCGATGACGATGCCGGCCAGCCGGGCACGGTTGGTGGCACGCTCGCGCAGCCAGGTGCCAAGGTCGCCATGCCGCACTGCCTCCAGCCGACGCAGGCTGGCGCCGTAGGTGTCAAGCGGATGCGCCGACAGATAAAAGCCGATGGCCTCGAATTCGTGGCTCAGACGCTCCATCGCTGGCCAATCCGCGACCTCCGGCAGCTTCAGGGCCGCCGAGCCAAGGCCACTGTTTTCACCGAACAGGTTGCTCTGGCCGCTCTCGCGCTCGGCCGCCGCCGCCGCCGCCGAATGAACGATGGTCTCCGCCGCCTCGAAGCACTGACGGCGATTTGCATTGAGCAAGTCGAAAGCGCCCGCCGCCGCCAGGTTTTCAACCTGCGACTTGTTGAGTTGGCGCGCGTCGAGCCTGGCGGCCAATTCGGCCAGCGACGCGAACGGCCCACCGCGCTCGCGTTCGATCACCACGCTGTCGATGGCCGTGGCGCCGACCCGCTTCACAGCCGCCAAGGCGTAACGGATGGCGAGGCTGCCATCGGCCTGCTGTTCGACCGCGAACCCGGCCCGCGAACGGTTGATGTCCGGCGGCAACAGCGTTATGCCGAGCCTGACTACTTCTTGTCGGAATAGATTGAGCTTGTCGGTGTTGCCGAGGTCGAGCGTCATGGACGCAGCCAGGAATTCGACCGGATAGTTCGCCTTCATCCAGGCGGTTTGATAGGCGACGAGCGCATAGGCTGCGGCGTGGCTCTTGTTGAATCCATACTCGGCGAACCTGTTGACCTGGTCGAAGATCAGCCCGGCGCGACCCTCCGGCACGCCCCCGGCTATGGCGCCCTCGACGAAATGGCGACGCTGGGCCGCCATCTCGGACTTGATCTTCTTGCCCATGGCCCGGCGCAGTAAATCGGCGCTGCCGAGCGTGTACCCCGACAGGACCTGGGCGATCTGCATCACCTGTTCCTGGTAGATCATGATGCCGAAGGTCTCTTTGAGGATGCCTTCGAGCGAGGGATGCAGGTAATCGATCGGCTCGGTGCCGTGCTTGCGGGCGATATAACTGGGGATGTTTTCCATCGGGCCCGGGCGATAAAGCGCCACCACGGCGATGATATCTTCGAAGCGGTCGGCCTTCAGGCGCCGGACGACATCGCGCATACCCGTGCTTTCAAGCTGAAACACGCCGGTCGTATCGCCGTGACCAAGCATGGCATAGGTGCGGGCATCGTCGAGCGGTATGGCGGCCAAGTCGATGTGAGTGCCCCGTTCGGCCGCGAGATCCACCGCCCGCGCCAAGGCGGTCAAGGTTTTGAGGCCAAGAAAGTCGAACTTCACCAAGCCCGCCACCTCGACATACTTCATGTTGAACTGGGTTACCGGCATCTCGGAACGCGGGTCGCGATAGAGCGGAACCAGTTCGTGCAACGGCCGGTCGGCGATGACGACGCCGGCGGCATGGGTCGAGGCGTGGCGATAAAGGCCTTCGATTTTCAAGGCGATGTCGAGCAGGCGACGCACGGTCTCGTCTTGCTCCTGCGCTTCCCGCAGCAGGGGTTCGGCCTCGATCGCCTCGCCGAGACTAACCGGATGGGCCGGATTGATCGGCACCAGGCGGCATAGCTTGTCCACCTGCCCATAGGGCATGTCCAAGACCCGGCCCGCGTCCCGCAAGGCCGCCCGCGCCTGCAACTTGCCAAAGGTAATGATCTGCGCCACCCGGTCGCGGCCATACTTGTTCTGCACGTAGCGAATGACCTCGTCGCGCCGATCCTGGCAGAAGTCGATGTCGAAATCGGGCATCGAAACGCGATCGGGATTTAGAAACCGCTCGAACAAAAGGCCCCAACGCAACGGATCGAGATCGGTAATGGTGAGCGCCCAGGCCACCACCGAACCGGCGCCGGAACCGCGGCCAGGCCCAACCGGTATGCCCTGGCGCTTGGCCCATTGGATGAAGTCCGCGACGATCAGAAAATAGCCGGGAAAACCCATCTGCTCGATCATCGCCAATTCGAATTCGAGGCGCTGGCGATATGGCTTCACCCGCGCCTCGGCATCGGCCTCGTTCATGCCGGGCATGGCTTTCAATCGCGCCTCGAGCCCGCGCTGCGCCTGCGCCTTCAACTCCTCGGCCTCGCTGTGCCCGGCCGCCACCGGAAAGGCCGGCAGAATCGGCTGCCGGGACTCCAGCAAGAAGGCGCAGCGCCGTGCCACCGTCAGCGTGTTGTCCACGGCCTCCGGTAGATCGGCGAAAAGAAAACGCATTTCGGCGGCGCTCTTGAAACGATGCTCCGGCGTGACACGCCGGCGGTTCGGCTCCGCGATCGTCCGACCCTCGGCGATGCACAGCAGCGCATCGTGAGCCTCGAACATCCGCTCGTCGGCGAAGAACACTTCATTGGTCGCCAGCAGCGGCAAACCAAGCGCATAGGCCAAATCGAGCAGCCGGCCCTCGATGCGGAGTTCCGCCGGCAGGCCATGGCGCATAAGCTCGACGTAAAGGCGGCCAGGAAACAGGGCCGCCAACTGGCGCAAGGATGTTTCGGCGGCGTCGTCTTGGCCCTCGGCCAGAAGCCGGCCCACCACGCCCGAGGGTCCGCCCGTCAGCGCCAGCAGGCCGTCGCTGGCCCCCTCAAGGGCGCTCATTGGCAGCTGCGCCGGCTCGCCCGGCTGTCCTTCCATGAAGGCGCGGCTGACAAGCTGCATCAGGTTACGATAGCCGGTCTCGTCCTGGACCAGGAGCAGCAGTTGATCGGGTGGCGGCCGACGGCCGGCACCGCCCTCCTCCCGCGCCAGCCCGAACTGGCAGCCGATGATCGGTTGCACGCCGCAGTCGCGCGCCGCCTGGGCAAGCTCCATGGCCCCGAACAGGTTGCCCGTATCCGTCACCGCCACGGCCGGCATGGAATGACGCCGACAGAGCGCGATCAGATCCTCGATCTTAATCGCCCCTTCCGAGAGCGAATAGGCCGAGTGGACGCGCAGATGGACGAAATCAGCGTGGGACATGGCGGCAAGGATTCCACGAATGCCGCTGCTCTGTCAGCGTTATACGCTGAAGCCAGGACTCCCGCCGCCGAAAAGCTGTGGATAACTGGTGGGTGCCGGCCTTGGCCGCGACTCAAGCGGGTTTCACGACCCCATCGGCGATGGTCAACACCCGATCCATCCGACGAACCAAATCCAGATTATGGGTGGCGATGAGCGCCGCCAGCCCGCGCCCGCGCACCAACCGGATCAGTAGCGCAAAAGCGTCATCGGCATTGCGATGATCAAGATTGCCGGTCGGCTCGTCGGCCAGAAGCAGTGCCGGTTCGTTGGCCAGTGCCCTGGCAATGGCAACGCGCTGCTGCTCACCGCCCGACAGTCGCGCTGGACGGTGGCTCAAGCGCTCGGCCAACCCCACTTGGCTAAGCAACTCGCGCCCCCGCACCTCGGCATCGCGACGGCGGCGGCCGGCAATCATCTGCGGCACGACGATATTTTCCAGCGCCGAGAACTCCGGCAACAAATGATGATGCTGATAGACGAACCCCATCGTTCCGCGCCTAATGGCCGTGCGACGCGCATCGTTGAGGCGGCCGGCAGCATCGCCCTTGATCCACACTTCGCCCTCGTTCGGCCGTTCCAAAAGGCCGGCCACATGCAGGAGCGTGGATTTCCCCGATCCGGACGGCCCGACCAGCCCTACCATCTCGCCCGGCGCGATCGAGAAACTGGCGTTGACGAGCACCTCCAACCGGGCCCCGCCCTGGATGAAAAAGCGCCGAACGCCATCGAGGCGCAGCGCCGGAGCCTCACTCATAGCGCAGCGCCTCCACCGGATCGAGGCGGGCCGCGCGCCAAGAGGGATAAACCGTGGCCAATAGCGACAATCCCAAGGCCATCGAGACGATAGAGGCGACTTCAACCGGGTCCACGATCGCCGGCAATTTCGACAGAAAATAGATCTCCTCGGAAAAAAGCTTGGTCTGCGTCAACCTTTCGAGCCAGCCGCGGATGGCCTCGATGTTCACGCAGAACGCCAGGCCAAGGGCGACGCCGCCCAACGTGCCGGTGATGCCGATGCTGGCGCCCGACAGCAGAAAAATCCGCATGACCATGCCCCGCGTGGCACCCATGGTGCGAAGTATGGCGATGTCGCGCCCCTTGTCCTTCACCAGCATGATCTGGCCCGAGATGATGTTAAAGGCCGCGACCAGGATGATGAGCGTCAGGATCAAGAACATGACGTTCCGCTCGACCTGCAAGGCGGTGAAAAAACTGCCATTGGCGCGTTGCCAATCGATAAAGCGAAAGCCATCGCCGAGGCTGGTGAACAACGCCTGTCTCAGGTCGCCTACACCATCGGGGTCCACGACGGTGACCTCGACCCCCGTTGCCCGTGCCGGCAGCTTGAAAAAGACCTGCGCCGCCTCCAGCGGCATGAACACGAAGCCGCTGTCGTATTCGTACATGCCGACTTCGAATACCGCCACCACATCATAGGTCTTCATCCGTGGCACGGTGCCAAGCACGGTGGTAGTTCCCTGTGGCGAGATCAGGGTAATGCGGCCGTCGATGGGGATGTTCATCTGTTCGGCCATGCGCGCGCCGATGGCCACCACATCCGGGCCCTTGAAGTCGTCAAGGCTGCCGTACTTGATATTGTCGGCGATGATGGCACGGGCGCGCAGATCATCGGGCTTTATGCCACGCGCTAAGGCTCCCACCGCCCGGCCGCCGGACGTTGCCATGACCTGTCCGTCGATGATCGGCGTCGCTGAAACCACACCCGCGGCCGCTCCGATCCGCGCTGCGACATCGTCGTAGCCCTCAAGCGACCCGGTCATACTGCTCACGGTCAGATGGCCGTTGAGGCCCAGAATGCGGTCCATGAGTTCTTCCCGGAACCCATTCATCACCGACATGACGATGATCAGCGTCGCCACGCCCAATCCGATACCGAGCAAGGAGAATCCGGCAATGACGGAGATGAACCCTTCCTGGCGGCGGGCCCGAAGGTAGCGAAAGGCCACCAGGCGTTCGAAGGCGGAGAACATCGCTCCTCGCGGCCTAGCCGACCAAGCGGGCGAGGGCGGAGTCGACAGACAACTCGTGCCGCTCGCCGCCGGCGCGGCGCTTCAACTCGACCTTACCCTCGGCGACGCCGCGCGGACCGACCACAAGTTGCCAGGGCAAGCCGATCAGATCCAATTGGGCGAACTTGGCGCCCGCGCGTTCGTCGCGATCGTCGTATAGAACCTCGATCCCCGCCCCGCGCAGCTTGCCGTAAAGATCGTCGCACAGCTGCGTACAGCCGTCGTCCTGAAGCTTGAGGTTGACCAGGCCGACCCGGAACGGCGCCACCGATTCCGGCCAAATGATGCCGGCGGCGTCGTGGCTCGCCTCGATGATGGCGCCAACTAGGCGCGAAACACCGATACCGTAGGAGCCCATATGTACCGGCACCTCGCCGCCGTCCGGCTTGGTGACGACGGCACCCAGGGGCTCCGAATACTTGGTCCCGAAATAGAAAATATGCCCGACCTCGATGCCGCGAGCCTGATGCAAACGATCAGCCGGCACCGGGCAGGTCGCGGGATCGTGCTTGTCGTCGGTGGCGGCATAAAGCTTGGTCCAGGCTTCGACGATCGGCTCCAGATCGTCATCATAATTCACCGCCGTCTTGAGGACGTCGAAGTCCAACAAACCACGATCGCAGAAAACAGCGCTCTCGCCCGTCTCCGCCAGGATGATGAACTCATGGCTCAGCTTGCCACCGATGGGCCCGGTCGCGGCCTCCATCGGAATAGCCTTCAGGCCCATGCGCGCGAAGGTCCGCAGATAGGAGACGAACATCTTGTTGTAGGCGCGCTTGGCCCCGGCATAATCGAGGTCGAAGGAATAGCTGTCCTTCATCAAGAACTCGCGCCCGCGCATGACGCCGAAGCGCGGCCGCACTTCGTCGCGGAACTTCCATTGAATGTGATAGAGCAGCTTCGGCAGGTCACGGTAACTGCGACACGAGGTGCGGAAGATATCGGTGATCAGCTCCTCGTTGG
>Ga0315281_10002903_pt1 | contig 25336 bp, 26 predicted proteins | sample YL17G07_0_MG_FD_204540 | JGI IMG/M metagenome (GOLD analysis project Ga0315281, IMG submission 204540) | Sediment microbial communities from Yellowstone Lake, YNP, Wyoming, USA - YL17G07_0 | ecosystem: Environmental > Aquatic > Freshwater > Lake > Sediment | place: USA: Wyoming | collected... | reverse complement strand
ACATGATATTGACGCAAGACCTGACGAGACAGCCGAACGACTTAGGTAGCCTTTATTTCTATGGCTCCTGAAATGACGGCCGACCGGGGCCGGTCGTCTAGCCTGGTTAGGATATCTGCCTGACAAACCCACAAGTTTAGCTCGCAGATGGTCGAGAGTTCAAGTCTCTCCCGGCCCACCATCATCATTCCTCACCCACCTATCGCCAACCTTGGAGTAGAGACGTGTCCATTCGTCACGTCCTTCTTTCGGCCCATAGTGTTGCAGGATCCTTAGGCCATCTTCGAGCTTTCGTTGCTTCCTTATTGATGCGAATCCGATCTTTCTTGCGAATTCAACAACATCTCGACGCCTTGAAATCCTCAAGGCGAAGACGGTCCTCTTGAAATGGACCTTTTCACCATGCACGAGTGATATTCCTTGAGGTTTCCTTCCGACGTGGATGGAACTGGTAATTCCGAATTTTTCGTTGAGTAGTCCCCGTATTAGCTGAAGGATGGTCACATTCGTGTTTGAAGCTCTTAGGTTTACGCTGAGCGATTTTCCACCGGCTCCGACTGCTGCGCACCCTTCAGCATCAAAGAATCCGCTCACAAATTCGGCGGGATACTGCTCAATAAAGGGGGTGAGTTCGCTTAGCGGTTTACGGAGAAAGAGTCCCAGAAGTGTACTTCCTAAAGTCGCCTTAAGCGTTCCATGCTGCGTTCCCTTGACGATCCTTCCTGCAGAAGGCGTCTTTAATATCTTCGCGACCGAGCGGAGAAAGACCCTGAGCAGGTGCTTGTCCTTGTTTGTGAGCCCTACTATTATCCTTCCTTTATCAACGGTTGTGTATCCGTCGCCTAGAACAATGCCGATAACGTAGGACAGTTCTGGTGACGCTATGGGCTCGAAATATCTATGCAGTCTCATGATAGGGTTGTGGATTCCAAGTATCCAGTTCTGTACAGTTCCCTTCGGGACGTGAATTCCATGTTCGTCACTGAGAGCCCTAGAAATACGTCTGTATCCCCAGCCACGCTCAGACCTGATTTGCATGGTTTTGGCGTAGAGCTTGAGCCGTACATCAGCTGGCAGAACAGGCAAAGCTATTCGCTTTCTTGATTTGTCAGATTAGTCATAAAAGGAACTGACGCAAGTGAAACTATTCGGCAGACTTACCTTCTGGTAAGGCCCGGTTCAATTCCGGCCCGGCCCACCACTTTTGAACTTCAATTCTCTGATCTCACGTCTGCGTTGTTTCCGGTCGCTTGATTGTCAACAGAAGTAATGTGGCAATCGCTACTCCTAGTATGCTAGCGACTGGAATCACCAACCGACTCTCGAATCCGTGTAGGGCTGCGAAATCTGGTTTCGATATTAAGTAAATTTCGTATGGTCCATTCCTGTTATCTTGCCATGCAATGAAGGTTGAATCGGCCTGCACTGAAATTGAAGGTGCCAGTGACGACCCATTTTCACCGTGTCCGGAAAGCACAACGGGTTTGGCCCATTGAGTACCGCCGTCTTCGCTCTGCAAGTAATAGATGTCAGCAGAAACGTTCTTGTCTTCAAGACGTATCGCAGCGCTGATGACCTTCAAGTGTGGACCCACAACGGAAATTCTCGGGGCAAGGTATTCCCTAGAACGGTTCGTTAAGGGAGTCGCTGAATTCCACGTCATTCCAGCATCGAGACTGCGTGAGTATAGAACCTCTCTACCGTTCCAGACCACGTGAATTGATGAGCCATTAGAACCGATGGAAGGAAAGATCAGGAATACGGGAGGCTCGTAACCAACCAACTGTACTTCAGGTTTCCAAGTCACACCCGAGTCATAGCTTGCTTTGAAGAAGACGGCCTCTCTCCCCTGATAGTACCTGCTCCAGACTACGAAGACACTTTGCCCGCTAACAGAAATCGCAGGATGCCGATCCTGCCCCTCAGTATTCGTTAAGGCGATACTGGATTGCCAAGTGGCACCAGAGTCTAAACTTCTCACGTAGCAGATTTGCCACTGCCCTCTGTGATAGTTCTGCCAAACTACATGTAAGACTGCACCTGCGAACGAAGCGGCCGGGTTCGTTTGATAGCCCAAACTGCTGGTTAGTTGAACTGATTGGGAGAAGTGCCAGCCCTTGTCCCTACTAATGAGGTAGAAGATGTGTTCACCAGTTGTTGTTCGATCAGAAAAAAGGACTACGAGTTCTCTTCCATTGCTGGCAAGACGGGGAAGTGGCTCGATTGTTTCCGAGGCCAGATCCGTCAATCTCCTATCTGATTCCCAAGTCACTCCACCATCTAGGCTACGTTTGTAGAATACTTGATTGGTCTTCTCGCGGTCATCCTCCCAAGCCAAGTGCACTAGTGAGCCGGACGGATCAGCCAAAACGTCGACGATACGTGCGTTTCCACTCCCGCTCGTAATTTGCTGCTCATGACTCCAAGCTAGTGGGCGATATTGCCAGATGACTCCGGCAGTCGATATTGTAAGAATTGTTAGAGCCGTGAAAGCGATATGTACAATTGCTCGCCGCTTCACGCCAGCTCACAATCCACTGTCGGTAGGCAGTAATCAGACTCATGTGCCTTTTCACAAAATCTGGAGATTCCTACCTATTTTCCTTTGAAGTAACGGCTTTCTCTCGAACAACTGCTTGAGCCGCCACGAGGCGAGCAACTTTCCCTGTCGCAGCCCCTAGTGAAGCTTGGAGGCCAATTACGATTAGTTTAGCTCGGCTGCTTGGATTTAGCTGACGATGGACTAGTTGCCCCACCGGTGACGCTTGCATTCGCAGCAGCGCCTGTTCCGTCATTGGCAGTTTCTCCGTAACCATGTCTACTGCTATTTTGATTGGTGCTCTGGCCGACCTTTTCCAGATCTTGTTTGAGTGTGATGCGGTTTTCTTTCCACTATTATCAATTTTGGTAACTAACGCAGCTAGATATTACTTAATCTGATCTCCGAGAAAGCGTATTATGCATTCAGGTGACTAAAATAATGGCTCAACTTCTAATGTGGTTCAATGAGATTTCGAAGGAAGATGTTCCCTTAGTGGGCGGCAAATCCGCGAGCCTTGGCGAAATGACATCCAAGACCAAGGTTCCCGTGCCGTACGGTTTCGCGCTAACAGCTGACGCATACAGACTGTTCCTACGAGACAACGGACTGGAGACTAAGATCGCGGACGCACTCAAAGCGTTGAAGGACACTAATGATACGGTCATGCTGCAGAAGGTAGGTGCCCAGATCAGAAGCATGATAACCTCAGCGCACGTCCCGAAAGAGCTGGAGAAAGCAATCGCGCAAGCCTATCAGGAGCTGGCTAATCATGAGAAAGTCAGAAATCCTTTCGTCGCCATCAGAAGCTCGGCGACCGCTGAAGATCTCCCTGACGCCAGTTTCGCAGGTCAACAGGAGACATACCTGAACATCTCCGGAGCAGATAACGTAATCGAAGAAGTCAAAGAATGCTACGCGAGCCTGTTTACTGATAGAGCGATCTTCTACCGAGTTCAAAAAGGATTCAAACACATGGACGTCGCGCTTTCAGCCATCGTACAGATGATGTGCTACTCTGAATCCAGCGGAGTAATATTCACGATGGATCCAACAAATGGCGACGATTCCCTAGTTCTAATCGAAGCATCTTATGGGTTGGGCGAATACGTCGTTAAGGGAAGTGTCACACCGGACGATTATTACGTTGACAAAGGAACACTGAAGATTATTCGCAAGACAATTCCGACGAAGACAATAATGCTCGCTCAGAAGCCCGGTGGCGGAACTGAGGAAAAGAAGGTTCCAGCAGAACTGAAGGACCGTCAAGTTATGAAAGATGAACAAGTCGTAGAACTAGCAAAATATGCGTTGACGATCGAGCAACATTATGGAAGGGTAATGGACATTGAATGGGGCCTTGACAAACAAACAGGCAAGCTACTCATCTTGCAAGCAAGGCCTGAGACAGTCTGGTCGCTGAAGAAAAGCCCGATCAAAACCCCCACACCGGTCGTTACTGAGAAGAAGCTACTGCTCAAAGGGTTACCTTCCTCACCGGGCATGGGATCAGGAAAGGTTCACGTTATCTTGTCGGTCGAAAACGTTAGCGAGTTCCGGGACGGCGAAATCTTAGTTACTGAAATGACCACACCGGACTGGGTTCCAACCATGAAGAAGGCAAGAGCAATAGTGACCGACGCTGGTGGAATGACTTGCCACGCCGCAATCGTCAGTCGTGAGTTGGGCATTCCATGCATAACGGGAACCAAAGTTGGCACCAAAGTCCTCCGCACCAACCAAGAGGTCACAGTGGACGCCAAAATGGGCATGGTCTACGAAGGAATCGTCTTGGAGCCTCCGAAGCAAGAACAGCGGACTACAAGCGATGGCCTAGCTGGCTTTGTCGACCCGACTGTTACCGGGACGAAGATCTTCGTAAACCTTGGCGAACCGGAGTTAGCCGACAGGATTTCGAAGCTGCCAGTTGATGGTGTCGGTCTGCTTCGAATGGAGTTCATTGTCAGCGACCACGTCAAGAAGCATCCAATGATGCTTATTGAAAACGGACATCCGGAAGAGTTCGTGGATAAACTTGCTGCAGGACTCGAAACAATATGTCGAGCATTCCATCCGAGACCTGTAATTCTTCGGTTCAGCGACTTCAAGACAAACGAATACGCCAAACTAGAAGGAGGAGCAAAATACGAGGGCGGCATAAACGAAGCGAACCCTCTCATCGGATGGAGAGGCGCGAGTCGATACACCGATCCAAGATTCGAGCCCGCTTTCCGATTGGAAGTTGCTGCAGTGAAGAAAGTCAGAAACGAGATGGGCTTGAAGAATTTATGGTGCATGATCCCATTCAACAGAACCGTCGATGAATTCGTGAAAATCCGCGAATTGCTCCGCCAAGAAGGCCTAATCCAAACCGAGGACTTCAAACTCTGGATCATGGCCGAAATACCGAGCAACGTAATCCTGGCAGATGAATTCTGCAAGGCAGGTGCAGATGGATTCTCGATCGGAAGCAACGATCTCACAATGCTGATATTGGGCGCAGATAGGGACAACGAGGTCTTGGCCCCGTTGTTCGACGAAAGAAACCTCGCCGTGAAGCGAGCAATTCAAAGCCTGATTGAAACCGCGCACAAGTATAGCAAGACAGTAAGCATATGTGGTCAAGCACCAAGCGTATACCCGGAATTCGCGAAGTTTCTCGTAGAAGCAGGTATTGACAGCATTTCAGTAAATCCAGACGTAATAGTGCACACTAGACGGTCAGTGGCTCAAATCGAACATAGACTCGTGCTCGATGCTGCAAGAAAGCAATGCAACAGCAGGAACTAAGTGAACCACAAAGGCCTAGACATAGCTGCGTTGGAACATAGCCACAATCCTATGACAGACTGGATGCGAGTAACGCAAATCGATCAGAGAATCATGCCAGTCAGATTAGCTATAATTCCACCAAACCCTGACACAGTTGGCGCATTTCAGTTACGCCACCTGCTCGAATGCGAAGACCCATAACATCTCTTTGTTGCCGCAAACAGGGCACCTAGCAGCCACCTAAACCACGTTTACGCGAATTCCATCCGTAATACAATTAAATGATATTGCGTAATACGCGCGCAGCCATGAAACACCGGTACAGTATGACTCTAGACCCTGCACTAGTACACAAGATAGACATGCTAGTAGATGGGACGCGGTTTACAAATCGGTCAGAGACAGCGGAGTTCTTACTGCGAATTGGGATGGAGCAATTCCGCCCCGAGAGGACCGCTCTAATACTCTGTGGCGGCCTGGAAACTCGAGTCAGACCGAGCTCGTTCACGATGCCAAAACCACTGTTGCCAATAGGTTACCAACCTCTACTCGAATATCAGATTGAATATCTGAAGCGCTACGAGTTTGACAGAATCGTTCTGGCTATCGGATTCTTGCAGGAGCAGATAGTGCGATATCTAGATGAACATAAGCTTGGAATCCGGTTGCGATATAGTTTCGAGAAGGAACCATTGGGCACTGGTGGAGCCATCAAGAATGCTGAGCCAATGATCAGCTCTGATTTCCTCGCCCTTAACGGCGACGTAATATTCTCTGGGCTAGATCTTGACAAATTGATTTACGCGCACAAGAAATCCAACTCTCTTGCCACAGTTGTTCTTGCCAAATCAGCTACTCCAACAAGATTCGGGGCGGTTGAGCTGGACGGCGAGAACAGGGTGGTAAGTTTCATTGAAAAGCCGCGCAAGCAACCTGTTGGCGAAACATGGGTCAACGCAGGAGTCTATGTTATCGGCCCAGCAGTATTCGCAAAGATACCGAAAGGAAGGCGCACGTCGCTAGAGTTGGATGTGTTCCCGAAGCTGATGCGAGAAGGAGCGATTTCAGGCTACAAGCATGAAGGCTACTGGGCTGATGTCGGCACACCTGAAGACTACCTACGCGTACAGAAAGATCTTCTAACAGGCGTTTTCAAACCTCAAGAGGTGGCTGCAGAGAACACATGGCAAGGTACCGTATGAGTTTACATTTCAAGTAGTGAAATCCGTTTCTTCAAGTCCTGCAATACCTCAGCTGCCTGCCGTAGCATTTTCTCTTGATCCAATTCGACCGTAGCCTCACTTCTGGTATTCATGTGATCTGGAGCCGCTTCTCCGACAAGTGCTTCAAAGAGCTTTTTCCAGTTCTCAGGGATAACGTCCGGAGCATTGTGGTCCGCGAGTATTGATGCGACAAGTGTCCACGTTCTTGCGACGTTGGCGATATTGTAGCCGCCCCCGCCGAAAACTACAAGCCGGCCTTGAGCAACTTCATGAGCCAAGTTGTGTACGGTCTCCGCAACTTCGCGATAGGTGGTTGTAGTGATCTGCAAGTGGGCTAGTAGATCGTTCGCGTGTGAGTCCGCTCCGCATTGCAGGAGTAGAATCTCTGGCTGAAACTTACGGACGGCCAATGGCACAATTTGATTGAAAAGCATCAAGTAGGTTTCATCGTTAGTGAATGGTGATAGCGGGACGTTGATCTTGACTCCGGAAGCCTTGCCTTCTCCGATCTCATCCGTGAATCCAGTACCGGGAAAGAGGTGGTGTCCGTCTTCATGGAAGTCTATGTCCAGCACGTCTGGGTCGGAATAGAACCCGTACATTACTCCATCTCCGTGATGTGCATCAATGTCAAGGTACAGTACTCTTTTGATCCCGTATCTCTGCTTGAGATAGGCGATTGAGATTGCTGGATCGTTGAATATGCAGAAACCCGATGCCCGATTGCGCTGAGCATGATGCAGCCCCCCTGCGATATTCATCGCGTGAGTTACTCTACCGGACATGACTTGGTCAATGGCTTCCAGAGAGGCGCCAGCACCAAGCGCAGATGCTTCGTAGCATCCCTTGAATGCCGGCGTATCCCCCATGTCCAAGTAACCTGAGCCTAACTCGCTCATTCGTTTCACTAAGTCAAGGTATTCTTTCTCATGAAAAAGGAGAAGCTCTTCGCGGCTGGCCTCGCGCGGTTCACTGACCTTTACGTTCGAGGAAGAAAGCAAGTTCACTGCTTTCATTAGCTCGAAGGTCAACTTCAAGCGAGTGGGTTTCAGCGGGTGAGTGGGTCCAAAATCGTATTTCTGGAATGTTTCGCTGTAGATTATCCCAATCGTTTGAGTCAGCGGTGGCCCCTCACGTACTCTGCTCGTAGGCGTTCCTGAATTAGCTTGTTTCTATTTGAGTTAGGATGATTAGCAGTTTGCTTTTTCCTTGTGGATTGGCTTGTCGTTGATGGGAGGCTGCATGGCGTGCCTGATTTTTCAGTAGTCCAAATTTAAATAGTCCATATGTTATAGGCCGGGTAGGCGTGAACACATGCTCCAATCACCAAGAACATTGAAGATCACGATAACCGACAAGGCAGCTGAGAAGGTCAAGGCCACGATGGAGAAGCAAGGGAAGAAAGACGCCGGTCTCCGCGTATATGTCTCCGGAGGCGGCTGCAGCGGCTTTCAATACGGACTTGCTTTCGACCAGAAGAATGACGGCGATCATGTCGTAGAATCTCAAGGTGTCAGCATTCTAGTTGACGAACAAAGTGCCCAATACCTAGACGGATCAGAGATCGATTACGTTGAGTCTGTGATGGGCGAAGGATTCATGGTCAACAACCCCAACGCGGTCGAGACCTGCGGATGCGGACACTCCTTCAAACCAAAGTAGAACAATCGCAACTCAATATCCTCCGTTCAGCCCTCTCTTTTTCGTTGAGGGTCTTTCCGTCAGTTTCTGACTGTGGGTACCTGTCTTCAACACGGTTCAATTGTCGAAGGCGGTTTTGACGTAATCGCATAACTCACCCAAGTCACGTTTGGAACTTCACCTGTGATACGGCTACTGATCTCCTCTAACACGTCTTCAGGAATTCTCGCCCAATCAGCAGTCATGCCATCTAGAGATTTCACGACGCGGACGGTAACCAAGTGCCCAAGCTTTCGCTGGTCACCGAGAACGCCCACAGCTGTGTCCTCACCAACAATTGCAAATGCCTGCCAAACGGTATCATATAGACCTCGCCGCCTTAGGACATCCTCAACCACTGCGCTGGCCTCGCGGCATATCCGGAGCTTTTCTTCCGTTACCTCGCCGACTATGCGAACTGCAAGCCCTGGACCTGGAAAAGGATGCGTCGTCACGATTGTGTCGGGTATGCCAAGCTCCTTCGCGATCCGCCTTACCTCATCCTTGTAGAGGAACTTCAAGGGTTCGATGATTCGAAATCTCGACCATTGCGGGATACCTCCCACGTTGTGGTGGGACTTTATTCTGGACGCTGGGCTACCCGTGCCCGCGCTCTCGATTACATCTGGGTAGAGCGTTCCCTGCGCAAGACACTGAAACGTCCCGAGCTTTGCACCCTCCTCATCGAAGACTTTGATGAATTCCTCACCGATGATCTTCCGCTTATCTTCCGGGTCTGCTGCACCTCTGAGCCTCTCGAGAAATCGCTTCGACGCGTCCACGCATTGGACATTGAGCTTCAAATCTTTCAAGGTCTCTGGGATCTGAGTCTCTTCGCCCTTCCTCAGCAATCCATGATTAACAAAAATGCATGACAACTTATCGCCTACAGCCTCTTTCACAAGTACAGCAGTAGTAGTGGAATCGACCCCTCCGCTTACCGCAGTGAGGACTCTTCCGCCATCAGCTTCGGATCGAATTCGCTGAATCGCGGTCTCAATAATAGATCGAGGAGTCCAAGTTGAGGAACATCCACTTATCGTGTTAACGAAATTCCTGATTATCTGAATTCCATTCTCCGTGTGCGACACCTCAGGGTGAAATTGCACGCCGTACAAATGCAAATCAGGCTCACGGATTGCAGCAGTTTGGCAATTCTCAGAGCTTGCGATAACCTCGAATCCCTTCGGGAGAAGCTCTGCGTAATCTCCGTGGCTCATCCAGGAAATGATCTTGCTCTTCATCCCCCGAAAGAGGTCTGAGGCGTCTCTGATCTCGAGCTCAGTCTTACCATACTCGCGTCGGTTAGTCGCCTTCACGCGGCCGCCCAGCAACTGAACCATTAGTTGCAGGCCGTAGCAAATGCCGAGGACAGGTACTCCAAGTCGAAAAATCTTCGGATCACATTGAGGTGCGTCCGAATCATAGACACTGGATGGCCCACCAGAGAGCACAACGCCCTTTGCGTTCAAGTTCACGAGGTCGTTGGCCGAGGTAGTGTGTGATAATAACTCCGAGTATACTTCGCATTCCCTGATTCTGCGAGTAATCAGGTGAGAATATTGCCCTCCGAAATCAAGGACAGCGATCAGTTCCCTCGACATCGCCCATCAATCACTGATATGGTTGTTCTCACATTAACGTTATCTCAGATTGTGGATCACTTGAGCCGTTTCAGCCCTTTAGGATATCTCAGTGCCAAGTCAGCGTAGATGTCCTTGTATTTGCTCCAAACCTGTTTGTCAGAATCAGAAACATCACGAATTGCTTTCGCTGGAACGCCAACAGCCACCTTGCCGTCTGGTATAGATTGATCACTGATCACGACAGCGCCTTCACCTACAATGCTCCAGACCCCGACGGTTGAATAGTCGCTTATCACGGCACCGACTCCGATGACTGCGTAGTCTTTGATCGTGCAATTATGAAGGATTGCGCCGTGACCGATTTGTACATAGCTTCCTACCTCACATTTGCCGTTCATGCGGGCATGCAGCACGCAATTTTCTTGGACGCTTGTTTTGTCACCTATGATGATCGTTCCATAGTCTCCTCTGATCCGTGCGCCTGATCCAATGTAGCACTGAGCGCCGATTCTCACGTCACCAATCACTTTTGCGTCCTCATCCACATAGGCCGTCGGCGAGATTGTTGGCACTCTCCCCTCGAACTCAAATACTCCCATTGCCTGCCCACCGATTTCACTGAAAAGACGTCGAGGCTCTTTAATGTGAATGAAAGCCAATGGCGGACCTAACTTCGTCCATGAAAGATTGATATCTGATGCTCAAGCAGAAGCCCGTAGGATACTAGCTGTCACGTATTACACCCTCTGGCGCACAGGTCATGATGAAGAGATCACTTCGAGCAGTTGCAGATGCCGTTGGCCAAATTACTCGACCAAAATCGTCCAGGCACGTAATCATTCAGCTTAATCCCAATGAGGTATCTAACAGTCTGATCAATCGAGAAGAGCGCGACCATCTCGGTAATTGTCCATCCTGTGGATCACCGATGGAATCCGGTAGGACTGGAGAGTACGCTTGGTCGCATAACGTTCAGACGTGCAGACTCGTGAATCTGGCCCTGGCCGAGATTGGATTCAGTCTAAGTCAACCGATTCTGGTGAATGTTTACGCAGGTCGCGGGCCTTTGAAAGGCTTTTACTTTCCCGCCGATCCTTTCACAATTCACATATCAGAGGACGCGTATTACTTGTTTCCAGAGTACACAGTCTTCCATGAGACCAAGCATTTGGTTGACTGCTTAACGAAAGGGTGGAGTGAAGAAGCGTCTCCCGACCCTTGGGCGCGTTCACTTTGCCTAAAGTATGGTTTCAGATATCCACCGCCCTATCAGTACGTCGATTATCTAGGCTTGAGCCTTGGGTACAGACCGCTCTTACTTTAGCTAGTGCACAGACTTCGAGCAACGGACCATTCAAAACGCTGTCGAGACAGCTATAAGTTCCACTAGGAAATTGCCGAGGAGCAAATGTTCGAGTTTCTGCCTACCGGGTTCTAGGCGTATTCGCCTATCTTGGCTTCAAGCTGACTCTTGGGAAGGGCGCCGACTATTCTGTCGACTTCTTTCCCGTCTTTCATGACTAACAATGTGGGTATGGCCATGATACTGAACCGTTGGGCTGTCTCAGGGTTCTCATCAACGTTCAATTTGCCGAAAACAACCTTCCCGCTGTAGTCCTTAGCCAGTTGCTCAACGACCGGGGCAATTGCTCGACAGGGGGCACACCATGCCGCCCAACAATCAACAACCACTAGCGGGTATGTTTTGGCAGTCTGGTCGAAGTTTCTGTCGCTAACTACGATTGGTCGGTCGATCTTTGGTGTTGCCATCTCATTCATCAGGTCACGCATTTTCTTCGCGCGTATATCCTCAAGTTCCTCCAAGTTTGGGCCTCATGCAAGAGCTTCTGCGAGAAATCTTTCTTCCGTTATAAATCTACCCTGTAGCTTACCTATGCGATAGTGCCAGATAGACAATGAGTGAGCGCGAACAGACGAATCAAGCAACCACAGATTCTCTCATGAAACTCAGAACGCGTTTGATCAAGGACCTCGAACCAATCAACTGATCGACCGAGGCAATTCCCGTGCAAAAACACCCACAAAACCTTGCGTCTCATGTTTCGATTCCGGGTCAACTTTAAGAATCAATATGGGCGTAGAGCTGCGCTAATCCTGTGAAAGCCTTGACGCTCAATTTTGATTTCAGCGAAGAGCAGGAACTATTCCGACGGACGGTGCGCGAATTCGCGAAGAAGGAAATCGAACCTAAGGTTCGAGAGTACGAAAGCAAGAGAGAATTTCCTTGGGAACTCTACCGGAAGATGGGGAAGAACGGTTTGTTCGGCTTGAGACTGCCGAAGAAGTATGGTGGTCAAGAGGCAGATGCCGTTACAATGGGAATTCTTGCCGAAGAGATGGCGCGAGCTGGCTGGCAGATACCACTAAGTGACATCATGGCCGAGATTCTGGCGATACATGGGCCTGAGCACTTGAAGGCTGAGTGGCTTCCAGCCGCAGTAAGAGGCGAGAAAATGCTCGGCATAGCGAATACTGAGCCTTCCGCTGGCTCGGACGCCGCAGCGATCACTACTCGCGCTGTTCGACAAGGTGATCATTGTTTTGAATGGGGAAAAGCAGTACATTACGGGCGCTAACGAATGCGGAGCTTACTGTCTTCTGGCCAAGACGCAACCGGACATGGGCTCGAAAGGCGTCAGCATGTTTTTCGTGGAGATGAATAGACCGGGGATTGAGAAGTACGAGTTCGATGCGCTTGGTTGGAGGCTTTTCTCTTTCGGCGGAATCGTGCTCAAAGGCGTGAAGATCCCTGCAACCAACCTGTTTGGCGAAGAGAACAAGGGCTTCCATTACGTGATGGAGACGTTCGACTTGATGCGATCGCTGATCGCAGTCTGGTGCATAGGCCACGCAGAAGGAGCATTGGATGAAACAATAGAGTACACAAAGCAGCGCAAAGCTTTCGGACGCCCAATCGCAAAGTTCGAGTCCGTTCAGTCACGGATAGTTGATGGGTATACCAAGCTTGAGGCCGCACGATTGCTCTGCTACAGAACGCTTTGGTTGAAGGACAAGGGCAAGAAAATTACGAAGGACTCTGCGATGATAAAATGGTACGCTCCTCTCGTTGCGTTCGATGTAGTGAACGACTGCCTTCAGAATCGAGGCGCCGTAGGCTACACAACCCTATCCTTAGAGGAGTACCGTTTGAGAGAGATCCGAGGCGCCATGATTGGTGATGGCACTACCGACATCAATAAAATCGTTGTCGCTCGAGAACTGCTAGGAAGAGAATTCCTACCTTACCGTTGAAACCTAAGCAGACTACGGATAGTCGGGCATTGGGTGCCCGATATCTGACCGGTCTTATTTCCCTTCGCTTACAATAGTTGTTAAGGTCGATCTTATCTTGTCGAGCCTACGGACCTTCCATGTGATTACTTCTTTGAGTCGATCCATGGAATCAGTCTCTATCTGTGCAACAACGTCGTAGACTCCGTAGACGAAATAGGATTCTTTAACCTCAGGAACCTCTCGAAGGCTCTTTAGGATTTCAGCTTCCGAACCGGCGTCGATGTTCATAAAAACGAAGGCCTTTGGCATTAAACCAAGCACCACCCTACATTACTGTGGATGAAGATTAAGAGATTACCGGCTGATTAACTCATGTATGCTGCACAGAGAATCCTTCAGTGCGGTTATAGGAGAGTCAACTTAGCCTAGGCAGGTAAGATAGCCTTGACAGGAGCGAAGAATGACGGTGAGCCTTGAGCAGGACCTGTTGCGCAGGATCGAGGACCTAGTTAAGCGGCGTGCGGTGACTGATCGACGAATGGGTAACATCTGGATGCTAGTTCCCCTTCTTCCCATACTACTAGTCATAGCGCTCGTAGCTGCCTTCGTACAGGCTATCGCGCCGATGCTGCCCAATCTGCAAGCTCTCCAAGAGAATGTAGCCGCTAATTCCCTAGTAGCACAGCTTCTCGGGCTCTACGCATCTGCAATTGTGTCAATCTACCTACTATTCTTCTTGCTCTCACTTGCACTATACTACCTTATCGACCGAAGAAACAATCATATCAAGCGACAGCAGCTCCTATCTCAGACACTCGTCAAGTACCTTGAGACCAGAACCAAAGCAGTAAGTCCTCGGCCTTCGAAATTGGCCGAACTCTGCGACGAGTCGACGTACGAGGAACAGGACAGACCGGCCGGGATTTGGGCAATACTGAATCTCTTCGTAACACCCATTGTCAGCCTCGTGGTAGCATTCAACCTTACCCAAGATCTGAGCAAACATGACATACGTCAGATCAATTTCCAAGAAAACCTCGCCGCAACATTCACGGAGATTGGAGTCACACCGCCGTCCCTAGCCAGTCAGAAACCTCTGAAGAGGGATACGATCCTGTTCTTGCTGCTTACATTCATCACGGCTGGATTCTTTTGGATATACTGGTTCTACACATTGCTCAAGGATTACAACGAGCATTTCGCTAACCAAGCACACTTCGAAGACAGAATGCTTGCAGCGCTGAAGCCCACGCCACATGGCGGTAATTGCAGATCGTGTGGCGGTTCTGTTCCAGAGACTGCGAAATACTGTCCCTTCTGTGGCACATCACAAACGAGTTAGGCGACATTCGCTGTTGCGTCCATCTGATCTACGAGGAGCCTTTCAGCGAAGTAAGTTGCTTATCGAAGTAGTGACAGTCACTTGTTTTGTCACTCTCATAATCTCGGCCATTGTCACTTACGTGCTTCTTCTCACATCACCCGGACTCGTTGAAAGCATTCAGCAGATGATTGGGAATACGCGAGGCTACATAGCTATACCACCCGCGTATTCAAGTGGGCTTTATCAGTTCATTTTCCTGAACAACATTGGGCACTTCTGGAATCCCGTTCGCATATGGGTTTGGATACCATTCGTTGGAGCATTAAGCTTAGGTTACGAGCTACTGCTCAACTCTATTGTAATCGGAGCGGTCGCATCGTTCACTAGTGTCACCAAGGGAGCAGCATTCACGCTCGCTGGCCTTACTCCGCATGGAGTGATCGAGCTTCCTGCATTCATCCTTGAATTCTCTGGACTCGCACGGTGGCACATCACAATGACGCGTGCGATTTACTCAAAATTGAGCGGTCGGAAAGTTGACCGACCGCTTCTCTCAGAGGGAATCAAAGATACGATAGTGTTGTCGCTGCTCTCGGTTGCGCTCTTTGCAGTTGCGGCAGCTGTGGAAACGTATATGACGCCACGGTTGTTGGGCATGTAGCAAGGGCGGTTCTAGGCAAACTGGTACGTTACCTGCACTGTGGCTGTTACCTGCAGGGTCGCAGGTTGGATTGGTGTTACTGAGGACGCCGCCATTTTCTCGAAGAATGGCTGGAAGCTGTATCCTGGAGAGATCGATATGGGACCGACCAGACTCACACCAATTGCGGAGGCTGTCGCTTTCGCTTGTGCATCGGCATCTTGAACTGCCAACTGCATTGCTTGTCTCTGAAGTGTTGCCAGAGCAGCGCTCGATAATGTGAACGTAATGCCCTGTACTTCATTCACTCCGGCCGCAACCGCCGTATCAAGAATCTTCCCCACCGATGTAAAGTCGGTTATTGTGACTTGTATTTCGTTACGGGCTATGTATCCCAAGACGTTTGGGGGGGTCGTCTGGTCTTGTTTGTTCTCGTAGATCGGTGTCAACGTATAGGATACGGTCTCAATCGAATCTTTGCTGAGCCCCATGTTGAGGAGAGCGTTCATGACTTTGGACATAATAGCTGCGTTATCGCTCGTTGCTTGCGTGGCTGATGTCGCTTGTGTTTGGACTGCGAGAAGTAGGAGGGCTTGATCGGGTGAGGTGGTTACGGTGCCCTGACCTGTGACTTGCAGAACCTTGGTTGTCGTTTGTGAACTTCCGGTTTGTATGTTCAATGGTCTTGTTGCCGCTATCGCGCTGATGAGCACTATGGCGACTATGGCAATCGCCGCGAGATAGTAGACTTTTCTACCTGTATTTTCACTCATATTCTGCACCTTTCATCCAGCGGATCATTAGTATCTCTCCGCAATAACCTCACACTTTTGAACAGGGTGTCCACGTTTTAGAACGGCCAATGCAGTTGACTCAACGCATTTGCTAACATAAATGTTTGACTGGCTACATGGGCGGGTCTAGAAATTGTCACCTAGCAATCTTCAATGGACAGATACATGGCGAAATAGCGGCTTCTTGACCCCATTTTCATTAGAGTTTGAGGTTGAAATCTTATCTCAGTCAGCGCAAGCTTGACTTCGACTTCGTGATCGACCGTGTTCAAGGTCTTCGTAACCAGCAGAGTAATTGATCGAATCTCACGGGACATTAACAGACCTTACGAGCGCATTGGACTTCTCATGGGAGTTCTAGAGAATGATGCTCTGTGGGTTAACGATACAATACCTGGAGAAAATGAGATGAGTGAAGTTACCTGCGTCTTTCCAGCGCAGCGCCTCGCCCAAGTCGCTAACGATATTGTTGAAGGGAAAATTCATGGTAAGATCGTAGGGTGGTATCATTCACACCCTGGGCTAGGTCTGTTCCTCTCACAGACGGATGTGGAGACCCACATGCAATTCTACCAATTCTCGCCTTACGCAGTTTCACTTGTGGCAGATCCGAAGTCTTCAGAGTTCGGTATCTGGATCTATGAAAATGGATCGGGCGTCTTGCAGCTTCCCTCGAACCTCATCCACATCATCTGATCGCTGTATTCCAGCCTTCTCGGCTCTCGGATTGGATTGCTTTCAGGATCTTTCCTGTCGATGGAACCTGTGATCGTTTGATACTTCTCTCAGTGCCATTCCATAACTCTGCCAGCAAAGATTCCGCATAACCTCTCTGCTTATAGTCGATAACTTGCAGTAGGATATCTAAACCGTCGGCTGCATGAACGATCTTTGACTCGAGGGTTTCATTCGCGTCATATTCAGATTGAGTTCGGGTATACTCACGAGCCAACTCCGGATTCCTCAATCCTTTGACGAGCCTAGACCATGCGGAATGTTCCAGTTCACGTTTGATTTCTTCTCCTCTCTTTCCTAGGTACTGGAGGTACGCCTTGCTGATGTCGAAGGTCAACGATTCCGCCAGGTCGTGGAGTATGGCCATCCGTAGAACTTTCTCGACATTGACGTCGGCGCCTCTCTTGACCTCAAGGTCAGCTAGGAGGAGCGATAGCGCAGAAACTGAAAATGAGTGGTCAGCGACAGATTCAACCTCGCCAATACTAACACCATGACTCAGCCAACCGCTTCTCGGGATCGCCTTCAGTCGTCTGATACTCTGGAGGAAAGACAGCATTTGTGACCCTTCCCTGATTTCGATCAACTGACAATAACGGTTATGGCTATGACCTTTGTTCTTCGCGCAGGCTAGCAGGTGTGTTAGGTGAAGCGCTCGGCTCTTCTAATATTGACCCTGCTCATCTACGGGTCAACATTCGCCGCCTCCTGGGTCACATCAGTAAAGACACTAGTACTCTACCCTACGATGGACAGCTACAGTTGGCAGTCAGTCCCGAAAGCCAACAATGGTCGCTCCGACAATTTCGAGATCACATCCTACGACAAGCCACCTTACAATATGAGAGGGTGGATAGCGTTCAACACCTCGAGAATACCGACCGACTCGTGGATTCTAACGGCCACACTTCGGCTTAGGTTATGGCACAAGACGCTAAACGATCCAGTAATGGGAACTGGAGATATGACCGGCAGAATCTACGCAGTGTACCGACTAACTCAACCTTGGGAGGAGATGAAGGTAAACTGGGTTAATCAACCAAACTACACCGAACTGCACCACGCCACTTCTCCCATTCCTCCTGGTCAAGGTGGTTGGCTCGGACCGTTGATTTGGATGGATTGGGATGTGACAGCGATCATGAAGGACTGGCAGTCAGGAGCGCCGAACTACGGTCTCCTAGTGCGAGATACACAGGAAAATGCGCCCATCCTCTACTCCACTCAGTTCTTCACGCATGACCAAGTTCCGAATTCAACCTATTACCCGCGACTTCTCGTAACATATGTTGAACCACAGTCACTCGAACTGTTGCTCAGCATCATTGCGGGCGAAGGATTGTTTATCATTGGCTTGTGGCGACTAAAGGTCACAATTAGGCGCTGAGACAGAGGCAGAATGGGTTTGGGGAGTGTGGAAGAAGGCGCGAGAACCGCCGTAGAGGTCTGCATGGCAGTCAAAGACGGAGAACATGTTCTGATTCTGACTGATCGAGTAACATTGGATGTTGGTAAGGCAATAGCGGGGGCTGCAGAGAGAGTCACCAAGGGCAATGTGAGACTGCTGATCTTGGAGGATTACGTGGAGCGCCCAGCGAAGGAGATGCCCAAACAGATTCTTGACTTGATTCCTTGGGCAAACGTCACATTCTACGCAGCTGAGAGCAAGCCTGGTGAGCTCTCGATTAGAGGCCCATTCATTCGAAATGCCGTGAAGTACGCGCGTCACGCCCACATGCCCAGTATCACCAAGAAGCTGATGGAGACAGGCATGTGCGCAGACTACAAGAGAATAGCAGAGTTGACTTGGAAGATCGAACGCGTGGTCAAGGGCTGCAAGAAAGCTCGCGTGATGAACAAGGCGGGAACGGAATTGAACGTAGAGTTTCACCCGTCATGGAGATGGAAGCCTTGCGACGGGCTTTACCACGAGAAAGGTTTGTGGGGTAATCTTCCAGAGGGCGAGATCTTTACGGCAGCTTACAAGGCGAATGGCAGGATGGTCATCGACGAACTAGGCGACTGGTTCAGTCCAAAATATGGCGCCCTGACTGAGACGCCTGTGACACTACAGGTCAAAGATTCACGAGTTGACACGAACTCAGTCGAATGTGCAAACGAGCAACTGCGAAAGGAATTCATTCAATACCTGTCCACAGACCCATACAGCAACAAGCTAGGCGAATTCGCAATCGGAACCAACATATTCCTGAAAGAACTCACGGGAGTGCTCCTGCAAGATGAGAAGTTTCCGTCAGTTCACTGCGCGTTTGGCGATCCCTACCCTGATGAAACCGGAGCGGATTGGAGTTCGAAGACGCATATCGACGGGATCATGCTGAAGTGCAATATCTGGATCGACGGAAAGCAAATCATGGACGAAGGAAAACACCTAATCGATTAGCTGATCCAGATCTGAGAACGGTTCAGAACCGCATCGAAAGCAATAAGTAAGATCTTTCGATATCTGACCCGCCTTCCATTCGACTTGAGGATGTTATATTGTCCGCATTCAAGCCCGGAAAGATCGAGAGAGTAGCAGGACCCGTTGTCGTCGCATCTAACATGCTCGGCGCACGAATGTATGAGCTCGTCAAAGTGGGAAGTACAGGCCTCATTGGCGAAGTAATCAGAGTCGAAGCCGACACGGCCACAATCCAAGTCTACGAGGAAACCACAGGAATCAAGCCGGGTGAGCTCGTTGAGCGAACAGGAAACCCGTTATCTGTTGAACTTGGACCTGGTCTGGTGAATCAGTTTTTTGATGGTACTCAACGACCGCTACCCGCTCTATTGGACAAAGCGGGTGCCTTCATCCGTAGAGGAATCTCGGCGTCACCCCTAGATCGAAAGAAGAAATGGGAATTCACGCCCCTAATGAAGAAGGAAGATAAAGTTACAGGTGGCGATGTCTTAGGCGAAGTTCCCGAAACGGTTCTGGTTAGACATAGAATTTTGGTCCCCCCGAATGTGAGTGGAACCATCAAGTCAATCGTGTCGAAAGGAAGCTACACACTCGACGACGTCATCGCCACGGTCGACACCAAGCAGGGGCAGGCGGATCTGCATATGATGCACTCTTGGCCTGTCCGCATGCCTCGCCCCACAAAAGAGAAGGTGCCCTCGGATACACCCCTGAAAACAGGCCAACGGATAATCGATTTCTTCTTCCCCATAGCGAAAGGTGGAACAGCTGCGATCCCAGGCGACTTCGGAACCGGGAAAACCATCACCCAACATCAGCTGGCGAAATGGGCTGACGCAGATGTGATCGTTTACGTCGGCTGCGGGGAGCGAGGTAACGAGATGACGGAAGTCCTCGAAACCTTTCCTGAACTGAAGGATCCGCGTTCTGGGCAACCGTTGATGGAAAGAACGATCCTGGTGGCGAATACGTCTAACATGCCGATTGCCGCGCGTGAGGCAAGCATGTATACGGGCGTTACGCTCGCCGAATACTTCCGGGACATGGGCTACGATGTTGCTCTGATGGCCGACTCGACCTCGCGGTGGGCTGAAGCTCTACGTGAAGTGTCGGGGCGCCTGGAGGAAATGCCAGGTGAAGAGGGCTACCCAGCGTACTTGGCGTCTCGATTAGCTCAGATCTACGAAAGAGCTGGTCGCGTGAAGGTGATCGGATCCGACGCCAACAAGCTTGGTTCTGTCTCGATCGTTGGAGCGGTGTCACCGTCCGGCGGAGATTTCTCAGAGCCAGTTACTCAGAATACGCTGAGAATCGTGAAGGTGTTCTGGGCATTGAGTAAACCTCTTGCGGAGCGGAGACATTTCCCTGCCATAGATTGGCTGACCAGTTACTCCTTGTACCTTGACTCGCTGGAGGACTGGTACCGAGCACAGATAGGACCTCAGTGGTCCGCATTACGCAAAGAAGGAATGGCACTTCTTCAGCGAGACGAGGAACTTCGAGAAATCGTGATGCTCGTCGGTCCCGACGCGCTCTCGGAAAGCCAAAGAGTAGTATTGGAGGCCGCGCGCATGATCAAGGAGGATTTTCTAATTCAAAGCGCACTTCACCCAGTCGACAGCTATTGCTCAACGGAGAAGACATTTCGAATGATGTCACTCATCATGAAGTTCTATGAGAAAATGAAAGTGGCTGTGGACAAAGGTGTCCCACTTCAACGTGCTCTGGAAGTACCGGCGAAAGAAGAGATTGCACGCGCCAAGATTCATCCATCTGAAACATTCGAAGCATTAGCCAAGGAGATCGAACAAAAGATGGATGAACAGTTCCAAGCCCTCTCCAAGGAAGTGCTAGAGGTAGCCAAGTGAGGGACGACTGATGTCCGTAGTTGTTCGTGAATATTCAACCGTAAATGAGATCTCCGGACCTCTGCTGTTCGTTCAGAACGTGAAGGGTGTCGGATTTGGCGAGCTCGTTCGGATACGGACGCCCACTGGCGAAGAGAGACGAGGGCAGGTTCTGGAGGTCCGTAGTGATCTGGCGGTCGTGCAGGTCTTCGAGGGAACATCAGGACTTGACATTTCAGGGACAAGCGTCCGGTTCATGGGTGAAACCGTCAAACTGCCTGTTTCCGGCGACCTCCTAGGCCGCATTCTTGACGGAAGCGGGAATCCAATAGACGGTGGACCTCGGATCATACCTGAAGACTACTGGGATGTGCATGGTGCGCCCATCAACCCATACGCCCGAACATATCCAAGAGAATTCATTCAAACCGGAATTTCCGCTATCGACGGAATGAACACCCTGGTCAGAGGACAGAAACTGCCACTCTTCTCCGGAGCAGGCCTCCCACACAATCGTGTTGCGGCACAAGTGGCACGGCAGGCAAGAGTGAGAGGAACCGGGGAACCGTTCTCAACAGTCTTTGCCGCCATCGGCATTACAGCGGACGAAGCCAGATTCTTCAGACAGGACTTTGAGCGCCAAGGAGCATTCGAACATGTCACGATGTTCGTCAACCTTGCCGACGACCCTGCAATTGAACGTATCCTGACACCACGTATGGCTCTAACAGCGGCGGAATACTTTGCATTCAAACTCGATATGCACGTGCTCGTCATACTCACGGACATGACGAACTACGCTGAAGCACTCAGAGAAATTTCGGCTGCACGAGAGGAAGTACCGGGCAGAAGAGGTTACCCAGGCTACCTATACACCGACCTCTCCACGATATACGAACGAGCTGGCAGAATCCACAACGCAAAGGGCTCCATCACACAGATGCCCATCTTAACGATGCCTCACGACGACATCACCCACCCGATTCCTAATTTGACGGGATACATTACGGAAGGCCAGTTGATCGTTGACCGTGGCCTGCATCGCAAAGGCATCTATCCCCCAATCGATGTCTCCCCATCACTGTCGCGACTAATGAGAGAAGGGATCGGCAAGGAACGCACCCGGCAAGACCACAGAGAAGTCTCCGATCAGTTGTACTACGCCTACGCTGAAGGAAGAGCCTTCAGAGATCTCGTGGCCGTTGTCGGAGAAGAGGCTTTGTCCGCGCGAGACAAGATATACTTGAAGTTCGCTGACGATTTTGAGAGGCGATTCATCGGCCAGGGAGAATATGAGAATCGCGACATTGAGAAGACCCTAGATCTGGCATGGGATCTACTGGCAGCGTTACCTGAGAGCGAACTCAAACGAGTCGACCCTGCAACGATCAAACAGTTCCATCCCAAGTACAGAAGCGGGACAGGACAGTAAATGCCCGAACTGATAGCGGGCGTTCATCCGACTCGAATGGAGCTGCTTACGCTACGAAAGAGACGGACAATCGCTGAACGAGGACGCGACCTGCTAAGGGAGAAACTCGATGCCCTCATGATAGAGTTCTTTCAGTTTGTTCGAGAGATAAACACGCTTCGAGCTCGAGCCCAGAACCTTCTGGCGCAAGCCTATGAAAGCTTCGTGGAAGCACAGATGGCCATGGGCAGCATGAAGCTGGAACAGACATCGGTGGGTGTCGAGGACAGGTTCACTATTGAGTCAAAGACGAGAAACGTCATAGGTGTCACTATCCCCTACATCCAAGTGAATGTGAAGCCTCTTAGCGGATTCCCGTACAATGTTTACGATACTTCGGCGCAGCTTGACGAAGCTACGTTGAAAATGGCCGAAGCGATCAAGGCCATCGCGGAACTTTCCAGCGCGGAAGCCGCAGTGAAGAAACTGGCAGAGGCTATTGCGGCCACCAAGAGACGAGTCAATTCCCTTGAGTATATCGTTATCCCCCGCATGCACACCACGATCCGCTACATTGAGATGCATTTGGAGGAAGCGGAACGTGAGGACTTCTTCAGGTTGAAAAGAATCAAGAGCCGAATGGCTAAGGCCGAAGCTGAGGCAGAAACACTGGTACTTTCCAGCTAGTATGCCACAACAAACCCTCTAAGCGTTCTTACTCTTTAGAGAAAGTATAGCCTTAGCAAGGTCTCCGCCGGACTCAACCAAGGCCTTTCTTGCTTCATCGATTGATTTGCCTGTCTGCTGAGCCACCAGCTGGGCATCGCCCTCAGATGGGGCACTCTGAACGGTTGTTTGCGGCTTTGACTCAGAGACTTCGCCGCCAGCTATCTGGTACATCGCTTGACCTTGTACGGTCACAAGAGTCACATTGGGGGTTGCTATCGTGATGTCTTTGGAAGCGGCTCTGATGATTACTTCAGTAACGTCTGGGATTTCGTCGACCTTCATCCCCATCTTTTGCATCATTCGCATTGCGTCGCGCCCAGCCGGGACACCACGCGCAGCTTTCAATGCTTTGTACGCCAATTGCCCTCAGAATCTCTAGTGTGAATGTGTTGGGTAGAATAAGAATATCGGACAAGTACGATCTATTTGTACCGCCTCAATTTGAAGCTCGCGCGAGCGTAACGCAGCTCCGAGCTAGTGTTTCGGTCGGGTCTATGATTCCAACGCTTTGATCAGGCTCAACAATGAGCGGTAACTCTGTGCACGCGAGAACAATGGCTCGCGCGCCTCTCATCTTCAGAGCGTCTATCAACGCTTTCAGTCGCGCCCTCACTGTGAGTTGATTGCTACGAGCCAACAGATCCATTATTACCTCGGTCAGGATCGCCTGCTCGGTTTCGGTGGGCATGATGACTCCGATTTGCTTCTTTCTCAGTTCCTCCTCGTAGATCCCCATGCGGATTGTAGTTTTTGTCGCGAGCAAACCAACAGGGCTCTGTTCCGGTGAGATCTTATCAACTGCTGATTCAACCATGCTGAGAACCGGGATGTTGACGGCGGATCTTATTTCACCAAGAAAGGCGTGCACGGTATTGCAGGGTATGGCGATGAAATCCGCACCACTTGACTCGAGGGTTCTCGCGGCGTCCACAAGGTATGAAATTGTCTTGGCCTCGTCCTCGACTATCTCCACTACATCGGGGATTGGGACACTGAAGATCAACATGGGAGGGTAGTCCCTGTCATACATAGCCCTCAGCTCGTTTTGGAAAATTCGCACGATTCTCATATAGAAATCGGCCGTAGCCTCGGGACCCATACCACCAAGTATTCCGATAGTATGCTTGCCGAATTTCACTTGAAAGAAACCGTCCACTTCTTCACAATACTCGCGCTCCAGAGGTTTAACTTCGACAGATGACCGGTAGTCTTTTCTTCTTGCCGAGGACCTGACAATGCGATCTATTCCTGCAAGGTTTATCCAAAATGAAGATAGTTGTCGTGGACCATGTGTATCTAGAGGATGAACATATCAAACAGCTTCAAGCAATTGGTGAGGTCCAGATTTTTCGCGAGCCACCCAACTCTGACCAGGAATTGATACGTAGAATTCAGGGCGCCGAAATCGTAGTGGTCGGTTGGAGCCATCTGACCAAAGATATCATTGATTCTGTTCCAAATCTTAAGATGATCTCCATCTGGGCTACAACGTGTCACTATGCAGACCTTGAAGCGGCAAGAAAAAGGGGAATCATCGTCACACATGTTCCTGCCTATGCTACCGAGGCCGTAGCCGAACATGCGTTCGGCCTATTGCTTGCATCGGTCAGAAGGTTGCTGCAAGCCGACAAGCATGTTAGAGAAGGCAAGTTCGATTGGCGACCATTCACAGGCACAGAACTTGCTGAAAAGACTCTCGGCCTTGTGGGGACTGGGGTCATTGGGTGTCGAGTAGGTGAGATAGCCAAAGCTTTCAGAATGCGGATTTTGGGTTTTGATAAATTGCCAAACATGAAAAGAGCTCAAGAGATTGGGATGAAGTACGTCGACCTCCAAACATTGCTGAAGGAAAGTGACATCGTAAGCCTCCATCTTACTCTAACATCAGAAACAGAACGGATGATCGGGAAAAAGGAAATCGAGATGATGAAGAAAGGCGCCGTCCTGATTAACACGTCGCAAGGCAAAGTCGTAGACGAGAAGGCTCTCGTTGATGCTCTCAGGTCGCATAAGTTGTCATACGCGGGGCTAGATGTTCTCTCAGAGGAACCACCTCACCAAGACAATCCGTTATTTGAGCTTGATAACACGGTGCTCTCTCCTCACGTGGGATTTCAGACAGTTGAGGCCGTGAAGAGATGCACTGACATTTGCATTGACAATGTCACGAAGTTCTTAGATGGACGTCCACAGAACATTTGCGCGTAGTCTTGAATTGTGTCTGGATCGTGGCTTTTGGCAGGAACGCCCGGGCTTGGTGGGTTTCTCGTCAGGCTTCTTAAAGAGCTTTGATTGGATCTGCGACAAAACGAAGCAAGATTCGCTTATTGAGGTTCAGGCTTCGGAAGCTGAACACTGGTCAGGAGACGAATTCAC
>Ga0315281_10002902_pt1 | contig 25339 bp, 24 predicted proteins | sample YL17G07_0_MG_FD_204540 | JGI IMG/M metagenome (GOLD analysis project Ga0315281, IMG submission 204540) | Sediment microbial communities from Yellowstone Lake, YNP, Wyoming, USA - YL17G07_0 | ecosystem: Environmental > Aquatic > Freshwater > Lake > Sediment | place: USA: Wyoming | collected... | reverse complement strand
CTTAATCACCTCTTCCATCCGCGGAATCATTTCTCAGCGTCTGGTACGTAAGATATGCGAAAACTGCAAAGAAACGTTCACCCCTGATCCAAACGTTGCTCAGGAAATTGCCAACACACTGGAAGGGATTACCCCTAAAGACCTTGATCCTAAGCTCCTCGATGACATCAAGCTTTATAAAGGAAAGGGGTGTGAAAAGTGCAACAGTACAGGTTTTAAAGGCCGATTGGGTATCTTTGAAATCCTTGAAATGGATAGAGGCGTAGCCGAGCTGGTGCTTGCCAGTGCTCCTGATACTGACCTTATGGATGCTGCACGAAAAGGAGGAATGATCACCCTGAAACAGGATGGTTACATTAAAGCGCTAAAAGGCTCAACCACGCTGGAAGAAATTTTCCGAATCAGCAACTAATAACTAATAATAGTCCGTTTGTGGACCGAGTCGTAGACCTGCTTCGCGTGGACCGATTGTAGAGCAAATGATAAATCTATATTAATAGGACCACAACAGGTCAACAACCGGACCACAACAGGTCCACAACAGAAATTTATGCCAACTTCATCCATTCATATCGGCTCAAAATCCGCTGCTCAGGAACTCAAAGTTCCGGAGAAAAAACTGAATGCGAAAAAATCAGGAAACCTACTAGATCAGCTCAACGAATATGTGGCCAACCTGAGTTCCGTGAAAACTTCTGATAAGGTGAGTTTTTTCCGGCTTCTGGCTACCATGATCAACGCAGGTATTTCCATTGTGAAGGCTTTGAATATCCTGCACGCGCAGGTAGAAAATCCTCACATGAAGGGGATCATTCTGGAGCTGGTGGATAAAATTGAATCCGGAAGCAGCTTTTCTGAAGCGCTGTCCGATTATCCAAAATACTTTTCAGAAGGCCAAATCGGTATGGTTGAATCAGGCGAAGCTTCCGGACGATTGAACCAAACCCTGCTTGAAATTGCTAAAGAAACGGAAAAATCCGCCGCGCTGCTTTCAAAAATCAAAGGCGCTATGATTTATCCGATTGTGGTTATCTTCATCATGCTGGGTGCCGGTTTTGCTGTCATGACCTTTGTTATGCCCCGCATTAAGGAAATGTTTGATAATCTCGGAGGTCAATTGCCGCCTATGACTCAGTTGCTCATCAGCCTAAGCGATTTCCTTGTAAGCGCCACTTTGGGTATCCCGAATGTGCTATGGGTGATTTTAGGTCTTATCGGTCTTGGATTTGCTTTTGTATGGTGGAAGAAGACCCCCATCGGAAAAATCATCTGGGCCGAAATCGTCCTAAAAATCCCGGTGTTTGGTAAACTGACCAAAAAAGTCGCTCTTGCCCGCTTTTGCCGTGGCTTAAGCACGATGATCGGAAGCGGAATTCCTATCATCAAGGCCCTGCAGATCACGGCCTCCAGCGTGGGTAACGCGCTTTACGAAAAACGCATCCGACGTATTGCCGACGATGTGCGCCAAGGTATTACGATGGCTGAAAACATGAAAGACGATGAAAAATACTTCCCAAGCATGATTGTGGGTATGATAGGCGTTGCCGAACAGACCGCGCAGATTGATGAAATTTCAGGACGTCTTGCCGACTTTTATGAAGATGAAGTCAGTGACATGGTCAAAGGTCTTTCCGCCCTTCTGGAACCTATCATCATCCTGATCCTGGGTGCCGCCGTCGCCTTCCTGGTTATCTCCGTGATGTTGCCGATTTTGAGCGCTTCGGATTTGGCATCGCAGGCGACCTAATAACGTAGTAACGTTATAACGTGATAACTAGATGGACTTTCTTTCCGATATCCTATTTTCGCGATACAGCTTCTTTTGCATACCATGAATCTGTTTTGATATTTCGGTCGCAAGATTCATGAGTTTTTCCAGTTGATCAGTTTTAAGATGATTGGAATCGTGTAAATTGTCTGCGCACGCAATAGTTTCCGCTAAAGAACCCTGTGAGAAATCAAGAAATCTACACATTTCGCTATCCGTAAATCGCCCGGATGCCTCAGCAATATTTAAGCTTACCGAAAGGGCAGCGCGATTCAATTGGCTGTAGTATTTTCGTTTTATATCAAAAGTAAACTCATTGGAGTAGTGCTCGACGAGCTTATTGAATGCCTTGGAATCCTTGTACATTTTCCATTCTAAAAATCTAAATATATTCATAAATTTCAATTAAATACTAATTAATCCTCGTACTCGAATTGTCATGGTAGCAAAATATACGGCTTGTTGCAATGCAAATGGTAATGTGATCGCGTTATCACGTTATTGCGTTATAACGTTATAACGTTGAATAGAAAATTTATACTTGCATACATTTTTTACTCGTGCTAGGATTCACTCAGATTATCCAATAAAACCAAAACAAAATGGAAAATTCACCGTTTAAAAAAGGGTTCACCCTCATCGAGTTGATGATTGTTATCGTCATCCTCGGTGTTCTTATGGGTACCATCCTTCCGAGGTTAACAGGAGCACAGGCACGTGCCCGTGATACAGGAAGAATTGCTGATTTGAATACGATCAGTCAGGCATTGGAAACGTATTACGACGATACGGGTTCTTACCCTGGAGTGGCTGGAACACGGTATTGTTTAGGATTAGCCACCGAAACAGTTGTAACTCCATTGCTTGCTGGATACCTAAAGGGCGGAAAGGTTCCAACACCTCCAAGTACAGGTCAGGTATCTACCATCGATGCTAGCGTATCAGGTGCAAACACTTGTGAAGGTGCCTACCTTTATGCACCGCTTGCAAACCGCGGCTTACCTAAGAACGGTTATCTGATAGCTTCGGATATGGAAACTTGGCAGAATGCAAATTTTGATGCCGATGCTACACCGCCAACGCTAAGTGCAACATCCGACGTAACTCAGTATTCTGCAAAAATCACAGATCTTACTGCTGAAGATGCAACCAATGCAATGTTCTCAGCTTACTTGGTTGTGAACTAATTTTCTCTCATCATCAAAAACCCCTTCGTCGCCAAGGCTATGAAGGGGTTTTTTAGTGCATGGCGCCCGACAATAACTCACCCCTAAATTAATCCATTCATAAAATCATCCCCTCTCTGCAAACGCAAAGAGGGGTGGGTAAATAAGTAAGATACACATCTACCCAAAAACCATTCCCCCTCTTTGAGACATCAGAGAGGGGATGATGGATTGATGAGTGGATTTAGGGGGGTGAGTCTAAAAACCATTCCCCTTCTTTGAGACATCAGAGAGGGGATGATGGATTGATGAGTGGATTTAGGGGTAAATCTAAAAACCTTTCCCCCTCTTTGAGACATCAGAGAGGGGGCAGATGGATTGATGAACGGATTGAGGGGGTGAGTTATTAGCTAATCGCCTTCAGAATCTTCTCGGCACTGGCCTTGCCAATACCCTCAATTCCTTCCAGTTCTTTCAGGTCCTTGCCCTTTAAATCGGCAAGCGAACTGAAGCCGGCGGCTTCCAGCTTATTGGTAATAGCCTTCGAAAGCTCACCCCATTCGCCCGAAGGGGCGGGTTCACCCTTTTCCTTAAGGGATGCAGCCGCAGCCTCGATGTCTTTAACAGCGGTCAGGCTGGTTAAATCAGCATCCTCGATACGGCGATTGCTCTTCATCAATTCCTTCAATTTCTCCTGGAAGGCAGGAAGCTGTTCAAGGTTATAAAGATCCAGCTCATAGCCGGTCAGGTCGCTGGCCAGGCGAACGTTCTGTCCGCGTTTACCAATGGCCATAGGACGCTCTGCTTCTTCTACAAACACCGCAGCACGCTTTCTGACACCGTTTTCTTCATCGGCATTCACAATGATGACCTCGGCAATCTTAGCGGGCTGTAAAGACGTTGCAATGAATTCCTTCGGATCCTTGGTCCATTCAATGATATCCACGCGTTCGCCGTTGAGTTCGTTCATCACGGCCTGAATGCGGACACCCTTTTGGCCGATACAAGCGCCCACGGGGTCGATTTTATCGTTCTCGGCCCAGACGGCTACCTTGCTTCTTACACCAGGATCACGGGCAATGGATTTGACCTCCACTTCGCCTTCAGCAATTTCAGGGATTTCCATTTCAAGCAGTCGTACCACCAGATTGGGATGAGTTCGGCTGATAGAAAGCTGCGGGCCTTTGTTGGTGTGAATAACGCGGTCCAGATAAACCTTAACGCGCTTGCCATTGTAGTATTTTTCATTCGGAATCTGATCCTTTGGCCCAAGCACCACATTGTGCTTTTCCATCTGAATGTGAACGTTACCGCCTTCAATACGCATGACATGGGCGGTCATGATTTCGTTTTCACGGTTCTTGAACATTTCATAAAGACTGTCTCTTTCCGCTTCCTGGATTCTCTGTAAAATGACCTGCTTCGCACTCTGAGCCGCGATTCGGCCGTATTCCAAAGGAGTCACATCGATCTTAATGATATCGCCGACCTCCACATCCTTTTTCATTTTATGAGCTTCCGCCAGAGAAATTTCAATATTCGGATTCTCCACGTTTTCTACCACTTCTTTAATTAAAAGCACGGTAGCGATATCGGAATCTTCCGACATCAACACCTCCACTTCCTGTTCCTTATTGCCGAAATCCTTTCGGTAAGCCGTCGCTAAAGCAGCCTTAACGGTATCGAGCACACGCTCGTATGGGATGTTTTTTTCATCACAGATCTGATGAATGGCGGCAAAGAATTGAGGCTTCATAAAGTAGAAAGTTAATTACCTTTAACGGAGAAGAACGGACCCTAATCATTTAGGCTCCGTTACACCTCCACTCTAAGGCATTTTTAGGGTATTTGCAAGTTTATTTTACCACCTGAAAAATCACGGCATCCCGAAAACCTCTATTCCTGAGAAAATTCATAAGCTTCTGCTTCCGCTTCCTTTCATCCTTTTCATTCAGAACCGAATCTTTGCGACTCAGGGCCTGTTTGGCAGCCTCCGTTTCATTCCAGCCGGCATTTTCCAGCACCTGATCGACATAGTCTGCATCCAACCCTCTTCGTTTTGCCTCCATTCCGATTTTAAAACGGCCGACAGGTTTCTGGATGATGTGATGAATGAATTCCTCGGTAAACCGCCGGTCATTCAGTAGCTGAACGCGCTCCATTTCTTCCAGCACTTTCAGAATTTCACCCCTTTCATCGGGAAATTTTTCCGTCAGCTTCTGCTTTAGCTCAAAACGGCTATGAGAGCGAATTTCCAGCTTTCTTAAGGCCGATTCCCAGATTTGATCGTAAAGGGGTTTCATAAAGTAACGCAATAACGTAGTAACGCGATAACAATAACACAGTGCAATGTTACAACGTTATAACGTTACAACGTTAAGGCATTTTGTTACAATAGCGATATGAAAAAAAGATCTTCCAAATTCAGTAAGATCAAGGTGTCGCCTCTGGAGGGCCGTTTTTTCGACATCAAACCGCCAAACATCGGACTGAATTCTCCCGTTCCCGCCTTTTCCGCTGAGTTCTGGCGGTTTTTCTGGATTGCCTTTATCGCCTTTGCCGTCCTGAGTTTCGGGAACACCTTCATACAAGGAAGGAATTTGGCCATGAACAGTCAGGGGATTGCGATGGCAGGTTACGATTCGCTCCAGTCCGGCATGCAGTCTTTGAAAGCAGGGGATTCAATTGGTGCAGGAAGAGGCTTTGAAGAAGCGAATCTGGCCTTTCAGGAGCTGGCAGATAATACACAGTATCTTACGAGTCAGGCCAATCAGCTCATCGACCAGAGCATGTACCTGGATACAGCCGAAAAACTGATTCAGAGCGCCATCGAGGTAAGTGAAATGGGAAAAGATCTGGTCAGTGTTTTAGAAGGAACTCAGGCGATTCCTGAAATTTTTCTGAAGCAGTTTAACGGTGGGGCGACCGATGTTCATCTGACCGACCTGATACGAACGGAAAAAAATAAAATCGACGGGATTTTTGTCAGGGTACTCGCGTTACAGAAAAATCTGACAACCTTGAATACCGCCATCCTGCCATCAGATTTACGGACTAAAATCACCCGCGCGCAGGATTTAACAGCTCAGCTTATTTCGGCCCTGAAGAACCTCAATTCCAACTTTGATACGGTTCTCACATTACTCGGCGACAAGGTACCGCATCGTTACCTCGTCCTTTTTCAGAACAATCACGAACTGCGCGCAACAGGCGGGTTCATCGGCTCGTACATGATTGTGGATGTGAATGACGGAGCCATCACGAAAATGGAAGCGAAAGACGTTTATGAAACCGATGGCCAGTTAACCGAGTTCGTCGAAGCTCCTCCAGGGATTGATAAAGTGGCTCCACAGCTTTACATGCGTGACGCGAATTACAGCCCCGATTTTCCCACTTCCGCTAAGACCATTAAATGGCTACTGGAAAACAGCAAGGGGCCAAGCGTTGACACGGTCATAGCTATCGATCAGGACGTCATTGAGGAACTTCTGACTCTCACGGGCGAAATCCATCTTCCGAATTTTCCTTTCCAGATACGAGCGGATAATTTCAATGCGCTTATTTCGTATTACACAGAAGCGAAGCTCTCTGAAACGTCCACCCCAAAACAGCTCCTTTTCGATATGATTCCTGTATTTCAGAAAAAACTGCTTTCCATCGAAAAGCTTCCCGCCATTCAGTCGGTCGTGAGGAACATGATTGATGAGCGTCACATTCAGGCTTATTCGGATGATTCAGATATTGAGGGGCTGATTTCCCGTTTAGGGCTCGATGGAAGTCTGATTCAGGCAGGTCTGAAGACGGATTTTCTATCGTTGGTCACCACCAACATCGGAGGCAATAAATCCGATGAATTCATAGTGACAGATATCGATCATTCCACCGAAGTTTCCCACAACGGACTTCTGACAGACAGTCTTAACATACAAAAGACACACACGTGGAAGGAAGAAGATTTCAGCCAGTGGCAAAGCATGATCAGCCGTTATGGAACAGGAAAAGCCAGTCTTGAAACCTTAAAATTCATTTTAGGAAGTGGGGAAAATCGGGATTACATGCGGGTGTATGTTCCCGAGGGGAGCAGGCTGTATGCGGCTGAAGGGGTAAAAATGAATGAGGTCACCGTTTCGGAAGATCTGGGCTACACGGTTTTTGCTTTTGATTTCGGTCCGGTAGCTGCAGGTGAAAGCAAATCGGTAAATCTGCAATACGAACTGCCCTACACGCTGAGTTTTCAGCCCACCGATAATTACCGTTTTGTGGCCCAGAAGCAGGCAGGGGCAGGGGAGATGCATCTTAAAAAATCGCTGGTCACTTCCGATTACCTTACGGTGTTAAAAAGCTATCCGGAAACCTCCAGCGCTTTCAGTCTGAATCACGTCTACGAAACCAATTTTGCAGGGAATCAGATTTATATCTCGGCCATCGGCACAAAATTATAAATGAAAAAACCCAATCGGCCGAAGCTTTACGCGAAGGCCGACGGGTTTTTTCAAGGGTGTGCCCCTCAATTCAATTACTCACTCTTCTTGCCGGCATTATCAGGCTTATTGCCATGATCGCTTCCGCCGTTGCTATTTGCGTTACCCTTGTTTCCGCTATTTCCTCGTTCATTTTGATCGCTGTCACCTGTAGATGAGTCATCGGAACCCGTTACATCTTCTTCAGAACCGGTATCTTCATCGTCCGAAACTTCCTCGCTATCGGATTCATTGGAATCGCCTACCTCCGCATCGGAGTCGGTGTCTGAATCGTCGGATTCATCGCCGACGTTTTCCTCTTCGGAAGCATCTGAGTCATCGGAATCATCCGATTCATCATTTACATTTTCCTCGTCGGCAGTTCCTTCATCATCGGAAGAATCATCGCTTTCATCGCCCGAATTATCTTCGTCTTGGGCTCCGCCCCTGAATTTATCGGCCTTTCGGTTGATATTTCGGGTCTTGGCCTGAATGGCTGTGCTTAAGCCCTTAGCCATTCCTACCTTGCCATCTTCCACGGCCGCCTCAATTCGGGAAAGTTTGGATTCAAGCTGGGAGATTTCTTTGTCGCTGGCATCACCGGAATCTTTTAATTCAGTGAGTACAGCGCGGGCAGCAGCCAGATTCTCATTCACTGCTTCTTCATCCTGAGCCGTGTCATCTGAATCATCTTCTTCCGTGTTTGTATCTGCATCCGTTGCCTCCGTATCAGTCGTAGTCACGATATCCACAGTAACCTCTTCGTCGCCATTATCAACAGCGTCGGTTACATCCTCAATGGCCGTCTGAACGTCTTCCTGTTCATCCGATGTCGTTTCAATGGCATCGGCAACGTCGTTTACCACCTCTTCATCTTCTACCACTTCAAGGGCGTCAGACAGGGTATCAATTGAATCGCTCTGCACTTCCTCAATTTCCTCAAGGGCTGTCTGCACTTCTTCCGGATTGCTGATATCCTCCGCCTCTTCAATAGCTCCCTCAGTTTCAGTAACAACTTCTTCTACGAGATCCTGAACTTCCTGTTCATCCACGGTAGTCGTATCAGGGGTCGTTTCTTCGGTAAGGGTCTCATCTGTCACAGTACCCTCCTCAGGAGCGGTTTCGTCTGTCACCGTTGTATCCGTGACGGTTTCATCGGTAACGGTTGTATCTGTCGCAGTCGTATCTGTTACGGTTGTATCGGTAGCACCCTCTTCCTGTGCGTAAGCCGAAGGAATCCAGGATACCTGCTGGTTACCCTGCAGGACATATTGCAATTGCTCAAGGGCCGATTTGGCCCTATTTAAATGGTAAGCGTAGGTGTTGGTGCTGTTGTAATAAAGCACTCCGCTGATGAAGAGTACGAAGGCGGCCACCACCGCGGTTATTTTCTTGGTCGACATAATAAAATGGGTTAAAAAATTGATAAAATAAAGATTTGAAGTTCGGCCGATTTCGCGTTCAGCGAGTTTATTATCGATCGCCTTCATGATTACAGCGTCCTTTTCAGGACGGATTTTATAAACAGGTAAATTCCTCAGCTTCCCTTCGATGTCTTTCATGTGCTTATTCATAGAATTTGGAGTGTATGGCTTTAAAGTGTTCCAGAGCCCGGCTCAGGCTGGTACGAACGGCTCCTTCCGATTTATCCAGCACGTCGGCGATTTCCGCGTTTGAAAGATCCGATATATAGCGTAGGGTCAGAATTTCTTTTTCGGGAGCGGTGAGCATCTCCAATACTTTTTGAATCTGCCGATGCATCAGTTCTTCCGAAACCGTTTCCTCCGGGGCAACATGGGGCATTTCTGCTCCCGCTTCTTCCATTTCATCCAGAGAATCCGTGGGTCGCCCGTCCCTCCAGAAATTGAGGAGGTGATGGTGAGCTATACCGAAAATCCAGTTTTTAAAGGAGCCTTTTTCACGGTCGAATTGGTCGAATTTTTCATACGCCTTCAGGACAATATCCATCAAAAGATCTTCACAGGTATCGCGGTCAAAGTTGAGCCGATACATCAGGTAATTGAATACCTTATCCTTTGTGTCCTGATAATGGGCGATGAACAGTTCATGAACCTGTTGATCTGCCATGGAGTTTCAGCGTTACAATGCTAAATACACAAAATATTTGTTTTTGTTACAGAGATTTTGTAAAAAAGTACTTTAAATCGATATTTGACCAGCTTGAGGCTTACAGCTTACCGCTTACAGCTTATTTCGTCGACCGTATTTACTGCAAATCGGACACTTCTTACCATCGTGCCCACGCGCGCGGCAATACTGTCTTCCAAAAAAAATGATCTGCAGATGAAGCTTTCGCCACTGGTCCTTGGGAAAGCATTTTTTTAAGTCCGCTTCCGTCTGTTTCACATTCTTTCCGTTGCTTAACCCCCATCGTTTGGCCAGCCGGTGAATGTGGGTGTCCACGGGGAAAGCAGGCACATTGAATGCCTGTGCCATGATGACCGAAGCCGTTTTGTGGCCCACACCGGGCAATGATTCCAGATCTTCAAAACTGTTCGGCACTTTACCCGCAAACTTTTTCACCAGGATTTCAGAAAGCGCGCGGATGTTTTTGGCCTTGGTGGGGGATAGGCCGACCGTTTTAATGATTTTCCGGATTTCCTCGGCCGAATGTTTCATCATCTTTTCAGGCGTATCTGCCAATCTGAATAACTCGGGGGTCACTTTGTTCACCGAAACATCCGTCGCACGGGCAGAAAGAAGCACGGCCACCAGAAAAGTGAAATGGTTGTTCTGTTTGTGCTTTAAAGGAATCGGGGTTTCGGGATAGATCCTATCCAGGATCTTCATGATTCCCTGGGCTTTTTCTTTTCGAGTCATAATGGGGCAATGGAGCTGAACAAAGTGAAACAAGTATACCACTTAGTCCTTTTTACCCGCCGTGCGGGAGTCCTAAGCCCAACAAAAAAGCCCTCGCCCGCAAGCGAACGAAAGGACTTTGAAGTTTTTTTTATGAACCCCATTAAACGCCTAGTCCGTACAGCGGGTCGTCTTTAGTATCATCAAAGACTAGCTGTGCGTCGGCCGCATCCTTGGATATATTAAAGGCATCTACCATTCGGTTCAGTTCAGAAAGAGCCGCCTGTTTGCCTTCAATCGTGTTGGCTGCTTTCCAACCTTCGATTCGGGGATCACCGCTCTTCAGTGCCTGTTTTCTCAGAAGGCTTTCAATCCGTTTGGCTACAGCGTGGTTGACCTGAAGGTACTGCTCAACCTCGGCAAATGCCTTAGGGGTACCTGTTTCAAGCTTAGCATTCAGCGTGTCTGCCTCGGCCTGAGAAAGCACGCCGTCGATTACCTCATCAAAAAGAAGGCTGGCAATCGGGACCTGTTTTTCCTGAGCCTCGGTAATAAGGGGGGCGCCTTGGGCTTTTTCACTAGTGCCATAGTCAGCGCGGTCTTTCAAATTTATTTCTGCATAGCGATCACCGGCATTCTCCAGATGTTTAGCCACAGTTACTGGCTTCTGGAGGCCTTTATCGGGACTCAGATCGAAACCGCCTTTGGCAAGTTCCGCGACGAGTTCTTCAAAACCCACTGCTTCCACCTTGGATCCAGCAGATATCGCTGCCTCATGGGTCGATTCCACCTGAGCTGATTGTCTGGTTTTATCCCATTCAAGGGCTTTTTTAGTCGCAATTGCTGCGAATTCACGCCGTTCGGCAGAAGTAGGATCCACTTTTTGTTCCATTCTGTACCGCGTAATCATTTCTTCTAAATTGGCGTGTGCTTTATCCAGAGTCTCCTGTTTTCTTTGGTCCTCCGGCGTTCGATTGGAAATAGCTTTTTCAGCTTCCGGCTGGGGTTTTGCGGACTCCAAAAAAGTCAGTCGGTTAGTGATATTTTGTAGAAAGTCTCGGAACATAGTTTTTGTATTAATGAATCTAATCATTATAGCAAAAATGAGCCAAAAAGTAAAGGTTTCAGCCCCTAGATACTCACTATCCCTTGTTTGTCATTCCCGCACTTGATGCGGGAATCTCGCCGATAACAGGAAGACGGTGAGATTCCCGGGTTGAACCCGGGAATGAAAAAATAGTACAGAACTACGGTGTCTTCTTCAGCTGACCATACAACGCTTTTTCCATCACCTCAAACGGTGCCGGTTTACTAAACCAGATGGCAAATTGGCCTGCTGCCTGATGAAGGAGCATCCTTTCACCCGATATCACTTCCGCCCCAGCCTTTTTTGCCTCTTTTAGCAGTCGCGTTTCCATAGGTCGCGTAATGATATCCATCACCACCTTCACTCCAGCTAAATCGGGGGCATGAAGCAGACTTTCTTCGGTATTTGGCACGCTCCCCACGGGAGTGCAGTTGATGACGATCTCGGGAGCCAGCTCCTTGATGTGACGGAATTCTATCGCATCAATTTCAAGTTCATCCGCCAGTTCCTCCGCTTTTTCATGAGTACGATTGAATATAGAAATCCTGCCTCCGAATTCCTTTAAGCCATAGCAGACAGCGCGGGATGCTCCACCAGCCCCCAGCACAAGAATCCTTTTTCCCTGAATATCCGTCTTCTCCCTTAGGGCGGCAATGGCGCCCATGGTATCGGTGTTGTACCCAATCAGCATAGAGTCTTCATTCTTCACGGTGTTGGCAGAACCGACCAGTTTGACCAGCGGGTCATATTCATCCAGATACGGCAGTATTTCCTCTTTATAGGGCATGGTAACGCTGAATCCTGCTATGCCATTCACTTCCGTCTCATAACAAAAATTAGCCAGATTCTCCGGATCCTCAGGGTTGATATCAAAAATCCGGTACTCCGCGTCGATTCCCTCTGCCTGAAACGCCGCTTTGTGTATAACAGGGCTAAGCGAATGAATAACAGGATGGCCTACTATACCGTATATCTTCTTCATAACATTAATATTTCTGATTTCAGATTTTTGATTTCAGAATCGATTCAAAATTTAAGATTGTAGATTCTCCATTTAGAATCCGAAATCAGAATTCTAAAATCAGAAATGAATTACTCTTCCCAAAGCTTTTTATCCTTCAGCATATTTTCGCCCAAAAGCTCGGACATTTTTTTTACAATTCCGTCAAAGGGCACCGTTTCCTGACTGCCCTTTTTCATATTACGCAGAATAATGGTTCCGTCCTGTACTTCAATCTGACCAAGAATGAGTGAATACTGGGCTTCCAGTTTGTCAGCAAGACCCATTTGGGCTTTCATGGAATCTTTTCCGACGGCGCCCACGGTGTTTATACCAAGGTCGCGGAGTTCATTGATGAGCGAAAGAGATTTCTTTTTGGCAACCTGACCGAGCTGAGCCACAAACACGGCTACTTTATCTTTGTTTGGAGGCCTGATTCCAGCTTCTTTCATGTATTCAACCACTCTTTCCATGCCTGCGGCATAACCAATGGCAGGGGTGGGCTGACCTCCCATCAATTCTACCAATCCGTCATAACGGCCGCCTCCGCCAATGGCATTCTGAGCGCCTTCCGCCTTACTCCAGAATTCATAAACCGTGTGAGTGTAGTAATCCAGACCCCGCACGAGCATAGGGTTGAGCACGTAAGGAACCTTCAGCTCTTTCAGATATTCCTGAAGCAGACGGAAATGTTCCTTGGATTCTTCGCTAATCACCTTCTCCAGCTTTGGAGCCATCGATGCGAGTATTCGGCAGTCTTCCTCCTTACAGTCGAGCAGACGCATCGGATTTTCATGCATCCGTCGTCGGCAGTCTTCACAAAGGCTACGTTCCTTACCTGTATAAAAATTAATCAAATCCTCTCGGTATTGTTTGCGGTCATCCATGGAACCAATGGTATTCAGCTGAAGTGTCAGCCGGTCGGCGATTCCTAGATCCTGATTGATGCGGTAGCTAAGGTAAATGATCTGAGCATCAATGGCAGGATCCTGCTCACCGATAGCCTCGAAACCGAACTGGTGGAACTGCCTGTAGCGGCCCTTTTGCGGTCGATTGTAGCGGAAAAAAGGCTCAATGTAATAAAATTCAATCGGCTTGGGCAGCTGCTGCATGCCGTGCTGTAAATAGGCTCTTACCACGCCAGCTGTTCCTTCGGGCTTCAGGGCATACTTCTTTCCGCTCTTACTTTCCAGGGTGAACATTTCCTTTTCCACAATATCGCTGGAATCGCCAATCGAACGGGTAAAAACCTCAACATCTTCAAAAATCGGAGTGCTGATACGGCGGAAGCCTGCACGTCGGCAATGATGACGAACCACTTTTTTAATGAACGTAAAATACAGGTGGTCGTCCGGAAGGATATCGTGAACGCCTTTTGGAGACTGATAGCTGGGGGCAGACATAATGGGGCATTAGTGAATAACAAAGGTCACTATAACACTAAATAACGCCATAACGCAATAACTGTAACGTGGTAACGCAACAACGTGATAACAATAGCGACTAGTACAATGTTACAACGTTATGACGTTATAACGTTATTTGACCTCCGTCGCCAAAACCAGCCCGTCCAAGCGCGGCTCCCACTGGATTCCCTTTCTTACGGCATAAAGTCGGGAGGCTTCAAAAAGCGGAATGCCAATCAGCTCGTCATCGATTTTCCCCATAATAGTCTGAAGCAGCTGAAGTCTTTCGTCGGGGTTCATCGTCTGCCTGCTTTTTTCAATCAGGGCATCCATGTCGGCATTGGAATACCGGCCGCTATTGAACTGTCCGGCGCTATGAATAAAGGCATCCAGAAAACCCCCTGCATCGCCGTCATCGGCACGCCATCCCACAAGAACGATATCGGCTTCGTTCCCGGTAATTCTCTCGATCAGCTGGGCAGGGGAAATGGCATTGGCCTTAACCGAAAAGCCAGCGGTTTTTAACTGCTGCACCAGATATTCGCTCAGTGTCCTGTAGGTGGTTACATAATCCATATCAATTTTTTCGAGACGGTTTTCAAACAGATTGGAAGCCACCTTATCTGCAGAAAATTCAAAAGGCTTTATTTTGGTATTGTAACCAAAAACACCGGGGGCTATAAACTGGCTTGCCTGCCTGACAAAGCCATTTCCGATTTCCTCAATTTTTCCTGGATCAAAAAGGGTACGAATGGCGTCCCTGATTTTCCTGTCTTTAAGAAGGGGGTTATCCATCTTAAACAGAAGGAAGTTGACCTCCAGTGAGTAACTGGTCCTGAGCTGATCTTTGGGTAAATCCAGCGCCTGTTCGGGCGGAACCGAAATCAGGAGATCAATCTCCCCGTTCTTGTAAGCCGCGCTTCGCTGAGCCCGATTTTCCATCACTCTATATTCCACGTTCCTGTAGGTTGGAAATTTACCCCAGTAATCGGCAAAGGCCGTAAGGGTTAGGGTTCCACCCTGATCCCAGTTGGTCACTTTATAGGGTCCCGTACCAACGTAGTTCGCGCGTCCCATGTAAAATTTTGTCAGTTTGGAAGGCAAAAGGGGGTCGGGATTTTTCGTCGTAATCTGAATGAGGTTCGGATCAAGAACTTTGATTTCATCAATGCTATCCAAAAAGGAACCGGCTTTGCTCTCCTTGGCGGAATTAAAACTATCAACAACGCTGTCCGCGCTGAACGGGCTTCCGTCATGAAACAGAACTTCCTTTCTCAGTTTGAATTCCCACGTAGTCGGACTGGTATTCCCCCAGGATACGGCAAGGGCAGGAACCAGTCGCAGGTTGGTATCAAAAGCCACCAGTCCTTCGTAAATATTGCCCGTGCGGATCTGGTTGTTCAGGTCCAGCGCATGCTCGGACAAATCGGTTACAGGGGTGCTCAAAACAATCTTAAGGGTTTCTTCTTTAAACTGTACCTCCCCGAAAAGCAGCTTTGAACCTTCTTTTATCAAAAAATCCTTCTTCACGAAGGAGATTAATCCCAGAAAAATGAGCAGACCGATGAGAATATTCTTTTTCACTTTTTATTACAAAATTACAAAATTCAAAATTACAAGATTATTCTAAGCGTAAATATAAAAAAGACCAATGAATTTTGTAATCTTCTAATTTTGAATTTTGTAATGGGCGATCGCGTAGCGAACGCCGAGGAAAATCTACGAGCTGGGGTATTACGCCTTAGTTTTGACTTCGGAAAGCTCTGCTTTGGCGGCGTCTATGCTATCCACCACATGGATAATCTGTGTGATTCCAACCACTTTCAGAATATCCATTATATTGGCACGGGGATGAGCAATAATGATTTTGCCGTTCTTTGCCATGATTTTGGAGTACCAGTCGGTCAGGTATCCGATAGATTTCGAGTTCATGTATTCTAATTCCGCAAAGTCCAGAATGATATTCGGCTCAGGCATTTCCTGAATGACCTGATAGATTTTCTTGGCTTCAGAATCGATATTCGTTTCATCCAGCTGGCCGGCAAAAGCGATAAGCTTGAGAGCCTTGTTATCGAACGTGTCGTTCTGAAATGTAATTTGTACTTGAGCCATTTGAATCGAATTATTTTATACTTTTAGGGAATTAAAATGAATGAAAACGGGAATTAAGATTCACCCTGCACAATATTCTTAATCACATGGACGGTCAGTCCGCCCTTCTCATTATCCTTGAATTCAACGAAATCTGTCCAGCTGGATACAATCTGAGAAAGTCCGCGTCCCCGTATGGTCGTAATGGAGGCGGGGTTAACACCTTTATTCTTTGCCAGAAAGGCACTCATATCGGCGGCCGTCTTCTTATTCGGTCCTGTCCCGGTATCTTCCACGTATACCTCAATCGATTTATTCTGCGTGCTGACAAAGGTGATTTTAATGTCCTGTCCAGGGGCAGATCCGAATTCAATGGCATTGTTCGTCAGTTCATCGACAACCGACTGAAAACGAAACGCCCACTGTTCGGAAAATCCCGTCATATTCTTTACAACGGTCATGGTAAAATCCCGGATTCCCGCCATAAAATAGGCATTTGTCGGCAGAATAATGGATATTCTCACCGAAGTGTCCTTGGACACCTGACTTTTGTTCAGCACACTTTGCTCCTCGGGATGATTGGCATCCACCTGGGGCTTAAAATCGGCGCTTAAAATCGTGTTGGTTTCACCCATAGTTCCATTTTTATATCTACTAATTCTATCATATTTCCCAAAAAAATTCAAGTCATTTCTAATAACAACGTGGTAACGCAATAACGTTGTAACTTATGCTGGAATTTCCAATTTTCTAATCTTTATGGCGTTATCACGTTATAACGTTACAAAGAAGACTCACTGGATATAAGCCGCACGTCATTCAGAGGCCATAAAACCACAAAGACTTTACCGCTGATGCTGCCGGCCGGAACAAAAGGGGAGTATTCCTGCGTAATGGGGGCATACCAGCTTCTGGAGTCATTGCTATGGTTTCGGTTGTCGCCAAGAACAAAATAATGGCCCTCGGGGACTTCAAACAAGTTCGATTCTGAATTCGAATTCACATAAGTGTGGTACCGGTTCTCCTGATTGAGATAGCTCTCATCAATTTCAATAAAATCGATGTCTAAAGGCCTTTTTATGTAGACACGGCCATTTTCAATCTTCACGATGTCCCCGGGAATGCCGATGACCCGTTTCACAAAATACTCGCTACCCTGAGAACTGTAGATGCGCACCATGTAAGATTTATTCGGATCACCTTCGACTTTAAGTTTCCCTTCGCTAAGCTCCGCGTCCGTTATGTGGATGGTTTTAGCGTTCCTCCAGCTATTTTCCTGACCGCCCTTTTCCCCATCCGGATTCACATAAACCAGATCATCTAGGTAAACCGAATCCTGACAAAAGGCGAATTTTCGGATGAATTTGTGCTGACAGTAAATAACATTTTTGGCCGTCTTTAAGCCAGAAATATCGAGCATAGCAACACCGTTTGCGTCGGTAGTTACCGATTCCTCGAACTTGTAAGGGTACTTGCTGGTTATGGGCGGTAAAAAAACGATAGGATCCCCACGATGGACGGATCCGATGCGATAACTGAGCTTGTCGATCAGGATAAATTCGTTGCTGGCTAAGGTATCAGACATGGATGAACCAATGACTCGGAACGGCGAAATCAGGAAGCTTCGTATCAAAACCACCAGCACAATGATCACCAAGGCGTTGTAGAGAATATCCGCTAAAAAAAGCCAGATCTCTTTTAAAATACTTTTTTCGGTCACCTTCGTCTTCTGATCTTTCTCGGGCATTTTATGTCGTTTAAAAAACAATCGTAACAAGCTTAATTGGATTTTTATTCAAAAACAAGGTTAAATCTCGTGCTTATTCAGGTTTACAGAAGCAAAAAAATTTGCGATAATAGAAGACGTAAAACAAAAATAAAAATGTTAATCGAGAAGCTAGCTTTCAACAAGCATCTGGAGCCTGGCGAAAAAGTGCTGTTCATCGCCTGCAGGCATTGGATAAGGCTCATCGCCCCATTCGCAGCGATAACGTTTTTTGGTATCATCGTGCCTTGGAGTCTTTATTTCATGGGTTTCAGCAAGGACGGATTTTTTCTGATTGCCTGTATCTGGTCTTTCCTAGGCATCATGCAGCTGTTTCAGACATGGGTGGCATCGTTCAGCAATGTCTGGCTTTTTACCGACATGAGCATTATCAGCGTTCAGTGGCGGGGGCCTTTCAGCAATCTATCTCAGCGGGTTACCTACGATGACGTTGAAGGCTTGTCATACGAAGTAGATGGCTTTGGACCAACGATTCTGCGCTATGGAACCGTTACCCTACGCCTGATGTCACAAGCCAATCTTGAGCTTAAATACGCTATGTCTCCCAAAAAAATCGAAATGGAACTGATCCGATGCACGGGTCTTTATCATGAATCGCGGGAAGTGCGGGATGCAGGTGCCTTAAAAACGATGCTTTCTGAAATGGTCGCAATGCACTTAAGAAATAAAATAAATTAAATAAAAAAATAAAACCCCCCTTTTTTTTCACCCATTCCCCCTCTTTACCCCGAGGGAAGCGAGGGGCAGAGAGGGGGATGTACGGATAGATGAAAGGATAGGGGGTGAGTCAAAAAAAATAAAAAGAAACATGAAAATTTTTATAGCCATTGTGCTGGCTTTTATCATAGCGGATGTGCTTATCGTCACATTCGTTATCTATAAAAGATTAAAGAAAAAGCTTTCAGCAAGCCTCATCGAAAAAATCCGGACCGAATGGAAGCGCATCATCCGGCAGTCGGATCGAAGGCATGCCATCATGGACGCCGACAAACTGCTCGATTTCACCATGACCCAAATGGGAATTACAGGAAATATGGGGGCGAAACTGAAAAAATCTCCGCATTTATTCAAGGATATCAACGGCGTATGGAAAGCGCACAAGGTGCGCAACGACATCGCCCATAAAATTGATTTCAAAGTCACCGAAAAAATTTATAAGGAAACCATGCTTTACTTTAAGATGGCCTTTAAAGATCTGAAAATATTTTAACTCAGTGCTACAGTGCTGCAGTCCTACAGTGCTGAAAGTGCTAGCACTACAGCACTATTAGCACCACAGCACTATTAGCACTACAGCACTATGGTTTTAGGAATTACAGGCATCAGCGGAACGGGAAAGCACACAGCGGCCGATTTTTTTAAACAGAAAGGCTGGATGATTTTGGATGGCGACAGAATCGCTCATTATCTTTATCGCCCCTACACCTACGTCTGGAAGGCCATTCACAAGAGATTTGGTGACGAAATTTTGAACAAAGATGACAAGTTTAATACGGCAGCTCTGCGAAAAATCGTCTTCAGTAATCATGATGCGCTTGATGACCTGAACAAGATTGTACATCCTGCCATCATTCATTATCTGAAAGATGAAATCTATCATCGCAGACAATCCAAGAACATCGTGGTGGTTGCCGCCCTGTGGGAGGAACTTAAGCTTCCGGAAATCTGCGATAAGATTCTATGTATATCCGCTGATAATAAAATTTCCTTCCAGCGAATCCAGAAAAGAGACGGCGTTCCCAAGGAAGAATACGAATCATACACCTCGCGTCAGGCCACTTGCCCCATCGCCGCTTTCTCAATAGAAAATAATGGGGATTTTAAGGAGTTTTATGAAAAGCTGAATGCATTAACGTTGTAACGCTGTAACGTTGTAACGCTATAAGCCTCTTAACACGTTATTGCGTTATCACGTTACCACGTTATATAGTTATTCCGTTATAACGTTCTATTTATGGAATACGAAGCTGTCGTCGGGTTGGAAGTTCATTGCCGCATTTCAAGCAAAACCAAAATGTTCTGCCGTTGCAGTAACGATATTTTTAATGCCGAGCCAAACACGCATGTGTGTCCCATCTGCATGGGTTTTCCGGGAATGCTTCCTTTGATGAACGAGGAGTCGATTCGTAAAGGAATTCTGGGCGCTCTCGCATTAGGGTGTGAAATACCCGCCTTTTGCAAAATGGATCGGAAAAGCTACTTTTACCCCGATCTGCCTAAGGGTTATCAGATTTCCCAGTACGACCTTCCTGTATCCGTAAAAGGTAAAGTGACCATCACTCTAAAGGACGGTTCCACCAAAGACATCGGCGTCACCCGACTTCATCTGGAAGACGACGCGGGCAAGCTCACTCACACCGCGGGCGGAACTCTGGTGGATTACAATCGGTCAGGAACGCCTCTCGTGGAAATTGTGAGTGAGCCGGACATCCGCACGGTCGACGAGGCAAGTGCCTACGCGCGTCAGTTACAAAAGATCATGCGTTATGTGGGAGCTTCGGATGCCGACATGGAAAAAGGACAGATGCGCTTTGATCTGAACATTTCGCTTCGCCCGAAAGGTCAGGCCAAGTATGGAACGCGTGCCGAAATCAAGAACCTCAACTCCTTCAAATCCCTTGAAAAAGCCTTCGATTACGAATTCAAACGCCAGAGCGACATGCTCGATAAAGGTGAAAAAGTGGTGCAGGAGACCCGTGGCTGGGACGATGTGAAGGAAATCACCGTATCTCAACGGGGAAAAGAAGAAGCCGCCGATTACCGTTACTTTCCCGAGCCCGATATTCCGCCCATTGTGGTAACGCGTGAAATGGTCGAAGCTCTGAAAAAGGAAATTCCCGAACTTCCCGAGGTTAAAGCGGGCCGTTACCAGTCGGAACTTGGTTTAAGTACAGCAGATGCCACTCAGCTGGCACATGATTCTGGATTGGCCGGTTATTTTGAAAAAGCCCTTAAAATATCGGGTGATGCCAAAAAGACTTCCAACTGGCTCATTTCAGAGCTTTTGGCACTCTTAAACGCTGATGGAATGACGATTGAAAACTCAAAACTTTCCCCTGAAAATTTAGGCAAGCTGGTTAAATTGATAGGCGATGGTGCTATTACCGGAAAAATCGCCAAAGATATTTTTAAAGAAGTTTACGAAGGCGATCTGGACCCCGAAAAACTCGTAGAAAAGAAGGGGTTGAAAGTGATGGAAGATAAAGGCGAACTTGAAAAAATCTGTCAGGACGTCATCGGGCGCAATCCCGCTATCGTCGCCGACTTTAAGGCAGGCAAGGAAAAGGCCATCGGCGGTTTGGTGGGGCAGATCATGGCAGCCACCAAGGGCACAGCCAATCCAAAATCGGTAAACGATATTTTGAGAAAACTCTTGGCATAGTTTTCTCATTACAAAATTCAAAAATTACAAAATTACAAAATTTACCCCCCATATTATGAACAAACTCCTTCATGTTGTTAAAATCACACTTACAAGTGCTCTCATCGGCCTTTTTGCAGGCCTTGGTCTCGGCCTCGTAATCTGGTCTATCGTCAGTTTATTGGCAACCACACCGGATGGATTCCCGCCACGGGAAGTCGGCGCATTTCTAGGAATGGGACTTGGAACGGTCCTCGGCGCGATATTCGGAGGAATAGTAGGACTTAAAGAAAAATAGGACGTAAATTGCGCATGCAATTTACGATTCAAAATTCAAAATTACAAAATTACAAAATTAACTCGTCAACCGCATTCATTGGCCTATTTGGCTGAAAAGTGCTAAAATAAATAGGAAAAGTACATTTGAATCTTGTAATTTTCAATTTTCTAATTTTGTAATAAAAACAAATATGCTGATCCCTACCGTCATAGATAAAACTCCTACGGGAGAACGAGCTTACGACATTTATTCCCGACTACTCGAAGAGCGAATTATCTTTTTGGGAACTCAAATCAACGATGAGGTTGCCAATACCGTTATTGCTCAGCTCCTTTTCTTAGAGAAAGTCGATCCTACCAAAGACATCACCATCTACGTAAATTCTCCGGGTGGCTCGGTATCTGCAACGCTTGCTATGTATGACACCATGCAGCTCATCAAGCCCGATGTATCCACCGTGTGTATGGGAATTGCCGCCTCCGGCGGTTCTATCATTCTGATGGGTGGAGCAAAAGGAAAACGCTACATCCTTCCTCATTCTGAGGTTATGATCCATCAGCCTTTGGGCGGAACAGAAGGTCAGGCCACCGATATTGCGATTCACGCGAACCACATCATCAAGACCAAAGCCCTGCTCAACGAAATGATTGCTCAGCACACCGGTCAGACGCTTAAAAAGGTGGAAACCGACACTGAGCGTGATTACTTCATGGATGCGCGGGCATCCCTTGCCTACGGAGTGGTCGATAAAATCATAGGACCTGAAAAAATAATCACGCCTAAAGCTAAGCACTAATTCTCATCGCTTCATCAGCCCTCGACTTAGCTTTGGCTAGGTGGAGGGTTTTTTTGTGCTTCAAAGTATTGGCCTAAACATAGTATTGACTGGTGAACAAATGTTTACTAGAATGACCCTTGCTTCAATTATTTTATGATCGACGAATTATGGCAAACCAAAAGATCAATGTGAAAGGCATCGAAATTTCAATCATTTCTTCGAAAGAAGATGATTATATCTCGATAACCGACATGCTGAAGGCGAAAGAGGGTGATTTTTTCATATCGGATTGGCTAAGAAATAGAAATACGATTGAATTTCTGGGAATTTGGGAAAAGATAAATAATCCGGATTTTAATTATGGCGAATTCGCCATAATTAAAAGTCATGTGGGTTTGAATAGCTATAAAATTAGTGTAAAGGAGTGGGCTGAAAAAACAAATGCCATAGGGCTGAAGGCAACTGCAGGGCGATATGGAGGCACCTATGCCCATAAAGATATCGCTTTTGAATTTGGAATGTGGATTAGTCCGGAATTCAAGATTTATCTCATCAAAGAATTCCAGAGATTGAAACTGGAGGAAAATGAAAGAAGGTCACTAGGGTGGGATGTTAAGCGATTATTGGCCAAGGCAAATTACAAAGTGCATACCGATGCGGTAAAAGAAAATCTTATACCTTTGGCAATATCTAAAAAACAGACAGATTTTATTTACGCGGATGAGGCGGATGTTTTGAATGTGGCCCTTTTTGGGATAACCGCGAAAGAATGGCGGATGCGAAATCCGGATAAGGAGGGAAATATCCGTGATTGCGCCAATGTGACTCAGCTGGTGTGTCTGGCCGGGCTGGAAAGCCTGAATGCGGAATTTATCAGGCAGGGCTTATCTCAGGGGGATAGATTAAAGAGGCTGAATCAGATTGCCATTATTCAGATGAAGTCACTTTCTGGAAATTCAAGTGTAAAGAGGCTTGGGAATTAGATATTTTTTGGAGCCAAAATCCTATAATCCATTTCTCAGACTTTAAAAAACTTGCGGGGAGGGGCTTTTTATGTTATAATACTTTGAACGCTCAAATTTTATTTCCTTAACAAAAACAAATGAGCAAAGTAAAAATGGCTTTAGTCGGGACTTCCGTCCTTATGATAGCCCTCGTAGTTACCCTTTTAACCAGCCGTGCAAATACGGAAACCCACATATTGAACTTCATTGAAAATATGGAGAACAGTTTTGCAATTACGGAATCGGGCGCAGAAGGTACGGTCGCTCGCGGTCAAGCCAATGTCCTCATGGATCGCTATTCCTTCAGTGGAAATTCCGAGGCTTATACTATTACAAAGTTGACACTAGACAACAAGGAAAGTGCTTCGGCCATTCAGACGGTTCACATTGAATATACAGATAAAAATGGAGCCACAAAAACCCAGTCTGGCGCGCTGGCGGGCGGTAGCATAACATTCAGCGCTTTGACTTTTTACGTTCCGCAGAATCAAACAGCAACTCTTAAAGTCTATGTGGATGTTAGCGCACAGGCGCCATTATCTTCTGTTACAGGTCAGGGTATTACCATTGTCCTTCGACTTTCCGGTAATAACGCCACGACTTCGACCATTATCGGTGAGGAGTCTTCCCGCGTCTACTACAGCCCAAGTGATGAATTAGTCTGTGAAAGCCCCAATGTAACGTATGAAGGCGAGTGTACAGATCCAATCCCGCCTTGCCGAAATTGGATTATCAATGCAGCCAGCTGTATCGACAAGATTACATCCAGTGGTGAATACATTGACCACTACAATTTCAGCTGCATGAATGGATATGAAATTGCCGTAAATACCTGCGTAAAATCAAATACAAGCGGAGGTGAAAACGAACCACCGACCGTACGTGGCCTTGATCGCAGTTTTGAGGGCAGTCAGTTAACAAACGGAACAAAAGTTAAATTCAATGCCGTTATTCAGGATCCCGAGGTTGATTCAGTGCGATATCAATTTGTTGTTTGTCGGTTCGACGGTTCAATCTGTTACAACATTCTACCAGCCAAAGATACTCTGTGGCAGGGCAGCAGTTATATCTACTGGACACCTGAAAAAACCGGAAAGTACATGGTTACCGTTGCCGTTGTCGATGGACATCATGAAGAGGAAAGTAACCCGGACGGGGATGATAAACTTTCATTCAATTTCACTGTCGTAAGTGGCGCTACGACGGGTACAACAACTACAACGACTACAGCAACTACGAATACAGCGGTTACGACTTCCAAGACACCGCCAGCTGGCTATGAAGACGAAGTTTTAACCACCTTTGATTCAAACCCTTTCCCGGATACTGACGTAGCTGATTTAGGTGGTAGAGCGGCTGCTGAACTTTATCGCCGTGCCGTTATCGGAGGATTTCCTGACGGGCAGTTCAAGGGCGATCGCCCTGTGAACCGTGCCGAAGCGGCCAAGTTTCTGCTTTTGACACTATTCAAAGATGTTTATGAAACATCTAACGACGGACGATTCGGTGATGTATTAAACGACCAGTGGTACACCAAATATGTTATGGTGGCGGCCATTAAAGGCATCATCAGCGGATACCCGGATGGCACATTTAAACCTGCCAATACCGTAAACACTGCAGAATTCCTAAAGATGCTGACCATCACTTTTGGATTGGAGGAAAACCAGACTTATACTTATCTGGATGTAAATTCCACCGACTGGTTCGCTAGATATGCGGGAACGGCTGAAAAATATGAACTTTTCCCTGATAGAACCAACTATCTGCTTCCTGGCAAGGAGTTGACGCGTAAAGAAGTCGCCATTGCCATCTATCAGTACCTGACCAACCGATAAAGCGTAATCTAAACACCCTGTTCCGGGAAATCGGGGCAGGGTGTTTAATTTAATTCATGTCTAAGCAGAAGCATCCCAATCGTGCATCTAATTCGCATCAGAAGGAGCCTGATAAACAGGTGCAAAAAGGGGACGCCCAGATTCTCAGTCGTCGCGCTGCAATTGCGACGGGAATTTTAGGTTTAGGGGGTCTTGCAGCTTGGCGCGCAGGCATATTTGCGATGATTGATGATAAACGTCCCAATGAAGACAGTGGGCTTAAAGATAATCCCGACACGGCTGTTCAGGAAAAATCCGATTATGAGAACTGGGCATCCGGTTTTGTAATGCCGGAAATAGAAATTAGCCCGGCTAAAGTTGCTTTAGAGGCATACCTTGTTCCTGGCATGTCACAAGAATGGCTTCAGGGTTTTAAGGCTAAATTCATTCACATGAAAGCGGATTTGGAACGGGATCTAGCCGTAGAGCAAATTCATGAAAAAAGAATGGACATC
>Ga0315281_10002901_pt1 | contig 25339 bp, 26 predicted proteins | sample YL17G07_0_MG_FD_204540 | JGI IMG/M metagenome (GOLD analysis project Ga0315281, IMG submission 204540) | Sediment microbial communities from Yellowstone Lake, YNP, Wyoming, USA - YL17G07_0 | ecosystem: Environmental > Aquatic > Freshwater > Lake > Sediment | place: USA: Wyoming | collected... | reverse complement strand
GGACCGCTGCCGGCATGCTCGAAGCCGAACGCCAGTTTCGGCGCGTGATCGGTTACCGCGACCTCGCCAAGCTCGCGCTCGCGGTCGAGCGCGACCTCGCTCGCACGACCATCCCGTCCCCGACCCCGGAGGCGACTATCCTCGTCAATGCCTGACCGTCACACCGGGACCGCCGTCGCGAAGTTCCACGACGAACGGGACATCCTCGGTGACCTGGAAGAAGAGTCCCACGCGCGGGCCAGTCAGTCGCGCCGGGAGCGGGCAGAATTCCCGGTTTGGTAATTCACCCTTAGTATGGTCATCATATTCAGCGTCTATCTGTCGATCGACCGACTTACGCTGACGGCGAGAGCCGATACCGCTGGGTGATCCTCGGCGTCGGCGCAACAGCGCAGACCGCGTTTTCTATGACGCCCTGGGGCCTGCCGGTGTTGGCTCCCGCCCTCCGCAGCGACTACTCGCTTTCCTTGCCCCAGGTTGGGGTGGTCCTTGCAAGCGCCAACATCGGCTTGCTCGCAGCGATGCTCGTCTGGGGCCTCGCTGCCGACCGGTTCGGCGAGCGGGTGGTGATCGCGGCCGGGCTCGGTGTCGCCAGCCTTTGCCTGCTCGCGGCGGCGCGCACTAGCGCGTTCCTCCCGTTCGTCACGCTCGTGTTCGGTGCCGGCGTCGGAGGTGCGAGCGTCAATGCCGCCAGCGGCCGTGCGATCCTCGGCTGGTTTCCGCCAGCGCAGCGCGGCTTCGCGCTCGGGGTCCGGCAGATGGCCCAGCCGCTCGGCGGCGTGATCGCCGCGCTCGTGCTGCCGGTGGCGGTCGAAGTCGGGGGCGTCGAGCTTGCGATCAGCACTCTGGGATGCGTCTGCGCTGTGGCGGCCGTCGCGGCTGCGGTGTGGCTCCGGGATCCTGCGGCAGCGGATCCCGCCGCAGCCCGGTCGCGACGCCATCCGCTGCGCAACCCCCAGATCTGGCGCCTCGCCGTTGGCAGCGGACTGCTCACCGTACCCCAGTTCGGGATCGGCAGCTTCATTGTCGTCTTCCTGCACGAGCGCCACGGGATGTCGACACACGCCGCCGGCGGCGTTCTCGGCACGATCGACGCGCTCGGCGTCGCGCTTCGCCTCGTGAGCGGGATCGTCTCGGATCGGCTACGCAAACGCATGCTGCCGCTGCGCGCTGTCACGCTCGCGCTCTCGCTCGCTGTCGCCGCCGTCATCCCCCTGCTCGACGCCCCGACGGTCTGGATCGTGCCGGCGCTCATCGTCTGCGGTGGACTCTCACTCAGCTGGAACGCGCTCTCGTACACAGCCACGGCCGAGATCGCAGGTCGTGGCCGCAGCGGCGCCGCGCTCGGGCTGCAACAAAGCGTCCTGGCAGCCGGCGCCGGCCTGACGCCGCTGCTGCTCGCGCCGCTGATCGCCGCGACGTCGTGGTCGGCCGCCTACGCGCTCATAGCGGCGGCACCGCTGCTCGCCTTCGCCCTCTTCTCCTCGGTGGGTGAGAGCTTCGGCGTCGAGCAGGCGGCGCAGAGTGCCTGAGCTGGTGCCAGACCATCCGTCTGTGGCATGCGCTCGGCGTACTGGAGCCGACGGACGAGGAGATCGGAGAGCTCACGGGCGGCCTCCGGTCCGGAACGGTCGCACTACCTGACCCCGCTGCCCGGATCGGTTGAGGCGAGACGCGGTCCAGTCGCCGCTCCAGGCCTGCCGGTCTCGAACGCGTGGGCGCTGACGGCTCGGTGCCGATCACCGAGTCCCGAGAGTGGCGGTTACGCGGGCTCGTCCATAGCTCGTCGCACGATGTCAAGAGCACGTGTCCGCGGGTTGACCCCGAGATCTGCGAGCTCGAGCAACACGTCCATGATCTCGCCAGGCGTGACGCCGGTTGCAAGCGCGCGCTTAACCTGCTCCTGGAATTCATCGATCCGGTCGAGGGCGACAAGCGCCGCGAGACCTGCGCATGTCCGGATCTGCTCATCGAGTCCGCGGCGCAACATGATGCTCTGCGACGAGATCTCTCCTCGCGCGTACTTGTCCAGGAGTGCCTTGAACTCAGCGTGACCGGTCGAGTCAGCGGCGCGCTGCGAAGACGGCTCCCCCGAGAATGTGGACTCGCCATCAGGCAGAGCAGTCCCCTCGCTTTCCGCTGTGTGCAGAGCGGCATCGACATGCACAGCGAACACCCTGCATCGCAAGCTCACCGAGCCAGGCCAAGATCCATCCCATCCTATGCCTCGTAGCAGGCGCTGGGGCGCGCCGCGCACCCCGCTCAGATGGGGTTGATCGCCGCCTTCTCGCCGTTACGAAGCTCCCGCCGAGCCTGCGACAGCGCGCCGATACTGCGGCGTCGCATGGATGATCATCAGATCGAGACCATGATCTTCCCGTCCTTGAGGACGAGGGTGTCGTCGACGTAGAGGGTTGGGTGTCGACAGACGCCGTCGATGTGCGTCTTGCTCGCGTTCTTGCCGCCGGTGTCGGTGTTCATGCCGAGCGCGATGTGCATACAGCCGGCAAGCTTCTTGTCTTCACGGACGAAGCCGGTCGTCCGCGCCCTCTCGTTGAGGCCGACGGACGTCTCGCCGACGATCCACGAGTGGTCGTCGCCGTTCTCCTCCAGGTAGTTGATCAGCCGCTGGGCTTCGGGGCCGCCGGTGATCTCGACTGCGCGGCCGTGCTTGATGACAGCCCGGATCGGCTCGGACAGGAGCCCGATCTGGTGCATGCTCGTGTCCCAGACGATCGTGCCCTCGATCGACTCCTCGATCGGCGACATGCCGGCCTCGCCATCGGGGAACCCGCAGGCGAAGAGGTCGCAGCCGGGGTTCTCCAGCACCTTCGCCGCGCACAGCCAGCTAGGCCGGCCGTCGATCTCGGCGTGCCAGTCCATCCCCTCGGGCGAGGTGACACGCATCGTCTTGCCGTTCATCAACAGGTCGTAGATCTTCTCGCCCAGCCTGTTCATGTACTCGTAGTCAGCAGTCGCCGCCCCCGCGCGCAGCATCTCCACCGTGATCTCCTCAGAGGCGAGGAACCGCTTCCCCTCCAGCTGCTTCTTGTGACACGGGTCGGCGTGAATCACGCCTTTGGAGGTGACCAGGTGCACCAGGTCAGCGCTGTCCATAGCGTCGATCTGCATCTGATCCGGCGCGGCGTGATGGAACGGCACCGGCAACCCGAGCGCAGCAACCGGAACGATGTCGAGCGCGTGCGCCGCCGCCATGAACGCATTCACCACCATCGGATCCGTGCCCGTGTCAGCCACGATCAAGACTCGATCCCCTGCCTTCAGGTTCAGCTTGTACGGCGTCATCGCCGTCTTGACGATCTCTGCCATGCGGTTGTCCATCGGATGACTCCTGACTAGAGGGCATCGTGAGTGACCGAATGATACTCGGATTATTATGAACATAAATCAAGCGAGGGCAGCGGTGGCGCGGGATCGTGGACGCGACTGACGGTCGCTCGGTTGCGCAACGAGGATGCGACGATGCCGAACCCCGGTCAGGGCCGACGAGGGCCCGCAGCGCAGTGATCACGCCTGTGGGGCGCCAAGAAACTCGGTGTGGCCTGGACCCCGGTAGCGCCGAATCCGCCCGAACGGTTCGCCTTGCTTCGTCTTGAGGTTCCGGCAATAGGCGCGCGCCAGCACACGTGACGCGCGCAGCCCAATACTGCACCGGGATCTGCAATCGAATAGTGCACCACTCGCGGCGTTGCTGATCGCGTCCGCCTCATCCTTGAACTCCGGCGTGTACCGGGAACGCTCTCTCGCCATGACGTCTCCTCACTTTTCATAGAAACTATGGAGACGACTGTCCTACGGACGGGACTCACCCCAGCCGCGGCGAGGAAGCGCAAGCGCTCAAGCGCGAGGCCGGCTTTCGCGCGCGCCGCTGGGTCGTCGAACGTACCCACTCCTGGCTGAATCGCTTCCGACGCATCCTCACCCGCTGGGAGAAACGCGCCGACACCTACCTCGCGATGCTCCACCTCGCCTGCGGCCTCATCACCTGGCGCGCCACCGACTGGGAACCCCTACCGCAATAGGCTCTCAGAGGGCGAGCCGCCATTCTAGGCGAACCTCGGGCAACTCGGCCACCCGTCGATACGGGACCCCTGAGCGGGCAGCTCGTTCTCGGGTTACTGTCCTCACATGCGCTTCGCCGTTCTTGCCGCCGCAGCCCTCGCCGCTCTCGTTGTCGCCATTCCGGCCGGAGCGAAGACCCCGCCGCCGAGCACGGTCGCAAACGTCGGCATTCAGCTCGCGAAGTTCGGTCTCTCGGTGTACTCCGCTGAACAGGCGCTCTCGACGTGCAAGAACGCCGCTTGCGTGCACAAGAGCTACGCAGCGCTGTACGCGCAGGGTCACAGCTTCGACAACGCGCTGAAGAATCTCTGGCTGGCTTCCGGCCAGTCCGGCAGCTGCGCCTCCGCTGCGGCCAACGCCGGGGCCGGCCTCGACTCTCTCCTGAAGGACTTCCACTCTCTCGAGAGTGCAGCCGTGAAGAACAACGCGTCTGCGGCAAAGGCCGCCTCCGCGCAGATTCAGACGAAGACCCCGCTCCTCACGGCAGTGATCAACTCGTTCAAGACCAAGTGCCGTTAGGTCGCTAGCGGCCCACCCGCGGGTTCCACGACGTCGGCGCCGGCCCCGGCTCGACCGAGGCCGCCTACGTCGACTGGCTCACCATCTCGGACCGGGAGCGCAGCGTCGTCGACGACGTCTCCCGGATCCGCGCGCATCCGCTCGTCCCGCGACGCATCCCGATCTGCGGCTACGTCTACGACGTCAAGAGCGGCAGGCTGATCGAGATCCCGGATGCGACGAAGGTGGGGAAGGCCTCCTGCTGCCGCCCGAGACCGCACCGGCGACCATGAGCAACCTACGCCGGCGGGGCGATTCGAGAATCCGCACCTGGAGACGCGGTACGAGTTCGAGCGGCGGACTCACGGTACCCGCAACTGCGTCGGCGGCGAATCCGCCGAGACGATGTATCCGTGGCCGCCACCCGCACTCTTAGAAGTCGAACCGAATTGAAGGGTCCCGTTCCGGGGTGACGAATGCCGTCGGCATCGGTCGTCAAGCTGGGAGGGGTGTCGATGGCTGTTGCGCCGTGGATCGTGTCGGACGAGCTGTGGAAGCGGATCGAGCCGCTGTTGCCGAGGGTGGAGCGGCGCTTCCGCTATCCAGGCCGCAAGCGGCTGCCTGACCGGCAGGCGCTGCAGGGGATCTTGTTCGTGCTGCACACAGGGATCGCGTGGCGGCATCTGCCGCCCGAGCTCGGTTTCGGTGGCGGCTCGACCTGTTACCGCCGTTTGGACGAGTGGCAGCGGGCGGGCGTGTGGGAGCGGCTGCACGCGCAGCTGCTTGCCGAGCTGCGGGCCGCCGGCGAGATCGAATGGTCGCGGGCGGTCGCCGACTCAAGCCATGTGCAGGCGAAAAAGGGGGCTCCGAGACGGGCCCGAGCCCGGTTGATAGAGCCAGAAACGGATCGAAGCACCATCTCCTGGTCGACGCGACCGGGATCCCGCTCGCCTGGACGGTCACCGGCGGCAACCGCAACGACGTCATCCAGCTGATCCCGCTCGTCGACCGTGTCCCGCCCGTGCGCGGCAGCGTCGGCCGGCCGCGGCGGCGACCGGACCGGATCACCGCCGACCGTGGCTACGACCACGACAAGTACCGGCGCGAGCTCCGCCGCCGAGGGATCACACCCGAGATCGCGCGCCGCCAGACCGAGCACGGTTCCGGGCTTGGCCGCTACCGCTGGGTCGTCGAGCGCACCTTCGCCTGGCTCCACCAATTCAAACGACTGCTCGTCCGCTACGACCGCCGCCACGAGATCCACGAAGCATTCCTCGCGCTCGGCTGCTGCCTCATCTGCTTCAGGAGGCTCCGACCGTCATTGTGATTCGAGTTCTAAGAAGGCCGCGACCGCGAGTCAAGGCGCTCCGGACGGCGTATCCCCCGCTCGACGAGCTCGACGAGCGGCTGCCGGCGGGCGCGTGCCTTCAAGGGAAACGACCATATCGCATGGCGGAAACGGGCGCAGCGGCCCTGAATCGAGCCCTGCCGCTTCCCACCGTGTGACTTTGCATTTTAAAGTAGCTTTACCAAATATAGGGGTAGGAGTCGGATCCGCCCCGCCGCCCACCGCACAAGGGAGACTCTCGATGCCCGTTCTCGACGAAGTCCTGTCCGCCAACGAGCACTACGCCGCGTCGTTCGGTGCGAAGAGCGAGCTCGCTCTGCCGCCCGCACGGCAGTTCGCGATCCTCACCTGCATGGACGCCCGGCTCGATCCCGCGAAGTACGCGGGCCTGAGCGAAGGCGACGCCCACGTGATCCGCAACGCCGGCGGCCGCGCGAGCGACGACGCGATCCGCTCGCTCGTCATCTCCTACAAGCTGCTCGGCACGCGCGAGTGGTTCGTGATCCATCACAGCGAGTGCGGCATGGAGTTCTTCACCGACGACGTGATGCGCGGGCTGCTCGGACAGAGCCTCGAGACCGCAGAGCTGGGAGCCGACGGGTTCCACGACGTCGGCGCCGGCCCCGGCTCGACCGAGGCCGCCTACGTCGACTGGCTCACCATCTCGGACCGGGAGCGCAGCGTCGTCGACGACGTCTCCCGGATCCGCGCGCATCCGCTCGTCCCGCGACGCATCCCGATCTACGGCTACGTCTACGACGTCAAGAGCGGCAAGCTGATCGAGATCCCGGACGCGACGAAGGCGGGGAAGGCCTCCTAGCGCGGACGATCGCCGAGCGGGCGGACCGGGGCGACTCTTGCCCCACAGGCGGGCTTCGCGGACAATGCACGCACGCCTCGCGCCCGCTCGGCGGTTCCATGCAGAGCCAGACGCTGAACACCGCCCTCCGCCGCGCGATTCTCGCCGGCTCGACGAACCGCCTCGTCCGGCGGTTCGTCAACCGCTTCGGGATGCGGCTCGGCGCAGCCCGCTTCGTCGCCGGCGAGACGCTCGACCAGGCAGTCCCCGTCCTGCGGCGCCTGAACGAGCAGGGTCTCTCGACGAACACGACGCTGCTCGGCGAGCACGTCGACGACGAGACGACGGGCGAGCGGGTCGTGGAGGCGTACGAGACGATCCTCGAGCGAATCGCGGCCGAAGGGCTGCAAACGAACGTCGCCCTCAAGCTCACCCACCTCGGCCTCGACCACGGCGAGGAGCTCGCGTACCGCAACGTCGAGCGGCTCGTGCGCAAGGCGGCGTCGCTCGACAACTTCATCCGCATCGACATGGAGGAGTCGCAGTGGGTCGACCCGACCCTCCGCATCTACCGGCGCCTGCGCGAGGCCGGTCACGACAACGTCGGCACCGTCCTCCAGGCGTACCTCTTGAGGACGGAGCAGGACCTCGAGTCGCTGCTCGACCTGCGACCGAACCTCCGCATCGTCAAGGGCGCGTACCTCGAGCCCGACACGATCGCGTATCCCGCGAAGAGCGACGTCGACCGGGCCTACGTGCGGCTCGTCGAGAAGATGCTCCCCGGCTGCTCGTTCGTCGCCGTCGCGACGCATGACGAGCGCCTGATCGAGCACGCGATCGAGATCGCGAACCGCGACGGCATCGCGGGCGAGCGCTTCCAGCTCCAGATGCTCTACGGCGTGCGACCCCAGTTGCAGCTCGACCTCGTGCGACGCGGCTACTCCGTCCTCGTCGCGACGCCGTACGGGCTCGGGTGGTACCCGTATCTGATGCGCCGCCTCGCGGAGCGGCCGGCCAATCTCCTGTTCGTCGTCAAGAGCCTGGCCAGGCGATGACCCCTCCCCCGAAGGCGTCGGATTCCTACGAGGACGCCCAGAGGGCGCTGACCGGCACCGCCCAGATCCGGTCGCCGAGCGGCACCGTGTCGGGGCCGGTGTAGAGAACCGCTCCGGCGACGAACCGCTCGCCGCGCTCGTCGCGCAACTTTGTCATCGGGCGGTAGTCGGACGACCTGACGGTCGCGGCGGCCTTGCACTCGATGCAGACGATCTGGCCGGCACGCGATTCCAGCACGATGTCCACCTCGTCACCGAGGTTGCGGTAGTGGTACTGGGTCGAGCGAATCGCGGCCCAGTCGACGAGTCGGGCGACCTCCATCGCGACGAAGCTCTCGAACAGCTTGCCGGTGATCTGGTCGTCTGCGGCCGCGCGCTTCGCATCTGCGCCGAGCAAGTAGGCGAGCAGGCCGCTGTCGGCGATGAACACCTTCGGCGTGTGGACTTCGCGGCTGCCGATGCTCGGACGCCACGGCTTGATCCGCTTGACCAGGAAGACGGTCTCCAGCAGGCGCGTGTAGCGCTGCACCGTCTTCGTGTCGAGCGCGATCCGCTTGCCCATGCTCTCGGCCGAGTAGAGACCTGCCGCTTGGGCGGCGAGCAGGCGCAGCAACGCCGGCATCTGCTCGATCTTGTCGATGTCGGCGAGCTCGCGCAGATCCTTGTCGACGAGCGTCCGCAGATAGTTCTCGAACCAGCGCTCGCGCCGCCGTGGAGCCCGCAGGCGCGCCTCCGGGTAGCCACCGCGCACCGCCCGGTCGACGAACGCCTCACGGCCGATCGTTGCTCCGCTCAGCGCAGGCGGCTTGCCGCCGAACAGCTGGTCGACGAGGTTCGCGGTTGAGCGCTCGATCTCGCTCTGGGCGAGCGGCCAGAGATTGACGATCTCGATCCGGCCACTGAGCGCCTCGCTGATCTTCGGGGCCGTCAGGATGTTGGCGGAGCCGGTGAGGAGGAACCGTCCGGGCGTCTTGTCCTTGTCCACCGCCTCCTTGATCGCGAGCAGCAGGTCGGGCGAACGCTGCACTTCGTCGATCAGCACGGGGCCGTCGAGGCCGGCGACGAAGCCGGCTGGGTCGTTGTTTGCGGCATCGCGGGTCGTCTTGTCGTCCAGGGTCAGGGTGCGGGCAGGATGGTCGTGCGCTGCGATCTCCTGGGTCATCGTGCTCTTGCCCACCTGGCGGGCGCCCATCACGAGCACGATCCGGGTGTCTGCCAAGGCCTCGGTGACAAGCGGGCGGGAGGAGCGGGGGAATCTCTCCGCCGCGACGGCCCCGAGGTCGCCGGGAGGATGGGGCTTTCGACTCGCCATCGACCAAATACTACTACACTCCTGGAGTCTGGCGGATACAAGTCTGGAGGCAAGACCGCTGCAATCCTGGAGCTCGGCCGCCTACAATCCTGGAGGCGGGTGTTGGGGAAACCCCGGATCGCGGGATGGACAGGCCGCTCGCTTGCAATCGGATCGTTCGAGCAGGACGATCGACGCGCCATGAGCGCCGGAGAGAGCGACGGAACGGGAACCGGTTTCCCGTTCGAGGTGGCTGCGGTCTGGGCCGTGTTCGCGGTCGTGACGGTCGTGGTCTTCGTGACGTACGGGCGGCTGCCGCCCGGCGACCTCTACCACGTGTCCGGCAGCGGCCTGACCGGCGGGGCGAGCCGCGCGCTCGTGTACGTCAACTACCCGGTCGCGCTCGCCGCGATCCCGATCCTGATCCTGCTGTCCCAGCGGCTGCCGGGTCGTCTCGTGGTGGTGGGAGCGGTCGCGTTGGGGATCGTCTGTTCCGCGGCGACGTTCTGGCCGGGGGTCGTCGATCAGGCCGATCTCGATGCGCGGCCGGTCAACGCGATCGCCGCGGCCGGCGTGCTCGTCGCCTTCGTGCTCACGGCGGTCGCCTGGAGGCTCGGCCGCATCGAGCGGCACGGTCGGCTACCCGGCGACCGCGCGCGTCTCGCCGTCGCCGCCGTCGTGGTCGTGCTCGCCCTGCCGTGGATCGCCGCGGAGCTCGGCTTCTCCTTCGACGGCGTGCCCGTGCTGGGGACGCTGTACCAGACCGGCGAGCTGAGAAGCCAGCCGCACGTGGCCGGCCTGCACCCGACCGTGCACCACGGCGACCACCACGGACTGAGCGGGACGCTGCTCGTGTTGGCGGCGCTGCTGCTCTCGCGCGTGCTGCCGTCGATCGACCGCCGCCGTGTCCGCGCCCTGCTCGGCGCCTATCTCGCGCTCCTGCTCTGCTACGGGCTCGGGAACGTCGCCAACGACTTCTGGCTCGAGCAGGTGACCAAGCGGGGCTGGACGGACTGGGAGATTCCCGACGTCAGCGTGCCGAAGGCGACGTGGGCCTGGGGGATCGTCGTGCTCTGCGCCGCGGCCGTCTGGTGCTTCTCCGCCTGGCGCGCGACCCGCCCGCGCGGAGCTGGGTAGCGAGCTCGCTGTCGGCAAGGCGCCGTGCGCAGCGACGCTAGGCCCGGCAGTTGCAGCCGGATACGATGCCCGCGGGCTCGCTCTCGCAGCGAGAGGACCCGCCGTGGCACGCTCACGGTTGACACGAACGGAGGAAGGCACGTTGACACCGGCGACGACGTCTGCATTTTCCAGTCCGTACGCGATCGAGACCCCGCCAGGGTGCGAAGGCTGGGAGGAGATGTATCCCTACTACGCGCTGTTCGACGAGCAACGGCGCGAGACCGACGAGAACCGCTTCTGGTTCTGGAACTCGATGCACTTCCCGGTGCCGATGCCTGCGTTCGACGTGATCTGCATCGACTCTCCGTATCAGGCGGTCGGCTCGTGGCAGAACCGCGTGTTCGCCGTACCGCCGGCGATGGGCATCGACTACCGGTGTGTGAACGGCTACATCTACATCTCCGGCAACCCGGTGACCGATCCGGTGAAGATGGGCGAGCGCGCGGAGTTCTTCCAGAAGCGGGCCGGCTACTACCTCGAGAACTGGGACGAGCTGTACGCGAAGTGGCGGGTCAAGATGGAAGCGCTGATCGCCGAGCTCGACCAGCTGCGTGTGCCCGAGCTTCCCGAGTACGAGTCGGACGAGATCGTCTTCGGTGACGATCGCAACACCTCGTTCTACGAGGTCCTCGACGCCTATAGCCGAGTGCTCCGGATGATGGATCTGATGTGGCAGCACCACTTCGAGTTCCTGCTGCTCGGTTACGGCGCATACGCGACGTTCGCGGAGTTCTGCAAGGCCCACCTCCCGGACATCCCCGACCAGCACGTCGCACAGATGGTTGCCGGAATCGACGTCGTGCTGTTCCGGCCCGACACCGAGCTGCGCCGCCTGGCGCGGCTGGCGGTCGAGACGCAGGTGGACTCGGCGTTCGAGCAGGGGCGATCGCCCGTGGAGATCGAGGCGGAGCTGGGGCAGACGGACGCCGGCCGTGCCTGGCTCGCCGAGCTCGAGGAGGTCAAGGATCCGTGGTTCAACATGGCCACGGGCGACGGTCTCACCCATCATTACCGCAGCTGGTTCGACGACCCGAGCATCCCGTACGCGTCGTTGATCGGGTACGTGAGCGCGTTGAACGCGGGTGAGCAGATCGAGCGTCCGAGGGAGGCGATCGAGCAGGAGCGCGACCGCCTCGCCGAGGAGTACGCAGCGCTGCTCGACGAGGACGCGCGTACGCCGTTCAGGGACCTGATGGCGCTCTCCCGCACCGTGTTCCCGTACGTCGAGGAGCACAAGTTCTACTGCGACTACTGGTTCCTGACGAAGTGGTGGAACAAGATCCGCGAGTTCGGAGCGTTGCTCGCCGAGCACGACTTTCTCGAGAGCGGCGAGGACATCTTTCAGCTGTCCCGTTACGAGGTGGCCTCAGCACTGGACGAGCTCTTGCTGACGTGGGCCACGGGCGGCGCGCCGCACGGGCCGGGGCACTGGCCGCCGATCGCCGCGCGTCGCAAGGAGCTGCTTGCAAGGCTCGGAGAGTGGACACCGCCGCCGGCGCTCGGAGTGACGCCGGAAGCGATCACCGACCCGATGACGATCATGCTCTGGGGAGTGACCACCGACCGCGTCCGGGACTGGGCAGGCCAGGAGGACGGTGGGACCGAGCTGAACGGAGCAGCCGCTTCGCCGGGCATCGTCGAGGGAATCGCGCGCGTCGTCAGATCGGTCAGCGACCTGGCGGACGTGCTCGACGGCGAGATCCTCGTCTGCGGCAGCACCTCCCCGGCGTGGGCGCCGATCTTCACGAAGATCAAGGCGACGGTGACCGATGTCGGCGGCGTGATGTCGCACGCCGCGATCGTGTGCCGCGAGTACGGGCTGCCGGCGGTCGTCGGGACGGGTCGCGCGACGACTCAGATCCGGACCGGCCAGACCATTCGGGTGAACGGCACGGCCGGCGTGGTGACGCTGGTCGAGGAGTAGCGGGCGCGTGGAGTACAGCCGTCCGCTGGTCGAGCTTCGACGCGAGCACGAGCCTCGGTTCGGCGGCAAGAGCACCGGCCTCGGCGAGTTGATGGCGGCCGACATCCCCGTGCCCCCGGGGTTTGGGGTCTCGACCGACGCGTTCCACGCGTTCGTCATGGAGTCCGGGCTTGCCGGCACGATCGACGCGGCGATGGCGCGGGTCTCGGCTGACGACGTCGACACGATCATGGCCGCATCGCAGGCGATCAGCGAGGCGATGCGGTTTGCGCCCGTGCCGGACTCGGTTCAGGAAGAGATGTCGCGGCGCTACGCGATGCTCGCCGAGGCGACGGGATCCGACGCGCCGCCGGTCGCGGTGCGCTCGAGCGCCGTCGGCGAAGACGGCCAGGACGCCACGTTCGCGGGCCAGCAGGAGACCTACCTGTGGGTCCGGGGCATCGACCACGTGTGCGATGCGCTGCGCGACTGCTGGGTCAGCCTGTTCAGCGCGCCGGCGATCAGCTACCGCGCACGGCTGGGCCCCGCCGTCGCCGCGACTCCGGCGATGGGGGTCACCGTCCAGCTCATGGTCGACGCCGCCGTCTCCGGCGTCATGTTCACCTGCAATCCGGTCAGCGGCGATCCCAGCATGGTGGCCATCAACGCAAGCTGGGGCCTCGGGCTCGCGGTCGTCGGCGGCGAGGTGACGCCGGACGATCTCCTGGTCAGCAAGGTCACGCGCGAGGTGGTCCGCGAGAGCGTGCACTGCAAGGAGATCGAGTACGTGCCGGATCCCGGCGGTCGCGGTGTGATGCGGGTCGACGTGCCGGAGGACCGGCGGCTCGAGCGATGCGTGGACGAACGCGCCCTGGCCGCGCTGACCGATGTCGCGCGTCGGATCGAGCGGTACTTCGGCTGCCACCAGGACATCGAATGGGCGATCGCCCGCGGAGACGACTGCCTGTTCGTCGTGCAGTCGCGCCCGGTTACCGCTGTCCCGAAGCGCGACAAGGAGCCGACGGCCCCGACTGCCATGTCGTTCGTGATGAGGACCTTCGGCGCCGACCGGGGGAGCCTCTGAGCGATGGCCCTCTCGAACGAAGACGTTCACGAGATCCTGCGAATCATCGAGGAGACGCCGCTCGACGAGCTGACGATCGAGACCGAAGGCTTCTCGCTGCATGTCCGCAAGGGGTCTCCTGATGCGACGTCGGGGCCTCCTCCCGTGAGCCTCGGAGGCAGAGACGTCGGATCGTCGACGCAGCCCGAGGCAAAGGCGCCCGAAAGCTCACGTGACGGCGGCGTCACCATCGCCGCGCCGATGCTCGGCGTGTTCTACCGCGCCCCAGGTCCGGGGAAGAAGCCGTTCGTGGACGTCGGCAATCGTGTCGAGCCGGACACGGTCGTCTGCATCATCGAGGCGATGAAGATGATGAACTCGGTCTCGGCGGGCGTGTCCGGGACCATCGTCGAGGTGTGCCACGAGAATGCCGAGCTCGTCGAGTACGACGAGCCGCTGTTCCGCGTGGAACCGGCGTGAGCCGGCCGATCGAGTTCGTCGACACCACGACCCGCGACGGCAATCAGAGCCTGTGGAGCGCGACCGGGCTGACCACTCCGGACGTGGTCGCGATCGCGCCCACGCTGGATCGCGTCGGCTATCACGCGCTCGACTTCACCTCGAGCACGCACATGGCGGTGTCGGTGCGGTTCCATCGCGAGGATCCCTGGGAACGGATCCGGCTGGTCCGCAAGGCGATGCCGGAGACGCCGCTCGGGATGATCACGACCGGCATGAGGTTCATCTCATGGGCCCCCGCAGACGACGATGTGATCAGGTTGTCGTTCCGGCTCGCCGTCCGCAACGGGATCCGCCGACTCCAGATCGTCGACCCGTCCAACGGCCCGGACCGGCTGAAGCGGCTGGCCGCGATGGCGCGCGCGGAAGGGTTCGAGGAGGTCGTCATCGGACTCACCTACTCGATCAGCGAAGTCCACACCCATGCCTACTACGCCGAGCGGGCCGACGAGCTCGCCGGCTGTGCGGAGATGGACCGGCTGTACCTCAAGGATCCCGGAGGGCTGCTCACCCCGGATGCGGTGCGTGAGCTCGCGCCGCACTTTCTGGCGGCGGCCGGCGAGCGTCCGATCGAGTTGCACAGCCACTGCACGATCGGGCTGGCGCCGCTCGTGTACGTCGAGGGCGTGCACGCCGGCTTTCAGGTCGTCCATACCGCGTCCGGGCCGCTTTCGCGTGGCACCTCGCAGCCGGAGGCGACCGGCACCGCGCGCAACCTCCAGGCCGCCGGCTACTCGCACCGCCTCGATCTCGACGCGCAGGCGGTCGTCTCCGAGCACTTCCGGCAGCTGGCCCGCGCGAAGGGTCTGCCCGCCGGCATGCCGAGCGAGTTCGACGCCGTCTACTACCGCCACCAGCTGCCGGGCGGGATGGTCACGACCACGCGGCGGATGCTCGAGGAGATAGGGCGACCGGAGCTCTTCGACGCCGTGCTGGAGGAGGTGACTCGCGTACGGAGCGAGATGGGATACCCGATCCTGGTCACGCCCGTCTCGCAGTTCGTCGCCAGCCAGGCCGCCCGCAACGTGATCGACGCCGAGCGCTGGGTCACCGTCTCCGACGAGACCGTGCGCTACTTCCTCGGACATTACGGCGAGTCGCCCGCGCCCGTCGATCCCGACATCGCCGAGCGGGTGCTCGCCCGCCCGCAGGTGAGCAACCTGCGCGACCTCCAGCCGATCACCCTCGAGGGCGCCCGCGGGCGCTTCGGCCCGCGCATCTCCGAGGAAGAGCTGCTGCTGCGCCTCACGATGCCCGAGGAGCAGGTCGACGCGATGATCGCCGCGAGGGGCCGTCCCGCACCGCCGGCCGCCGCGCGGCCCGGCCGCGCACCGGTGGTGACCTTGCTCCAGGAGCTGGCGCGGCGACCGTCGATCTCGCGGTTCTCGCTGGTCAAGGACGGCGACACGGTGATCTGGAGTCGTGCGTGAGGTTGCGAGGTTGAGCGGCCGGTTGGGCGACGTCGACGGGTTCGTCTTCGACGTCGACGGGACACTCGCGCACCGCGGCTCCGACGGCCTTACTCGGCCGCTGCCGGGCGCGCGCGAGGTGCTCGAGCGAGTCCGTGCCTCGGGTCGGCCTTTCGTGTTGTTCACCAATGCAAGCCATGCTCGCGCGGAGGCGATCGCGGGCGGGCTGCGCGAGCACGGCTTGCCGGTTCGAGACGACGAGTTGCTCACGCCGGTCGAGAGTGCGATCACCTATCTGCTCCGCTACCACCGTGACCATCGTGTGCTTCTGTTCGCCACCGAGGTGATACGCGAGCGGATCGCCGAGGCCGGCATCCAGCTCGCACGCGGGGAGGAAGCCGACGTCGTGTTCGTCGCTCACGTCGACGAGATCAGCTTGACCTCGCTCGACAGCGCGGCGCGCGCCGTGTCGTCGGGAGCGCCGCTCTTGACCGGAAGCTACGTCCGGGCGTACGCCGGCGGAGACGGCGTCATCTTCAGCCGCGGCGCGATGGTCACCGCAGCGATCGCCAAGGTCAGCGGCGCGCGCCCGAAGGTGCTGGGCAAGCCGTCGCGCGCCGCTGTCACGGAGCTGCGGACGCACTTCGGTTTTGCGACCGAGAAGCTGGCCGTGATCGGTGACGATCTCGGCATGGACATCGCGCTCGGCCGGCTCGGCGGGTCGCGCACCGTGCTCGTGCGCAGCGGCATCACCGGCCACAGCGTGCTCGAACGACTCCCGGAGCGCCGGCGGCCCCATGCCGTGATCGACGGAGTCGCGGATCTGCTCGATTGGCTGTGACCGGCCCGCGAGAAGCGAAGAATTCGCAGCCGACGGTGGGCCCTCCCGGGACCAGCGGCTCGGCGGCGCGACATCCGTCCCTCAGTCCGCGACTCCCAGTCCCCAGCCGCCGTCGATCACGATCTCCTGCCCGGTGATGTATCCCGAGGCCGGCGACGCGAGGAAGAGGGCAAGCGCCTTGATCTCGTCCGGTTGGCCGACGCGGTGCATCGGAATGTCCTTCGCAAGCGCCGCCTGCAGGTCCGGGTTGTGAGCGTGGCCGCCGCCGATGTTCGTGACGAAGAACCCTGGCGCGATCGCGTTGGCCGTGATGCCGTATGCCGCGAGCTCGAGCGCGATGCAGTGCATGAGGTGCCTTGCGCCGGCCTTCGCCGTCATGTAGGCCGAGCCGATCGCAGGCTCGACCGTGGTAGCCGCGAGCGACGTCGTCACGATGATCCTCCCGAACCCGCGGGGACGCATGTGGCGGGTTGCAGCGCGCGCGGTCGCGAAGATTCCGTTCAGGTTGATGTCGATCACGCGGTTCCAGCGCTCGTCCGTGTAGCGCTCGAGCGCGCCGTCCTCCACTCGGGGCCGCTCGCCGCCGGCCCAGGCGCCGACGAAACCGACACCCGGATCGATGCCGGCGTTCGCGAACGCGACGTCGAGCCTGCCGTACGCCTCCGCCGCCTCGTCGATCGCGCGATCGAGGGCGGCGTGATCGGTCACGTCGGCGACGGCACTCCGCACGTCGAGCCCTTCAGCCTGCAGCCGCGACGCCTGCGCGGCGACCGCGTCGACGTCGACGTCGATCAGCGTCACTCGTGCGCCGTGCGCCGCGAGCACCTCGCCGTACGCGAGCCCGAGTCCACTGGCACCGCCGGTGACGATGACGCCGAACCCGGCCACGTCGAACTGCGAGGAAACGTTCACGCGCAACTGCCTCCTGTGCTGTCGTTGACCGGCGGAGCCTATCGCGCCGCAGGCGAAGAACAGGTTCCAGAGCTCGGCGGCGGAACCGGTCGCCGGTCGCTGCACGCAGGAACGAGGTCGTCGCGGAGCGGAACGTGTTCCGCGCAGCAGTGAAGCCGCCTCGCCGCGAGCACAGCGAAGCGTTTGAGCGAGGCCCTCTCAACCCACACGATCGGAACCGGCCGGCGGTTCAGGCGAGTCCGTAACGGCATCGACGCTCAACGGAGGTGGGGGCCAGACGGGAGCACTGACGACGCCCGGCAGGGCCTTCTCGTAGAGCTGCGCGAGGCGGCTGAGCTCCCGCGGTGTGAGCCGCTCGAGGAAGAGCTTGCGCACCGTCGCGTGGTGGACGACTTGGGCACGTCGCAGCGCCTCGAGCCCGGGCCTGGTCAGCGCGGCGAACGCGGCGCGCCCGTCCGCGGGGTCGGGCTCGCGGTGAACGAGGCCGCGGGCCTCGAGGCGCGTGACCACTCGGGTGATTCCGCTCGGGGTGAGCATCCGTTGAGCGCCGAGGTCGCTCATGCGCAGTCTGAGTCGAGGGGCGGTGACGAGGGCGATCAGGACGCCGTAGTCGGCGAGTGACAGGTCGCCGTGCTTCTGGAGGCGTCGATCGATCTCCCGCATTGCGGTCTCCCGCAGCCGGATCAGCCCGCGCCACGCGTGGAACTCCTCCTCGGTGAAGGCGTCGGGTTCAGGGAAGTCGTCGAGCCAGCGTTCGGGGTCCGCGTTATTACTTGACACAGTGAAGTAAATCTCCTATGTTTTGTTTGCGTATGTGAAGTATATCGGATCGAGAGAACGGCTCGGCTCCAGCAACCAGCAGAGGAGATGAACATGACGACGCTCCCATACACGGTTCTCGCTCCAGCCGAAGGGCTCCGGCTCCAGTCCGGCCCCGGACGAGACCTCATCTTCAAGGTCACCGGGGAGGACACCGGTGGCGCCTTCGACTACTTCGTCGTCGAGGTCGCACCGAAAGGCGGCCCACCCCTGCATGTCCACCACAAGCAGGAGGAGACGATTCACGCTCTGAGAGGCCGCTACAAGATCCAGATCGGCGAGGAGATCTTCACCTGCGAGGAGGGAGGCTTCGCCTATCTCCCGTCAAACGTGCCCCACGCGTTCCTCAACCTGACCGACGAGCCGGGCGAGGTCATCGTGGTCTACACCCCCGGCGGCGGACACAAGTTCTACGAAGAGCTCGGCCCGGCGACCAGAAGCGGCACAGCCGACCGGACGACGATCGCAGCGATCTTCGAGAAATACGACATGACACTGCTCGGGCCGCCGCTCAGTCCCGACTGAACACTTTCTCCGAGCCAGCATCCTTCTGCCGGAGAGAACGCTCGAATGCTCCTTCCGGCAGAACGCAAGACGTTGAACTATCTACAACACGGAATGGGCTTGAGAGGACGGCTTGATCTCGGGATCTCACGAGTCGTGATTTGCGCAAGCGGATTCAGCAGCAGTCGCAGCTTGCCCCTTTCCAACTGTCACGCCCTTCCTTCACGGCGACGGCGGCGATGACGAGCGCGGCTGCCGGATCGGCCCACCAAAGCCCCCACACGGCGTTGAGCAGCAGACCCGCGAGAAGGGCGACCGAGAGGTAGGCGCAGAGCTGATTCTGGCTCGCCTCGGAGACTGTCGCCGGCGAGCCGAGGGCGTGGCCGACGCGACGCTTGGCGTGGGCGAGCAGCGGCATTGTCGGCGCAGTGAACGCGGCGAGGCCCACGCCGACCCAGGATGCCGAGGGCCGGTGGCCGTCCGCGAGATCGCGGATGCTTTCGGCTGTGACGTAGGTCGCGAGCACGAAGAAGCTCGAAGCGATGAGCTGCTGCGCGCGGCGCTCCGCCTGTGCCGATGAGCCGCGATCGCTTGTGAAGAGCCAGATGATGACGCTGCCGGCGAGGACCTCGACGAGCGAGTCGGCGCCGAAGGCGATCAGGGCGATCGACCCGGCTGCGATACCAGCCGCGAGGGCGACGGCGAACTCGATCACGTGCCACGCGTTTCCGCCGTGGGCGAGTAGCCGCGCGCGCCGCTCGAGCCTCGCACGGTCCGTGACGCAGAGTTGCGTCCGCGCTGTAAGCGGCGTCAGCTGGAGGAGTGGCTCGGTCATGGAAGCTTCCTCACGATTGTGCCCTTCCGAGACGCGAGTTGGTTCTCCGCGAGAGCGTGCGTACGCGAGGGGTAGCAAGAATGGGCCTCAGGGTTTACGAGCTTGTCGCCAGATTCGTACATGGAGGCGATCGGCGACAATCATCGGATGGCATCGGGCGTGGGTGGGCGGCAGCGCCCACCCACGGGAAAGGAGCAGGAGATGAAGTGGGTGACGCGCGAACGACCGAAGACCGACCGGATCGCCTGTCCGTGGCTGATCAAGAACTTCATCGACCTGGAGGCGGAGTTCCTCTACGTTCCGGCCCGCGAGGTGCTTCAGGTTGCCGAGCGCGAGGGCGCGCACTCCTATGACGCGCCGGGCGCGGAGTACACACACCGGGACGGGCTCTGCTCGTTCGAGGTGCTCCTCGAGGAACACGGGCTCGACGATCCGGCGCTCCAGCTGCTCGCACGGATCGTCCACGGCGCCGATGTCGCCGACGATCGCGATGCGACGCCGCAGTCGCGCGGCCTGCTCGCGGTCGCCGAGGGGTTCCACCTGCTGAACCTCGGTGACCACCGCCAGCTCGAGCTCTCGCTCCCGGTCTACGACGCTCTCTACGCCTGGTGCAAGAACGAGGTCAGCAGCGCAGGCGAGAACGCCTGACGTGGCCCTCGTCCGCACCGGCTTCATCCCGATCCCGCCGGGGGCAAAGCCCGGCTTTGACCACGCCGATGTCTACAGCGGCGCCAGGCGGATGTACGTCGCTCACACGGGCGCCGCTCGGATCGACGTGCTCGACTGCGAGGCGCGCACCTACCTGCGTGCTCTTCCCGCTGAGCTGCCCGGCGTCGCCGGCGTCTTGATCGACGAGGAGCACGACCTGCTCTTCTCGAGCGACCGCGGCGCCGCCCGTGTCAGCCTCTTCCGCTGCTCGGACGAGCAGCTGCTCGGACAGGCTGAGGTCGGGCCGCATCCGAACGGGCTCGCCTACGACCGGCGGCGCCACCGCCTCTACAGCTTCAACCTCGGTGAGCCGCTGGGCGAAAACTGCACCGCCTCGGTCGTAGACCTGGACTCGCTACGCGTGATCGCGGAGCTACCGCTGCCGGGCCGGCCGCGCTGGGCCGGCTACGACCCGCAGCGAGACGTCGTCTACGCCAACATCCAGAGGCCGGCACAGATCGTCGTCATCAACTGCGAGGCCGCCGCAGTCGAGCGCTCGTTCGAGGTACCGAGCGCGGGCCCTCACGGGCTCTGGCTCGATGCCGGCCGCCTCTTTTGCGCCGCCGACGGCGGCGACCTCGTCGTCCTCGACCGCGACAGCGGCGAGATCATTGCGACCCTGCCGCTGGCGGGCGTGCCGGACGTGGTGATGCACGACCCCGACCTGAAGCGACTGTACGTGGCGATCGGCGAACCAGGGCTGATCTCCAGCTTTGACAGCGAGCGGCTCGAGCAGCTGGAGACGGTCGAAAGCGAGCAAGGGGCGCACACGAGCTGTTGGGATCCGCTCGACCGCTGCCTCTACGTCTTCTGCCCGGCAAGCGGCGGCGCGGCGGTCTACGAGGAACGCGGCTGAGCCCGGACGCTCGCCGCATCGTCGCCGCGCAGGGCGCACGGGCCGTCGCCTACGGCCTCGGCTCTGTGCTGATCGGCGTCACCCTCGCGCGCCGCGGCCTCTCGGGCACCGCCGTCGGCGCCGTCCTCGCCGGCCTTCTCGCCGGGATCGCGGCCGTCTCGGTGCTGATCGCCCGCTACGGCGACCGCTTCGGGCGCCGCCGCTCCTACCGGCTCCTGTTCGTCGTGATGGCCGCCGCGGGCACCGCCTTCGCGCTGACGAGCTGGTTGCCCGCGTTGATCCTCGCCGCCTTGACGGGCACCGTCTCGACCGATGTCGTCGAGTCGGGGCCGTTCACCTCGCTCGAGCAGGCGATGCTGCCCCACGCCGGCGGCGACTCCACCCGGCTCTTCGGCACCTACAACACGGTCGCGACGCTCGCCGGCTCGTGCGGCGCGCTGATCGCGCTCGTCGGCTCGTCGCCGCGGTGGCTGCTCGCCTACCCGGCCGCTGCGGCAGCCGGACTGCTCGCGGCCGCCAGGCTCTCGCCCGCGGTCGAGCGGGGCGAGGAGCTCGAAGCGGAGCCGCTGCCGCCGCTGCATCGTTCCCGAGGAATCGTGATGCGTCTGTCGGCGCTGTTCGCGCTCGACAGCTTCGGAGGCGGCTTCGTCCCGCAGACGTTCATCGCCTACCTGTTCGTGCGCAAGTACGGCGCCTCGCCGAACACGCTCGCGGTCGTCTTCTTCGCGATCGGCATCCTCCAGGCGGTCTCCTTCCAGGGCGCCGTCCGGCTCGCCGGCAGGATCGGGCTGCTGCGGACGATGGTCTTCACCCATCTGCCGTCGAACTTGCTGCTTGCCGCAGTCGCCTTCGCCCCGAACCTGCCGACTGCGATCGCGCTTCTGCTCGCCCGCTTCCTGCTTTCACAGGCCGACGTGCCGACCCGACAGGCCTACGTCGTCGCCGTCGTCGAGCCGAGCGAGCGCACCGCGGCCGCCGCCTACACCAACACCGCGCGCTACCTGACCCGTCCGGTCGCGCCGCTCCTCGCCGGCGCGGCGCTCCGCGGTGCTCTGGGCGCGCCGTTCGTGATCGCCGGCGCGCTCAAGAGCGTGTACGACGTCGGCCTCTACATCCTCTTCCGCAACGTCGAGGTCGACGGCGACCGCCCTGGAGGGCCGACCTCCGCCGGTTAGAAGAGGCGGTAGCTTCCTGAGCGGCCGAGTGACCAGCCGTGTCCGGTGGCGTTCCAACACTTGAGGCCCGTCGAGCGACTAACACAGCCGAAGAGCCGCCCGAACTCCCGGTAGCGGTCGATGCCCAGGATCCACCGCGCTGAGAAGACGTCCTGCTGAGGAACGGGAGGAACGGGGTCAGACCCCAGGACGTGGCGACACGGGACATCGCCCTGTGCCAGGTGCGCGACGTGCCTCTTCGAGCTGGCGTTCGAACGAGGTCGTCGCGGAGCGGAACGTGTTCCGCGCAGCAGTGATCCGTCTCGCCGGGAGCCCCGCCCAGAGGGGGCCCACGGGGGAAACTGGTTTCCCCCGTGAAGCGAGCGAAGCGAAGCGAAATGGAACTAAACGGAGCACTTTGGAACCTTTACAGCCTGGGGCGGCTGCCCAAACTGGCCGCCCTTCACCGGCGCCTGCTTGCCCAGCCACCCGTGACAGAGGTCGTTACGCGACCGCTACGGAGGCGGCAGGGCGTCCTTCTCGATGCTGTCACTACGGTTCTCGAGTTGGCCGGTTGTCCGTTGCGAGTGCGTGAGGTTCACGCCGCCGTCGAGGAGTTCTACGGAGAGAAGGTGCCGTTCTCATCTGTGAACGAGGCGCTGTCGACTCAGGCACGCCGTGATGGAGGACGGTTCCGGCGTGTGCGTTACGGCACCTACGAGATGGCCAGCCGGTGGACCGCCAGAGCCGTCAAGAGGACCCTCTAAGGATCTCACGGTTCGTGATCCCCGGCAAGGTGGTGACGCCGCATCGAGTAAAGGGATTCTCGCCCCGGGCCAGGGCTCAAGTCGTGTCGACAGGGGGCCGGTAACGTTGGGACATGTCGAGGGTTGAGCGAGATCCTGAACGCGGCCGAGCCGCTGCAGCCAAGTTGAAGGGGCTCGGCGTGAAGGGAATCCTCATCAAGGCAGCCGAGCAGGGTTACGTCACGCAGCTCGCATGCAAGATGCCCGAATGCTTTTGCCCTGAGGAGCTTGGAGGCGCGTGCCACTTCGACCCGGTCACCGCCTCATTGAGCGACTGGATGCCCACCCACGAGCACTTCCCGATCGCCAAGCGGGACGGTGGCCGCCGAACCGTGGACAACACCATCTTGGCGCACCGCCTCTGCAATCGCATCGACTACTCCATACGTGTCGGCCGTTCGTACGCGAGCGATCTTGAGAGGGTCAGGAAAGCCCGCGAGGAAGCGACCCGCCGGAACAACGAAAGACCGTAGGTCGCGTGCAGATTGCTGGCGAAAGCGCCTGAGTCGCGAGATCAGCGCGGTCGGTTCGACCAGGTGACGCTCCCGACGGGGAGGCGGTTCGTAATAACGGATCATCGAGTGGTGCCTGGGATGTCGTTGCCCGGGAGAGGTGCTTCCGCACTGACGACCTGGAAGAATGGCCACTCGTGGTCACTCAGGAAGAACTCCTCGAACAGCTTGGGTCGCCGTACACGAGGGATGTCGTCCCGCGATTGCACCGGTTCGCCTACGTGCCGGAACACCTTCTGGACAAGCTCGCTGGCGAGGCGCTCGCCGAGCACTGGGGTAAGAACAACTTCGTTCTTCGGAAATATCTCGCGGTGCATGTTCCGTGGGCAATAGAGCAGGGGCGGTTCACCCAAGGCGAAGGCCAGCTCTACATCACTGCCGGCCAACTGCAAACGAGGTACGGCACACCGCTGTTTCTTGTGTTCCAAGGGATCGAAGAGGCCGGGCGATCCCCATGGCGGTTGGTCGCCGCCGGTTCGCAAATATCGGCCCCCGAGTTGCCGACGCCGCCCGAGACGCCACAACCGCCAGACCTAGAACGAGGCGCGGAGATCGTGATGATTCATGACCACATTCTCGGTGACAACAGCGAGCGCGTCGCCTTCCTCCATGGAACCCCGCCCGTAGCTCAAATGTGCGCCGTGGCAGGTGCCATTCAGTGGTCGCTCAACCGAGGGCTCCAGCTGCGGAATTGGTACTTCGGCCAGATGAACTACATCGTTCCGTTGTACCTGCAGAGTCGGGAAGACATCACGAGGAGTCCGGACGTGATCGCGCCGATACAGATCAGTCCGGGCAACCTCATCGTGCGCACGGTCTTGGAGCCGCACATGGCGTTCCCCAATGCCCGAGTCGCTGTGAATCGACACGACCAACTCCCGGCGTGGCTCCTTGAAGCCTGGACTGCTTATGTTGAGGCTGGCGGTGTTGAGCTCGAAGACGAGGAGCCACCAGCGGTGGCACTTGATCTCGACGGCCGTTAGCGCCTTCATGTCGATCCGAAGGCGGTCGCGCGACGATGGCGTTGCTCGTCGGGGCCGTATGGACTCCATCCCTCGGGAAGGAATGGCTCTAGCGCCTCAGGATTTGGTTCCGGTGCACTCGGCATCGTCGGTGGTTCGGTCAGGGGGTCTAGTCGGATGATGTGCGCGCGCACCCACTCGAGCCACTCAGCCGCGTCTGGTCTATCGCCGTAGGCGGCGTCGAGTGCTTCGCAGTAGCGCCGTAACATCTCCGCCTCTTGCCACGCGGCCGCGTGGGCTCGCAGATGTTTGGTGCGGCCATCCTCGACCAAACGCTCGGCCGCCTCAGCCATGAGGACATGCCATCGCCGCTCCCGCTCCTCGGCTTCGCGTCTCGCAGCTTCGGCAGCCCTCTTGGCGGTGATGCGCGCCTCTTCAGCCTTGCGCTCCGCTTCATCAATCCGTTCCTCGATTTCGCGGAATAGGTGCGGAAGGCGCTCTTCGAGCGTCCAAGACTGACGGTCAGCCCAGCGTGATTGCCGACGTGCGTGGATCCATCTACCCGAACCCTGTAGCTCAAGTTTGAGCCGTCCAGAAGCGCTTGCGTCGTACGGACCACTCGGAAGCGGCCGGCTGTACCAATCAGGCGAGACGTTCCGATAGCGCCGGACTTCCTCCTCCCACTGACCTCGGGTATGAACACCTTCCTCTTGCAGTCGCAGCGACAAGTCATGCCCTTGGGCCGTGATCTGGAGATGACCGTCTTTGGTACCGGTCCAATCCATTCGCCCGTAGCCGTTCTTGGAATCGGTCGAAGCCTGGACTGACCATTCACGCCGCTCAGCCTCCGCAGCGATGGTGTGGACGATCCGAGTCGCTCGGGCCAGAAGCTCCCGAGAAACCTCATGGCGATCGGTTAGATCGCGAAACTGCCGCGCCACAACGTGATACCGAGCGATGCGTTCTGGGACGCCGATCGGTAGGAGATCGGCGAGGCCGCCCATGTATCCGGACGCGTCCACGAGCTCGATCAGCAGTTCCTCCGGCGAAACGACCGTCACGACCAACCGCTTGTCGGACGGGACCTTCCCGTAGATTTCGGCCAGCCGCGCGCGGTTCTCATAGTCGATTGCTTCTCGGTCGTACCATTGCTTACGCGAGGATGCCCGCATCGTCGTGGAACTTCGACGGCGGTCTTCGGGTTGACGGTCAGACGGTAACGAGCTCGGCGACCTCCTGACGGACGTGGTCGTTCGGGGCGGCGTGGAGAGCGTGACGTTCGA
>Ga0315281_10002899_pt1 | contig 25339 bp, 24 predicted proteins | sample YL17G07_0_MG_FD_204540 | JGI IMG/M metagenome (GOLD analysis project Ga0315281, IMG submission 204540) | Sediment microbial communities from Yellowstone Lake, YNP, Wyoming, USA - YL17G07_0 | ecosystem: Environmental > Aquatic > Freshwater > Lake > Sediment | place: USA: Wyoming | collected... | reverse complement strand
CTGAGCTAAATGTTCTTTTTACAAAAAACCCTGAAGCAACAGAGGAACAGATAAAGGAAACTCTTTCTAAACACCTCTGTAGATGTACTGGGTATGAGTCTATTCTTGAAGGAGCTAAGGTTGCTCAAAAGAAACTTGAAGATGCAAAAACTTCTCAGAAATAACTCAAAGAGCAAGATGATGTTAACAAATAATTTTAAAAAAAGAATAAGGAGGAGAAATGTTCGATATTGTTATTCGTAATGCAAATACAAGGAAATTTAAAGATCCAGTTGATATTGGAATTGAAAATAGCAAAATCGAGGAAATCGGGAAAATCCATGGAAAAGGAAATTTAGAAATTGACGCTACTTCAAAGCTTGTAACTGAATCTTTTGTGAACACTCATCTTCATCTGTGTAAGGTTTATACGCTTATGATGATGAGCGAGGAGGCTCTCAAAGATTATCACGGCTCTGACATGGGAAAAGCAATGACTGCCATTGAACTGGCTGCTAAAATCAAGGAAAAATATGACGAAAGTTGGATAATAGAAAATGTTCGCAAAGCATTAAAACTTGCAGCACTTTATGGTGTAACGCATGTTAGAGCATTTGCCGACGTGGATAGTAAAGCACGACTGGAAGGGGTTAAGGCTTTGATAAAGGCAAGGGAAGAATTCAAAGGAATTGTTGATGTTCAGGTTGTTGCTTTCCCTCAGGATGGTGTTGTCAGGGAAAAAGGAGCCTTTGAACTAATGCAGCAGGCAATGGAGCTTGGAGCAGATGTCGTGGGTGGTATCCCATGGATTGAGTTTACAGATAAAGATGAACAGACTCATATAGATAAAATGTTTGAACTTGCTAAAAAATATAAAAAAGACATATCAATGCTTGTTGACGATGCTGGAGACCCAACGCTTAAAACCCTTGAAATGTTAACTGTTAAAACAATAGAGGAAAACTGGGACGGAAGAGTTCTTGCGCACCATGCAAGAGCGATGTCAATGTACCCAACACCATATTTCATGAAACTTGTCTCATTGCTCAAAAAAGGCAAAGTAGGAGTGGTTACAGACCCTCACACCGGCCCGTTACATGCACGTGTTAGAGAACTTATTGACGAAAAGGCTCTTGTAGTACTTGGACAGGATGACATTTCTGATGCATACTACCCGTTTGGAAGAAACAACATGCTAGAAGTTGCATTCCTGGCATCTCACATTCTCTGGATGACATCATCTGAAGATTTAGAAAAACTCTACGACATGATTACTTTCGATGCTGCGAAAGCAATTAACGTAAGGGACTTTGGCTTAGAAGTTGGAGCAACCGCCAACCTTGTAGTATTGAGGGAACCAAGCGTCCTTGAGGCTTTGCGTTATCACGAGGAGCCAGAGCTTGTAATAAGCCATGGCAAAGTCGTTGACCGTGAGAAATTCAGGTTATAAATTTTATATAAAATTTACAAGGAGGTATGTATGAAGAAACTACTAGTAGCATTATTAGTAGTAATGATTGTGGTTCCATTGTTCGCTGGGTGTGCCCAAAAAACAGAAACTACCACAACGACTTTGAAAGTTGCTGCGCTTTATGCAACACCAATTGAAGAGCCTTGGGATGGAGCAATCCACCAGGCATTATTGAAAGCAAAGTCCGATCTTAACGTACAGTACGATTGGGTTGAGAACGTTGGCTATGCTGATTTCGAAAGAGTTCTTAGAGACTACGCCACCAAAGGGTACAACGTAATTTTTGGCGATGGTTTTGGCTCTGAGGATGTTGTAAGGCGTGTAGCAAAAGATTTTCCTACTATCGATTTCGTATTCGGTATGGGTGGCGGAGCGATGGATCCAAATTTATCAGTGTTTGACGACTGGATTCATGAACCTGCATATCTTTGTGGAATAATTGCAGGTAAAATGACAAAAACAAATAATATCGGAATCGTTTGTGCGATTCCAGACCCAGAAGTCAACAGGATTGTAAATGCGTTCATTGAAGGGGCAAAGAGTGTGAATTCAAAGGTTTATGCCCAGGTTTCCTTTATAGGAAGCTGGTTTGACCCTACTAAGGCAAAGGAAATGTCGCTTGCTCAGATAAGCAAGGGTGCTGATGTTATGTTTGGAGAGCGCTACGGAGTTGTTGACGCTTGTAAAGAAAAAAGCGTTTATGTGTTTGGGAATATTCTTGACCAGAACTCTCTTGCACCTGACTATGTAATCACTGGGCCAATTTGGAACATGTATCCAACAGTCGAGTACGTTATTAAATCCGTTCAAAACAAATCATTTGTTGCGCAAGACCTTAGAGAGTGGTCAATGATGGCAAAGGGTGGAGCAGAACTTGCTCCTTTCTATGGCTTTGAGACAAAGCTTCCTAAGGAAGTTGTAGATATGGTTACCGAAAAAGAACAACAAATTAAGAGCGGAGAATTTAGAGTACCTATTAATGAAGCTCCGCCAGTCAGCGGCTAAATTTTATCTTGAATAACAATACAGGGGGTAATCCCCCCTGTATTCAATTTTAGGAGAAAATGTCCATGGAAAAAGTTGTTGAAATGAAGGATATTCAGAAAACTTTTTTAAATACAATTGCTCTCAAGAATGTAAATTTCGATGTTTATAGGGGCGAAATTGTTACCTTGCTTGGGGAAAATGGTGCCGGTAAAACTACATTAATGAAAATCCTATACGGTATGTATTCAAAAGATAGCGGCGATATATACGTAAAAGGACATAGAGCAGAAATTAATTCTCCAAAAGATGCCATAAATCTGGGTATAGGAATGGTTCACCAACATTTTACCCTTGTTAATACCTTAACTGTTTTGGAAAATGTGATACTCGGTCTACCGTCAGACAATCCTCTAAAATTAGATTTCGATTCTTATAGGGAAAAACTCGTCAAAATTTCTAAGGAATACGGATTGAAGGTTAGCCCTGATACTAAGATCTGGCAACTATCAGTAGGGGAAAGGCAGAGGGTTGAAATAATTAAAGCATTATATAGAAATGCCGGCATCCTTATACTCGATGAACCAACAGCCGTGCTTACTCCTCAAGAGGCAGAAGACCTTTTTAAAACGCTTAATTTACTCAAAAAAGAAGGTAAAAGCATTGTGTTTATATCACATAAGCTGGAAGAAGTAATGGAGATAAGCGATAGAATAGTTATTCTCAGAAACGGAATGAAAACAGGTGAGAGAACAAAGGAAGAGACAGATAAACGAGAGCTTGCACGCTTGATGGTGGGTAAAGATGTTTTTGACGCAATTAGAGGTGCAAAGTGCGAAGCAGAAGAAGCTCTTTTTAAAGTTGATAACCTTTCTGCATTGAACGACAAAGGGATAATGGCTTTAAAAGGAATCTCTTTTGATGTAAGAAAAGGTGAAATACTTGGCATTGCAGGAGTTTCAGGAAACGGACAGAAAGAACTTGAAGATGTAATTTGCGGTGTTAGAATACCTAGAAATGGAAAATTTTTTCTTGACGGGAAGGATATTACTGGAAAATCACCAAAGGAAATTATCAAAATGGGTATAGGAAGGATTCCAGAAGATCGAATGGAAAATGGGCTCATTTTGGATATTCCTGTCCTTGAAAATCTGGTAATTGAGTATTATGACAAAGCTCCTTATTCCAAAGGTGTGTTAATTGAATACTCAAAGATAGAAGAAGTGGCAAAGAAACTTGTCAAGGAATATAACATTAAAACCTCAAGCGTGTATGACATAACTAGAACTCTCTCTGGAGGGAATCTTCAGAAAGTTATACTTGCAAGAGTGCTTTCTCAACAACCCAAAATGCTCATTGCATCTCAACCTACAAGGGGACTGGATGTAGGAGCGACAGAGTATATGCACGAGAAATTGTTATACGCAAAAACAAAAGGATCTGCAGTCGTTCTCATTTCAGAAGACTTGAATGAAATAATACATTTAAGCGACAGAATATTGGTTATGTATGAAGGTGAGATAATGGGAATCATTGATAGAGAATGCGAGCAAGTTGATATCGAAACAATTGGGTTAATGATGGCAGGCTCTCAGAAAAAGGAAATTAAAAGTGGAACTAATTAGCATTAAACTTGAAAAAAGAAATACTCCTCCAGTTTGGTTCCAGATACTTACTCCTTTTATTGCAATTTTGATATCACTTGCGATTTCTTCAATCTTTTTACTCATTCTTAAAAAGAATCCATTTACTGCTTTCTATTATATGTTTGCAGGCGCCGTTGGTTCTAAATTTGCTTTTTTGGAAATGCTTGTAAAGGCATCCCCGCTCATACTTACAGGCATTGCTGTTGCATTTGCTTTTACTGCCAAGTATTGGAACATAGGAGCCGAAGGCCAGCTCTATGCAGGAGCCTTAGCTGCAACGTGGTTTGGCTTAATGAAACTTCCGTTTAGCCCTGTTGTTTATGTTCTTGTAATAATTATTGCAGGCATTGTTGCTGGTGCAATTTGGTCGTTTATTCCTGGCTATCTTAAAGCCAAATTAAAGGTTGATGACGTTGTTACAACGCTTCTCATGAATTATGTGATGATATACATAGTAAGTGCTTTGCTTAACGGTCCCTGGAGAGATCCCGTTACAATGTATCCATCTTCTCCATCTATTGCACCAAATGCCTACTTTCCAAAACTTATTCCTCAGTCAAGGCTTCATTTGGGAATTATAATTTCTCTTTTAGCCGTTGCTTTTATGTGGTTTATAATCAAGAAAACAAAACTTGGATTTGAAATTAGGGCAACAGGAGCAAGCTCTCGTGCTTCGAATTTCCTCGGAATAAACACTGTTAAGAGCATAATAATCGTTTCTATAATAAGCGGTGGTATTGCAGGTCTTGCAGGAGTTGGGGAAGTTGCAGGAGTGCAGTATCATTTGATTCAAACAATTTCACCTGGTTATGGGTACAGTGGAATTGTCATTGCTATGCTCGGAAGACTTAACCCGATTGGTGTACTGTTGGCAGCAATTTACTTTGCTATGGTCATAACGGGAGCCAATGTTATGAGTTACAATTTGCATATCCCTATATACATTTCAGATGTAATTCAGGGCATAACCCTTATCGTTATGCTAATGATGCTTTTACTATTCGAGTACAGAATTAAAATTGGGAGGAGACAATGAGCAGCTTTCTTACTTTACCATTCTGGATAGGTTTTTTAGCAGCAACCGTACGGGTAGCTACTCCGTTGATCCTTGCTACACTTGGAGAAACATTCTCTGAGCGCTCTGGAGTATTAAATTTGGGAATAGAAGGGATAATGATGTTTGGTGCTTTTGCAGGATTTATTACGGTGTTCCTTACAAAGAATCTTTGGCTCGGAGTAACTTTGGCTACTCTCTCCGGACTTCTCTTCGGGTTGTTTATGGCTTTTCTTACTGTAACGCTTGGATTGAACCAACATGTTTCTGGCTTAGGAATTACGATTTTTGCGACAGGATTAGCTTATTACCTTTACAGGGCAATTATTGGCTCTCCTACAGTTCCACCAACGATCACCCCTTTTGCAACGATAAGCATTCCACTTCTTTCAAAAATACCAATCATTGGTCAAGTTTTATTTAACCAGACAATCATTACCTATTTTGCATTGATTGCAGTACCAATTTCTGGATACTTGCTTTTTAAAACAAATTTCGGTTTATCTATAAGGTCTGTTGGAGAAAATCCAGAAGCTGCAGACGCTGTTGGAGTTAATGTTTATAAAACACGTTATACATCTCTCATGATTGCCGGAGCATTAATGGGTCTGAGTGGTGCGTTTTTTACATTAGCAGAATTCAACATGTTCCTCTACGATATCGTTGGGGGAAGAGGATGGGTGTCAATAGCCTTGGTCATTTTTGCAAATTGGGTTCCTGCAAAAGTTTTTTGGGGAGCTTTGCTTTTTGGAGGAATCGATGCAATTGGTTTGAGGTTACAAGGGACTTCAATTAGCGTACCTTTCCAGGTTTACCTCATGCTTCCTTATGTTTTGACAATTCTCGTTTTAATTCTAACTGCAAGGAAAGCATCTGCTCCTTCTGCACTCCTCAAGCCGTATAGGAGGGAATAAGCTAATTATAAATGTCAGAATTTGCAGTGAGATAGTAAAAACTTTTTAATCTTGTAGCGGTTTTGCTCTGTTTAATTCGTGTTGCCTCACGTAAATTTCTTACTCCTTTCTAATCGCTCTCTTTGCGATTCCAGCCAACCTTTCCTCATATATAAATATGCATGGGAGAGAATTTTCCGGGGAAGCAAGGTATAATGCGATAAAAAGATTTTTCAATGAAAAACTTGCAATAATTGGGAATATCATCGGTGAGAACTTCTGAAACCTGAGCTAGGAAAGGAATGGAAATATAGGTGGGAGTAAAAGTTAACAGTAAAAGATATTTCTATTTTTTATTTTTCTTCCGTTCATTCAATCTTGCTAATAGTACTGATACTTTATTATATGTAGTGGAAAATACTGTTGAAATAATCTTATTATCAAGCCAAGGCTTTACTATTGAAAAAAATACTGGGCTACTATGTGCTGGAATATCCATTTCCTCAACTATGCCTGCATTTAAATCTAATTTTTTAACCTTCCCGCACATAACATTTTCCGCTAATTTTCTGATATTATAGTGGTTATATTTGTTCCTTACTTCATCTTTAAATTTTTCTAGCTCCTTCGCTTCATCATTATTAATGATGCTAAGTTTTTTTGCATATGTAATTGCGCCTCCAAATTGAGTTTTCTCAACGATCTTATCCCACTTTACAGCGTCAAAAGCAGTTTCGACTACTGGAGTATCCCAGTAATATGAAACATATTTAAGAACAAATTCAACTAATATACCACATAATGTGATTGCGGCACCATTTGCACCGAATAATATACATTCCCTAATTTCCTTATAAAGTTGTTGTATAGCTGGCTGTGATTCATCAATGATTGGAGGAAGCTTTTCTACAATTTCCAAGGCATGTTTCTTGCGAGATTCAAAAAGGTTAATCAATTCTCCGGGAGTAGGTTTAGAAGAAATTTCCTCTATTGGGTAAATATCACCTAAGAGTTTTTTGTTCTCTTCTGTAGGAGCTGCTATGATTATATCATGTTTTTTCGATAATTTTTTTATGCGTTTTTTGATATTTTCTTTATCCATATAAACCTCCTTATATATTTCATTCGAATCAATTGTTATTCTACCAAACTTTTCTTTTTTAAAATTTTAAAAACTTTTATGGTTCTATAAAATAAGCTCTTGACAAAAAAAATATAATAGTTATACTATCATTACTATGAACACTACCCCTGCTTCGGCAAGGGTAGTTTTTATTTTGAACTATCGTATAATATCTTATATGGCTATTTTAAAGAGCAAAAAAGAGAGAGTTACTATTTATATAGATGGTAGTAATTTTTATAATTATTTACAAGATAAAGAAATAGATTTTCCTAAAGGAATTAAATTTAATTATAGAGCTTTAGTTGATTTTTTAATTGGAAATGAAAGAGAGTGCGTTTCGAAAAGATATTATACGGGTGTTTTTAGAAATATTGATAGAAGCGATAGAAGCGAGCAATTAGTGAGAGGACAACAAAAATTTCTCATGAGTATTCAAAAAGATGGATTTGAGATTAAACGTGGTAGAATTATGCCTTTAGGAGGAATATATAAGGAAAAAGGAACTGATGTTAAAATTGCTGTTGATTTAGTAGTGGGAGCAGTAGATGATTTATACGATACTGCTATTTTGGTGAGTTCTGATACAGATTTGATCCCAGCTATTCAATATATTAAATATAAAGGTAAGAAACTAGAATATGTTGGATTTTCTCACGCTCCTTCACTTGGTATGCAAAAATATGCAAATTTTTCAATACTTCTTCGGCCGGAAGATATAGAAAAATTCAAAGGTGATTAAATTATATGCATTTTGCACTTCTGCAACATAATTTTAAAATACTGCAAAAAACAAAAACTATTTAATTTATCCAAATATTAATATCTACGCTTACACTTGTAATTTGTTCAAAATAAGTAGCAGCAATAGCTATCCCAACAGAAGTTAATGAAAGATGTTCAAGACTCGTCTTATGCCATAAATCTAAGAGCGTCTTCCCTATTTTGGATTCTTTATTAATTTTCTCCTTAACCTCATCTTCCTTTTTAATACTAGAATTATAAATATCACAAATTTGTTTGTTTAGTTCTTCATCTTTAGATTTTTCTTCTAAGTATTCTCTAAGATATCCTTCATTCTGAAACTCCATAAAGTACTGATCTTCCTTGCTGCCTAAGAAGAATATCTCTTTTTTAATATCTTCAGGAATATTTAAAGCTTCTATTTTCTCTTTTGGGATTAAGTTCAGAAAAAGAATAGCGTAATTAAGTCTAATAACGTTAAATAGGTCCACGCTTCCTATACTAGTACTTCCGCAACCCGCATATTCGATATGTTGAAATTCAGCATTGGTGTTCTTAAATCCAAGAAAAGGTTTAATTAAATTGTTTAAGTAATCATTAAAGTTTTCCCACGAAACAATTCCTTTATAACAAGTATATCGTAATAGATAACATAATGTTATTATTTTTAGTTGATCAACCGTAAGCTTGTTTATTGTTGAGATTGCCTCATTGTATACAATATTTTTTAATTCTTCTTTTCCTGACTTGTCATTTCTAATTCTTCCTACGACTAGATTGGCAAGCAAATTTCTAAGTTCAGTATTTTGTTTTCTTCCGCTAATGTTTGCAGCCTCAATTAATGCTAGCTGAGTGTCAGGTTCTTTAAGCTTTAGTATCTCTGTTTCTGGCAACTCTACAATCTTCGCAAGCAGGAATCTAATAAATTCATTCCTCCTTTCTTTGAAAACTGCTTCAGCTTCATCTTTAAGAGCAATAAATTTTTGATTTACTATATATTCAATTAACTGAGTTACTTCTGTATAAGTTAAACCATATTTAACATTCACTTGACCTACTTGTGTAGTCGCTACATTAGCCTTATTCACAATTTTAGTTTCATCTGTAATTTTTACAGAAGGGGAGTTTTTTTTGTTAAACTTCAAATTAATAGATAGCTTTTCAATTAAATTTTTGAACCAATGCATTTCCATGCTCACCTTTTTCAAAATCTTTTCTACAGTATACCAACTTTAAATTTTTTATTCAAATACTTGACTTTGAGCAAAAATAGAAGATAATTTAAATAGAGCAAATCTCTAATAAAAAGGAGGTAAAAATGGCAGATAAATCTGGAAAGTACAAAGATGATTCACCTGTTGATATCCCCAAAACTCTCGAAGACAGGAAAAAGAAACGAGAGGAGCTTTCGAAACCCAAAAAACACGGATGGTGGTATAGCGAGAGTACTAAATACCTTATATTTCAAATTGAGGAAGGGAATTCTTATGATATCGAATTAGAAAGACTTAAAAACCCATTTGAACTAGTGAACTTCATATTTCATCTTCTCCACAAAATGTTCGTCAATGAAAAAGATATGTACGAGTTTTTAGAAGCTATTGACGTGCTCCTAAATCCAGAATACGACTCATTGTTTTGGAAGAATAACAAAGATAGGAAAGAATAAATAAGAGAAGCAGGGTTATAAAAAATATGTGTAAGTCGACAATGAGGGAGAGGTAATTAAAACCTCAATTTCATATAACTAAAAAAGGAGTAAGGGAGCATAAATTATGCAGCAGGAAAACAATATCATGCGAAAAGATAGTGAATGGAGCGTAATTGACGGTGAACCTTGTAGAGTTATTGATTTTATGCCATTAGCTTCAGTTGAAAATGGTAAAGTTATAACCCCTGACATCACTACTCCTTACGCTTTAATCACCTTGGAATGCAAAAAGATACCAAGCATGGTAAAAGGATTTGTTACGCATAAAACGGATTTTATTCATCTCTGGACAGCTTTTAAGGAACGGGGCGTATCTGATAATGAGGAAGTAATAATCTTTTGGTCGACCCAGCATTACAAATATGGGTTTTTAAAATTGTTATCATCCTCTCTGCCAAAAATGTGGGTGATGATTTGCCCAAAGAAAGCTTTTGAAATAAAGACTGATCCAAACTTTAGACCGGATTTGACCGGTGAAGCAAGATGGAAAGCAGAAGCACCAATTGTTGACTGGAAGCCTGACATAATGGAGTAAGTAGAGGATAAAATACCATAAACATCTTTTAATAATTTAATTTCCAGCTTAATACCGTAATATCCTCCTAACCATCTAAAATGCTCAATATTTTACTTTTTCTGTGCAAACGTTCTTTTTTATACGCGGCTACTGTGTCTTAAAATAAACTAATTCTAAGTAAGCCTTTCCTGACTTAAAAGCAAATTGCAATTACAGATCATTTAAGGTTATCTTATTTAGATGGCTAGGGGTCATTTAGAACTTTTTTAGGCCTTAAAAGTCGCTCTAATTCTATAATTAAACCTATTACGTGCTTGTCTGGCGGAAGGGAGAGGAACTACGCCTTGCACCAGATGAAAACTTAATTTCAATATATTTAAAGAAATTAAATTTACTTTTACTCTTCTGAGCTGATTCCCCCTTCTTAATCTGAAATCCATTGTTATTAACATATTCTTAAACTTCTAAAATGCAGACTTATTGCATTTACTGATTGTTTATGTCGGAAGGCGGTGCCGAGGGCTCGGAGTGTAACAGAAGGCAGACAGTTGAAATATGTATTAAGAATTAAAACAAAGACTAAGGGAAGAAGGAGAGTGAGCACATTTATAGAATCGTGGCACATTCAAAAACAGAGGCAAAGGTATCTATACAGAGAAAATCAAAGAAGCTTTATTGGCGGGAAGATAATTAAGGAACTCTTTAAACCTATAAATCAAACCGAACTTGAATTATTGCTTATCACCAATCTATATGAAAAATTTAGAATGAGGAAACAGTAAGATGCTTATATTAATCGTAAGACAAGCGTGTTTTTTCGTCGGTTAACGTTGACTTTATCATTTCGCGCCACTCAGGTGTATCCCAAGTCCCCAACTTAGTATGCACTTTAAGATATTTTTCTGGTATAGGGTGTGTACCAATTACTACAGGAATCTTATATTTTTCCTCAATGAATTTCTTGAAGTAGCTTATATATGGACAAGGTGGATACCCAACAACCATTCCGGTAGCAAGGTGAATCACATTTGCGCCGTTCTTTATCATTTCCTCTGGTGCATATTCAATGTTACCTCCAGGACAGCCACCACATGAAGTGTATCCAACAAGCTCTATCTCTTTGCCATTGTAAATGCTAAAAGCTCCTTCTCGGTCTCTGATCGACCGCAAGCACTTTCCACCAGCACAAGCTCGATAACGGTCACAAATAATGATCCCAACTTTTACTTTTTCATCCATTTTTATCCTCCTTTTTTTATTAAGACTTTTAATCTTTACTACATCTTATTAATAATTTCTTTTCCTGTTTTTCTAAGTGATATCTCCAAAATCCTTTCCATTTCTCAATTTAGTCTTGCAATTATCTACCCCCTTTCTTTAAAAAAGTTTTATTACTAAAATGCTTACGATAATTTTTATATTTTTCCTTCTGCTCTCTTTTACCCTTTACGCAATTATCAAAATTCTTAGGACCAAATCTCCATTCGTATTAACAAATTTATACACCTCTCTATTATAACAAGTCTCTTACTATAAAACTTCTGCAATGTCTAACACTGCTGCTAAAACTAATTCTGTTCCCTTTTGAATTTGTTCATAATCTGTCCACTCCTCTGGACAATGGCTTCTGCCATTTTTACTAGGTACAAAAACTAAAGCTGCATCAGTAACTTTTGCCATTATCATGGTATCATGACCTGCCCCACTAACCATTTGTCTATAATTTAGCCCCATTTTTTTAGACTTTAGTGTTAAAATTCTAATTAAGTGTTCGGAAAGTTTGACCGGGGGTATGGAAACTTTATTTACCATTTTGTATGACAGGCCTTGATTTCTGCATTTTTCCTCCAGGATTTTATTGATTCCACGCGCAATATCCTTTATTACATTAGCATTTTGGCATCTTATATCTACGGTAAATAATACATTGCCAGGAACTATATTAGTTGCTCCAGGGAAAACCTTCATCTCTCCTACTGTTGCTACGGCCCCCTCTCCACTTTCTTCAGCCAAACTATTTACTGCCTGTATAACAGAACTAGACAAAACTAAGGCATCGGCTCTCATATTCATAGGAGTAGTTCCTGCATGATCAGGTCTTCCAATAACTTCTACCTCATACCAATTTATTCCTACTATTGCATTTACTATTCCCACGTCTTTTTGCTCTGCTTCCAGTAATGGTCCTTGTTCTATATGTAGTTCAAAGAAGGCCTTCAGAGTTTTTGGATCTCTATATGCTTTGCTTATATTTGCAGAGTCAAATCCAAATTTCTGCATAGCTTCTGCTACTGATATTCCGTTTTTATCCCTGAAATGCTCTAGTTCATCTTTTGATACTTTCCCTGCCATAGCTCTACTTCCAAAGAGAGTACCTCCAAATCTCCCGCCTTCTTCTTCAACCATTGCGATAAATTCCATAGAATATTTTGTCTTTATGTTTTTTTCATTTAAAAATCTGGCAATTTCAAGACCAGCTACAACCCCTGCTACCCCGTCAAAATTACCACCATTTTTTACCGAATCGAAATGAGATCCTATCATTACAACGGGGGTATTATTAGCCCCATTCCTTCGTCCCACAATGTTTCCAGCAGGATCTTCATATACACTAAGAGACGCCTCCTTCATTCTTTCTTTTATATATTCTCTTGCCTCTCTATCTTCTTTTGTAAAAGAAAACCTCGTAAGTCCTTTTCCGGGTGTACTGTTAAATTCAGATAGCTTCTCTATATCTTTCTTAATTCTTTCAACCTGAGTAAACATCTAGCACCTCCTTACAAAAACTCTCTTAGAAATATTTTTGAGAGAATTCCCTTTTTATTATCTTTTATACTTCTTTTATTACTATCCTAATAGTCTTTTTATCCCGAGCACAATAATACTTTCGCGGAGATACCGTCTATTATAAGTATATTAGCAAGTTTTCATCTTCCCAAATCTTTTATTTCCTCTTTTATTCTATTCCTTCCCTATATAATAATTAAGTGTTTGTTCAATTTATAGGAATAAAACAATACTTATATTATCTCATACAACTACCAGTGCCTTCTGTCTAATTCATAAATAGCATGTGCATATATCTTAGCATTTAGAATTAAATCTTCAATTTTGAAATACTCATTAGGGCGATGCTCAACTACTGGTTCACCGGGAAATAAAGGTCCAAAACCAACTATATTTGGTATTGCTTTCGCATAGGTTCCACCACCAATTGATAGAGGTTGCAGTCCTTTCTGATTAGTTTGTTCTTCAAAAACTTTCATTAAAATTTTTATGACTGGATGATCAATAGGGAAATAAAGAGGAGGCTGATCCATTAGAATTTTTATTTCTATTCCTGCAGTTCTTGCCTTTTCTTCGATCTTTTTCATTATATCAGCTCCTTTAAATGTACACGGATACCTTGGATTCACGCTTACTAGGCCTTTGTCTTCGTTCAAATCAATCACTCCTACATTTAAAGTAAGTTCCCCTGTATCGTCCATACATTTAATTCCAAGCGAGTTTCCGTCTGTTTCCATGCCTATATTCTTCGCAAAAAAGTGGACATAATCATCTACATCAGAATTATCTAAGCCGACTGTATCAAGGAATGCGATTAACTGCATTATAGCATTTTTTCCTTTTTCTGGTTCCATTGCGTGAGCAGCAATGCCTTTAGATTTCAAAATCAACATATTACTTTTTTCTTCTAATTCCATCTGATATTTTTTCTCTTTTACGAAGTCATTAAACTTTTTTACAATAGACTTTCTTAGATCATCATTTTCTACTGCCAATGCACACTCACAGTGGTCTGGTACTGCATTAGCAGCTTCTCCGCCGTGTATATGTTTAACAATTATATTAGATGGTTTTCTTTTAAATTCCTTAACAGCATTAAATATTATGATCCCTTTTTCACTGCGGATAAGCGGGTACATTGCATCTGGGGTAAACCCGGCAACCGGGACTTCTCCGACATGCTCTAAGTAATACTCCATATCTTTGGAACCACTTTCTTCATCAGTACCAAAGAATATCCTTATTCTATGCAAAGGCTTTAGCCCTGCCTCTTTCAATGCTTTTAATCCATATAATGCTGCCACAATTGGCCCTTTATCATCTGTGCTCCCCCTTCCATATATTTTGCCATCATGAATTTCAGCAACATAAGGTGGGTACTCCCATCCTGTTCCTTCAGGGACAACATCAACATGCGTTAATACTGCGATCATTTTTTCTCCTGTTCCATATTCACCATAACCAACATAGTTATCTATGTTCGCAGTTCTAAAGCCAAGGGTTTCAGCGATTTTAAGTGCTTGAGTAAGCGCCATTGCTGGGCCCTCTCCAAAAGGTGCCCCAGGCTGTGGCTTATCCTTCACGCTTTTAATCTTTACTAGTTCTTATACAGACTTGATCATATCATCTTTCATAGAATCAATCAAGTTATTGATCTCTTGTTTATTAATTTCTTGCATAATTTTCTCTCCTTTCTTTTTTATTTATTTTGCCTTCTTTAAATATTCATTTTAATATAGGGCAGCGTGAGAGAGTTAATAGGTATCTTCTACTTCTTATCGATTCTTTTCCTTTCCCACGCCGCATTTCAAGCTTGCACAAATCCTTAATATATTAACACCTCTCTAAACTTTAGCCTTGGATTAGCATAGGTATTGTAAAAAATAAAGCCTTAAATATGACACAATCAAGTCTTATTTTCCTTTTTTAACTCATTAGCAAAATCCAAGGTTAAATCATCTAAAAACTCAGTAAACTCATCTTTACTGCTCATTACAGAATATTTTTTATCCTCTATTTTTTTCCTCAACTTCGAGAGGAATTCATCAGCTAGACCTTCTCCCTCAAGGATTTCGATTAATTTACTTGCCCCGTCAATTAACCTGAATGGCCCATATAGCTTGGGCTCTTCGACACAGTTCCTTGCAGAAACTATTAAAAAGGAAAGAAGGTCAAAAAAGTTGTTCTTAAGGTGTTCTTTACCCATTCCGTCCTCTCCACCAGTGGACGACCTCGTCGGCTTTTCTCCTTTCTGGAGGATCTGGTATTTTCTCGGGATATCCCAGTGTAATTAGCAACTCCGGATTTAGATAATCTGGCAAATCTAAAAACCTCTTTACCGCGGTTATCCCAAAAGACCTTACAGCACAGGAGCCTATCCCAAGATCATATGCTCTCAACATGATGTTTTGAGAGGCCATAGAGATATCCATTATAGATAATATGTCTCTTCCAAGCTCTCCCCCAATATCATAAGATCTCTTCAAATCTCTACATACAATCACAATTGCCGCTGGAACATCAAATATCCCTGGCGAGAGAGACTTTATATTTTTTATATTTGCATCATCATCCACAACAATAAACTTCCAAGCTTGCGCATTGCTTCCGGTGGGAGCCCAGATTGCAGCTTCCATCATTTCCTCAAGTAAATGCTTGGGTATCTTTTTATTTTGGTAACTCCTTATACTACGCCTCCCCTTTATTGCATCCAAAAGCTCCATTTCCACCTCCTCCACTGTAAAAATTCACTCTTCCATTCCTTAAAGCTAAAGGATATTTTACGTAGCTAGCGGTACTTTTGTTTCTTTTACGGCTTTATAGAGGTTAAAAGCATGTACGCGTTACATACATTTGAGATACTATGATTCATGTCAAGAAGAAGGACATATATTTTTATCATCTATGTAAAGAGACTTGTATTCTAATTTATTTACATAGACTTGATGGGCTATAATTCGCAAAGACGGCGAATACGAAGGAGTAAGTAGAAGCTTTTTCATACAAGCTACCAATGCAACTTTAGGTTTCTTGTGATTAGTAATAAGGTGCTCATAAAACACCCTTATGCGGTCATTGTGTTGAATACTGCTCATACAGGATAAATATAAAATCTTCCTGAGCAACGAGTTGCCAGCCTTACTGATTTTCCTTCCTCCATTTAAAGAAGACCCTGATTGTCTCTTTACTGGGTCCAATCCTGCAAGTGCTGTAATTTCATTTCTGTTTGCATCAGGATACTTTCTAAAAAGGTAAAGGAGAGCTATTACAGAAATCACTCCTATTCCTTTGATAGAAAGGAGATTACTAAAGTCTTCTCTTATCTTTAAGTTATTCTCTGCAAATGCTTTCATCTCTTTTTCTAAAGTTTCTTCTATCTGTACGAGATGTTCCATTTCTTTTTTTATTGACTTCTTTAAATTTGGGTTAAACACGTTTTCATATTCTTTAGAATGTAGATGGTTTGAGAGTATTATCCTTGCCTTCTGGATTATCTCATAAGTATGAATGATCCCAACTGCTTTGTTGTCTTATCAATCACGGGAATACTTAGATCTTCATCTTTTAGTAAAACCTGGAATGCCTGCCTCATTCAACTCACCCACTACCATGCGAATAGCTCTGTCATATGGAGGTCCAAGATTGGCCACATCACCAGAGAGAGGTATCGTACCGAGTATTTTAATAGTTGGCAAGGCAGTAGAAGACGTGCTGGGCGTGATAGAAAGTCTAGAACATGACGACACTCCTCCTAAAATTAATGCCAGCACAAGAAACATAGGTAACGACCTAAAGCTAATCTTACCTACTCTTTCTTTCATACTTATTATCCTTTCTTCTCTATTCTCTCTACCACTTCGTTTTCCGTTTGTCTTTGTTTACTGTTTTCCCATTCGATGAGCAAGATCGGCTAGTTTAGGATGAGTAAGTTTACCCTGGTCCATTATCTGCACTCCATCTAACCAAACGGAGGAATTTAAACAAATACCATCTACATGGGTGACTGCAGGTCCAGCATTGCCCTTAAAAAATGAACCCTGGTAACCAAAACCCCATTCTGTAGAACCCCAAACCCTTTCATCTTCGGTACACAATCCTGAAAGGTGAGCGCCTGGGTTAAAACCATAGCAGACATGAGCAACGTTGCACATACGGGGGTCGTTGAGTCGCTTGAACCACCCACGAAGAAAAGCTGCTTCCTCTTCGCCAGTAATATCAAACCATTTTCCGTCCTTTACATGAAAAGTAACAGGGTGACGAAGAATTCCTAAGTCAGCCTCACCACCACCTGAGAAAGAGCCGTCAAAGACAATCGTTCCATTGACAGACTCTTCAAGAGGTGCCCAGCCAATTTGTCCAAGAAGGAAATGGGCTCCAGGAACCTTTGCCCACCCCTCACTAGTTATAGGCCTTTCTGGAGCATTTCTGAAGCTGACATCTGTGCCGGCCGGAGTAGTGATACGCATTTTTTTGGCATTGGCCGTCATTTCTACAATGGTGTCCTGGAATTCTTTTTGCAACTCCAAATCCACCTTGCCCACTGTGCGGATGATTTGGTCCACATCAAGTCCCCCCAGGAACAAATAGCGAACTCGTTTGGGGTTCGCTAACGCCTCTTCCCAAGCTTTGCCATAGAGCAACCACTGATAGTTATATTCAATCCAAACATCGGTATTGGGAATGGCAGCGTGGAGGCAATCAGGCAAATAAGAATCACCGGCCCGACCATACCCAGGCGGTGTAGTATGCCAGGCGACCATAACCTTGGCACCTAGTGCTGCACCTGCTTTAGCAGTTTCTTCAGCAAGGGGCCAGCAACCTGAAGAATCAATAGTGATCAGTAAGCTTTCCCCTTTCTTAACCTGACACAAATCTCTAACAACCTTGTAAGTCGTTACGGCTAATTCGAGAGCTTTTGTAGTAGGCATTTTGCATCTCCTTGTAGTTTAATTTTTATATAAGAAACACCTGACAAAGTGACCAGGCGTAACCTCCACGGGTTGAGGATTTTCTCTCAAACAGTTTTCTAATTTAAAGGGACACCGCGGGTGAAACCCGCATCCAGGTGGGACGTTTACTGGGCTTGGAATTTCTCCGGTCGATGTTATTTTTTTTGGCTTCAGTTCTCTTTCTTCATTAGATATAACTGGGATTGACGAAAGTAGCATCTGAGTATATGGATGCAATGGTTTACTAAAAAAATCCTGGGTAGGTGCAATTTCGTAAATTTTACCCAAGTACATTATTCCCACTCTTGTAGCAACATTGCGTATTAAGCTGAGATCATGAGTAATAAATAAGTACGAGAGATTAAAATCTCTTTGGAGCTTCAGCAACATATTGATTATTTTTGCTTGTATTGATACATCCAAGGCGGACGTAGGCTCATCTAAAATGACTAAAGAAGGATTTGTAGCTAGAGCCCTTGCTATTGCCACCAACTGACGTTCGCCACCGCCTATCATCCTTGGATACTTAAACATATAGTCCGCGGAAAGTTCAACGGTTCCTAAGAGCTCTTCAATTTTTTCATTTAATTTCTCTTTTGCTACAATTCTATGCACTTTTAATGGCAGCTCCAAAATTTGTTTGACAGTTCTCTGAGGGTTCAAAGAAGTTCCCGGATCTTGAAAAACAGTCTGAATTTCCTTTTTGAGGGACAAAGGTCTTTTGATAGCCTCTATAGAGATATCCATGCCTTTGAACAAAATTTTTCCTTCGGTTGGTTTATACAATCCCATAATAGTGTATGCAGTTGTGCTTTTACCTGACCCTGATTCACCTACCAAAGCTAAAATTTCTCCTTGATTTAAATAAAAACTTACTCCATCCACGGCTTTAAGATTTACAATTTTCTTTCGAGAAATCGATCCTATATTTACTGGAAAATATTTTTTTAAGTTATCGATTTTCAATAGTTCATTCATTGTTTATGCTCCCTGTTTTGTGGTGAATAAAAAGCACGCAACTTTATGGCCAGGTTCGATTTCTACTAAGGGTGGTGATTCTTTTTCGCAAATTGGCATTACTTTCGGGCATCTGGAACTAAAACGACACCCCTGAGGGGGATTTAGATAATCAAGCATTTGTCCCGGAATTCCCGATGCAATTCCTCCTCCGGATAACTTTGGAATACAGGATAGTAATGCACGAGTATAAGGGTGATATGGGTTTTTGAACAAGTCTTGAGTATTGACCTGCTCTAGAATGGTACCCGCATACATTACGTAAACTCGGTCGGTCATCTCGCCGACGACAGCTAAAGAGTGGGTTATTAAAATCAACGAAGTGTCTTTCTTATCAACCAACTCCTTAATTAATCGTAAAACTTGGTCTTGAATTGTTACGTCTAAATTTGTGGTTGGCTCATCGGCAATTAGCAAATCCCTGGCCGTAGCAAGAGCCATTGCAATGCAAACTCTTTGTCTCATTCCGCCGCTTAGTTGAAATGGGTAATTTGCTAATAGTCTATCTGCATCCGGTAAAGATGCTGATATCAATGCATTAATCGCGGTTTCTTTCATTTGTGATGAGTCAATTCGGGAACCTGAAAGAGTACGAGAATATCTAATAACGTCGCTTATTATAGACCCCACTGTAAAAACTGGATTTAATGATGCGGTAGGATCTTGAAAAATCATTGAAGTTCCTTGACCTCTCAGAACCGACAACTCGCTTCTTGACATTTTTAAAACATCTTTGTTCTGAAAAAGAATCTCGCCACCAAAAATCCTGGCTGTCTTGGGTAGTATTCTGAGCATTGATTTGGCAATTGTAGTCTTGCCGCTACCAGTCTCACCAACTATTCCAATTCTTTCCCCTTTGTTTACTTCTATGTTTACCCCATTTAAGACTCTTAATAGCCCCTCATAAACCTTATATCCAACCTTTAAATCCTTGATATTCAGAAGTAAGTCTGACAAATTACACCTCCTCAGTAGAAAGCATATCTCTTATTCCGTCCCCGAAAAGGTTAAATGCCAAGATAATAAACATTATGGCTAAAGCAGGAGCTGTCGAAATCCACCACTGAAAGGGCAAGTATTTTGCCCCATCGGAAACCATTGTTCCTAATGCAGGTGTTGGTGGTTGCTCGCCAAGTCCTACAAAACTTAAAGTGGCTCCAACTAGAATTACCCAGCCGACTTCTAAGGCCATTTTTGTGAAAATCGGAGCAAGACAATTTGGCAAAATTTCCTTGAAAATGATGTGGGTTTTACTTGCTCCTATGGTCTCTGCATCCTGTACAAAAACTTCATTTCGCACAGAAGAGGCCATTCCATAAGTCAGTCTTGCATACCAAGGCCACCATGCAAAAGCCACCGCCATCATCGAGTTAAAGAGAGTGCGTTGCATAAGCGCAGCTACCGCCAAAGCTAAGAGTAATGCCGGCAATGTAATAAAAACATCGGTAATGCGCATAATAACGGTATCGACCCAAGTTCCAGAGTAATACCCAGCAATTAAGCCCACAAGCACTCCAACGGGAACGATCATTGCAATTACCCCTAGGCCCATTATAAGCGCTCCTCTAAAAGCAAACATTACACGACTCAGAATATCTCTTCCAAAAGGGTCGGTGCCAAAAAGGTAGGTTAAAGAAGGGGGCTTACTGGCGTTATTAAAATCAACAAAAGCTCCTGCATGCTTAGGATAAGGAGCTAAATAAGGTGCAAAAATGGCAACAATTATAATAAATAGAACCATAAAAAAACCGACAACTGAAATTTTATTACGAGAGAATTTATAGATAGACCTTTTTATCGAATTCCAAGTAACATTTAAATCGAGAGTTTTCATAGTTTACATACTCCTGCGTTGCAATCTGATGCGAGGGTCTAAATATGCAACAATTAGGTCAACTAAAATGGTTATAAACGTGAAAAAGACCCCGAAAATGAGCAATACGCTAGAAATGGCATTTAAGTCTTTATTAAGAATTGCTTGCATGCCGTATCTTGAGAGTCCAGGAAAGTTAAACACTAATTCCACTACAAAAGCAGCGGCAGCTAATGAGGCTATATCTAATGACATAATAGAAATAGTGGGAATTAAAGCCAATCTGGCTAAATATTTAGTCAAGATTCGATTTTGGGGGACACCATAAGCTATCATTGCGGAAACATGATCTGCTTCCAAGTCTGAACTCATACTACTCCTCATTATTCGAGCTGCCTGCGCCATTGGGGCCATTGCTAATGCTAAGGAGGGCAAAATCAAGTGCTTCAAGGCATCCCAAAAGGCAACTAAGTTCCCTGTTAAAAGAGAGTCCAGTGTTAACATGCCGGTTATGGTAGGGGGAAGTGGCACGCCAGAGCTAATCCTTCCCTGAAGTGGAAAAATAGGTATCCAATAACCAAAAATTAAAAGTAGGATAATGGCCCACACAAAAGCTGGCGTGATAATTCCAAGATACGCAAAAATCCTTACAATGCCATCAAGCCAGGTGTTTGAGTATTTTGCGGCAAGTATCCCAAGGCTGATACCACTGACAGATAGAATAATAGCGGCCAGTAAAACTTCCTCAAAGGTTGCAGGAAAATATTCTTTAATGTCATCCTGAACCGGTCTCCTTGATAGTAAGGATATGCCTAAATCACCCTTCATTAGACTTGAGATCCATAGATAGTATTGAGTATAAAGGGGTTTATCCAAATTCATTTGCTTTCTTAAGTTTTCAATAGCATATTCCGGAGCCCTAGGGCCTAAAGCTATCCGAGCTGGGTCTCCTGGTAAAACCCTCGCAATCAAAAAAAGAAGAATTGACAAGCCTATTAAAACCCCTATCGCTAAAACTAATCTTTTGGCTAAATATGATAGTAAACTCATGATATTATACCTCCATACCAGCTTGATTGGGGCTATAGCCCCAATCAAGCTGGGTTTTACAGGACTTATGGTTTCGAAAGCAAATCTGCCCTTTTCTCAGGATAGACTTTCATGTCATGCACATATATGCCATAACCCATAATGGGAACATAAAGCTTGCCTGATTTTGCAGCCTCCCCTGGAAGCCAATAAACATAAGCGCTCTGATAAGCTCTTCTCTCTGCTTGGTCAAATACGTAGATTGTAGGGCAAAGATCAACGATCTTTTCTTGGATAGCGTAATCTTTCTTGAATCTTTCTTGCTTGTCTGTTGTTGATGCCGCATCCTCAAGCATATGGTCAATCTCCGAGTTTTGGAGCCACTCGCATTGTTCCCAAGTGCCGGCCGAGGAAGAAGAATATCTTGCAGTAAGCATTGCGCCAGCCTCTGCATAATTAGGAGCAACGAAAATCAATGAAGCATTTGGTGTAGTTTCCGGAGATATAGCGTCGGCTTCCATTTGGCCAAAAGGCTTTTTGGTGATTTCCACCTTAACGCCTAATTCAGCAACGTTTGCTTGGAAAAGAAGCGCGACCTTTTCTTCCTCTGGAGCTTCGGCGCACCAGGATAAAGTAACAGGATACTGATTGAGCTTATCAGCGTATTTCGATTGTGCCAGCTCTAATTTAGCTTTTGCTAAATCTTGGTGATATTGAAAAACATTGGGGTCATGTCCTGGGGTTGTAGATGCCACTGGCCCTTGGCTCTGGAGAGCTCCTGGATAAATTTTTGAAACTACCTGGTCATAGTCGAAACTATATGCAAGTGCCTTTCTGAAATGGATATCATCCGTGGGTGGCTTTTTGGTATGGAGCATTATGCTAAAAGTATTTCCATTCGAAAATGTAACAACGTCAGCGCCACTAAGTTTAGCTATAGATTGATAAGTTTCTAAGGGTAACAATTCGTCAGTTATTTCCAGCTCTCGACTTGCGAATGATGTATATTCACTGGTTGGCTCTGAAGTAGCGGATTCTTTGAAAAATTTAGGTGCATCAGGGTCCCATCCACCCCAATAATCATCAAATTTTTCAGCTAATAAATACGATACCATGTTCATTTCTTTAACTTTATAGGGGCCGGAACCGGCATCGTTAGTCAAAAGCCATTTTTTCCCGTAATCGCCAAAATCTCCATAGGAACCGGGCTTCTCTATGTGCTCCATAACTGCCCGCTTGTCCAAAATATAGACTCTTATCAAAGAAGCAATAAAAGGCCCAAAGGGCTTTTTCAAAGTAATAGCGACTGTATATTTGTCAATTGCTTTGCAATCTTGAACATATGGAACGAATATGTAGGCAAAGCCTTCCCCAATTGTGAGTAACCTCTTCATTGAGAATTCTACATCGTCAGCCGTAAGTTCGTCGCCATTGTGGAATTTTACCCCTTGTCGAAGGGTGAAAGTGTAAGTCAGATTATCCTTGGATATGTCCCATTTTTCAGCAAGACTGGGATTTACATCACCCTGGGGAGTTGGAAACACGAGGGAGTCATACAGATTTACCAGGGCAATTGAGTCTGAAAAATCATTGCCAACTGCGGGATCGATATAAGTTGGCCAGTCTTCTGTTGTGCGAATAATATAGTCTTCGGGGGTGTAAGAAGTTTTCTGTGCTTTACCACAGGAAACCAATAATAAGGCCAAAATTAAAGAAACTACCAAAATAACTCCAAACTTTCCTAATTTTTTAGAGTACATTTTTCTTCATCTCCTTTGTTACTTTACTATCCACTCAATAGGCTTGTAACTCCAATCGAAGCCAAAGTGTTTAGGACCAAGTATGTTCAATCCCTTTTCGGTTCTAAAAATCTCTCTGGCTTTGATCCCGATTACGCCAACGTAGTCTTTAATCTTTAAATTAGTATTGGTGATCGGTTCACCTGTATTCATGTCTACCACTATTATAAGATCAGGACTAGTCACAAAAGGTTTATCGTTTTTCCATGAAATATGGTTCTCGTTCTTGAACCAAATTTTGAAAGTTTGCCCAGAAAATTCATTAAGACCATTCAGAGTATGAGTTCCCCAATAATATCCATCTCTATCCTCAGTTTCTTTAGCAGACACAATGCCTTTGAACAGGAGCCAGCCGTTAACTTTTTTCACCAAAAGATCCAATACATTTTGTCCGCTTTCTCTGGATTCTCTAATAAATTTGCCAATCTCTAAGCATTCTGATACTGTTTTAGAAATTACGGTTTCTTTAGCTTCTTTTCCACTCATGAGAAAGCCACACTGAGCTGCTACTCCAAATGAGGCCGCACTAAGATATTTACCGATTCTTTCTGCTATCAGAACATTTATTGCGTTCTTTATAATACAAATGTTTCCGTACTCATCAACACTGGAGATAGGGTAGAGAGTTTTATCAGTTAGAAAAGGAGTAGTTTGAGGAATTTCTGGAATAGCTCTACCAGCAAAATCGCCATCTACAATTGTGAGATTAAGGCTGGATGCTGCTGCTACCGCAGCAGCAGTGTTTGCGCCCCCAAGCTCAATAGGGATGATACCTCTAATTCTTTTTCCGGTATAGTTCGCTAACTCTTCAACAGCTCTGGCCATCATTGTCTTGTAATCATAAATTTTCTTGTACAAGTCAAAGAGCTCCATCTCTTTCAACTTTTCCTTGGTAATTGGGGCAATGGATCCCATAAGGAAGGGACAAACAACCAAATCATCATCATTAAGCTTCTGGACATCGATTAGGAAGATTTCCTTGCCTTGTTCTAATTCGCTTAGAAGTGCTTTTACTCCCTGAGTCGGCTCTCCACCTCCGCCCGTTCCAAAAAAGGTAGTTCCCCTAGCCAAGTCCTCAACCTGCAATTGATTTTTAATTACCATACTCATCGTAACCTCCAATAGAAATTTTTAATGATCACTTTAATTTTAAAGAAGTTTTCTCTTTCAACAAAAGCCTGGAAACGATCACAGTCAATAACCGCAAGAGGATTTTTCAACTAAGATCTCCTTACCCCAAAGGGTTCTCCCACAAAAAAAAGTCTGAATAGCACAATAAATACCAGCTCTGCGTTTTTCAACAAGGTCTCTCTCGCAACAAAAGGTTCTCTTTAAAAAAGTCTGGGAACAATTAGAATAAGTAACCAATATCTGTTTTTTAAACAAAGATTTTTTACAACGAAACTTAGTCCTGTAACAAAAAGATGAAATAGAAGACATTAAACCACGCAGAAACAGCAGTAAAGCAAATTGAGTTCTAAAAATTGCTTTGCACCAGAAGTTTTCCAACAAAACACCTGCTTGAGAATTCTCTAATTCTTTTGAATTGCAATCTTTGCAATTACATTCCTCGTACAATTGTTTCTCTCCTTAACTTCCCGCCAAGCCCTAAAAACAGCTTATTATCATATTGTATACAAAAAAATTTTTAGTCAATAGTTTTTCAAGAGCATTCTCATACTTTTTTTTGAAAAATCTTTTTATCGCATTATACCTCACGTCCTCGGAAAAATCTCTTTCCCCCCTGTGCATATTTATATATAGGTGGTGGAGTTAGCGCACTATAATCCAGAAATCGTCTCTGTTGGTCAAAATTTTGCTCA
>Ga0315281_10002898_pt1 | contig 25340 bp, 25 predicted proteins | sample YL17G07_0_MG_FD_204540 | JGI IMG/M metagenome (GOLD analysis project Ga0315281, IMG submission 204540) | Sediment microbial communities from Yellowstone Lake, YNP, Wyoming, USA - YL17G07_0 | ecosystem: Environmental > Aquatic > Freshwater > Lake > Sediment | place: USA: Wyoming | collected... | reverse complement strand
TTTTCTCGAGCGCCTTGCCCGAGCCGCGCACGACGCAGGTGAGCGGGTCGTCGGCCACGATTACCGGCAGCCCGGTTTCCTCCATCAGCAGGCGGTCGATGTCGCGCAGCAGCGCGCCGCCGCCGGTCAGCACCATGCCCTTCTCGGCGATGTCCGCGCCCAGTTCCGGCGGCGTGTGCTCAAGGGCCGATTTCACCGCGCTGACGATGCTGTTCAAAGGGTCGGTGAGGGCTTCCAGGATCTCGTTCGAAGAAATGGTGAAGCTGCGCGGAATGCCCTCGGCGAGGTTGCGGCCTTTTACTTCCATCTCGCGCACTTCCGAGCCGGGGAAGGCGGAGCCGATTTCCTTCTTGATGTTCTCGGCCGTGGTCTCGCCGATCAGCATGCCGTAGTTGCGGCGGATGTAGTTGATGATGGCCTCGTCGAACTTGTCGCCGCCGACGCGCACGCTGCCGGCGTAGACCATGCCGCCGAGGGAGATCACGCCCACCTCGGTGGTGCCGCCGCCGATGTCCACCACCATCGAACCGGTCGCCTCGGCCACCGGAAGATCGGCGCCGATCGCCGCGGCCATAGGTTCCTCGATCAGGAAAACCTGCGATGCCCCGGCGCCGATCGCCGACTCGCGAATCGCGCGCCGCTCGACCTGCGTCGAGCCGCAGGGCACGCAGATGATGATGCGCGGGCTGGGCGACAATAGGCGCGAGACATGCACCTTCTTGATGAACAGCTTCAGCATCTGCTCGGTCACGGTGAAGTCGGCGATCACGCCGTCCTTCATCGGCCGGATGGCAACGATGTTGCCGGGCGTCTTGCCCAGCATCTGTTTGGCTTCCTTGCCGACCGCCTGAATTGTTTTCTTGCCGCTGGGACCGCCTTCCTGACGGATCGCGACTACCGAAGGCTCGTCGAGCACGATGCCTTTGCCGCGCACGTAGATCAGCGTGTTGGCCGTGCCCAGGTCGATGGCCAGATCATCGGAAAAATAACCGCGTAAAAATCCAAACATTTGCTAGCGTTCCGTTCCCGGTAAGGACTGGTAAATACGTTATAATACCGCACTTTAACGCATCGTTTAAGCGCAAATTCTATGTCCCTGTCTTTGCAGGAGGTTAAACAGGTCGCCTGGCTCGCCCGCATCGAAATTACCGAAGTCGAGGCGGAGGCGGCGCAAGGCCAGCTGAACGGCATTTTCAAGCTCATCGAGCAGATGCTATCGGTCGATACCGAAGGCGTCGAACCGATGGCGCACGGCCAGGATCTGGTGCAGCGCCTGCGCGATGACCGGGTCACCGAAACCGACCAGCACGCGCTCTACCAGTCTGTCGCGCCGCAAGTCGAAGACGGCCTGTATCTCGTACCCAAAGTGATTGAATAGGCACCAGGCGCCGCGGAGCGGAAGCCCCGTTTCCTCGATGCCCAGCCGAACATGCCGAACGCAACTCTCAAACAGCTCTCGCTCCAGCTTGCACAGAAGAAGATTTCCAGCACCGAGCTGACGCAGTTCCACCTGGATCGCATCGCGCGCCTGAATCCCGGGCTCAATGCGTTCGTAACCGTCGACGCCGCCAGGAGCCTGGCGCAGGCGCGCGCGGCCGACGCGCAGATCGCCGCGGGCAAGGCGCAGCCTCTTACCGGTATTCCTGTTGCACACAAGGACATTTTCTGCGCCAAGGGCTGGCTCACTACCTGCGGTTCGAAAATACTCGCCAACTTCGTCAGCCCTTACGATGCGCACGTGGTGGAGCGGCTGAACGCGGCGGGCGCGGTGATCCTCGGCAGGACCAACATGGACGAGTTTGCAATGGGCTCGTCCAGCGAGACCTGCTTTTGGGGGCCGGTCAGAAATCCCTGGGACCGCACGCGCGTTCCGGGCGGTTCGAGCGGCGGCTCGGCCGCGGCGGTGGCGGCGCGCATGGCACCGGCGGCGATCGGCACCGATACCGGCGGCTCCATCCGCCAGCCTTCGGCGCTCTCCGGCATCTGCGGCCTCAAGCCCACCTATGGCGTGGTTTCGCGTTATGGCATGATCGCTTTCGCCTCCAGCCTGGACCAAGGCGGGCCGATGGCCAAAAGCGCCGAGGATCTCGCGCTGATGCTCAACGTGATGGCGGGTTTCGACGCGCGCGATTCGACCAGCCTCGAGCGACCGGTCGAAGACTATACGCGCCTGCTCGATGCGTCCCCTGCGGGAGATCGCGCCCAGCCGCTCGGCGGCCTGCGCATCGGTGTGCCGAAGGAGTACTTCGGTGCAGGCCTGGACAGCGACGTCGGAGCGGCGGTGGAAGCGGCCCTGGCGCAATTCGAGAAACTGGGCGCGAAGCGCGTCGCCATCAGCCTGCCCAATTCCGCGCTGTCGGTGCCCGCCTATTACGTGATCGCGCCGGCCGAAGCTTCCTCCAACCTGTCGCGTTTCGACGGCGTGCGCTACGGTTATCGCGCTCCCGATTACACCGACCTCGCCGACATGTACCGGAAGAGCCGGGCGCAGGGCTTCGGCGCCGAAGTGAAGCGGCGCATCCTCATCGGCACCTATGTGCTGTCGCACGGTTATTACGACGCCTACTATCTCAAGGCGCAGAAGATCCGCCGCCTGATCGCGCAGGACTACGTCCAAGCCTACGGGCAATGCGACCTGATCATGGGGCCGACCTCGCCCAGCGTCGCCTTCGGGCTGGGCGCCAAGGCATCGGACCCGGTGCAGATGTACCTCAACGACATCTACACCGTCTCCGCCAACCTCGCGGGGTTGCCCGCGATGTCCATTCCCTGCGGCTTCGGCGAGGGCAACATGCCGGTGGGGCTGCATCTGGTAGGCAACTACTTTGCCGAAGCGAACATGCTCAACGCCGCGCACCGGTATCAGCTTGCGACGGACTGGCATCTGCGACAGCCGGCGGGAGTGGAGTAGGCAATGGACTGGGAAACCGTTATCGGGATCGAGACCCACGCCCAGCTCTCGACCGTATCGAAGATCTTTTCCGGCGCGGCGACGCGTTTCGGCGCGGCGCCCAACGTCCAGGCGTGCGCGGTGGACATCGCGCTGCCGGGGGTGTTGCCGGTGCTGAACCGCGCGGCGGTCGAAAAAGCCGTTCGCTTCGGCCTTGCCGTGAACGCAAGCATCAATCCGCGCTCGGTATTCGCGCGCAAGAATTATTTTTATCCCGACCTGCCCAAGGGTTATCAGATCAGCCAGTACGAACTGCCGGTGGTGAAGGGCGGGTCGCTGCTGATACTGGTCAAGGACGGCGAGAAGACCGTGCGGCTCACTCGCGCCCACCTGGAAGAGGACGCGGGCAAATCCCTGCATGAGGACTTTCACGGCATGAGCGGCATCGATCTCAACCGCGCCGGCACGCCGTTGCTCGAAATCGTGACCGAGCCTGACATGAGGAGCGCCGAGGAGGCGGTGGCCTATGCCAAGGCGCTGCACGCGCTGGTGCGCTGGATCGGCATTTGCGACGGCAACATGCAGGAGGGGTCGTTCCGCTGCGACGCCAATGTGTCGGTGCGCCCCAAAGGCTCGGCGGTGCTCGGCACGCGCTGCGAGATCAAGAACCTCAATTCGTTCCGCTTTCTGGAAGAGGCCGTCAATTACGAAGTGCGTCGCCAGATTGAATTGATTGCGGATGGCGGCCGCGTGGTGCAGGAAACCCGGCTCTACGATCCGGACAAAAAAGAAACGCGCTCGATGCGCTCGAAGGAGGATGCGCACGATTACCGCTATTTTCCCGATCCCGACCTGCTGCCGCTGGCGATCAGCGCCGAATCGATCGAACAGATCCGATCAGAATTGCCGGAGCTGCCGCAGGCGAAGCGCGAGCGCTACATGCACGAGTTCGAACTGTCAGCCTACGATGCCGGTGTGCTGATTTCCTCGCGCGAAGTCGCCGAATTCTACGAGAATTTGATCCGGGCGCTGGGAGGCGGCTACAAACTCGCCGCGAGCTGGATTACGGGCGAGCTATTTGGGGCGCTGAAACGCGCCGGGCTGGAGATTTCACAATCGCAAGTCAGCAGCGTGCAACTCGCCGAGTTGCTGCAGCGGATTCAGAACAATGCCATTAACGGAAAACAGGCCAAAGAGGTATTCGATGCAATGTGGAACGGCGAGGGCGATGCGGAAGCCATTATTCTTGCCAGAGGTCTGACACAAATTTCCGATGCAGGGGAACTCGAGGAAGTCATAGATCGCGTGCTCGCAGCGAATTCCAAGTCGGTCGAGGAATACAAGGCCGGCAAAGAAAAAGCTTTCAACGCGCTCGTCGGCCAGGCGATGAAAGCGACCAGGGGCAAGGGCAATCCGGCCCAGATTAACGAAATCCTGAAGAAAAAACTGGCGAGTTGATTATTTCTTCGGCGATGCCGCGCCCGTTGGCGCGGTCGGACTTTTCTCCTTGGCACCAGTAGTCAGTTCCAGATAACGCCGTTTGTCTTCGTCGTACCTGGCGTTGATTTCGCCGACTTCTTTCTTCTTCGCCGCCAGCGCATCCTGTTGTGCCTTGAGGTCGGTGTCGTTGCGCGCGATCTCGTCCTGCAGTCTTTTCGGCATCGGTTTCTTGACGTAGAACTCCTTCTCGGCCGCCAGATCCTTGGCGCGCTTTTGCGCCTCCGCGATGCGCTTGTCTATTTCCTTCACCACCTGTTCAGACTGTCTCAGCGCCCGCTGGCGGCCATCCTCGATGTCCTTTTCGCTCGAATAGGTGTTGAGCAGCGCCCGGTTCCTGCGTTTCTCCTCCTGGGCCAGCGCTTCCTCCTCCTTCTTGCGTTTTTCCTCGGCTTCGCGCGCAGCGACCTGCTCCGGCGTCAGGGTGGCTTCCCGCTTTTTCAGTACCGTGCCCTGTCTGGACATCTCCTCGATTTCCTTACCCAGGCATTCGGTCGGCGGCGTCTGCGTATAGTAGGTTTTTCCAGTGCTGTCTTTGCACTTGAACATGCGCTGTTGCGCAGACGCGGGCGCAACCGCCAGCGCGAGCAGGATTCCGAGAACCGCGGTTGTCAGCTTAAGCATGTGCGTCCGCTCCGTAAAGTTGGCGATACCGTTCGATTTCGATCAACTGTTGCATCAGGTCGGGTTTGGCGCCGAGAAATTGCACCAAGTCGTCTAGGTCGGCGATGGCGATGACCGGCACGCCAAAATCTTCTCGCACCTCCTGCACCGCCGAACGCTCGCCTGCGCCTCGCTCCAGGCGGTCCAGCGCGATCGCCACGCCGCAGAGGCTGGCGCCGCTCTCACCGATCAGATCGACCGATTCACGCACCGAGGTACCGGCGGAGATCACGTCATCCACGATCAGCACCCGCCCGGTGAGCGGTGCGCCTATGGTGCGTCCGCCCTCGCCGTGATCCTTTATTTCCTTGCGGTTGAAGCTGTAGGGGACATTGCGCCCGGCCTGCGCCAGCGCAATGGCCACGCTGGCAGCGAGGGGGATCCCCTTGTACGCGGGTCCGAACAGCATGTCGAAGGGTAGTCCCGCAGCGAGGATGGCTTTGGCGTAAAATTGACCGAGACGCCCGAGCATTGCGCCGTCGTTGAACAGGCCGGCGTTAAAAAAATACGGTGACATGCGCCCGGCCTTGGTCTTGAACTGGCCGAAGCGCAGCACGCCGCAATCGATGCAGAAGGCAATGAACTCTTTGCGAAAATCCGACATTTTTCGATCCTGGTGCGCGCCGCCGCGTGCCTGAAAGCCATTCATGTTACGCATTATCGCGCTCAATCTCAACGGCATACGCTCAGCGGTGAACAAGGGCCTGCTCGAGTGGCTGACCGTGCAGAAAGCGGATGTGGTCTGCCTGCAGGAGATAAAGGCCCAAGCCGCGGACATGACACCACAGATGCTCAATCCGTCAGGACATTACGGTTATTTTCATTACGCGGAGAAGAAGGGCTACAGCGGCGTGGGGGTCTATACCCGACGGCAACCGGATCAAGTCATCGTGGGTCTGGGGATCAAGGACATCGACGCCGAGGGGCGGTACATCGAAGCGGTGTTCGGCAAGCTTTCGGTCGTATCCGTGTACCTTCCCTCTGGATCCAGCGGCGAGCACAGGCAGGCGGCGAAATTCAAATTCATGAAGCGGTTCTATCCCCACCTGGTGAAACTGGCGAAGTCCGGGCGCGAAGTCATCTTGTGCGGCGACTGGAATATCGCCCATAAGGAAATCGACCTCAAGAACTGGAGGTCCAACCAGAAGAACTCCGGATTCCTTCCCGAGGAGCGCGCGTGGCTCACGCGCGTGTTCGATGAACTGGGGTGGGTCGACGTCTACCGGCAACTTTGTCCGGACGCAACGGGCGAGGGCTACACCTGGTGGTCAAACCGCGGTCAGGCCTGGGCCAAGAACGTGGGCTGGCGCATCGACTATCAAATCGCCACCGCGGGGATAGCGGCCAAGGCGAAGAAGGCCGCGATTTACAAGGAGCAGCGGTTCAGCGACCACGCGCCGCTCACGATCGACTACGACTTCTGAGAGTTTGCAACAGCCCTAAGCCGTTGTGCTGCCGGGAGGGAGGTTTTTCTTTCGCAGGTCGTTCTGCCGGCGCCGGTCCAGCCACCAGGCGAGCGCCGGCAGCACGACGAACGAACCGGGCATCACCATCACCGCCAGATAGGGGCTGACCATGGATAGCCGGCGCAGATGCATGACGACCTGGCGCCGTTCCTCCGGCGTCCATTTCCCCTGGTTGCGCGGCTTCATCAACAAGGGCATCAGCCCGGTAATTTGCACGACTTCGCCGAGAACGTACTTCCTTTCCCGATCCATCATTTCCATCACTTTGCCGATTATTATTGGTTTGTGCATCCGCTATCCCGTTACTTGCTGCGTCAGCCAGCGGTAGCCCCGCCACAAGCTCCAGGCCCTCCGCGCCCATCTGAGCGCGCGGTGCGGACGCAGCAGCGCCAGCACCAGCATGGCGCCGGCAACGAGGGGCGGGTGCGAAATGATAAAGCGCACGGCCCCGAGGCAGTGATCGACGAAACCCAGCGGTTGCATCCATGACTGCAACGTCTGCGCCAGGTCCGCGCGTTCGCGCGCGGCGCGCTCGATCAGGCGCCCGCGCTTGGTCTCGATCGCGGCCAGCCGCGGGTTCATGTTTGCGGATTCCGCAGCATGTCCCGGTCCTTCGCCAGCTCACCTCGCGTGGCCGCGAACGGCTTGGGCCGCGCGTTCGCCTTGTCGCGCACGATCAGACCCAGGACAACGCTCGCCGCGATGAACGCCGCGGCGAGAATGCCGACAGCGGCAAGCCTGTGCGTGTCCCAGTAATAAAGCACGATCAGGGCGACGCAAAGTACGATACCCATGGCGAAACAGAACGCCGCGGCCAGCGCGACGAGCAGGAGTTGCTCCAGCCGCAGTCGCTCTTCTTCGAGCTCGGTCGCGAAAATTTCCAGGCGCGTCTGCGCTGCGCCGAGCAGGTTGCCCGCCAGATGCCTGATCGAATGCAGAAGGCCGCCGCGCGCGGCAGCGCCTTCTCTTTCCGCCATGACTAGCGACGGCTGATCAGCATGCCGATGACCAGGCCGACGGCGGCCGCGATGCCTACTGCCCCCCACGGGTGATCGTGCACGTAATCATCGGTGGCGCGCGCGGCGGCCTTGGTCTTGTCGACCATGACTTCCTCGGCCCGGGCGAGCTTGTCTTTGGCGACGCGCAGGCTCTCCTGGATGCGTTCGCGCGCGACGACCGCTTTTTCGCCCATCTGGCCGGCGGTGGCGCGCAGCAATTCCTCCGCGTCGGAGATCACTATCCGAAGGTCGGACGCAAGTTTTTCGCGGGATACATCAGTACCGTTACTCATGATATTTCGCCTCTCTGACTAGGAAATTCCGCTCCGGCGGAAGCGCTGGCGGAAGGACTAGTAAGGCTACCGGCTTTCTCTCGTTAAATCAACCTTCGCTGACTATAACGCAGGTAGAATCGGCTCCATGCTGTCGCCCTACCTGGAGATCCTGCGCAGCCCGCGCATCGCCGCCGTCCTGGTGCTCGGGTTTTCCTCCGGCCTGCCGCTGGCGCTGACCGGAGGCACGCTGCAGGCTTGGCTCACCGTCGCAGGCACGGATATCATGACCATCGCCTGGTTTTCCTGGATCGGCATCCCGTATCTGCTCAAATTCCTCTGGTCGCCCTTGATGGACCGCTATGTGCCGCCGTTCCTCGGTCGCCGGCGCGGCTGGATGCTGCTGACGCAACTGGCGCTGATTCTGGGCATCGTCGGCATGGCTGTTTCATCGCCGGATGCGAACCTCTGGCTGCTCGGCTGTCTCGCGCTATGGGTAGCGTTCGCCTCGGCTTCGCAGGACATCGTCATCGACGCCTATCGCGCCGATCTGCTGCCCGCGCCGGAGCGCGGCATGGGCGCGGCGGCCGGCGTGCTCGGCTACCGCATCGCGATGCTCGCATCGGGCGGGCTGGCGCTGATACTTGCCGACCAGATCGGCTGGCGGCAGACGTTTTTTGCGATGGCCGCGCTGATGGGCATCGGCCTGCTGGCGAGCCTCGTCGCACCCGAGCCGGTGGCACGCGGAACGCCGCCGCGCACCCTGCGCGAAGCGGTGGTCGAGCCGCTGAAGGATCTGTTGTCGCGGCCGGGAGCGCTGCAACTGCTGGCCCTGATTGTGTTGTATAAATTCGGCGACGCGCTCGCCGGCATGCTCACCACTACATTTCTGATTCGCGGCATCGGTTTTTCCCTCACCGACGTCGGCACCATCAACAAAGCTTTGGGGCTCGCTTCGTTGCTGCTCGGAGGGCTTGTCGGCGGCCTGCTGCTGGTTCGCATGAGCCTCACCCGCGCGCTGTTGTTGTTTGGCGTGCTGCAGGCGATCTCCAACCTGTCGTTCGCGGCGCTGGCCTGGGCCGGTAAGAGCTACCCGCTGCTCGTGTTTGCGGTCGGTTTCGAAAACCTGGCAAGCGGTATGGGTACCGCGGCCTTTGTCGCCTTCGCCATGGCGCTGTGCAACCACAGCTTCAGCGCCACCCAATACGCGCTGCTGTCCGCGCTGGCGTCTCTCGGGCGCATCCTGTTCGGCCCCGTCACCGGCGGGCTGGTCGAGGCCATGGGCTGGGCGAATTTCTTCGTTCTCACCTTCGTCGCCGCGCTACCGGGCCTGTGGCTGGTGTGGCGGATGCGAGCCCAGATCGACGCGGTGGACCAGACGCAGCCCCAGGCGGCTTAAACCGATCGCCTTTTGCTTCCGGATTGTCCGGCTTAAGCCTTTTCGAAGCGGTACACCGCCACGCTGCTGCGCAGGTTGGGGGCGATGCGCACCCGGCGGCCGTCTTGCATCGCGATGCGCTCGAGGATGCGCACGCCGTGAGTGGCGCAAAAATCCTCGAAGTCGGCCAGCGTACACAGGTGCACGTTAGGCGTGTTGTACCACTGGTAGGGCAGCACGTCCGACAGCGGCATGCGGCCGCGCATGATCTGCAGGCGCTGCGGCCAGTAGCCGAAATTGGGGAAGGAGACGATGCCCTGGCGCCCGACGCGCAGCATCTCCACGATGATCTCCTCGGTGTGGCGCATGGCCTGCAGGGTCTGCGACAGGATGACGTAGTCGAACGAACCGGCGTCGAAGCCCGCCAGGCCGGCCTCGAGGTCGCTCTGGATCACGTTGACGCCATTTTCCACGCAGGCCAGCACATTGGCGTCGCTGATTTCGATGCCGTAGCCGCGCACCTCGCGGCTCTGTTTCAGGTACTTGAGCAGCAGCCCTTCGCCGCACCCGAGGTCGAGCACGCTCGCGCGCGGCTGGACCCAGCCGGCGATGGCGCCGAGGTCGGCGCGGCCGTCGAGCGCCGGGACGGGAAGCGAAGTGTTCATGCCGCGGTTACTTTCACGCCGCACTCGCGCGCGACGTTATGGAAATACGCCCGCACCAGCGCATGGTAGCGCGCGTCGTCGAGCAGGAAGGCATCGTGCCCGTGCGGCGCGTCGATTTCGGCGTAGCAGACGTCGGCGCGGTTGTCGAGCAGGGCCTTGACGATCTCGCGCGAGCGCGCGGGAGCGAAACGCCAGTCCGACGTGAACGAGGCTACCAGGAAGCGCGCCTTTGCCGGCGAAAGGGCCTTGGCGAGGTTGTCGCCGCAGGCAGCGGCCGGATCGAAATAGTCGAGTGCCCGGGTGATGAGCAGGTAGGTATTGGCATCGAAATATTCCGAGAACTTGTCGCCCTGGTGGCGCAGATAGGACTCGACCTCGAAGTCCACGTCGAAGTGGAAATTGATCGCGCCCGAGCGCAGGCTGCGGCCGAATTTTTCCATCATCGCGTCGTCCGATAGATAGGTGATATGGCCGATCATGCGCGCCAGGCGAAGTCCGCGGCGCGGCAGCGTGTTGAAGGCGTAGTAGTCGCCGCCGTGGAAATCCGGATCAGTGGTAATGGCCTGGCGCGCCACCTCGTTGAAGGCGATGTTCTGCGCCGAGAGCTTGGGCGCCGCGGCGACCACAATGGCGTTCGCGATGTGCGCGGGATAGCCGATTGCCCATTGCAGCGCCTGCATTGCGCCAAGGCTGCCGCCCATCACCGCGGCGAAGCGCTCGACGCCGAGCCGGTCGGCGAGCCGCGCCTGAGCGTCGACCCAGTCTTCGACCGTGACCACGGGAAAGCTGGAACCGTAAGGCTTGCCGGTTCTGGGGTCGATCGAGGACGGACCCGTGGAGCCGAAGCAGCCGCCGAGGTTGTTCACGCCGATGACGAAGAACCTGTCGGTGTCCAGAGGTTTGCCCGGACCGATCATGTTGTCCCACCAGCCGACCTTGTCCGGCTCCGCCGCGTAATAGCCGGCGACGTGGTGCGAAGCGTTGAGCGCGTGGCATACCAACACCGCGTTCGACTTGGCGGCGTTCAGCCTGCCGTAAGTTTCGTACATCAGATCGTAGGCGTCCAGCACCGCGCCGCTCCTGCATGCGAGCGGCGTATCGAAGTGCATGGTCTGCGGCCGGACTGCCCCTACTGAATTGCTCATTTTCCTTCGCCAACAAACATCTTGGAAACCGCGCACACTAAACCTTGCGCGTGTGGTCCATAGCCAATCTTCGGCACACGGCGCGTCGCCAGGCGCGAGCCCTTAAACAGCCCGCGCTAGATTCACGCGCGGGCGGTCCCTATACTGGCGGTCCATAAAAGCAAAAACCCGTTCAGCTTGCTCGCTAAACGGGTTTCCCGCGCTTTAGCCGTATTTGTTTTTCACTCGGTCCTGTGCAAGACCGGCGGCGCCCGCAAGCTGACCATCAAATCGGCGCTGGAATGAAAGATACCCGCGAAGCTAGGGGGCTGTCAATCGGCAGTTGCCGGCGAAAGTCACGCCTCCTTGGCTAGACCACCCGTTGTTTGCTTCCGGCTGGTCCGGCTCAGGCGTTTAATTTTTCCAGCAACTGGAGCGCCTTGTCCGTGTCTTCCACACGCAGGATCCGGTTTGCGAGTTGCGCCAGATTGGAGAGGTCGCTCTTCAGGACCTGCTGCTTGATCGCGAGCAGGTTCGCCGGATGCATGGAAAACTGGCGCAGTCCGAAACCGAGCAACAGCCGCGTCAGCGTCACATCGCCCGCCATTTCGCCGCACACCGCCACCGGCACCTTCATGCGGGTGCCGGTCCTGATGGTGTGGGCGATCAGATGCAGCACCGCCGGGTGCAGCGGGTTGTACAAGTGCGATACGCTGTCGTCGGTCCGATCTATGGCGAGCGTGTACTGGATCAGGTCGTTGGTGCCAATGGAAAGAAAATCGAGCTTGCGCACGAACACCCCGAGTGAGAGCGCTGCCGCCGGCACCTCGATCATGCCACCGACCTCGATGCCGCGGTCGTAGGGCAGGTTCTGCTCGTCCAGCAATTCCTTGGACTGCGCGATCATGGCGAGTGCCTGCTCGATCTCGTGCGCATGCGCGAGCATCGGAATCAGCAGGCGGATCTTGCCGTAGTTCGAGGCGCGCAGGATCGCGCGCAGCTGCGTCAGGAACATCTGCGGCTCCGCCAGGCAAAGCCGGATCGCGCGCAGACCCATTGCCGGGTTGGGTCCGCCCCGCGCGCTGCTGTTCACGGTCTTGTCCGCGCCCAGGTCGAGCGTGCGTATGGTCACCGGCATGCCGTGCATGGCCTGCGCCACCTGCCGGTAGGCCTCGAACTGCTCGTCTTCGCCCGGCAGGTCGTCGCGATTGAGGAACAGAAACTCGCTGCGGAACAGGCCCACGCCGGTAGCGCCGGACTCGCGCACCTGCTCGATGTCCTGCGGCAGCTCGATGTTGGCGTGCAGGTCCACGGGAGTACCGTCCCTGGTCGTGGCAGGCGTGGTGCGGATGCGCTTCAGTTTCTGCCGCCCCAGCTCGAGTTGATGCTGGCGCAGTTTGTACTCCTCGAGCACCAGCTCGTCCGGATCGACGATCAGCACGCCGTGGACGCCGTCGACGATCAGCAGTTCGCCTTCGCGCACCATCTGCCGCGCCGTGTGCGCGCCAACAATGGCCGGAATGTTGAGGCTGCGCGCCACGATGGCGGTGTGGGAGGTCACGCCGCCGAGGTCGGTAACGAAGCCGGCGTAGCGATGCTGCTTGAACACGATCATGTCCGCCGGCGACAGGTCGTGCGCCACCACGATCAGGTTTTCCTCGTGCGCGGGAGCGCCGCTCGCGCGGCCCGGCCGGTCCTGCAGCGCCTTGAGCACGCGCTCCACCACCTGGACCACGTCCGCCTTTCTTTCGCGCAGATAGGCGTCTTCGATTTCATCGAATTGCGCCACCAGGTAATCCATCTGCTGGACCAGGGCCCATTCGGCGTTGCAGCGCAGGCTGCGGATCAGCTCACGCGGCGTTTGCGACAGGGTCGAATCGTCGAGGATCATCAGGTGCAGTTTGAGGAAGGCGCCGAGTTCGGTTGGCGCGCTGGCGGGGACATTACGGCGCAGTTCCTCCAGGTCGGAGCGCACTGTCTCCACCGCGACCGAGAAGCGCATCACCTCCAGCTCGACGTACTCGGGCGCGATCTCGTAATGCGCCACCTCCAGCCGCGCGCTCGAAATGAGGTGTGCCCGGCCGATTGCGATGCCGCCGCCGGCGCCAGCGCCATGGAGGGTGAAGCTCACTCGTTTTCCCCGAATTTATCGACGATCAACTTCAACAGGGCTTGCAACGCCGCGCCGGCATCGCTGCCTTCGGTTTCGATGCCGATCGTGCTTCCCTTGCCGGCGGCGAGCATCATCACGCCCATGATGCTCTTGGCGTTGACGCGGCGGCCGTTGCGCGTGAGCCAGATCTCGCTCTGAAATCCGCTCGCCAGCTGCGTCAGCTTGGCCGACGCGCGCGCGTGCAGCCCGAGTTTGTTGACGATTTCAATCTCGGTTTGCGGCATTGCAGGCATCGGTATTCATGTGGACTACGCCTGCCTGACCCCCGCTGATGGCTTTGGCGGCGACGTCGGCGAGCGGTTCCTCGCGATAGGTCAGTGCGCGGATCAGCATCGGCAGGTTGACGCCGGACACGCCTTCGACCTTGCCCGGCAGCAGCAGGCGCGTGGCGATGTTGGAGGGCGTGGCGCCGAGAATGTCGGTGAATACCAGCACTCCCTGGCCGACGTCGAGCTGTTTCACCAGTTCCCGCGCCTGCGGCAGTATCGCCTCGGGATCGTCGTGCACGGTGACGCCGAGCTGGCGCACCAGCGGCGGGCGCTTGCTCAGCACGTGGCTCGCGCAGTGAATCAGGGCTTCGCCGAACGCCCCATGGGAAACGATCAGGATTCCAATCATGGCATTTACCCTTGAACTACGTCATTGATACCGGCCGTCGCTTCAGGCGGCGCACGCTTTCTCCAGCGCGTCGATGAATAAACCGGCAACGTTGCACCCGGTCTGCTCCCGAATTTCCTGGAAGCAGGTCGGACTGGTGACGTTGACTTCGGTGAGGTAGTCGCCGATCACGTCCAGTCCCACCAGCAGCAGGCCGCGGCGCGCAAGCTCCGGGCCGAGCGTGCCCGCAATCTCCAAGTCGCGCGCCGACAGAGGCTGCGCCACGCCGGTTCCGCCGGCCGCGAGATTGCCGCGCGACTCCCCCGGTTTGGGGATGCGGGCGAGGCTGTAGGGCACGGGCTCGCCCGCGATCAAGAGGATGCGTTTGTCGCCGTCGCGTATTTCCGGGATATACCGCTGGGCCATGATCGAGCGCGTGCCGTGCCAGGTGAGCGTCTCGACGATGACGTTGCGGTTGGGGTCGGCGTCGGTGACGCGAAACACCTGCGACCCGCCCATGCCGTCCAGCGGCTTCACCACCACGTCGGCGTGGGCGTCGATGAAATCGTGGATCTGCTTCTCCAGCCGTGTCACCAGGGTCGGGGCAGTGAAGCGCGGGAACTCCGCGATCGCCAGCTTCTCGCTGTGGTCGCGCAGGGCGCGCGGATCGTTGAACACCCGGGCGCCCTCGCGGCCCGCAAGCTCCAGCAGCCAGGTGGCGGTCACGTACTCCATGTCGAAGGGCGGGTCCTTGCGCATCAGTACGGCGTCGAAGTCCGACAGCGGGTCTTCGCGCGGCGGGTCGATGCGGTACCAGGGCTCCGCGTCGCCGGTCAATTCGAGGCGGCAGGACTCGCCGATGACGCGGCCGTGCTTCCACATCACGCCGTCCTGCATCAGCAGGTGCAGTTCATGGCCGCGGCCGGCCGCCTCGACCATCATCGCGTAGGTCGTGTCCTTGTAGGTCTTGATGCCGTCCAGCGGATCGAGGATTATCGCGAACTTCATTCGGCGGCTGCAGTCTGTTCCAGTTCGGGTGCGGCGGCGGGCCGGGAAGGCCACGCGTATTCCGCATATTTCCCAGTATAGGATTCTAGCAGTGACTTAGAGCATCTGACAGCAGGAAGCGCGTGCGCGCCTATGGTGTTTTGGAATTGGCGCCAGGCGCGGCGCCCAGTCGCCAGGCGACCAGCGGCCAGAGCCAGACTATCAGGGTCAGGATCCCCAGCCCGGCGGCGATCGGACGCTCGAAAAAGCCGAGCAGGCGTCCGTCGGATTTGATCATCGAACTGATGAAATTCTCCTCCAGCATAGCGCCGAGGATCATGCCCAGGATCGCCGGCGCCACCGGATAGCCGTTCTCCTCCATCAAGTAGCCCGCCAAACCGAACACCAGGATGACCGTCACCGCGAACAGGCTGTTGTTGATCGCGAACGCGCCGACGACGCAGAACAGCAGGATGACGGGCATCAGGATGTTGCGCGGAATGTCGAGGATGCGCTTGGCCGCCTTGATCGCCGCCCAGCCGAACGGAATCATCAACAGGTTGGCGAGGAAGAACACGATGAACACGGCGTAGATGTTGGCCGGATTGTCGATGAATATCGTCGGCCCCGGATTCATCCCCTTGATATAGAGTACGCCGATCACGATGGCGGTAATCGAGTCCCCCGGGATGCCGAACACCAGCGCCGGGATCCAGGCGCCGGCAAGCGCGCTGTTGTTGGCTGCGCCGGCCTCGATGATGCCCTCGATGTGGCCGGTGCCGAACTTCTCCGGTTCTTTCGAGAATTTCTTGCTCATCGCATAGGACATCCAGGCCGCGATGTCCGCGCCCGCGCCGGGCAGCGCGCCGATCGCCGTGCCGAGCACGCTGCCGCGCAGGGTTTGCACCGGATAGCGCTTGATGAGACCCCACATGCCGCGAAACACATTGCCGATCTGCTTCTTGAACACATGCGCTTCTCCCTGCTGCTCGACCGCGTAGCGCAGGATTTCGGAAACCGCGAACATGCCGATCATCATCGGAATCAGGCCGACCGAGCCGAGCAGTTCGATCGAGCCGAAGGTAAAGCGCGGATACGCGGCGGGGTTGTCGAGGCCGATGGCGGAGATCAGCAGGCCGAGGAGCAGGGACACCACCCCCTTGAGGGAATCGCCGACGCTGATCATGACTGCCGAGGACAGGCCCAGCAGCACCAGCCAGAAATACTCGAAGGAGCTGAACTTTAGCGCGATTTCCGCGAGCGTCGGGGCGGACACGACAAGCACCACGGTGCCGAACAGGCCTCCGATGACCGAGAACACGAGGTCGGCGCCGAGCACCGTCTCGGCGTGACCTTTGCGGGTCATGGCGTAGGATTCGTCGGTGTAAGCGGCCGAAGCCGGCGTGCCGGGGATGCGCATGAGCGCGCCGGGAATGTCACCGGCAAAAATCGCCATGGCGGTGGCGGTGACGATGGAGGCGATGGCGGGCACCGGCGCCATGAAAAACGTGACTGGGACCAGGAGCGCCGTCGCCATGGTCGCGGTCAGCCCGGGAATGGCGCCGACGATCAGTCCGAATACTGCCGACAGGAAAATGACGGAGAGGACATAAGGCTGGAACACCAGCCCGAATGCGGTCGCGATGTCAGCCACAGGTCACCATCCGGTCATGAAACCGAGGATGCCCCAGGGCAACGGCACCTTGAGCAGCTTGTAGAACAGCAGGTGAATCACCAGCGCCGCGAGCGGCGCGACCGCGATCGCAGGCAGGGGCCGCACGCCGAGCTTAAGGAACAACGCCAGCAGCAGCAGCGTGCCGGTCACCAGGAAGCCGAGGAATTCGGCCGCGTAAATAAAGAATAGCAGCGCGCCACAGACGAGGGCGAAATTCGCGGCGAGCGGCGCCACGCGGGTCCAGGGCGCGAACTCGAACGCGGGGGCCTTTTCGCGCAACCCGCGCGCGAGCAGCAGCGCGCCGCAGGCGGCAAGACCGGCTGCGATCATCCCTGGAAACAGCGCGGCACCGTAGCGCTGGCCCGGCATGCCGGGAAAACCGCTGACATAGATGCCGATGGCCGAGGCAAGGATGAGCAGCAGGGCGCCCATCAAGGCGTCGCTGATTTTCATCGACACATCCCGCGAGGAATGCGGGCCCGGGCGACCGGCGGCAACCGAATCCCCGCCTACGCCCGATCCGACGCGCCTGGCGCAATCACTTGACGATGCCCACCGCTTTCATCGTGGCGCCGAGGTCGTTGGTCGACTTCAGCATGAATTTCGCGAACTCCTCCGGCGGCAGGTAGACTACGCCGAAGCCGCGACTGCCCATGAAATCTTTGTACTCCTTGCTGTCGTAGACTTTCTTGATCGCCGCGGCAAGACGATCGCGGGCTTCGGCCGGAATGCCTTTGGGCGCGACCATGCCGCGCCAGGCGGCCATGGTCCAGTCGCTGCCGGTCGCTTGTTTCAGCGTCGGCACGTTGGGATACAGGCCCGACGGGCGCGGGTCCATGATGGCAAGGCTTTTTACCTTGCCGGCATCGATGAGCGAACGCGCTTCGGGCAGCGAGCAGGGCACGATCTCGACACCACCCGCGACCATGTCCTGCAGGCCGGGCGCGGCGCCGTTTGAGGGCACCCAAGGCACCGAGGCGGGATCGATTTTGAGGTCTTTCAGCATGCCTGCGATCGCCAGATGCCAGATGCCGCCCTGGCCGGTGCCGGATGCCTTGAACTTGCCGGGGTTGGCCTTGATCGCGGCGATCAGATCGCCCAGATTCTTGTACGGCGCGTCGGCGCGCACCTGCACGCCGGCCGGGTCGGCGTTGACCAGGCCGAGCGGGGTGTAGGAGGCGCCAGTGAGTTCGGTCAATCCCTGCCAGTGCATCATGCCGATTTCAACGGTGGCGAGGCCGATGGTGTAGCCGTCGGGTGTGCCTTGCGCGATTGCCGCGTGTCCCACCACGCCGGAGCCGCCGGTGCGGTTGACCACGTTAACCGGCTGGCCCAGTTCTTTTTCCAGCAGGCTGCCGATGATGCGCGCGGTGGCGTCGGTGCCGCCACCCGCCCCCCAAGGCACGATCAGCGTGATCGGCCGCTCTGGGTAAGCGGCGAACGCGGATGACGCAGCGAGTGCAGCGGCGAAGACGATCCAGGCCAGGCGTGACACGAGCTTGAGCATATTATTTCTCCTCCTAATTCGACGCCGGTCCACGCGTTCGGTGGTGGCCGTCGTCCCGCTGCGGATCAAAATTAACCAACAGGTGGCGAAGTCTGACGCGGCTCAGACGTGATTGTCAATCAATCGAAAAAACCTCAGCCGATTCCCCGGCACACAACCCATTGCGAGATACCGGCCGATCTATTTCTTGTTGCGCAGGGCGGGCCGCTACTTGGCGAGATCCATGAGGTGATCGACCGCGGCTTTGACTTCGGCGTCGGCTAGGGCCGCACTGCCGCCCTTGGCCGGCATTGCGCCCTTGCCCTTGAGTGCGCTGGCGTAGAGGGTACTCGCGCCGGATTTCAGGCGCGGCGCCCAAGCGGCCTTGTCTCCCGCCTTGGGCGCGCCTGCCACGCCGGCACCGTGACAGGCGCCGCAGGCGGCTTCGTAAATTTTCTTGCCGTCGATCTTGCCCGCGGCAGCACCCGGTGCGGCGCCGGCCGCGTCGCCGGCATCGGCGAACGTTAGGTCGCCCACCGGTTTCAGGCGTTTGGCCACGGCGTCGGGCGCCATCGCCGCGCTGTCTTTGTCGACGCTGCGGATGTTGGCCACGAATTGCGACAGCAGGACAATAACCAGAATTGGCACCAGAAACGCCAGCACAATCACGGTGATCAACTGCTTCGGCGTCTTGATCGGGCTTTGATGCCCGGCATCGTGTTTGCTCTCGCTCATTGGTTTCCTAACTCGTTACAAACACGCGCATTATAGTCGCAAAACCCCTCTCCTTAAAAGAACTGCGGCATGGAGGGAAGCGGCAAAAGCCGGTATACTTTGCCCGGCACGCGCCCGTAGCTCAGCTGGATAGAGTGTTGGTTTCCGAAACCAAAGGTCACAGGTTCGACTCCTGTCGGGCGCGCCAATTCCACCAGGGACTTACGACGCCGCGCTCTCTGCAGATTCGATAGAGCGCAGCCAATTCGCAGCCCCGTCACGCGCCACAACACGAAGCGGCGAGAACTGTTTGATGTATTGCGCCAGATGCTCCCCTGAAAGACGAACGTTACGGTTGCAGAGTTTATGGTTTCTGCCGCGTCTGTTCATAGGCCTGTGTTACCATGCCGCGAGAAATACGACTCAAGTCGATAAGTCGATGATTGCATAATTATAATTTATTGAAGAGGATGGGATGATGGATCAGAAAGACCGGATGTCGCTGAGCACATCGGCGGCAAGACACCTGGCAACGACGACCAAGACCAGGGTTCAGGTCAGCGGGTTGACGTCGCGCTATCTGCTGAAGTTGCTGCCGTGGGTTCATGTTCAAGCGGGCACATTCCGGGTCAACCGGCGCAAGGTTCTGTTGCCCGACGCGGGTAAGATCAAGGTTCGTGTCGAGGGCAAGCAAGTGGTTTTCGAGGACGAGGCTGCCTTGCGGGCGCTGCCTTTGCTGCAAAGCTTGAGTCAGAGCTTTCTCGAAACTCTGAGGGAACGCTTCAAGACTGAAAGATGCAATCAGGGCGATATTGTTTTTGAAGAAGGCTCGAAGGGGGACAAGCTTTATATCGTCGTTCAGGGCAAGGTTGATGTTACCCGCGCCGACGCCGAAAACGAAAAAGTACTGATCGCCGTTTTGAATGATGGAGATTACTTCGGTGAAATGGCGCTTCTGCGAGACGAGCCCCGCATCGCAACGGTGAAAGCACGCACGCCCTGCGTGTTTATCACCCTGGACCGTGGACAGTTCGCCAAACTGATTGATGAAGCACCTGGACTGCGCGGCGAGTTCGAAGACCAGGTCAGACGCCGACAGGCGCAGTTGGACAGCCTCAACGAGTATGGCGAGACCGGCATTGCTCTTTCTTTAGGGCAGGGGGACGAGGACGAGCTCGCTGAAAGCTTTGTCGATTACGACGAGATGCCGCCCGAATACCCGCTCAATGCGATACAGACTATCGTTCGCGTTCATACCCGGGTCGCCGACCTTTACAACGATCCCATCAATCAGTTGCAGGAGCAGATCCGCCTGACGGTCGAGGACATGAAGGAGCGCCAGGAATGGGAACTCATCAATAACGCCCATTTCGGCTTGCTGCGTCAGGCGCCGCCGTCGATGCGTATTCCCACCCTTAGCGGTCCGCCGACACCCGATGACCTGGATGAACTGTTGTCGAAAGTGTGGAAGGAGCCCGCGTTCTTTCTGGCACATCCGCGGGCCATCGCGGCCTTTGGCCGTGAATGCACTCGTCGCGGCACTCCGCCGCCAACCATGAACATGTTCGGCGTGCCGATGATCACCTGGCGGGGTGTACCGCTGGTTCCTTGCGACAAGCTGCTGGTGGACGGCAAGACGCGCCCGATTCAGTCTGGAGGGACAACCAACATCCTGCTCATGCGCGTCGGCGAGGATCGGCAGGGCGTCATCGGTCTTCATCATGCCGGCGTGCCGGGTGAGCACTCCCCCAGCCTTTCGGTGCGTTCCATGGGCATCAACAATAAAGCCATCGCCGAATACCTGATGACGCTGTATTCCAATGTCGCCGTGCTGACCCCGGACGCGCTTGGCGTTCTGGAAAATGTCCAGGTAGGCAACTACTACGATTACAGCGCGGTCAAGAGATAGGCGCTGTGGCGAATCACGGCGAATCCCTGGAAAGCCGCTTTATGGAGATGGCGCAGGATCTGGCGCAGGAAGCCGGACGTTTCATGGCGCCGGAATCCTATGGTCAGTGGGCCGAAGCCCCCTATCAGCTAATGGCTGCTGCAGCGTCCCAGGCCGGAACAACATCGGGCCGCACGACTGCCCAAGGACCCACGACGGCCGAGGACGCTATCACGGGTGAAACCGCGGTGCCGGCTGCGATAGGCGACATTCCGCTTATGGAGGACACCAGAGGAGTCGGTACCAAGGGTCTGTCCGGCGGTTATAGCTATATGGCTGAGACAGCAAGCGCTCTTTATGCCGGGGCGACGGAAAGCACGAAACCTTCAGGCGGCCAATTGCGTCCGAAACAATCTTCCGGCCTCGACCGCATCCAGGGTTTGGACGTGTTGGACCCCGATTTTCTCTGCAGGTTGGCCAACGGCATGTTCCAAGACGCGGCGGAATATCCGCCTAGGGCTGACGCAGGGGCAAATACCGGCTCGGCAGAGCAGAAGACCAGATGGCCGGCAAGCGCAGCGCATGACCCCATTCCCTACTTCATGAGGGAAGTGAAGCCGCCCCCAGCGTCCGCGACCGCCAAGGGAGAGTTCGACGTGGAAAGCATCCGCCGCGACTTTCCGATATTGCGGCGCAAAGTGCACGGCAAACCGCTTATCTGGCTCGACAACGGCGCAACGACGCAAAAGCCGCAAGCGGTGATTGATCGTCTGGTCTGGTTTTATGAGCATGAAAATTCCAACGTTCATCGCGGCGCCCACACGCTGGCGGCGGAAGCCACCGACGCCTACGAAGGCGCGCGCGGCAAGGTTGCCGCATTTTTGGGCGCGGCTTTGCCGGAGGAAATTGTATTCGTGCGCGGGACGACCGAGGGCATCAATCTGATTGCCAACGTCTGCGGCGAAAAGCTATTGGGTCTCGGCGACGAAATTCTTCTTACCGAGGCTGAACACCACGCCAACATCGTGCCGTGGCAATTCGTGGCTCAGAAAACCGGAGCCGTGCTTCGCGTTGCACCCTTGGACGATAGCGGTGAAATCATTCTCGAGGAGTTTGACCGTCTCCTCGGACCAAGAACAAGAATTGTTTCCATGACCCATGTTTCCAATGCCCTGGGAAGCGTCATGCCGGTTCATGAAATGACGCGAATGGCGAAAAGGCGTGGGGCGGTTGTCGTGATCGATGGCGCCCAGGGCGTTCCACATCGAAAGGTCGATGTGCTGGATATCGGCTGCGACTTTTACGTTTTCTCCGGGCATAAGCTGTTCGCCCCGACCGGGATCGGCGCCGTTTACGGCCGCAAGGAATTGTGGGAAAAACTCTCTCCCTGGCAGGGCGGCGGCAGCATGATCACACAAGTGACGTTCGAAAAAAGCAGCTTTGCCGGCCTGCCCAATAAATTCGAAGCCGGCACCGGCTCCCTGGCTTCGGCCGTTGGGCTTGGCGCCGCGATCGATTATGTGACGGGCATCGGCCTGGAGGCGATTGAACGGTATGAAACCGAATTGGTCGATTATGCGGTGAATGAAATTCGCCGCGTCAAAGGCGTGCGTATCATAGGCATGCCCAGGGACCGGGCCGGGGTCATCTCCTTTGTGCTGGAGGGCATGCCGGTGCGCGAGATCGGCATGCTGCTGGATGCGGAAGGCCTGGCGGTGCGCGCCGGACACCATTGTGCGCAGCCGATTCTGGCACGCTACGGCCTGGACGCGACCGTCAGACCGGCATTTGCCTTCTACAATACGAAGAACGAAGCCGATGCCTTGGTCAAGGCGCTGCACAGGATCAGTTTTCGCCGATGAACCGACTGTCCAACCGGAGTCCTTTAGTCGGCCGGTGCAAAGTGCGGCCGATTCATCGGTCACGCGCGAGGAATCCCGCGTCGCCGGGGGGTTATGTTCGCGCATCGTTGTGAACGCATTCCTTAAGTATCAAGACGTTGTTATGATTCACCGCGTTGTCATTAGCGTACCGAGTTTGAACAGGATCCAGATCGGTAATTGAAGCAAATCCACAGATAAAGGAGGGGGTAATGAAAGTATCCGTTGAAATCGCCAAGGGGAATGTCCGGCGCATCGTGCTTGATGGCCGTCTGGACGCGGCTGGTGCACAAGCAGCCGAAGCCGACTTTAACGCGGCTGTAGCAGTTGGACCAAACGTCATTGTCGATCTTGGCAAGGTGCCGTTCATTGCTTCCGTTGGCATTCGTCTCCTCGTGACGGGAATGCAGACCCAGTCCAAGCTGGGCGGAAAGATGGTATTGATGAATCCGGACGAGCTCAGCCGCAAGATTCTGAAGACGACAGGCATCGATCAACTCGTGCCGGTGCGCAATGGCCTGGAAGAGGCACTGGCGCTGTTCGGCTGAAGCGTACGCGAAGGGAGCTGTTCAAGGCTTCGTCAGGAAACGGGGACTCGTCAGTCCGCCTTTTCTTTTAGGGTGAACCCAGTTGACTACAAAACAGCGCTTGCTCAAAGGCATCATCGACACTTCGATGATTGCCGCGACGAGCACCTGGCTGCGGGGACTGTCCGAAGAATTCGGGCTTACACACGAAGACCTTTACCGCATTGACCTGTGTTTCGCGGAACTCGTCGCCAACGTTGTCAACTATTCCGAAGCAAAGTACGCGAATCTGCCGTTGGAACTTCATGCGGTGGTCGAAGAGCAGCGGATAGCGCTCACGTTGATCGATCCGGCGCAGGCATACGACCCGCTGTGCACACCGCCACCGCCTGCCGCCAGGACGATCGAGGAGCTTCAAGTCGGCGGACACGGCCTCCGTCTCGTGCGAGAGTTCTGCGATGCTCACCGCTATGAGCGGAGCGAGGGCGAGAACCGAATCGAACTCGTGTTCAACCTGGCCGCGCCGACCAAAGCGCCGAAGAGAGGAATGCTGGTTTCACGGGATCTGGAGCGCCGCTGCGGTGCGGCACAACCGGTATTTCCGTTGCGCTGCGCCGACGGTACGAGGGTCGAGAAAGACAGGCGCGGCAAGCCTGATCGACGCGCCAAGGGATATCTTTCCTGGGCGCAGATTTTTCGCAACGTTCCCTATTCCGCGCTGGAAGATCTGGTCGATCGCTTTCCGATCCAGCACATTTCCGCCGTGACGACCGTTCTCAAGCCCGGTGATTTGAATCACGAAGTATTGATCGTGCTGGACGGACGACTCAAGATCTACCTCAATCAGCCTGGTGTTGGCGATTTCATCGAGATCGGGCCGGGGGGATGCGTCGGCGAAATGTCGGTGATCGATGACCAGCCAGTGTCCGCATTTGCAGTCGCGGAGGAAGGGACAAGCCTACTGCTGGTCGATGCGGCGTCATTCCTGAATGACGTCATGGCGATACCCAAGGTATCGCGCAACCTGATGTCGGCGCTGTCCGAGCGCTTGCGGCGAAGCAATGAGCATGTCATCAGGCGCGTGCGCAAGGAACTGGAGATGGAGCACGTGCAGCGTGAACTGCGATATGCGCGATCCATCCAAGAAAGCCTGCTGCCGAAGGAACCGCTTTTCCCGGATGATTCCCGTCTGGACTGTGTAGGGCGAATGTGCGCCGCGCGCGAAGTTGGCGGCGACTTTTACGACGTCTTTTCGCTGGATTCACAACGCATTTTTTTTGTAATCGGCGACGTTTGCGGGAAAGGCTTGCCGGCGGCTCTTTTCATGGTTCGTGCCTTGGCTGCCTTGCGGGCTCAGTCGGGAGGCAATGACCGGCCGGCGGACTCTACGGAACGAACAACCGCCCTCCTCAACCAACAGCTTTGCGCTTACAACGATGCGAACCAGTTCCTTACCGCTTTCTGTGGAATCCTGGATCTGGAGACGCTGACGCTACATTACGTCAATGCCGGTCACAATGCGCCGTTGCTGGCGCTTGGCGCCGGACCTTTCGCCTATCTCGCGGAACCGATCAATCCGATCGTCGGCATGATCGAGGGGATCGAGTATCGCGCCGGTGAGGTCAAACTAACGCCGCAAAGTGTTTTGCTGCTCTACACGGATGGCGTGACTGAAGCCGAGGACAATGATGTCAACATGCTGGGCGAGGACCGTCTTCTCGCCTGCCTTAACGCCGCCCTGACCAGAAAGGCAGGCGCCCTGGTCGAAAACGTGTTCGCGGAAGTAAATGCATTCGCAGGCGATGCGCCACAGTCGGACGACATTACGGTTCTCGCGCTGCGGCTCGCGGGCGCGGGTCGGAGCAAATCATTCCAACCAACTGGTTCCGCCTGAGAAACCGCCGCTCGCTGCTCGGTCCCGACCAGCCCTGCTGGTGCCGCGGGATTCTTGATGTAGATCAATGATGGCACCGCCATCTGGACTACCATCTGTCAACCCCAAATGAGGAGACGAGCGATGAACTTGAAACTCATCATCCGCGCCGCCCTGCTTGCCCTACTGGCGAGCGGTGCGCAGGCGCAGAACTACCCCACCAAGCCGATCATGATGGTCGTGCCTTTCTCCGCCGGCGGGCCGACCGATACCCTGGGCCGCACCATCGCCCAGGCGATGACCACTGCGCTCAAGCAGACGGTGATCATCGAGAACGTGGCTGGAGCCGGAGGCAACATCGGTATCGACAGAGTCGCCAAGGCAAGACCGGACGGCTACACCATCCTGCTGCATCACATTGGTATGTCCACCAGCCCGGCGTTGTATCGCAAGCTCCCGTATAACACGCTCACCGATTTCGAATACATCGGCCTGGTGGCCGACGTGCCGATGACGCTGATCGCCAAGGAAAAATTTCCTGCCAAGGATTTCAAGGAACTGCTGGCCTATGTGAAGGCGAACAAGGA